>Ga0308159_1000086_pt1 | contig 371695 bp, 340 predicted proteins | sample PhyCR1_FD_201040 | JGI IMG/M metagenome (GOLD analysis project Ga0308159, IMG submission 201040) | Phyllosphere microbial communities from UC Gill Tract Community Farm, Albany, California, United States - DLSLC.R1 | ecosystem: Host-associated > Plants > Phyllosphere > Unclassified | place...
CCGACACGATTACCGTGCTTGCGCGCGGCGCCGTGCTCGCCGAAGGGCCGTACGCCAGCGTCTCCAAAAATCCCGCTGTCATGGAAGCCTATATGGGCACCACCGACGGCGCCTTGCAAGGGGCCCACGCATGACGACCACCGCCGCTCTCCAGATCCGCGGCCTGCAAGCCTGGTATGGGGAGTCCCATATTCTGCATGGCGTGGATCTGACCGTCGCACCCGGCGAAGTCGTGACCCTGCTCGGCCGCAACGGTGCCGGCCGCACAACCACCCTGCGCGCAATTCTCGGCCTCACCGGCTCGCGCAAAGGTTCGGTGTGCATTCACGGCACCGAAAGCATCGGCTTGCCCACCTACAAGATTGCGCATCTGGGCATCGGTTATTGCCCGGAAGAACGCGGCATCTTCTCCAGCCTGTCGTGCGAGGAAAATCTCCTCTTGCCACCGCCTGTCGGCGCGCTGGGCGGCGGCATGTCGCTGTCCGAAATCTACGAGATGTTCCCCAACCTGCAGGAGCGGCGCCATTCGCAAGGCACCCGCCTGTCTGGCGGCGAACAGCAGATGCTGGCGGTCGCACGCATTCTGCGCACCGGCGCCAATCTGCTGCTGCTGGACGAAATTTCGGAAGGTCTGGCGCCCGTGATCGTGCAGGCATTGGCACGCATGATCAAAACGCTCAAGAGCCGCGGCTACACGATCGTCATGGTCGAACAGAACTTCCATTTCGCCGCCCCCCTGGCCGATCGCTTCTACGTGATGGAGCATGGCCGCATCGTTGAACACTTCGATGCATCGGCGCTGGCGGAAAAACAAGACACCTTGAATGAGTTGCTGGGCGTGTGAACGCGCCGCGGGCACGATCGGCGATGGTTGCCGCCGCGCCGTGCGCCCGTCGCCTCCCGTCCGAAAGAAGGATTGAGCAGTCAGGCAGTCGGCAGTAAACATGATTTAAGAACCGGGCAGAGCCCGGCATCAAAAAAGACGAGGAGTCGAGACATGAAGTTGCATACCATCACTGCTGCGCTGGCACTCGCTGGCTTGGCTGCGGCGCCGCTGGCGGCCACGCAGGCGCAAGGCATTTCCAATGACGTCATCCGCATCGGCTTCATTTCCGATCTCTCTGGCGTGTACTCCGACATCGACGGGCGCGGCGGTATCGAAGCCATCCGCATGGCGATCGAAGACGCCGGCGGCGAAATCAACGGCAAGAAGATCGAATTGCTCACCGCCGACCATCAAAACAAGGCAGACATCGCATCGGCGCGTGCACGCGAATGGTTCGATCAGCAAAACATGGACATGCTGGTGGGCGGCACCAACTCCAGTACCGGCCTGGCCATGGCCGCCATTGCCGGCGAAAAGAAGAAGCCTTTCTTCCCGATCGGCGCCGGTGCCTCCGACCTCACCAATTCGCAGTGCACGCCCTACACCATCCACTACGCATACGACACCGTGGCGCTGGCACGGGGCACGGGTTCGGCCGTAGTGAAGAACGGCGGCAAAAGCTGGTTCTTCCTGACCGCCGACTACGCCTTCGGCCACGCGCTCGAGCGCGATACGGCCGCGGTCGTCAAAGCGGCCGGCGGCGAAGTGAAGGGCACCGTGCGCGCCCCGCTCGCCACTGCCGACTTCTCGTCGTTCCTGCTGCAGGCGCAGAGTTCCAAGGCACAGATCCTGGGTCTGGCCAACGCCGGTGGCGATACGATCAACTCGATCAAGGCGGCCAACGAATTCGGCATCACGCCCACCATGAAAATGGCCGGTCTGCTGGTGTTCATCAACGATGTGCACTCGCTCGGGCTGCAGGCCACGCAAGGCTTGTATCTGACCGACAGCTGGTACTGGGATCAAAGCGACGAGGCCCGTGCCTGGAGCAAGCGCTTCGAAGACAAGATGAAGCGCAAGCCGTCGTCCATTCAGGCCGCCGATTACTCGGCCGTAGCTTTCTATTTGAAGGCGATCAAGGCCACCGGTACCGACGATGCCGATACGCTGATGAAATGGATGCGCAGCAACAAGATCGACGATTTCTACGCCAAGGGCGGTGTGGTGCGTGAAGACGGTCGCATGGTGCACGACATGTACCTGTTCCAGGTCAAGACGCCGGCCGAATCCAAGGGACCGTGGGATTACTACAAGACGATCGCCACGCTGCCCGGCGACGAGGTCTACACCAAACTGTCCGAGTCGACCTGCAAACTCGTCAAGAAGTGATCCATGACTGAACTCTTCGGCATTCCACTGCCGGCGCTGTTGGGACAGTTGCTGCTGGGCCTGGTCAACGGGTCCTTCTACGCCATGCTGTCGCTCGGCCTGGCGGTCATCTTCGGTCTGCTCAACGTCATCAACTTCGCGCATGGCGCGTTGTACATGATGGGCGCCTTCGTGGCATGGCTGGGGTTGACCTACCTGGGCTTGAACTACTGGGTGATGCTGGTGCTCGCGCCCATCGTTGTCGGAATATTCGGCATCATCATCGAACGGCTGTTGATGCGGCATATCTACAAGCTCGATCACTTGTATGGGCTCTTGCTCACCTTTGGGCTCACGCTTCTGATCGAGGGCGTGTTTCGCAGTTTCTTCGGCGTGTCGGGGCAACCCTACCCCACGCCGGAGCTGCTGCGTGGCGCCACCAACCTCGGCTTCATGGTGCTGCCCAACTATCGGGCCTGGGTGGTCGTGGCCTCGGTCACGGTGTGCCTCGTCACCTGGTTTGTGATCGAGCGCACCCGGTTGGGCGCATTGCTGCGCGCCGGCACGGAAAACCCCAAACTCGTCGAAGCGTTCGGGGTCAACGTGCCGCGTATGGTCATGCTCACCTATGGGTTCGGCGTGGGCCTGGCAGGCTTCGCGGGGGTGCTCGCGGCACCGGTCCTGCAGATCTCGCCGCTCATGGGCTCCAACCTCATCATCGTGGTGTTTGCCGTGGTCGTCATCGGCGGCATGGGCTCCATCCTGGGCGCCATCGTCACGGGTTTAGGCCTGGGCGTGATCGAGGGGATGACCAAGGTGTTCTGGCCTGAGGCCTCGAGCACGGTGGTCTTCATCATCATGGCGATCGTGCTGCTCATTCGTCCGGCCGGCCTGTTCGGAAAAGAAAAATGAAACGTCACGCTCTCGGTTATCTGGCGTTCGCCGTCATCGTGGCGATTCTGCCCTTTGTCGGCGTGTACCCCATCTTCGTCATGAAGGTGCTGTGTTATGCGCTGTTCGCCTGCGCATTCAATCTGCTGCTGGGGTTCACCGGCCTGCTCTCGTTCGGCCATGCCGCCTTCCTCGGCACGGCGGCTTACGTCACGGGGCACGCGATCAAGATCTGGGGCCTGCCCACCGAGCTCGGCTTGCTGGCCGGCGTCGGCGCAGCCGCCTTGCTGGGCCTGGTGATGGGCGCCGTCGCCATCCGGCGCAGCGGCATCTACTTCGCGATGATCACGCTGGCACTCTCGCAGATGGTGTTCTTCTTCTTCCTGCAGGCGCGCTTCACGGGCGGCGAAGATGGATTGCAAGGCGTGCCCCGCGGCACGTTGCTGGGCATCATCGATCTGAGCCGCGACCTCAATCTCTATTACGTCGTGCTCGGCGTTTTCGCGTTGGGCTTCTTCATCATCTGGCGCACGGTCAACTCGCCGTTCGGCCAGGTCTTGAAAGCACTGCGTGAGAACGAGCCCCGCACCGTCTCGCTGGGCTACGACGTCGAACGCTTCAAGCTCCTCGCGTTCGTGTTGTCGGCCGCCTTGGCCGGCTTGGCCGGCAGTGCCAAAACGCTCGTGTTCGTCTCGGCCACACTCTCGGACGCCACCTGGCAGATGTCCGGACTCGTGATCCTGATGACGCTGATCGGCGGCCTCGGCACCCTCACCGGCCCCGTACTGGGTGCTTTCGTGGTCGTTCTGCTCGAGAACAAAGTGGGCGACATGGGCGTGGCTCTGGCACGCATGACCGGTGTGGAATGGTTTGCGGGCCTGGGCGAATCGGTCACGATCGTGATCGGGCTGATCTTCATCATCTGCGTGATGGCCTTCCGCCGCGGCATCGTGGGCGAGATCGGTGCATTGATCGACCGGCGCCGCCAGGCGGCAGCACGCCCCGTGTAGCGCGCCACCCCACACCACAACGCGTGACTGGATTATCGACAGGCGCCCTCGGGCGCCTGTCGCCGTTTAGCGCCCGGACGCCCGCTCCAGACAATACAGCGAGGACAGGCCCGCCATTAGCGCCGGCTTCACCGATCGTCCAGCGCCGCCCCCGGCAGCGGATCCAATCGGCAGGTCTCTCGACCGCTGATGCCGCGGCGCAGAAAAGCAGGCTCCGGTGTGCCCACATGCGACCGCCAATCCGAGTACGTCATCCGCCAGGCATCCCGGCTGTCGAATGCACCCGTCTCACCTATCTTGCCCACCCAATAATTCGTAAGCCTCTCTCGCTCGGCAGCGGTAAAACGATCGTCCTCGCCGGTGTCGCGATACGTGAGCACCAGGCCCATCATCGCTTCTGGAATCTGCTCGGCTTGCGCCGCGAAAAAATAACAACTGCGCACGGCATCGATAGGCAACGCCCGGTACTCAGCTTTGAAATACGGCGCGCGCTCCTTTTGCTCGGTGGCCAGGACGCCCAGGTTGTACAACGCCAAACCATCGCCGTTTTGCGCGGCACGCGTCAACCACCTGGCGCCTTCCGGCCGATTGTTGCTCAGCACCGGATTATCGGGATCGCGATCGTAGATCTGCTTCCACATCGCATAAGACCATGTGGTGGGCGGGCTGCGCGAGTCCCAATAACGCAAACCCAGCCAGCGCTGCGCCGGTGGATAGCCTGCTTTCGCCGCATTCAGCAACGCATCGCCGGCACGCACGGCGCACACCGGTACGTCGGGATCGTCATTGCACCAGCGATCCAGTTCCATCAGGGCCGGCGGAAAACCTGCATCGGCTGCTCGCAGCAACCAGGTCCAGGCCTGTGCCCGATCGTCAGGCGATTTCGCGTGACGCAGTCGGCGTGCCGCTTCGAGGGCACCCTGCGGCAAGCCCGCCGTGGCTGCCTGCACGATCAACGCCAACTCGCCGGCGCGATCGCGCACGGCGCCCGGTTCGCCTCGGCTCAGTTGGGCTGCATTGAACAGCGCCCGCCGTTGCCCTTGCTCCGCTGCGCGAGCGTTCCAAAGACGTGCCTCAACAGGATCCTTCGCCCCGCCCCAACCATTGAGCAGCATGCGCGCCAGCGATGCCTGCGCGCCCGCATGGCCCTGCTCGGCGGCGGCGCGATAGCGTCGCTGTGCTTGCGGCAAATCCTGTTGGACATGGCGGCCGTCTTCCACCAGCACAGCCATCGCATATTGCGCGTCGGTCGCGGCGCTGCGCGCGTCATGCAGAATGCGTTCGACTTCGGCGGGCGACCAGCCGTCCGGGTCGACGTCATACCAGTACACCGCCGGTAACCAAGGCGGACGGGTGATGACGTCGGCCGTTGGAAGTGGCGTTGTTCCAGCACGCGGGGCACTGTTGGCCTGTGACCGTGACGGTGAGGGTGATGACGGCGGTGATGGTGACAGCGACTGTGAGTGTGATGGTGATGTTGATGGTGACTCTAACGGCGACTGCGACCGTAGTTGCGACTGCGCCGCTGCAGAGTCCGGCCCTTCATCATGTTCGGCCGCAACCACTTCCGAACCCAACAAAGCCGCCATCACCGCAATCGTGTACAGCGCCGCTTGCGGACGCATCGAGCCGTTGAACATCACATTCCATTCAGAAAACAAAACAGGCGCCGTCGGCGCCTGTCAGGGGATTAGCGGGTACGCACAAACCACACGCGACCGTGCACGCTATGCGCAAACGATCACGCGGCTTCCTGTTGCTTACCCAGCCCCAGATAGCTTTCGATCACGCGCGGATTGCCCGCCAGCTCATTGGCCGGACCGGACAATATCACTTCTCCGGTTTCCAGCACATAGCCGTGATCGGCCACTTGCAAAGCCGCGCGTGCATTCTGCTCGACCAACAGGATGGCCACGCCCGTTTGACGCAGTTGCGAAACGATATGGAAGATCTCGCGCACGATGCGTGGGGCGAGGCCCAAGCTGGGCTCGTCCAGCATCAGCACGCGCGGCTTGGCCATCAACGCCCGGCCCACGGCCAGCATCTGGCGTTCGCCGCCCGACAATGTACCGGCCTGCTGCGCGCGCCGTTCGCGCAACCGCGGGAACAACTCGAAGACGTCCTGCATGGTTTCGCGCCAGCCCGATTCGCGCGCGCGATAGCGGCGGAAACCGCCCAACAGCAGGTTGTCCTCGACGGACATGCTGCCGAACAGCTCGCGCCGCTCGGGCACGAGCGACAAACCGACACCGACACGCCGCTCGACGCTCCAGCCCGAGATATCCTGGCCATCGTACGTGACCTGGCCGGTCGCATGGCCCGTTTGCGGCAAGGCGCCCATGATGGCGTTGAGCATCGTGGATTTCCCCGCGCCGTTGGCGCCGATCACCGTGACGATGCTGCCGGGTGCGACCGATAGCGTGGCGCCCGATAGCGCGCCGACTTTGCCGTAGCGCGCTGCCAGATCGCGCACTTCAAGAATGGATTGCGTCGTCATCATGCGACTCCGGTAGCGTTGGCAGAATGTGCGGGCGCGACAGGCGCTGCAGGCGTTGCCGACTGCGGCAACGTGCCCGGCATGTCTTCGTCGATACCCCCCAGATACGCTTCCAGCACGGCCGGATTGCGCTGCACATCGGCCGGCACGCCTTCGGCGAGCTTGGTGCCGAAATCCATCACCACCAGATGATTGGTCAAACGCATCACGAAATCCATGTCGTGCTCAACCAGCAGAATGCTCATGCCTTCTTCACGCAGTTGCGACAGCACGCGCGCCAGATCCTGCTTTTCCTTGTAGCGCAGGCCGGCGGCCGGCTCATCAAGCAGCAGCAGCACCGGGTCAGTGGCCAGAGCCCGCGCGATTTCGAGAATGCGCTGCTGACCCAACGCGAGGTTGCCCGCCTGTTCGTACAGATAGTCGCCCAGACCCACACGCTGCAATTGACGTGCAGCTTCGTGCAGCAGCTGTGCTTCGCGGGCGCGATCGTTGTGCAACGCACCGGCCGCCACACCCACTTCAGTGCGCAGATGCGCACCCAAGGCCACGTTCTCGATCACAGACATACCGGGCAAGAGCTGCACATGCTGGAACGTGCGCCCGACCCCTTGCTTGGCGATGGCGCGCGCACTCAACCCGTCGATGCGTTGGCCGCGAAACCGCACCTGGCCGCGGGTGGCGGGCAAAACGCCGGTGATCAGATTGAACGTCGTGCTCTTGCCGGCGCCATTCGGGCCGATCAAGCCCACGATCTCGCCGGTACGCACATTGAAGCTGATGTCGTTGACCGCCACAAGGCCGCCGAATTCCTTGCGAATGGCATCCACCTCGAGCACATGCTCGGTGGGCGCATCCCGCTCGCGCTTGGGCAGCGCCGGAGCCTCGGGCGGTGCCGGCGCATGGCGACGCGAGCCGGCGCCCCCGGTCAAACGACGGAACACCCCGCTCAAGATCGGCCACAAGCCATCGCGTGCATACTGCAGCACGAGCACCAGCATCACACCGAACACGATCAGTTCGAAGTTGGCATCCGTATTGAACAAGCGCGGCATCCAGTTCTGGATCTGGTCCTTCAGGATCAGAATCACGGCCGAGCCCAGCAGTGCGCCCCACACATAGCCTGCACCGCCCACAACGGCCATGAACAGGTACTCGATGCCGTAGTTCAGCCCGAACGGACTCGGACTGACGGCGCGCTGCATGTGCGCGTACAGCCAGCCGGACACACACGCCAACAGCGCGGCATAAACGAAGATGATGATCTTGTAGGCGGCGGTGTTCACCCCCATTGACTCGGCCATGCCGGCGCCGCTCTTGAGCGCGCGGATGGCTCGCCCGGGGCGCGAATCGAGCAGATTGTGCGTGGCCCACACCGCCAGCAACACGAGTACCCAGATCAGGTAGTACATATTGCGCCCACCGCTGAGCGACCACCCGAAAAACGTAAGCGGTGCAATGCCGGCGATCCCGTCGTGCTTGCCCAGCGCTTCCATATTGCCGAACAGATAGAAGAGCGACAGACTCCAGGCAATGGTGCCCAAGGGCAGATAGTGGCCCGACAGGCGCAACGTGATCGCGCCCAGCGTAAAGGCGATCAACGCCGTGAGCACCAGGCCCGCGACCAGCGCCAACCAGGGCGACACGCCGTATTGGGTGGTAAGCCACGCCGTGGTGTAGGCGCCCACGCCCACGAAGGCCGCCTGACCGAACGAGGTCAAACCGCCCACGCCGGTAAGCAGCACGAGACCCAGCACGACCAGACTGGCCAGGCCGATGTAATTGAGTTGGGTGATCCAGAACTCAGGCGTGGCCGTCGTCATGGGCAGCACGGCCAGCACGACGACGAACAGCGCGATCAACACATGATTCTTGCGCATGATTTATTCCTCATCGTCCACGTGATGACTGCCGAACGAGCGCCACAACAGCACCGGAATGATCAACGTAAACACGATGACTTCTTTGTAGGCACTGGCCCAGAAAGACGAAAAGGCCTCGAGAATGCCGACCAGCAATGCGCCGGCCGCAGCCACCGGATAACTCACCAGACCACCGATGATGGCGCCAACGAAACCTTTCAACCCGATCAGAAAGCCGGTGTCGTAGTACACGGTAGTGACCGGTGCGATCAACATCCCCGACACGACACCGATGGCCACTGCGAGCGTAAAGGTGAGCGTGCCCGACATCGTCGTGCTGATGCCCACCAGACGCGCTCCGCGCCGGTTGACCGCCGTCGCGCGCAATGCGCGGCCATACAACGTTTTGCCGAAGAACAGCCACAGGGCAATGATGAGCGCCGCGCACGTGCCCACCACGAACAGACTCTGCGACGACCACGTCATGAAGCCGAAGTCGACCTGCCCCGATACGAAGGGCGGCGTGCGCCAACCTTCCGCGCCGAAGAACACGAGCGCCAATCCCATCAACGCGAAGTGCAAGGCGACCGACACGATCAGCAGCACCAGCACCGTGGCTTCGGCGAGCGGCTGATAGACGATGCGATACACCATCGGCCCCATCGGCACCACCAGGATGAGCGTGACGATGATGTTGAGCCACAGGTTGCGATCGGGCGCCGCGAACTGCATCGTGGCCCACAACACGGCAAGCGGCAGGGCCACATACGTGATCGCCGTGCGCAACAGTCCGGCCCAGGCGCCGGTACGAATGGCGCGGCCGATTTCGAGCAGCAGCACAATGGCGCCCAGCATGGGCATCAGATAGGCCGTGCCGGGAACGCGGCCGTTGACCAGCATGGCCAAGGTGAGCGCACCGAACGCGACGAATTCGCCCTGCGGGATGAAAATGACGCGGGTAACCGCGAAGACGAGCACGAGCGCCATGCCCAGCAGCGCATAAATGGCGCCGTTGACAATGCCGTCCTGCAATAGGATCAGCGCAATTGTTGAGTCCATCGAACCACTATCGTGTTATCGGTATGCGGCGCGTCGCCATCCGCGAGCGGCGACGGCCTATATCACGACGCCGGCCATGCGGCCGGCGTCCCCTGCCTGATATGGTGACACACCCGCCGGTCAGAGACCCGGCTGATATACCCACTTGCCGTTCTCGACCTTCACCATCACGCGCGAGCGCTCGTCGAAACCGGCATGATCCGTCGGGCTCATATTGAACACGCCCTGTGAAGCCGGCACGTTCTTCAAGCCTTCGAGCGCGTCGCGCATGGCGACGCGAAACTCGGGCGTGCCCGGCTTGGCACCGGATTTCAACGCGGCCGGCAAGGCAGCCGTCACCAGTTGGCCCGCGTCCCACATGTGGCCGCCGAACGTGTTGGTCGAGCCTTCGCCATGCGCTTTTTCATACGCCTGGATGTAGGTCAGGGCCGACTTCTTGACGGGGTTGCTGTCGGGCAATTGCGCGGCGACGAGCAACGGACCGGCCGGCAGGAGCATGCCGTCGCAATCCTTGCCACACACACGCAGCACGTCGTTATTGGCCGAACCGTGCGTTTGGTAGATCGTGCCGCCGTAATTGCGGGCCTTCAGTTCTTTTTGCGGCAAGGCCGAGGGCGTGCCTGCGCCGGCGATCAGGATCGCATCGGGCTTGGAGCCGACCAGCTTGAGCACCTGACCCGTCACGCTGGTGTCGGTGCGGCTGTATTTCTCGATCGCGACGATCTCGATGTTCTTGGTGGCGGCGGCTTTCTTCATCACCTCCAGCCAACCGTCGCCGTAGGCGTCGGCAAAGCCGATGAAGCCCAGCGTCTTCACCTTGTTCTTGGCCATGGCGTCCACAAGGGCGCTGGCCATCAGCGCATCGTTTTGCGGGGTCTTGAATACCCAGCGGCGCTTTTCATCGATGGGCTCGACGATCTTGGCGCTGGCCGCAACGCTGATCATCGGCGTCTTGGTTTCCGCAGCGACGTCGACCATGGCAAGCGAACCCGGGGTGACGGAGGTGCCCACCAGCACGTCGACATTGTCTTCCGTGATCAACTTGCGGGCGTTGCGCACGGCTTGCGTGGTATCGGTGGCGTCGTCCAGCACGATCCATTCGACCTTCTGACCGGCTACTTCACGCGGCAACAGGGCCACGGTATTGCGCTCCGGAATGCCCAGCGACGCGGCCGGGCCCGTACTGGCAACGGTCACGCCGATCTTGACCTGCGCCGAGCTTGCCAGCGGAAATGCCAGGGCCAGCGACATTGCGGCCACAGTGAGGCCGAAACGTGGGGAACGCATCATGGTTTTGTCTCCGAGTCGACCCTTTTGTCCACCGTCGAGGGTGATACAGGGCCTGGTTAAAGTAATACACAAAAACGTATTATAGGTTGAAAACAGTATCACATCACACTTGGAACGACCCGTGGATTACCCCAATCTGGCCCGTCAAATGCATTTGTTATTGTCTAATAAGTGTGTCAGACCCCAGGGGGAAACGTCAGCTAGGGGATTCCCTGCATTGCCTCGTTTAAGATGCGTGTATAGCACCCCGATGAAGGCGCCGAACCAATCCCCGGTACGGCGCTCCAAGATCAGGGTTCACGCGCTATCAATATTGGAGACCGTTCATGGACAAGCCCGTCACGCCAGAAAAAGTCGTCAAGAGCGATGCCGAATGGCGCGCGCAACTGTCGCCTGAAGAATTTTTCGTTGCCCGCGAGAAGGGCACCGAGCGCGCGTTCACCGGGCGCTATTGGGATACCACCACCCCCGGCATCTATCGCTGTGTGGGTTGCGGCACTGCCCTCTTCGCTTCGGATACGAAGTTCGACGCCGGCTGTGGCTGGCCGAGCTATTTCGAGCCGCTCGATCCTGCCCTGGTGCGCGAAGAGCGCGATGTGAGCCACGGCATGGTGCGCACTGAAGTGATGTGCAATGTGTGCGACTCGCATCTGGGCCATGTGTTTCCGGATGGTCCGCCGCCGACCGGTCTGCGCTACTGCATCAATTCCCTGTCGATGACGTTCGAGCCCGCTGAATGAAGAAGTTTCTGTTCGACCTGTTTCCGCTGATTCTGTTCTTCCTGGCGTATCGCTATACCGAGATCTATACCGCCACGGCGGTCGCCATCGGCGCCTCCGTGCTGCAGATTCTGTGGCTCAAGCTCACCGGCAAGGCAATCGAAACCACGCACTGGATCAACCTTTCCGTGATCGTGATCTTCGGCGGTGCCACCCTGTGGCTCAAGAGCGACGTGTTCATCAAGTGGAAACCGACCGTACTGTATTGGTTGTTTGCCGCGGCGCTGCTGATCGGCCGCTTCGCCATGGGCAAGAACCTCATCAAGCACATGCTCGGCAAGCAGATCGTGATGGCCGATGCCGCCTGGGATCGCTTGAACACCATGTGGGCCACGTTCTTCGTGGCCGCCGGGGCACTCAATCTGTATGTGGCGTTTTCAGGCCACTTCACCGAATCGCAGTGGGTGAACTTCAAAGTATTCGGGTTGATGGCGTTGCTGGTGATTTTCGTGATCGGTCAATCGCTGTGGCTGGGCAAGCATATGCAGTCGGCCGACCCCGACCAGGCGAATGCCAATCGGAGCATCAAATGAGCGGGCACGATACCCATACGCCTGACGGACACGATCACACCGGCCACGATCCGGACCGCGGCGCGGCGACTACCGGTGCCGGCGCGGCTGCCGCTGCGACGTCGGTGGGCGCCGAAAGAATGGCCTTGATTCGCACCCGCCTCGCGGCACTCGAACCCGACTTGCTCGATATCGACGACGAATCGCACCTCCACGCCGGGCACGCCGGCGCCGAGGGGGGTGCCAGCCACTTTCGCGTACGCATCGTCTCGCCCCGTTTTGCGGGCCTGACGCCTGTGGCGCGGCATCGGCTGGTGTATCATCAATTAGCCGATCTCATCCCCTTTCCCATCCACGCATTGGCGTTGGATACCCCGGCTTTCAAAGAGTAAAAGGATCGATATGAACCGTTTCATCATGCTGGCTGCTGCATGCGTTATCGCCGTGCCGGCATTCGCCCAAAACGTTGCCACCGTCAACGGTAAGCCGATCACGCAACAAAGCGTCGACCAGTTCGTCAAGCTGCTGATCAGCCAAGGGGCGACCGATTCGCCGCAGCTGCGCGAACAGGTCAAGCAAGAGATGATCAACCGTCAGGTGTTCGTGCAAGCCGCCGAATCCTCCGGCGTGGCCAAGCAAGCCGATACCCGTACCGAAATCGAACTGGCTCGCCAAGGCATCCTGGTTCGCGCATTGATGGCCGACTATCTGGCCAAGCACCCGGTCGATGCCAAGAAAGTGCAGTCCGAGTACGACAACATCAAGAAAGAACAAGCCGGCAATATGGAGTACAAGGTACGCCACATTCTGGTGCCGGAAGAAAAGCAGGCCAACGACATCCTCGCTCAAATCAAGAGCGACAAGAGCAAGTTCGACGACCTCGCCAAGAAGAACTCGAAGGACCCCGGCAGCGCCGACAAGGGTGGCGATCTGGGCTGGGCGCCGCCCACCAACTACGTGCCCCCCTTCGCGCAAGCTGTGACCCAGTTGAAGAAAGGTGGCATCGTGGACAAACCCGTGCAAACTCAGTTCGGCTGGCACGTGATCATGGTCGAGGACACCCGTCCGGTGCAGTTCCCGCCGCTTGATCAGGTGCGCCCGCAGATCGAAGAGATGCTGCGTCAGCAAACGCTGAGCAAGTATCAGGAAGACCTGCGCAGCAAGGCCAAGATCCAGTAATTCCGGATCGCAGCCCAGCAAAAAAGCCTCGATGTTTCGAGGCTTTTTTGTTTTTCACGCGGCAGACCGAAGCGTGGGCGGCAGGCAAAGGTCGTGTTTGGGTTGAGCTTGACTCTCGCCTGCTTGAACGTCGATGTCAGCCCATCATTCGGCGGGACCGCATGCAGGTTTACATTCCCAGCAGTGCCTTCAGACCCTCTTCGTCCAGCACCGTCACACCCAATTCCTGGGCCTTGGTGAGTTTGCTGCCGGCATCTTCGCCCGCCACCACATAAGCGGTTTTCTTCGATACCGAGCCGCTCACTTTGCCACCTGCGGCCAGCACATAGCGCGTGGCCTCGTCACGGGTCCAGGTGGGCATTGTGCCGGTGAGCACCAGTGTCTTGCCATCGAGGCGGTTACCGACCGGCGCCTCATCCGGCTTTGGATGAACGCCCTGCTTGGTGAGTTCGTGCACGATCTCACGGTTGTGCGCTTCCGCGAAGAAGCGGCGGATCGACCCCGCGACCACTGGGCCCACATCCGGCACCGTCAGGAGCGCGTCCTCATCGGCATCCATGATCGCCTCCATCGAGCCGAAAGTGCGCGCCACGTCGCGGGCAGTTGTTTCGCCCACGTGCCGGATACCGAGTGCAAACAGCAGACGGCTCAACGCCGGCTCCCGGGCGCGATCGATCGCTTCAATGAGGTTATCGGCCGACTTCTTGCCCAGGCGATCGTAGCCGGCCAATTCGAGCGACTTCAGGCTGTACAGGTCGGCAAGCGACTTGACGCGATCGTTGTCGACCAGTTGATCGACCAGCCGTTCGCCCAAGCCCTCGATATCCAGTGCCTTGCGGCCGGCGGCGTGCAACAGGGTTTGCTTGCGTTGCGCTGCGCAAAACAGGCCGCCCGTGCACCGCGCGATCGTTTCGTCTTCCGGACGCTCGATCGCCGAGCCGCATACCGGGCACTGCTTGACCATCACAAACTCGGTCGCATCCTTGGGACGCTTTTCGAGTACCGGCCCCACCACCTCGGGAATCACGTCGCCTGCACGGCGAACGATCACGGTATCGCCGATGCGAACATCCTTGCGGCGGATCTCGTCCTCGTTGTGTAACGTGGCGTTGGTCACCGTTACGCCGCCAACGAACACCGGGGCCAATCGCGCCACTGGCGTGATCGCACCGGTGCGGCCCACCTGCACCTCGATGGCCTCGAGTGTGGTGGTGGCCTCTTCAGCCGGATATTTGTGTGCCAGCGCGAACCGGGGCGCACGCGCCACGAATCCCAGCACCTTTTGCGCGGGCAACGCGTCTACCTTGTAGACGACGCCATCGATGTCATAAGGCAACGTGGGGCGCAACGTGCGCACGTGCTCGTAGAAGGCCAGCAAGCCTTCCGCCCCCTGCGCCATGTGGTTGTGGCGTGTATTGACCGGGAAGCCCAGTTCGGCCAGCCAGCCGAGCATTTCGCCATGCGTGTCGTAGGGCAACTCGGCAGCCGCCGCCACGCCGGGTGCAGGCTCTTCGAACGCCGCATCCGTATCGCGCGGCAAGCCTTGAACCTCGCCCCATCCATAGGCGAAGAAACGCAGATTGCGCGTTGCCGTGATCTGCGAGTCCAACTGCCGCAAACTGCCGGCGGCCGCGTTGCGCGGATTGACGAACACTTTCTCGCCCCGCTTGCGCTGGGCGTCGTTCATCTTGTCGAAGTCGCTGCGATTCATCAGCACTTCGCCACGCACTTCGAGCACGCGGGGCGCCCGGCCCTTGAGCTTGACCGGAATGATCTTGATCGTGCGGATATTGCTGGTGACATCTTCGCCCGTCTGGCCGTCGCCACGCGTAGCGGCTTGCACCAGCACGCCGTCTTCATAGCGCAGACTGATGGCCAGGCCATCGAGCTTGAGTTCGCAAAAATAGGCCGTCTCGTCTGCCGCGCCCAACATGCCCGCGCCACGCAACGTGTCGCCTACGCGTTTGTCGAAAGCCGCCACGTCTTCGGCCTCGAACGCATTGCCCAGCGACAACATGGGTACGGCATGGCGCACGCTGGCGAAAGCCGCCGATGGCGCCGCACCCACGCGTTGCGTGGGCGATTCCGGCGTGATCAGTTCGGGATGCTCGGTTTCGAGCGTTTGCAGCGCGCGCATCAAACGATCGTAGACGGCGTCATCCACCGTAGGATCGTCTTCCACGTAATAGCGGTAATTGTGCTGCTCGATCTCGCTGCGCAAGCGGGCAGCAAGCGCCTCGGGCGATTGCGCAGTGCCTGCACCGGAGGCATCACCTGCCGCAACATCCTGCGCTGCCGCAGCTGATTCGCGTGCCAGCGCCTTTGCGGCGGCAGGCGTGCCTTCACCCGCGCGATCCTGCGCAGCGGCCGCCTTCCCGGACGGCTTGCTGGTCTTGCCGGCGCTCACGAGAACACCCGCTGCGCGCGCGCACTCCCCGAACGCAAACCTGCTTGATCGAGTTGCGAGAAGAGCTTCTGCAAACGTTCGTCGATGGCCACGTCCGAACCATCGGCCAACGGCTTGCCCTGATCGTCGACCAGATCGGCACGCAGGCGCGACGCCAGCTCGCGGCCCACGTCGACCATACGGCCGAACGCGCGCGTATCCGCCGGGCTGCACGGCACGTCCAGCAACAGATTCATCTTCTCGACACCACCCACGCCGGCATCGAACGGTGCGCCATCGCTGCGCGACAGCGTGAAGCGCGCGATGCCTTCGTCGGACATCCAGGCCAGACGCGGCCCTTCGTGCACAAAGCCCATATCGCGGGCAATGGCCAGCACTTCGGCGGCCGGTTGCGCACAACCAAGCAACAGCGTCAGGCCGACCTGGGTATCCAGCGCGGCACACACGTCATCGAGCTTGTGCGCATGTTCCAGCACCGGTTGCTGTTCAGGACCTTCCGGCGAGGCATCGAAACGCTCGGCCAGATCCTGGGCACGGGCCCAGGCCTGCGACCACTCGATCGCCGTCAGCGGACCGCTGCGATTGGCCAGCAAGATGGCAAGCTGCAAGCGGGAATAGGTTTCGTCCGAGTGGATGCGGGCACGATGGCGGCCGCCTTCGGTCTCAGCGAAGATACGCACCGGCTTGCGGCCCACATTGCGCACACTTTGCACGTGGGGCAGCAATTCGGCGCCGCGCACGGGCGAGCCGAACGTCAATTCGATCACCGCCTCGATCGCGGGATCGACTTCCTCGGCATCGTCTTGATCGCTGCCGGAGGTCGCCGCCAGCGGGGCTGCGGGCGCAGGCGCGGCCGACGCGCCTGCCACGCTGCCGCTGCCGGCGCCGAAGTTGGGCTCGCGCCGCGGCTCGGCGCTCTGCGCGCCCTTGTGCACCTTGGTCGCAGGCGCGCGCGGTTCACTTGCACCGCCGTGGCCGCCGCCATGCTGCTCGGCACCCAATAAAGGATCGTGCTCGTTGGTAGGGAAATGGCTCTGCATCTTGCGCCGTACACGACGGTCCTGCCACCAGTTGAAACCCAGTACCAGCAAGATCAACAGGACGCCCAGAACAATCAGGCCAATCTGCAAATCACTCATAGTTTTTTCCCCCGTCTCGGTGAGACGGCATATTCACGTCACAGGTTTACGGTTTCGGTCGCCATTTGCAGAGCCGAGTCGATGTCCACTGCCACAATACGCGAAACGCCCTGTTCCTGCATCGTCACACCGACCAATTGTTTAGCCATCTGCATCGCTATTTTATTGTGTGAAATGAACAGAAACTGCGTTTGATCGCTCATGGCGCTTACCAGGTTCGCATAGCGCTCGGTATTGGCATCGTCCAGCGGTGCATCCACCTCGTCGAGCAGGCAGAACGGCGCCGGATTGAGCTTGAACAGCGCGAACACCAACGCCGTCGCGGTAAGCGCTTTTTCGCCCCCCGACAACAGGTGAATCGTGCTGTTGCGCTTGCCGGGCGGCTGCGCCATGATCAGCACGCCGGCATCGAGAATCTCGTCGCCGGTCATGGTGAGCTTGGCTTCGCCGCCGCCAAAAAGTCGCGGGAACAACTCGCCGAAGTGGCCGTTGACCGTGTTGAAGGTCTCTTGCAACAGCTCCCGCGTTTCGCGATCGATCTTGCGAATGGCGTCTTCAAGCGTTTCGATGGCCGACAGCAGATCGGCATGCTGCGCATCCAGATAATCCTTGCGCTCGCGCGACGCCGTCAGTTCGTCGAGCGCGGCCAGGTTCACGCTGCCCAGCGATTCGACCTGGCGCGAAATGCGCGCGACTTCCGACTGCAGCCACTGCGTGCGACGCCAGTCTTCCGTCTGGGCGGCGATCATGTCGGCCAGGGCCGCGCGATCGACTTCGCGCGCATCCAGTTGCTCGGTGAACTGCTGCTCAGCCAGGCGCGACGCTTGTTCCTGCAGTTGCAACTCGGTAATCCGCGCGCGGCGCGGCTCGACCGACATTTCCTGACGCATGCGTTCTTCGTCCGCCGTGCGCAGCTCGGCGGCCAGATTGTCCATCTCGATGCGCGTGCGGGCCAGCGCCTCTTCACGCTCGGCGCGCCCTTCCAGTGCATCCTGCAGCCCGGCCTGGGCGGCCGAGGCGTCGAGCTCCTCGAGCTCAGCCAGCAATTGCTCCAGTTCCGTGGCACCGCGTTGCGCTTGATCGGTCGCCAGTTGCTGATTGCGCTGCAGGTCGTTGATCCGGACCTGCACACCGCGCTCGGCAAACTCTGCTTCTTGTGCGGCACGTTCGAGATCGCGCAAGCGCGCACGCGCGGCTTCGGCATCCGCTGCGAGCGCTTCGCCGCCGATCTCGGCATCCGAAAACGCCGATTGATGGTCGCCCAGCTCCATATCCAGGGTTTCGAAACGGGCCTCCGCCTCTTCACGCGTGGCGCGCAGCTCTTCTTCCTGGCCTTTGATTTCCTGCAGATCGTCGTTCAGGCGGCGGGCGCGTTCACCCGACTGCTCGGCTTGCTGTTGCAGGCGCGAGTGCTCGAGCTGGATATCGTGCGCGCGGCGCGTGACTTCAGCCACGCGTTGACGGGCCGGCCCGATCGCCTGCCCCACCTGTTGCCACGCGACTTCGGCGCGCGCCACCGCCGACCGCGATTGATCGGCGATCAATTGCTTGGCCTTGATTTCGCGCTGCAGGTTTTCGATCTCCTGCTGGCGGGCGAGCATGCCGGCCTGCTCGGAATCGGCTGCGTAGAAGCGCACGCTGTGCGCGTCGACGATATGCCCCGCCTTGACGGCATAGCTCGCGCCTTCGGGCAACGTCGCACGACCGGCCAGGGCCTGCTGCAAACCGTCCGCTACATAAACGCCGCGCATCCAGTCGTTCATCAGCGTGCGCAAGTCCGCATCCGCGATTCGCAACACGCTGGTCAGGGGCGTCAAGCCGGCTGGGGCGGGCACCGCGGCGCCGGCCACCGGCACTTGATAAAACGCCAGGCGCGCCGGCGGCGCATCGTCGGCAAAGGCCCGTGCCCAGTCGAGGTTGCGCACCTCAAGGGCCGACAACCGCTCGCGCAACACGGCCTCGAGTGCCGGCTCCCAACCGGGCTCCACGTGCAGCTTCTGCCACAGCCGTGAGAGACCCGTGAGTTCGTGTTTCGCCAGCCAGGGTTCGAGGGCACCTTGCTTCTGCACATCCTCCTGCAGCTTGACCAGCGCCGTCAGCCGCGCCTCGAGGCGGGCCAACGCTTGTGCATCTTCCTGTGCGGCGGCCTGCGCCCGCGCACGCTCGGCATCGGCTTCGGGCACACGCGCTTCAAGCGTGGCAAGCTCGCCCTGCGCCGCTTCCAGCTGATCCTCAGCCGCCAACCGGTCACCGCCAAGCTGCTCGAGCCGGATGGGATCGGGCGCATGCAACTCGCGCAATTCCTGTTGAAGACGCTCGCGCCGCTGTTCGAGCACCTGGATCTGACGATCGGCGTCGCGTTGCGTCTGCGCAGCAAGCGCGAGATTCTGCTCCACGCGCGCCAGCCCAGCCCGCATCGCATCGCGCGCGACGGCCGCCTCGCGCACTTTGGTTTCGACAGCAGGCAATGCCGCTTGCGCGTCTTCGGCCCGGGCACGCGCTTCTTCGGTGCGCGCAGCTCCCGTGGCCAGATCCTCTTCGGCCTGTGCGATTTGCTCGGCGCAATGCTCGCGCTGCGAGGTCCACTCGGCAATCTGTGCCTGCAATTGATCGCGGCGCATCTGAACGCGATTGCGCGATTCGACCACGTGGCGAATTTCGGCTTCGAGACGGCTCACCTGCGCATTGGCTTCGTACAGGCCGCCCTGTGCCGCATGCAGCGCATCGCTGGCGGCGTAATGCGCCTGGCGCCGCGACTCGACCGCTGCTTCGCCGGCCCGCAAGCCCGCAATCGCCCCCTCGAGCTCGGTTTGCGCCTGATCGATCTCGCGCGCCTTGCGTTCGCGTTCCTCGCGGGCGGCCACTTCCTTCAGGAACCACAAGGCGTGCTGCTTGCGCTCGCCATCGCCTTGCAGATCGCGATACTGCCGCGCCACTTCGGCTTGCGCCTCGAGCTTTTCCAGCTGCGAGCCCAGCTCGCGCAAGATGTCGTCGACGCGGGTCAGGTTCTCGCGGGTGTCCGACAGGCGATTTTCAGTCTCGCGGCGGCGCTCCTTGTAGCGCGACACACCAGCAGCCTCTTCGAGAAAGACGCGCAGCTCTTCCGGGCGCGACTCGATCAGGCGGTTGATCATGCCCTGCCCGATGATGGCGTAACCCTTCGCGCCCAGGCCCGTACCCAGAAAGATATCGTGAATGTCGCGACGGCGAACCTGTTGATTATTGACGTAATAGCTGCTGGTGCCGTCACGCGTGAGCACGCGCCGCACGGCCAGTTCGGCGTAGGCGCTCCATTGCCCCACGGCCCGGCCTTCGCTGTTGTCGAAGACCAGCTCGACGGAGGCTCGGGCCGCCGGCTTGCGATGGCCCGAACCGTTGAAAATCACGTCCTGCATCGACTCGCCGCGCAGCTCCGAGGCTTTCGCTTCGCCCAGCACCCATCGCACAGCGTCGATGATGTTGGATTTGCCACAGCCATTGGGCCCGACCACGCCCACGAGCTGGCTCGGTACGGGAATGACGGTCGGGTCGACAAAAGACTTGAAGCCGGCGAGTTTGAGTTGGGTAAGGCGCACGGGCGGTTTCGGTCGTAAAAATGGTCGAAAATCGCGGAACTGCCGCGTTATTTTGCAGAACGGCCCGCGAGGGGCCGGTGTCGCGTCGTATGATACCCCACGCGATACGGCCAACGGGCGCCTGACGACCCGGCTGATCGCGAGCCGCGCGTGGGGCGCGGTAAGCAGCCGCTATACTCATTGCGATCTGAGCAATGGCGCGGGAAACCGGTCTCAGGCCCGATTGTCATAACGGGCCGTTAATGTGGGGGCATCTTTGAAACGAGGCTTTTTTCTAGTGATGGCCGCCCAGGGGTTTTCATCCTTGGCGGACAATGCGCTTTTCATTGCGGCAATCGCGCTGATCCAGGAACTTCACGGTCCGGATTGGATGGCGCCGATCATGAAGTGGTCCTTCGCGCTGGCCTATGTGGTGCTGGCGGCATTCGTCGGCGCTTTCGCGGACTCGTTTCCGAAAGGCCGCGTGATGTTTGCGACCAATGCGCTCAAAGTGGCAGGCTGTCTGCTGATGTTCGCCTATGCGAGCCTCGGAATTGCGCCCGAATACCAAACCTACTTCGTGGTCGCAGCCTATGCGGTGGTCGGCGTGGGCGCCGCTGCCTATTCGCCTGCCAAGTACGGCATCGTCACCGAGATGCTGCCCCCGGCCATGCTGGTCAAGGGCAACAGCTGGATCGAAGGCCTGACGGTGCTGTCCATCATCATGGGTACCGTGGTGGGCGGCGCGCTCATCCATCCCACGGTGTCGGGCTGGCTGCTGAGCCATCCGTGGATCAGCGCCCTGGTGCACTCGCCCGCCGAGGCCGCCATTCTGGTCATCGCGGTCGTGTACCTGCTTGCGGCGCTGTGCAACCTGCTGATCCCGAACACGCATGTGCGATATCCGCCGCAGCAGCGCAATCCGGTCAAGCTGGTGCGTGCGTTCAACGGCTACGTGAAGATTCTCTGGCGCGACAAGCTTGGCCAGATTTCCCTCGCCGTCACCACGCTCTTCTGGGGCGCCGGGGCCACGTTGCAGTTGATCGTGATCGAGTGGGGCCGGGCGCACCTAGGCTATCGCCTCGACCAGGCCTCGCTGCTGATGGGCGTGGCGGCCGTAGGCACGGTGATCGGTTCGATCCTGGCCGGGCGGATCCCGTTGCGCCGAGCGCTCTCGGTGCTGCCGGTCGGTGCGCTGATGGGCGTCGTGGTGCTGATCATGCCGTTCGTTTACTCTCCGCCTTTCGTCTACATCACGCTTCTCGTGATCGGCGGACTGGCGGGATTCTTCGTCGTGCCGATGAACGCCCTGCTCCAGCACCGCGGACACGTGCTGCTGTCGGCAGGCCACTCGATCGCCGTGCAGAATTTCAACGAACAGTTGAACATTCTGCTGATGGTGGCGGTGTATACGTTCATGCTGTGGATGAACCTGTCGATCAACGTCGTCATCGTGATTTTCGGCCTGATCGTCGCGATCCTGATGCTGATTTTCATGCGCTGGAGCCGCCGCAATCTCGAACGCGACCCCACCCTGCACGACCAGATCGGGCAGGAAGGTCACGGCAAAGCGCTGGACAACGCCCCGCACTGAGTCGGGCGGATTGTCGGCAGCAACGAAAAGGAGCGCCTCGGCGCTCCTTTTTTTTCAGCAGTACCCGCAACGATCTGCACCTGTTGGCCTTCTGCTCTGGCCTTATGCGTTGGCGTTCTGCTCCGCGAATCTACGCGGCCGACCTACGTTGGCGTGCCGATCTGGCGTTCCGCGCCGGCGCTTCGCACTTGCACCTGCATTGTCCGGCTACGCTTGACCCCTGCGATACGCGCTAGTGCGTTGCGCGCAGGTGCTGCGCCGCCAATTGCAGATCCTGCCAGGCTCGGGCCTTTTCAGCCGGACTGCGCAGCAAATAGGCGGGGTGATAGCTCACCACCACCGGAATCTCGCGCCCATCCTCGCCTTTGAACGCGTGCACTTTGCCGCGCAATTGCGCGATCGCCGAATCGGTGCCGAGAAGCACCTGGGCGGCAAACCGGCCCAGCACAAGCAACCCCGCGGGTTGCACCAAGGCGATCTGCCGCATCAGGTAAGGACTGCAAGCCGCGATTTCTTCCGGCTTGGGATTGCGGTTGCCGGGCGGCCGGCACTTGATGACGTTGGCGATGAACACATCGTCGTTTCGGCTCATGCCGACGGCACGCAGCATAGCGTCGAGCAACTGCCCCGAACGGCCGACGAACGGCAAGCCTTCCCGGTCCTCTTGCTCGCCGGGCGCTTCGCCCACCACCATCCACTTGGCCTGGGTGGCGCCTGCGCCATACACCGCATGACGCCGGCTTTCACACAGACCGCATGCCGTACATGCCTCCACCTGCGCCTGAAGCGTGACCGCATCGGCCTGCGCTATCGGCGAATCGGGGGCCGCCGCGCGCACCAGAGGCGTGCCAGACGCTTTACCCGCCGGCGCTGACCCGGGCATGGCCACATCGCCGTCCAACGGCGCTGCCGCCCGCTGAGCGAGCGCAGCGGCATGGGCCGGCGTGTTCGGTTCTGACGGCGACGCAGCGGGATCGCCAGCGCGGTCTGGCAGCGAGCCACCGGACGCGGCAGCGCGCGTTTCAGCGGTTAGCAATATGCCGCCGTCAACCGGCGTCTGAACGGCTTCTTCTGCTGCCGCGTGCGGCTGCGCCTCTGCGCCAGGGGCGGCCGCGACGCGTGCAGTCGAATTGGACACGGATGCCCGTTGCGCAGCAGCCAACGCCTCACCGGGGCCCGCGGCAGGCGCGGAGACGACTGCGCGCTCAGGCAGCATCGGCGCAAGAAACGCGCGATCGATGCCGAGTTCGCGCAACCACAATCGTTGCGTGCCGGTGAGCCGGGGGGGCACAGGGGTGTGAACGGGGGTGTGCTCAACCATGAGGCACCGGGGCATGCGCAAGCGTCTTCTTCATGACGATCGCATCCTCGCGTTGTTGATGGGGAGCTGGATAATAGCCCTTTCGCACGCCGATCTGCGCAAAGCCGTGCCGGGCATAGAAGGCGAGCGCGCCCGGGTTGGAAGGCCGCACTTCGAGCAGGATGGCGGGCAGCCCACGGTTCGCGGTGCGTGCCATGCACCACTCCAGGATATAGGTGCCGATCCCCTGCCGATGACGGCTGTCGTCGACGGCGATCACCAGCAAATGTGCCACGTCAGGCGCCATCATCAGCAAACAGAATCCCAGCAGGGTTTGCTCGTCGCGCACCACGCAAGCGTCATAGCCCGCTTCCAATGCGTCTGCGAAGTTGCCGCGTGTCCAGGGAAACTGCTGCAATCTGGCTTCCAGTTGCGCCACATCGTCGAGATCGGCGGGCGTCATGGCCCGTGCGGAATATGGCGCGGCCCCACCACGCGGTTGCGCCTTCGGATTACCGCCCAGTCCGGCCTCACGTTCTGCCGTCGTGTAGGCGACCTTGTCGCGCACGTAGCGCGGCATCGCCGCCGAGGGATCGATCGCCTCGCCCCGGCCCCAGGCAGCCCGCGCCAGGTACGCCACGCTGTCGGCATGCGGTCGCGCAGCCGGCGCCAAGCGCCAGGCCTCGGGCCACGCCAGCCGGTCGCCATAAGCCGTCCAGGCATCACCCGCCAGGATGGGACGCATACCGGCCGTGACGCCGGCATCGGTGGCCGCCCAGGCAAACAAATCATCGGCAGCGATAAGCGTGGGTTGCGCCAAGGGCCTCAATACGATTTCGGATCTGGCCGCAGTGGAAGCAGCATCCGCCCCCTCACCGGTGACGACCGCCGCGCCAAAGGGCGCCTGGCGACGGTAAGCTGCCACGTACATTTCCCCCATGCGCGCGTCCAGCGCCACCACGATCACGTCGCCTTCTTCGGCCGGTGTGGCGTGCGCCACGGCAAGATGCGACACCACGCCGATGACCGGTATGTCCAACGCCAGCCCGAGGCCTTGCGCGACGCCGCACGCCACGCGAAGCCCTGTGAATCCACCGGGGCCCTCGCCAAAGGCCACCACACGCAAATCAGACCGATTTACGCCAGCCTGCGCCATTAACGCGTCCGCCATCGGCAATAATCGTTCGGCATGCTCGGCAGTACCGTCATGTTCGGCGCTGTAGAGGGTGGCTGAGCCAGCCGCATCGGCGGTCAGCAACGCCACGCTGCAGAGCGACGACGACGTCTCGAGGGCAAGAAGGGCAAATGTCATGCTCGGATTGTACGAAAACCCCAAACTTTCCTCTCACACACGTTTCCTCCTATTTGTCACCATTCACACGGAGGATTTCAACTGATCCGAGCAATGTGTAATATCTTGTGAACAGGCACTAGCCGCTCAAACTCGCCACTGTTACATTTCCGGCCATGAATACGCAAAACACCCCCCCGACTCGCAAAATCCTCGTCGTCGACGACGATCCGCGCTTGCGCGACCTGCTCCGGCGCTATTTGTCCGAGCAGGGTTTCAACGTGTTCGTCGCCGAAGATGCCAAGGAAATGGGCAAATTGTGGCAGCGAGAACATTTCGACCTGCTGGTTCTCGACCTCATGCTGCCTGGCGAAGATGGCCTGTCCATCTGTCGGCGCCTGCGGGGGGGCCACGACAACACGCCCATCATCATGCTCACGGCCAAGGCCGAAGAGATCGACCGTATCGTCGGCCTCGAAATGGGCGCGGACGATTACCTGTCCAAGCCGTTCAACCCGCGTGAACTGCTGGCGCGCATCAACGCCATCCTTCGCCGCCGCGGCACCGAAGAGCACCCCGGCGCCCCGAGCCAGGAAAACGAGTCGATTGCCTTCGGCCCGTATACGCTCAACCTGTCTACCCGTACGCTGACGCGCAATGGCGAGCAAGTGCCGATCACCACCGGTGAATTTTCGGTACTCAAAGTATTTGCCCGTCACCCCAAGATCCCGCTCTCGCGTGACAAACTCATGGAACTCGCACGAGGCCGGGAATACGAAGCGTTCGACCGCAGTCTGGACGTTCAGATCTCCCGCTTGCGCAAGCTGATCGAACCCAACCCCTCGAAGCCGGTTTTCATTCAAACGGTGTGGGGCCTCGGCTACGTTTTCGTACCGGACGGTGGTAGCTGATCTTCCGGTCCGCTAGACTCGCGGGCCCGGCAATCGCCGGCCCCTCTTGTCTTGAAGCGATGACATCTTGACTTCACGTCTCAAACTCGGCCTCTTCGGCCGGACGTTTTTGCTCCTTGCCGCCCTGATGCTCGTTAGCCTCGGCGCCTGGCTCCAGGTTTTTTTCAGTATGGAGCTGGGTCCGCGCGCGAACCAAATGGCGCAACGGGTCGTCACGGCTGTCAATATCACACGCACTGCCCTGGTATATGCGCAGAGCGAAGAGCGCAGCAAGCTACTGCTCGACCTGGCGACCAATGAAGGCATCCAGGTCTATCCGCGCGAGCTCACCGACTTCGCCGAGCCCTTGCCAGACGATCGCTATTGGCAACGCGTGGCTGAAAACATCCGATTCCGCTTCGGCCCTGAAACGCAGGTTGCATGGGGTGTCAACCAAGTTCCGGGGTTCTGGGTCAGTTTCAGTATCAACGACGACTTGTTCTGGTTGGTTTTTGAACGCGAGCAGATAGGATTGACCGGCGGCATCGAGTGGCTGGGCTGGGGCGCAACCGCCCTGCTCCTGTCGCTCGTAGGCGCGGCGGTGAGTGTGGGCTTCGTCAATCGCCCGCTCTCACGGATCGCTCGGGCCGCCCAGGTGCTGTCGCGCGGCGAGAACCCGTCACCGTTGCCCGAGAACGGTCCACGCGAAATTCGCGATCTCAATAAATCCTTCAACCGGATGGCCCGCGACCTACGGCAGACGGAAGCCGATCGCGAGCTGATGCTGGCGGGGATCTCGCATGATCTGCGTACGCCCTTGGCGCGCATGCGACTTGAAATCGAGATGAGCGGGGTGTCGGAAGAAGCGCGCCAGGCGATCGACGACGATCTCGGCCAGATCGACCACAGTATCGGACAGTTGATGGAGTATGCCCGGCCTGCCGGCACGCTCCCGCAGTTGGCCACCGACGTATCGACGGTCTTGAACGATCTGCTGGAGCGCGAGCGCGCCATGGCGGATATGCGCGGCGACGAGCTCGACAGCAACATCGAACCGGCTTTGCGCGCGCGCATCACGGCTCTTGATCTTAAGCGTATCGTCACCAACTTGATTGAGAACGCACGCCGCTACGGCAGATCCGAAGATGGCGTTTTGCGTTTGTCCACGACCTTGGTGAACGAGGGCAATATGCTCTTCATCGACGTGGCGGACCGCGGCCCCGGCATCGCGCCGCAGGATGTGGAGCGCTTGCTTCGGCCGTTCTCTCGCGGCGAGGCAGCTCGCACTGGCGTAAGCGGTGCAGGTCTCGGATTGGCAATCGTCGAACGCCTGCTCAAGCATGTCGGCGGGCAGCTTCGATTGCTGCCGCGCGAGGGCGGCGGATTGCGGGCACGGATAGAGTTACCCAAAGCCAAGGTTAGGAATTTTCAATTAGACAGCGAGTTTCAATAGCGTAGAATTACTTTCATGGCGTCAGGGATGGGTTTCACCCCCCCTGGCACTGCGCTTTACTCACCCAACACCAGGAGTCCAAATGAAAACCGTAGGCGATAAGCTCGAGCCCTTCAAAGTTTCCGGCGTGAAGCCTGGCTTCAACCAGCACGAAGAAAACGGCGTTTCGGCGTTCGAAGACATCACCGAAAGCTCGTTCCCCGGCAAGTGGAAGGTCATTTACTTCTACCCGAAGGACTTCACGTTCGTGTGCCCGACCGAAATCGTCGGCTTCAATTCGTTGGCCAAGGATTTCGAAGACCGCGATGCCGTTTTGCTTGGCGGCTCGACCGACAACGAATTCGTCAAGCTGGCATGGCGTCGTGAACATCCCGACCTCAGCAAGCTGGGTCACTACCAGTTCGGCGACACGACCGGTTCGCTCGTCGACCAACTCGGTATCCGTGACAAGGCCGCTGGCGTTGCACTGCGCGCGACGTTCATCGTCGATCCGGACAACACGATCCAGCACGTGTCGGTGAACAACCTGAACGTGGGTCGTAACCCGGAAGAAGTCCTGCGTCTGCTGGATGGTCTGCAAACCGACGAACTGTGCCCTTGCAACCGCACGGTTGGTGGCGGCACGCTGTAATCTCAATGGCCTGGCTTGCCGGGCACTTGAAGCCCGGTTCGCCGGGCTTTAATTGGACAAAATAATAGGAAAAAACTATGGCACTGCTCGATTCGATTAAAGAACAACTGCCCGACTGGGCCAAAGATATCCGTCTGAACCTGGACGCCGTCGTCAGCCGCTCCACGCTTTCGAGCGAAGACGCACTAGGCACTGCGTTGGCCGCCGCCTTCGCCGCGAAGAGCCCGCTATTGGTCGAGACGTTCAAGAGCGCCCTGTCGGAAACCGATGCCAATGCCGCGCTCACCGCCGCCGCACTGATGGGCATGAACAACGCCTGGTATCCGTACGTGGAAATGACGGGCGACGCGCAGTTGAAGAGTCTTCCGGCCCAATTGCGCATGAATGCCTATGCCAACCACGGCGGCGTCGAGAAAAAGCGCTTCGAGCTGTTCGCACTGGCCGCATCCGTTATCGGCAAGTGCCACTTCTGCATCCAGTCGCACTACGAACTGCTGAAGAAAGAAGGCTTGACCGTTGAACAGTTGCGCGACGCCGGTCGTATTGCCGCGGTTGTGAACGCCGCCGCACTCGCGCTGGCAGCACAGGGCAAGTAAGTCTCACAGGCGCATCGCGGCGACCTCGGTACCGCGACGCAGAGAGCGGGCGTCCAGTGCCGTTCGATCTTGTTTGCGAAGCACTCGCGCCGGTTTGCGGCGCGAGTGCTTTTGTTTATCCGCGATTCGCCACGCGATAAGACGTGCGATTTATGCGCGCGCGATCAATGCCACAACCGTGGCGGCAATCCCTTCCTTGCGACCGAGAAAGCCCAAGTGTTCGTTGGTCTTCGCCTTGACGTTGACCGCATACGGCGCGATGCCGAGATCGGCCGCGATGTTGGCGACCATGGCACTCGCATGGGGGCCGATCTTCGGCGCCTGCGCATGCACGGTGGCGTCCACATTCACGACGGACCAGCCCTGCTCGGTCACGCGCCGCATCGCTTCGCGCAGCAGCACGCGGCTGTCGGCGCCCAGGTAGGTGGGATCGGTGTCCGGAAAGTGCCGGCCGATATCGCCCAATCCGGCCGCCCCGAGCACGGCATCGGTAATGGCGTGCAGCAACACATCCGCATCCGAATGGCCCGCCAGACCCTGCGCATGCGGGATCGTGACGCCGCCGATGATCAACGGCCGACCGTCAACCAATGCATGCACATCGAACCCCTGCCCCACCCGAAAAGCTGCGCTCATAACCATTTTTCCATTAATTCGAAATCGTCCGGCCACGTGACCTTGAAATTGCGTGCCGATCCCAGCACCAGTTGCGGGGCGTATCCCGCCGCCTCGATGGCCGATGCCTCGTCGGTCACGAGCACGCCTGCCCGATCCGCGGCATGCAATGCGGACTGCAGCATACCTGCACGGAACATCTGCGGGGTCTGAGCGAGCCAGAGGCCGTCGCGCGCGAGCGTCGCCGCCACCCGCAGGGGGGACACCACGGCAGGCGATCGCGTGACAATGTTCTCGCCGACCGCCACTTGTGTCGGACACGCGTCCATCGGCGCCTGCACCACGGCAGAGGTCGCAGCCCGCTTCACGGTGTCGGGTACGGGCATCGCCAGCAGGCCGCCCACGGGATCGTGCACGCAGGTATCGATCAAACGCGCCAGCGCATCGGCCGGCAAGCCGGGGCGCGCGGCATCATGTACGAGCACCCACGCCTCGTCGGCCAGCGCCGCGTCAGCCAGGGCGCGAGATACTGTGGCGGCGCGGGTGGGCCCCCCGCAAGGCCGGATCACACAGCGGTCCAGGCCCGCCAGCGCGTCGGCCGCCCAGCCGTCATCGGGCGACACCGCCACGCGAACCTCGCTCACGCGCGGATCGGCCAGCAGCGCCTGCACCGCATGACGGAGCATCGGCTGGCCGGCCAGGCCGCGATATTGCTTAGGAGATGCGTCGCCCTGGGCGCGCTGCGCCCGGGCGCCAACGCCCGCAGCGGGCACAATGCAGATAATCGATTGAGACATAGCCCGGTGATTTTATAATCAACATCCTCATGCCCGCCTCCTCATCTCTCGTTTTGCCCATCACCGCGCTTCCCGTCACCGCCAAGACGCTTACCGCCCTCAAAATCGGCACCCGTCATGCGCAGCCCAGACCGCCCGGTTCGGGCGATGCCTGGCTGCTCGCCGATCTGGCGCGGCAGGCGCGAGCGCCGATCGTCATCCTGACGGCCGACCCGCTCGAAGCCCAGCGTCTGGCCGACGAAATCCATCTGTTTGCGCCCGGGCTGCGCGTGCGCCAGCTGCCCGATTGGGAAACGCTCCCGTACGACGCTTTTTCGCCGCATCAGGATCTGATTTCCGAACGGCTGCAAACGTTGCACGCGCTGATGCAGCAGGGCGTGGATGTGCTCACCGTGCCGGTCACCACGGCCCTGTACCGGCTGCCGCCGCCCGCCTTCCTCGCCGCCTACACCTTCGCCTTCAAGAAGGGCGACAAGCTCGATGAGGCGGCCTTGCGCGCGCAGCTGACGCTGGCGACCTACACGCACGTTACGCAGGTCACCGCGCCGGGCGAATTCTGCCTGCGCGGGGGGTTGATCGATCTGTTCCCGATGGGCTCGGTGCTGCCCTACCGGCTGGACTTGTTCGACGACGAAATCGAATCGATCCGTGCATTCGATGTAGATACCCAGCGCAGCCTGTATCCCGTCAACGACGTCCAGCTCTTGCCGGGCCGCGAATTCCCGATGGACGAAGACGCGCGCAATCATTTCCGTGCGCGCTTTCGCGAGGTGTTCGAGGGCGATCCGTCGCGTGCCCTGCCCTACAAGGATATCGGGAGCGGCATCGCCTTCGCCGGCGTCGAGTACTACCTGCCGCTTTTCTTCGAACAAACCGCTACGCTGTTCGATTATCTCGACGCCGGCACCATCACCGTCACGCATGGCGATATCGACGATGCCATACAGCGGTTTTCGCACGACACGATCAGCCGCTATCAGTTTTTGAAGGCCGACCGCGAGCGCCCGGTCTTGCCGCCGCCCGAACTCTTTCTCGATGCCGAGGGCCTCTTCGGACATTTAAAGGCATTTCGCCGGCTGGCCATGACCGCCGCCGAGCCGCGTGAGGACATCGTTGCCCCGCCCGACGTGAGCGTGGCGCGCCGGGCTGAAGATCCGGTTGCGAAGTTGCGCGCCGTGCTGGCGCGCGGCGACCAGCGGTTGCTGCTGTGCGCGGATTCCGCCGGGCGACGCGAAACGCTCGTGCAGATGCTTACCGATCAAGGTCTGCCGCCCGAAGCCCAATACGACGACATCGATGCGTTCATGTCGCTGGACGCACGCTTCGCGCTCGTGGCCGCGCCCCTGAACCTGGGCTTTGCGCTCACTGACGCGCACGTCGCCTTCATTACCGAAAACGACCTTTATCCGGAGCAGGCGAGCAGCTCGCGCCGGGCCCGTCGGGCGCAGGAAGGCGCAAGCAACGTCGAAGCGATGGTGCGCGACCTGTCCGAACTGCGCGAGGGCGACCCCGTCGTCCATGCCCAGCACGGGATTGCACGCTACTGCGGCCTGGTCAATATGGACCTGGGCGAAGGCGTCACCGAGTTCCTGCATCTCAAGTACGCCAACGACAGCACGTTGTATGTGCCGGTGGCGCAACTGCACGTGATCGCGCGCTACAGCGGCGCCGACCCCGATGCCGCACCGCTGCACCATCTGGGCTCGGGCCAGTGGGACAAGGCGCGCCGCAAGGCCGCCAAACAGGTGCGCGACACGGCCGCCGAATTGCTGGAGCTGTATGCCCGCCGTGCCGCCCGACAGGGGTTTTCGTTCAAGTTGCCCATCGGTGACTACGAGACGTTTGCCGAAGGCTTCGGCTTTGAAGAGACGCCCGATCAGGCTGCTGCGATCGGTGCCGTGCTGGGCGACATGACCTCCGGCCGTCCGATGGATCGCCTGGTCTGCGGCGACGTCGGATTCGGCAAGACCGAAGTGGCCTTGCGCGCGGCGTTTCTCGCGATCGCCAACGGCAAGCAAGTGGCCATTCTGTGCCCCACCACGTTGCTGGCCGAGCAGCATGCCGCAACCTTCTCCGACCGCTTCGCCGATTGGCCGGTCAAGGTGGTCGAACTGTCGCGATTCCGCTCGGCCAAGGAAATCACCGCGGCCATCGCCGGCATCAACGACGGCACGATCGACATTGTGATCGGCACGCACAAGATTCTGTCGAAGGACGTGAATTTCAAACGTCTGGGATTGGTCATCATCGACGAGGAACATCGTTTCGGCGTGCGTCAGAAAGAAGGCTTGAAGGCGCTGCGCGCCGAAGTGGACGTGCTGACCCTCACCGCCACGCCGATTCCGCGCACGCTCGGCATGTCGCTCGAAGGCATCCGCGACTTTTCCGTCATCGCTACGGCCCCGCAGAAGCGGCTGGCCATCAAGACCTTCGTGCGCCGCGAAGACGGCAGCACGATCCGCGAAGCGCTGCTGCGCGAACTCAAGCGTGGCGGACAGGTTTATTTCCTGCACAACGAGGTCGATACCATTCACAACCGCCGCGCGCGGCTTGAGGAACTGGTGCCTGAAGCGCGGATTGCCGTGGCCCACGGTCAGATGCCCGAGCGCGAACTCGAGCAGGTGATGAAAGGCTTCTATCAGCAGCGCTTCAATGTGCTTCTATGCACGACGATTATCGAAACCGGCATCGACGTTCCCAGCGCCAACACCATCGTGATCCACCGTGCCGACCGCTTCGGTCTGGCGCAGTTGCATCAATTGCGAGGCCGCGTGGGCCGCTCCCATCATCAGGCGTACGCCTACCTGATGACGCCGGGCGAAGACGCCATTACCAGCAACGCCAAGAAGCGCCTCGAAGCGATCCAGGCGATGGAAGAGTTGGGGTCCGGCTTCTTCCTGGCCATGCACGATCTGGAAATTCGCGGCACCGGTGAGGTACTGGGCGACTCGCAATCCGGCAATATCCAGGAAATCGGCTTCTCGATGTACAACGAGATGCTCAACGAGGCGGTACGTGCGCTCAAATCCGGCGAAGAGCCCGATCTGGATGCGCCGTTCAACGCCGCTTGCGAAGTGAACCTGCACGCGCCCGCGCTGCTGCCCTCCGACTACTGCCCGGACGTTCATGCGCGTCTGGGCGTGTATAAGCGTCTGGCGCACGTGAAAGACGAAGATGCGCTGATCGGCATCCAGGAAGAATTGATCGACCGCTTCGGCAAGCTGCCGGATCCGGCGCGCACGCTGATCGCGACCCATCGCCTGCGTCTGGAAGCGGTGCCGCTGGGCATCGTCAAGATCGACGCCAGCGAAACGCAGGCCTTGCTTCAGTTTGGCCCCAAGCCGGCCATCGATCCGATGCGCATCATCGAACTCGTGCAGAAGCGGCGCGACATCAAACTCGCCGGTCAAGACAAGTTGCGTGTAGAGATCAAAGGCCAGCAGGTGCAAGCTCGCGTGGATGCCGTGCGCGTGGTTCTACGCGCACTCAAATGATGCGCGCGCAACGATGAAGCGTGCGCAATGCCGTTCGCGAGCGCGTTTACGACACCGATTTCAGATCAAGGATTTTTCTCACTCATGACCGTCCATCTCGTCATCCAATCGCCCGCGTTGGGCGCCGACCATGTTGAACAGGCCGCCGCCATGGCGCAAGCCAATGGCGTGCAACGCATGAGCGCCACCGCGGCGCGCCTTCGTGCGGTCAATGATGACGCCGACACACGCCATGCGCTGCGTCAGTGGAGCGAACAGGTTGGCGTCGATATCGCTTTCGTCCCTGCCGGCCGTGCGCTCGCCGATTGCAAGATCCTCGCGATGGACATGGATTCGACGCTCATCAATATCGAGTGCATCGACGAGTTGGCCGACCTGGCCGGCGTGAAGCATCGCGTGTCGGAGATCACCGAAGCCGCCATGCGTGGCGAGATCAAGGACTTTTCCGAGAGCCTGCGCCGCCGCGTGGCATTGCTCACCGGCGCATCGGCCGAAGGGTTGGACACCGTGTATGCGCAGCGTCTGCGATTAAACCCCGGTGCCGAAGAATTGATCTCGACGGCCCAGGCGGCCGGCATCAAGGTGCTGCTGGTATCGGGCGGCTTCACGTTCTTTACATCGCGCCTGCAAGCGCGCTTGAAGCTCGACGCCGCGTACGCCAACGAACTCGAAGTCATCGATGGCAAGTACACCGGCCAAGTGCAAGGCCGGATCCTCGATGCGCAGGCAAAACTCGACTATCTGAACGCCTTTGCCGCCGAGCACGGCGCCACGCCCGAGCAGATCATTGCCATCGGCGACGGTGCAAACGACCTGAAGATGCTGGGGGCCGCCGGTTACGCCGTGGCGTATCGTGCCAAGCCCATCGTGCGCGAGCAAACGCCGTATGCCATCAATGTATGCGGGTTGGATGCCGTGCTCAATTGGTTCGAGCATTGACGTAGCCGCAATGGGTTTTCGCCGCCAAGGTGGTCACCGCTGCGGTGGTGCGCCCGGGCGTCAGCCTTTGCGCATGAACACGCTCATCGGATCTGCCGAGTACGAGCCAAATGGGGCAGCGCGCCGGTATCCGAATTTCTCGTACAACGCGATCGCCTCAGGCTGATAAATACCGGTTTCCAATGCGAAACGCGTACATCCGCGCTCGATCGCCTGCGCCTCGAGAAACGCCAATATCTTGGCCGCAGTGCCTTTACCCCGCCCTTCGGGTGCCACATACATACGCTTGATCTCGCCATATCCGGCTTCGATCACAATGGCGCCGCACCCTGCGGCGACGCCCGAAGCGTTGCGTGCCACCGCAAAAAGCACATGCGGCTGCGCAAGCACTGCGATATCCACCCCGTGATGGCTCGCCGCCGGATACAGCGGCTTCTGGTACGCATCCAGCGCATCGATCAAGGTGAGTATGTCGGGTTGATCCGGGCGCTCGAGACAGATTTGCATATGGGCTCCAATCCAGAAGGCCAATGAGACGCTGCGGCGGGGCAGCAAGCGGACTGGCCGCGCTCGGTCTAAAGGGCAATGCCGTGAACCTTCGGCCGACAGCAACCGCGAATCGTGCACGTCAAAAGAAAAACGGCCCAGTCAGGGCCGCATCGTCTTCGTTCACAAGGATGGGTAAAACATCCTATACGTCTTGCCGCCCGCCATGATGGCGGAACAGATACCGGTAAACGAAACCCGGATACCCCAGCACCAGAAACAAACAAAACGTGATCGCGTAGAACTCCCACGTTTGCGTGAATCGATTGCCGAGCGCCGATTCGGCGGCGAAGCCCAAGGTGCCCACGATCGCGTAAAACACCACGACCTCGATCAGCCGCATCCACAGCGGCTTGACCGCAGGCGCCCCGCCCTGCTTCCACGGCACCGCGCCAAAGACACGTTCGGTGACGAAGGGCAGATTGGCGGTAATCAGCGCCAACGCGATCAAGAGCCAGGCGGCAATCGTCTGGTTCATAGACCCAGCGAAGTACCCATCGTCTTGATGCACAGTGCCATCAGGCCGCCGGGCAAAATGCCAAGCACCAGAATCAGTGCACCGTTCACCGACAGAAGGCTGCGCTGGCCGATGCCGGCATGCACCGGCATGGCATCGCCCGACGGTTCGTCGAAGTACACCGCCTTGACCACACGGAGGTAGTAGAACGCGCCGATCAGCGAGAACACCACGGCAATCACGGCAATCCAGGTGTGGCCGGCGCTAACCACCGATTGCAGCACGGCCAGCTTGGCGTAAAAACCCACCATCGGCGGCAAGCCGGCCAGCGACACCATCAACATCAACACGATAGCGGCATGCCACGGGCTGCGTTGATTCAAACCCTTCAGGTCGGCAATGTTCTCGGCTTCAAAGCCTTGACGCGCCAAAAGCAGGATCAAACCGAACGAACCCAAGGTGGTGAGCACATAGGTGAGCATGTAGAACAACGCGCCGCCGTAAGCGTTGACCGCCAGGTTGGGACGGCCGTCCACGTAGCCCGAACCCAGCGCCAAGAGCACAAAGCCCATGTGCGAGATGCTCGAGTAGGCCAATAGGCGCTTGAAGTTCGTTTGCACGATGGCGGTGAGGTTACCGATCGCCAGCGACAGCACGGCCATGATCAACAACATCGGCTGCCAGTCGGTGGCGAGATCGAACAGACCTTCCACCAGCAACCGCAACGTGATGGCGAATGCCGCGAGCTTGGGCGCACCGCCCAGGATCAACGTAGCAGCCGTCGGCGAACCTTGATAGACGTCCGGTACCCACATATGGAACGGCACTGCGCCCAACTTGAAAGCCAGACCTGCCACGAGGAACACGATACCGAAGACCAACGGCATGTTTTGTGCACGGCCGGCACCAATGACTTCCGAGATCATGGCGATATCGAGATGTCCGGTCGCGCCGTAGATCATCGACATGCCGTACAGCAGGAAGCCCGACGCCAACGCGCCCAGCACGAAATACTTCATAGCGGCTTCGGTGGCGACGGCGTCGTCGCGACGCAGCGCGATCAAGGCATACAGGGCCAGCGACATCAATTCGAGACCGAGGTAGACCGTGATCAGATTGCCCGCCGAGATCATGACCATCTGGCCAAGCAAGGCAAACAAGGCCAGCACGTAGTATTCGCCGCCCCCGAGCATCTCGCGGTCACGCGCATACAGGCGGCCGTAGACCAGCGTGACGGCTACAGCGATGTAGGACGCCAGCTTGAGCAGGTGCGCCATGCTGTCGACCACGAACAGGCCATTGAACGTGCGGCCGGCAACGCCTTGCTGCCACTGCACGATGGTGACGACGGAAATCACAGCCAGCGCCAGCAGCGACAGGATGAAAGTAGGCTTGCGCTCGGGATGCTTGTTGATGGCATCGAACAGCAGAATCGCTGCGCCGAAAATGAGCAGCAGGATTTCCGGTGTCGCCAGCGCGAAATCGATTTGAATGGGCATCATGATCCGGTCTTACAGTTTCGAGATGGCGACGTGTTGCAACAGGGCTTCCACCGAGACGTGCATGACGTCTGTGAAAGGCTTGGGATAGATCCCCATGAACAACACGGCAATCGCCATCACGCCGAGAATCAGGAACTCGCGGCGGTTGATGTCGGTGAGTTGGCGAACGTGGTCGTTGGCGATATCGCCGAAGGCCACGCGCTTGACCATCCACAGCGAATAAGCTGCGCCGAAGATCAGCGCGGTCGCCGCGAGCAAACCGATCCAGAAGTTGTATTCGACGGCGCCCATGATGACCATGAACTCACCGACGAAACCGCTGGTGGCGGGCAAGCCGCTGTTGGCCATCGAGAACAGCACGAAGAAGGTGACGAAACGGGGCATCACGTTGACCACACCGCCGTAGTCGGCGATGTTGCGGGTGTGCATGCGGTCATAGAGCACACCGATACACATGAACATTGCACCTGACACGAAACCGTGCGAGATCATCTGCACGATGGCGCCTTCGACGCCCGCCGTGTTGAACACGAAGAAACCCAGCGTCACGAAACCCATGTGGGCGACGGACGAATAGGCCACCAACTTCTTCATGTCTTCCTGCACGATCGCGACCAGACCGATGTAGATCACGGCGATCAGCGACAGCGCGATCATCATGCCGGCCAGGCTATGCGAGGCGTCGGGCAGGATGGGCAGCGAGAAGCGGAGGAACCCGTAGGCGCCCAGCTTCAGCATGATGGCCGCCAGCACGATGGAGCCGCCCGTGGGGGCTTCGACGTGCGCGTCGGGCAACCACGTGTGAACCGGCCACATCGGCACCTTCACCGCGAACGCCGCCAGCAAGGCCACGAACAGCAGGATCTGCGGCGTGTAGCCGAGCTTGAGCTGATGCCAGGTGAGGATGTCGAACGAGCCGCCCGATACATTCCACAGGTAGATGAACGCCACCAGCGTGAGCAGCGAACCCATCAGCGTGTAGAGGAAGAACTTGATCGACGCGTAAACGCGATTGGCGCCGCCCCACACACCCACAATGATGTACATCGGGATCAGCGTGGCTTCGAAGAACACGTAGAACAGCATGCCGTCGAGCGCGACGAACACGCCCACCATCAACCCCGAGAGGATGAGGAACGCCGCCATGTACTGCGCGATGCGCTTGGTGATGATCTCCCAGCCGGCCACCACGACGATGATCGTGATGAAGGCGGTGAGCAGCACGAACCAGAGCGAAATGCCGTCCACGCCCAGGTGGTACATGACATTGAACGACTCGATCCAGTTTGCGCGCTCAACGAACTGCATCGCAGCGGTGGTCTGGTCGAAGCCGGCGTAGATCGGAATCGTCACCAGGAAGCTGACGATCGCGCCCACCAAGGACAGCCCGCGGGTAAAGCCGGGGCGGTCGTCACGACCCACCGCCAGCACCAACAGCCCGAACACGATCGGCACAAAGATCGCGAGCGTGAGCCAGGGAAAAGAATTGGATGCCATCTCGCCTGCCATCATTGGGGAATCAGCACAAAGAAAGTCACCAGCGCCATGATCCCGATGATCATTGCGAAGGCATAGTGATAGATGTAGCCCGACTGCAGGTGCCGGCTTGCCGCCGCCACCCAGCCGACCACTCGAGCGCTGCCGTTGACCACGAGGCCATCGATCAGCCCGCGATCACCGGTTTGCCACAGGCCGCGGCCCAGCACACGTGAACCGCGCGCAATCACTTGCTCGTTGACCCAGTCCACGAAGTATTTGTTCTCGAGGACCATGTTCACGAAACGCAAGCGATGCTTGATCGCGGCCGGCACAGCCGGGTTGATCAGGTAGCAGTACCAGGACACGACGGCACCAGCGACCACCAGCCAGAACGGCAGGGTCTGGAATGCGTGCAAGCCGTAGGCCACCCAACCGTGGAACTCTTCGCCCAGTTCGTGCATGGCCGGATGCTGCGGCAGGACCGAGATCACGCCGTCGAAGAAACCGCCGAAGAGCATCGGATCGATCACCCACGCGCCTACCAGTACCGACGGAATCGCCAGCAGGATCAGCGGCAGCGTCACCACCCAGGGCGACTCGTGCGGCACACCGCCATGGCCGTGGCCATGATCGTCATGACCGTGGTCGTCGTGGCCGTGAGCATCGTGCGCATGCGCGTCATGGGCATGCGCGTTGGCATGCGCTGCCGTTGCCGCAGCCACGGTTCCGTGCGCCACATGGTCGTCATGACCATGTGCGTCATGACCATGCGCACCCGTAGTGTCGAAACGCGGCTTGCCGTGGAACACCAGGAAGTACACGCGGAAGGAGTACAGCGAGGTCACGAACACACCGATCAGCGTGGCGTAGTAAGCGAAGGACGCACCCCACACGTTGGCCGCATGCGCGGCTTCGATGATGTTTTCCTTCGAGTAGAAACCCGAGAAGAACGGCGTACCCACCAAGGCCAGCGTACCCAGCAGGAACGTGATCCAGGTGATCGGCATGTACTTGCGCAGACCACCCATGTTGCGGATGTCCTGATCGTGATGCATGCCGATGATGACCGAGCCTGCCCCCAGGAACAGCAGTGCCTTGAAGAACGCGTGCGTCATCAGGTGGAAGATGGCGACCGAATAGGCCGAAGCGCCGAGCGCCACCGTCATGTAGCCGAGCTGCGAGAGTGTGGAGTAAGCCACCACACGCTTGATGTCGGTTTGAATGATGCCGAGGATACCCAGGAACAATGCCCCGATGGCGCCGATCACGATGATGAACGACAGCGCGGTATCGGAATGCTCGAAGAGCGGCGAGAAACGCGCGACCATGAAGATACCGGCCGTGACCATCGTCGCCGCGTGAATCAGCGCCGAGATCGGGGTGGGACCTTCCATCGAATCGGGCAGCCAGGCGTGCAGCGGCACTTGCGCCGATTTACCCATGGCGCCGATGAAGAGCGAGATACACGCGACCGTGAGCAGCATCCAGTCGGTGCCGGGGAACGACATCGTGGCCAGATTGTCGGCCTGCTCGAACAGATCGCCGTAGTTCATCGACCCCACATAGGCGAACAACAGACCGATACCGAGCACGAAACCGAAGTCGCCCACGCGGTTGATCAGGAACGCCTTCATGTTGGCCTTGATGGCCGTGGGTCGGGTGTACCAGAAACCGATCAGCAGATAGGAGACCAGACCCACCGCTTCCCAGCCGAAGAACAACTGGAGCATGTTGTTGGACATGACCAGCATCAACATCGAGAACGTGAAGAGCGAGATATACGAGAAGAAGCGCTGATAGCCGGGATCGTCGGCCATGTAGCCGATGGTGTAGATGTGCACCATCAGCGACACCGAAGTCACCACGACCATCATCATGGCCGAGAGCGGATCGATCAGGAAACCGATGTGCAACGCCGTCTTGCCGATCAGGCTCCACGTGTAGACGTTGCCATCGAAGGTGTTGCCATCGAGCACGTCGAGCAGTACGAACACCGAACCCACCGCGGAGATCAACACCCCGAGGATGGTGATCATGTGCGAGGCCCGGCGGCCGATCGGACGGCCCAGGAAGCCTGTGCCGAACAAGCCGGCCAGGATCGCACCGACCAATGGGGCCAGTGCGATGAGCAGATAGAGGTTGGGTGAGCTAGACATTTTCTTCCAAGTCCCCGTCAGCCCTTGAGGCGATCGAGATCGTCGACGTTGATCGTGTTCAGGTTACGGAACAACAGCACCAGAATGGCCAGACCGATGGCCGCCTCGGCGGCCGCCACGGTAAGGATGAAGAACACGAACACCTGGCCTGCGGTATCGCCGAACCAGCTGGAGAAGGCGACGAAGTTCATGTTGACGGCGAGGAGCATCAGCTCGATCGCCATGAGCAACACAATCAGGTTGCGGCGGTTCAGGAAGATGCCGAAGACACCGATCGCAAAGAGGATGGCGCCCAGAATCAGGTAATGAGCCAGCGTGATCGTCATGCTTTGTCTCCGGGAGTGGCGGCAGGATCCGTACCTTCGGGTGCGGGGTCGCCGGCACGCGCGCGCTTGATCGTCGGCATGGTGACCATGCGGAAGCGGTCGCGGGCCTTGACGCGCACGGCGGCCGAGGCGTCGTTGTATTTCACATCGCGGCGACGGCGCAGCGTGAGCGCGATCGCGGCGATCATGCCCACCAGCAGCAGCACGGCGCCCACTTCGACGGCGAACACGTACTGCGTGTACATCGCGGTGCCCAGTTCGAGCGCGTTGTTGTAGTCGGCAGCCCGTTCGACCTGGGGTCCGATATCGTGCCAGGTCGTGCCCAGCACGAACGACATTTCACCCACGAGGATCAAGCCGATCACCAAGCCCAGCGGCAGGTACGTGCGCAACCCCTTGCGCAGGTCCGACATCCGGACATCGAGCATCATCACGACGAAGAGGAACAGCACCATCACCGCGCCGACGTAGACGACGACCAGCAGGAGCGCGAGAAACTCCGCACCCAGAAGCATCCACAGCATGGCGGCATTGAAGAACACCAGGATCAGGTGCAGTACAGCGGTTACCGGGCTGCGGGCAGTGATGACGCGGAAGGCCGCAATCACCATCACTACCGACAGCAGGTAGAACAGAAACGTTGAGAAAGTCATTGTGCGTCGGTCCCGGCGATCAACGATAAGGCGCGTCTTCGGCGCGGCGGCGAGCAATCTCGGGCTCGTAGCGGTCGCCGACGGCAAGCAGCATGTCTTTGGTGAAGTACAGATCGCCGCGCTTTTCACCGTGATACTCGTGAATGTGCGTTTCGACGATCGAGTCCACCGGGCAGCTTTCTTCACAGAAGCCGCAGAAGATGCACTTGGTCAGGTCGATGTCGTAGCGCGAGGTGCGGCGCGAGCCGTCTTCGCGAACTTCCGACTCGATCGTGATGGCCACCGCCGGACAGACGGCTTCGCAAAGCTTGCAGGCAATGCAACGCTCTTCGCCATTGGGGTAACGGCGCAGCGCGTGCAACCCGCGGAAACGCGCCGACGTCGGCGTCTTCTCGTGCGGGTAGCGCAGCGTGACTTTGCGCTTGAAGAAGTATTTGCCCGTCAGGCGCATGCCCTTGAGCAGTTCGGTCAGCATAAAACTGCCGAAGAAATCCTTGATCGCTTCCATTTCCAGCCTCGTCTAGCGCCAAATGTTCCAGGGCGTCTGCATCCAAATCGCAACCAGGAGCAGCCACACACCCGTCAGAGGGATGAAGATCTTCCATCCCAGACGCATGATCTGGTCGTACCGGTAGCGCGGGAACGATGCCCGGAACCACACGAAAAGCGATACGACGCAGAAAGTTTTGAGTCCCAACCAGATCCAGCCGGGAATCCACGTAAACGGCACGATGTCGACGGGCGACGTCCAGCCGCCCAGGAACATGATCGCGGCCAGGCACGACAACAAAATCATGTTGGCGTACTCACCCAGGAAGAAGAGCGCGAACGCCATCCCCGAGTACTCGACCATGTGGCCCGCCACGATTTCGGATTCGCCTTCGACCACGTCGAACGGATGGCGGTTGGTTTCGGCCACGGCCGAAATCACGTAGATCACGAACAACGGCAGCAGCGGCAACCAGTTCCACGACAGGAAGGTCAGGCCGTGATCGGCAAACCATCCGCGCGTCTGGCCCAGCACGATTTCGGTCATGTTCAGGCTGCCGGACACCAGCAGCACCGTCACCAGCACGAAACCGATGGCCAGTTCGTACGACACCATTTGCGCCGAAGCGCGCAAGGCGCCGAGAAACGCGTACTTGGAGTTCGACGCCCAGCCGGCCACGATCACGCCATACACCCCCAGGGAGGTGATCGCCATCACGTAGAGCAAGCCCGCGTTGATGTTGGACAACACGATTTCCGGACCGAAAGGAATGACGGCCCAGGCTGCCAGGGCAGGCATCAGGGTGACCACTGGGGCCAGCACGAACAGCACTTTGCTGGCTTCGGTGGGCACCACGACTTCTTTCGTGAGCAGCTTGAACACGTCGGCGAACGGTTGCAGCAAGCCACGGAAACCGACCCGGGTGGGACCGAGACGCACGTGCATGGCGCCGATCATCTTGCGTTCCCAGTACGTGAGATATGCCACGCACAGGATGATGGGGACGGCGATGACGACGATTTTGACGATCGTCCACACCACCAGCCACAGCGTGGGCCCCAACAGGGCCGTACCGTGGCTTTCCAATACGTTAAGCCATTCCATCAGACACGCTCCACGGTCAACTGACCCGTCGTTCCACCCAAGGCGGCGGTCTGTTCGAACCCTGCCGCGACACGAACCGCGCGATCGGCGACCGTATCATCCTGAACCGTTTCAAGCTCGACGGCGCCCGATGCGGAGCGCACGCGCACCGCGATACCGGCCGTCAATCCCAGATCGGCCAACGTGCGACCGTTCATGCGCGCGGTCGGTGCCCGCGAGGCCGGTGCCGACTGCAGCGCTTCGGCACGACGCACCATGGCGTCCGAGCGATAGATCGGCACATCGGCCACACGCTCAAGACCCGACACGGCGGACGGCACACCGATCGCGCCACCGATCTTGTTGGACAGACGCGTTTCCACGCCACCCGACAAGACCGCATCGCGAACCGACTCGGAGGTTTCGTCGTCGAAACCCGGAATCTGCATGACGTTGCCCAGCACGCGCAGGACTTTCCAGCCCGGACGGCTTTGACCCAGCGGCGCGACCGTGCCCTTGAAACTCTGTGCGCGGCCTTCGGCATTGACGAAGGTGCCCGAGGTTTCGGTGAACGGCGCGATCGGCAGCATGACGTCGGCCCACTCGGCAGCAGCCGATTTGTAAGCCGTGAGCGCGACAGCGAACTGCGCATCCTTCAAGGCCTGCACGGCTTGGGTACCGTTATCGGCATCCAGCAGCGGCTCGGCATGCACGACCACGTAAGCTTTGAGCGGCTCGGCCAGCATCGCCGCCGCCGTCTTGCCGCCCTGCCCCGGCGTCGCGCCAGCCAGGTACCCGCCGACGGTGTTGCCGCCGGAGGTCAGGAAACCGAACTTGGCGCCTGCCAGCTCGGCCAACGCTTGCGCATTGGCGGCCAACACCGCGGCGTTGTCGGAAGTGACCGCCAGGTTGCCCAGCAGCACGGCGACGTTTTCACCGCTGTTCAGGCTGGCGGCGATCACCTTGGCGGCTTCGCCCGCTTCAACCGAAGCAAAGGCCTGGGGCGCCTGCGTGCCGCGGGCTTGCGCCAGGGCGACGGCCACTTGCGCCACGGCCTGCGGCAACGCCGACGGGGCCACCGTGATACGGCCGGCCACCGGCAGAAGCGGATCGTCGGCAGCCGCGTCGATCAGCAGGATCTGCGTGCCGCGCTTGGCGGCTTGACGCAGACGTTGCGTCATCAGCGGATGATCCTTGCGCAGGAACGAACCGATCACGATCACGCGATCGAGGTTGTCCAGTTCGGCGATCGGCATGCCCAACCACGGCGTGCCGGTCAATGCGGCATCGAATGCCGCATCGGTCTGACGCAGGCGGAAGTCGATGTTTTCCGACCCCAGGGCGCGCGTCAGGCGGGCCAGCAAGGCAAATTCTTCAACCGTGGCGTACTCGGTCGCCAAGGCGCCGATCTGTCCGGCGCCGAAGCTGTCGCGTACGCGGGTCAATCCTTGAGCCACGGCTTGCAGGGCATCGGACCACGACGCTTCGGCCCACTGGCCGGAAGCATTGCGGATCATCGGTACCGACAAGCGATCGTCGCTGTTCAAGCCTTCGTACGAGAAGCGGTCGCGATCGCTGATCCAGCATTCGTTGACGGCTTCGTCTTCGAACGGCACCACGCGCATCACGCGGTCGTCCTTGACCTGAATCACCAGATTGGCACCCAGGCTGTCGTGCGGGCTCACCGAGCGGCGGCGCGCCAGTTCCCACGTGCGGGCGCTGTAGCGGAACGGCTTGGAGGTCAGTGCGCCCACGGGACAGAGGTCGATCATGTTGCCCGACAACTCGGACTCGATCGCACGTCCCACGAAGGCCGTGATTTCGGCGTGTTCGCCGCGGCCCAGCATGCCCAGCTCCATGACGCCGGCGATTTCCTGGCCGAAGCGCACGCAACGGGTGCAGTGGATGCAACGCGTCATTTCCTCGGCCGACACCAGCGGGCCCAGATCCTTATGGAACACCACGCGCTTCTCTTCACGATAGCGCGACGCCGAGCCGCCGTAACCGACGGCCAGATCCTGCAGCTGGCACTCGCCGCCCTGATCGCAGATCGGGCAATCGAGCGGGTGATTGATCAGCAGAAATTCCATCACCGACTTCTGGGCAGCGCGAGCGCGCTCCGAGCAGGTGTGCACGATCATGCCGTTGGTTGCGGGCGTGGCGCACGCGGGCAGCGCCTTGGGCGCTTTCTCGACCTCGACCAGGCACATCCGGCAGTTCGCCGCGATGGACAGTTTCTTGTGGTAGCAGAAATGCGGTACGTACAGCCCAATCTTTTGAGCCGCATGCATCACCATGCTGCCTTCGGGCACTTCGACCGCATTACCGTCGATGGTAAGTTCAACCATTGCTATTCCTGAAACTTACAGATATTGCGGAACCACGCAGCGCTTGTGCTCCACGTGGTGCGCGAATTCGTCGCGAAAATGCTTGAGAAAGCCTCGTACCGGCATCGCGGCGGCATCACCCAGGGCGCAAATCGTGCGGCCCATGATGTTGCCGGCGACGGTGTCCAGCATGTCGAGGTCTTCCGGGCGCCCTTGACCGTTCTCGATCCGGTGCACCATACGGTAGAGCCAGCCGGTGCCTTCGCGGCACGGCGTGCACTGACCGCAGCTCTCTTCAAAGTAGAAATAGGACAAGCGCATCAGCGACTTGACCATGCAACGCGTCTCGTCCATGACGATGACCGCGCCCGAACCCAGCATCGATCCGGATTTGGCGATGGAATCGTAATCCATCGTTGTGTCCATCATGATGTCGGCCGGCAACACCGGGGCACTCGAACCGCCGGGAATCACCGCCTTGAGCTTGCGTCCGCCGCGCATGCCGCCCGCCAGCTCGAGGAGCTTGGAGAACGGCGTGCCCATCGGAATCTCGTAATTGCCGGGCAACTCGACGTCGCCGGAAATGGAGAACAGCTTCGTACCGCCGTTGTTGGGCTTGCCCACTTCGAGGTACTGCGCGCCGCTGTTGCGAATGATCCACGGCACGGCCGCGAATGTTTCGGTGTTGTTGATCGTGGTGGGCTTGCCGTAAAGGCCGAAGCTCGCCGGGAACGGCGGCTTGAAGCGCGGCTGGCCTTTCTTGCCCTCGAGCGATTCCAGCAGTGCGGTTTCTTCGCCGCAGATGTAGGCGCCGTAACCGTGGAACGCGTGCAACTGGAAGCTGAATTCCGAGCCGAGAATCTTGTCGCCCAGGAAGCCGGCGCGGCGCGCCTCTTCCAGCGCCGCTTCGAAACGGTCGTAGACCTCGAAGATTTCGCCGTGAATGTAGTTGTAGCCCACGCTTATGCCCATCGCGAACGCGGCGATGGCCATGCCTTCGATCACGATGTGCGGATTGAAGCGCAGGATGTCGCGATCCTTGAACGTACCCGGCTCGCCTTCATCGGAATTGCAGACCAAGTACTTCTGACCGGGGAACGCGCGCGGCATGAAGCTCCACTTCAAGCCGGTAGGAAAACCGGCGCCGCCTCGACCGCGCAAACCGGAGGCCTTCACCTCGGCGATCACGTCCTCGGGCTTCATGCCCGTGGTGAGAATCTTGCGCAAGGCCTCGTAGCCGCCACGGGCGACGTAATCCTGCAGTCCCCAGTTGTTGCCGTCGAGACCGGCCACGATCTGCGGCTCGATGTGGCGGCCATGCAGCACCATCGATTTGGACAGATCGTTCATCGGGTTGGGATCCAACCCTTGCGAAAACTGCTGGTACAGACCCGGCGCGTTCATGCCGATTCTCCTTGCGTCTTCAATCCTTCGACCAGGGCATCGAGCCGCTCGTCGGACATCTGCACGCACATGTGCTTGTTGTTGACGATGACCACCGGCGAGTCGCCGCAGGCGCCCATGCATTCGCCTTCGACCAGCGTGAACTGGCCGTCGGCCGTAGTTTCGCGATAGCCCACACCCAGCTTCTGCTTCAGAAATTCGCCGGCGCGATCGCCGTCGCGCAAGGCACAGGGCAGATTGGTGCACACCGCGATCTTGTGACGTCCCACGGGACGCACGTCGAACATGTTGTAGAACGTGGCGACTTCCTGCACCGCAATCGGCGGCACTTGCAGGTAGTTGGCCACGTCTTCCATGACGTCGGTGGGCAACCAGCCCTTCTCTTCCTGGGCGATCGCCAGGGACGCCATGATGGCGGATTGCTTCTGATCGTCCGGGAACTTTGCGAGTTCGCGATCGATCTTTTGATAAGCCTGTTCGGAAAGCAACATGATTCGAATCCGGGTTATGCGATCTGCGCGATCGCAAGCAACAACACGATGTTCATCGATCGATCTCGCCGAAAACGATGTCTTGCGTGCCGATGATGGTGACGGCGTCGGCGATCATGTGACCGCGCGACATTTCGTCCAAGGCCTGCAGATGCGGGAAGCCGGGCGCGCGGATCTTCAGGCGATACGGCTTGTTGGCGCCATCGGACACCATGTAGATGCCGAATTCGCCCTTGGGGTGCTCGACCGAGGCATAGGCCTCGCCCGGCGGAACGTGAAAGCCTTCGGTAAAGAGCTTGAAGTGGTGAATCAGCTCTTCCATGTTCGTCTTCATATTGGCGCGCGCCGGCGGTGCAACCTTGTGGTTGTCGATCATCACCGGGCCGTCGTTGTTGCGCAGCCATTCCACACACTGACGGATGATGCGATTGCTCTCGCGCATCTCGGCGATACGCACGAGATAACGGTCATAGCAGTCGCCGTTCACACCCACAGGAATGTCGAAGTCGAGCAAGTCATACACTTCGTAGGGCTGCGTCTTGCGCAGATCCCAGGCCACACCCGAGCCACGCAGCATCGGGCCGGTAAAGCCCAAGGCCATCGCGCGCTCAGGGCTGACCACGCCGATACCCACCAGACGCTGCTTCCAGATCCGGTTATCGGTGAGCAGGGTTTCGTATTCGTCCACGCACGCCGGGAAGCGATTGGTGAAGTCTTCGATGAAGTCGAGCAGCGAGCCGGAGCGCGCATCGTTCATCTCATGAAAATCTTTCTTGCTGCGCAGCTTGCTGCTGGCGTCGGCGTACTGCGGCATCACATCGGGCAGATCGCGGTAGACGCCACCGGGCCGATAGTAGGCGGCGTGCATGCGCGCACCTGACACGGCCTCATAGCAGTCCATCAGATCTTCGCGCTCGCGGAAGGCATACAGAAACACCGCCATCGCGCCCACGTCGAGTGCGTGCGAACCCAACGACATCAAGTGATTGAGCAAGCGGGTGATTTCGTCGAACATCACTCGGATGTACTGGGCGCGCAACGGCGGCTCCACACCCAAGAGTTTCTCGACCGCCATCACATAGGCGTGCTCATTGCACATCATCGACACGTAGTCGAGACGATCCATGTAAGGCAGCGCCTGGATGAACGTCTTGTGCTCGGCGAGCTTTTCGGTGGCACGATGCAACAGGCCGATGTGCGGGTCGGCGCGCTGGATCACTTCGCCGTCCAGTTCGAGCACGAGACGCAATACGCCGTGTGCCGCCGGATGCTGCGGGCCGAAGTTGAGGGTGTAGTTCTTGATTTCTGCCATGATTAACGTCCTGCCCCGTAGCTGTCTTCGCGCACGACGCGCGGCGTGACTTCACGCGGGACGATGGTGACCGGCTGATAGATCACGCGTTGCTGCTCGGGGTCGTAGCGCATTTCGACCGTGCCCGACAAGGGGAAGTCTTTGCGGAACGGATGTCCGATGAAACCGTAATCGGTGAGGATGCGGCGCAAGTCGGGATGGCCTTCAAAGACGATGCCGTACAGGTCGAACGCTTCGCGCTCGAACCAGCCTACGGCCGGCCAGCAGTCCATCAACGAGGGCACCACCGGAAAATCTTCGTTGGCGGCCCAGGTACGCACGCGCAGGCGCCAGTTGTGGGTAATCGACAGCAAGTGGATGACGACGGCGAATCGGCTGCTGTGCAACGCGGAGCCACGCGCATCGGGCGTCTCGCGCGTGCCGTTGCCCCAGGTGAGGTAATCGACCCCACAGAGGTCGACACAGGTTTCGAAGCGCAAGCCGGCGTCGTCGCGCAAGCGGTTGCACACCGATAGCCATTGCTCGGCCGGCACTTCGAGCGTGAGTTCGCCGAGTGCTTCGGTCAAGGCGGCGTCTTCGCCGAAAATGCCGATCAGATTGGTCTTGAGTGTTTCGAGCCTGGTCATCTTTATGAACGCAAGTAGGTACCGATACTGGCCGCGGCCGGGTCGCTCGAGCGCATCGCGCTCAGGCGTCACAGGCTCAGCGGGCGATGGTGTTGGTCAGACGGATCTTGTTCTGCATTTGCAGCAGTCCGTACACCAACGCTTCGGCCGTCGGCGGACAACCCGGAACATAAACGTCCACGGGCACGATCCGATCGCAACCGCGCACCACCGAGTAGGAATAGTGGTAGTAACCGCCCCCGTTTGCACAGGAGCCCATCGACACGACCCAACGCGGTTCGGGCATTTGGTCGTAAACCTTGCGCAGCGCAGGCGCCATCTTGTTGCACAACGTGCCGGCCACGATCATCAGATCGGACTGCCGGGGGCTGGGGCGAAAGATGATGCCGAACTGATCCAGATCGTAGCGCGCTGCGCCTGCGTGCATCATCTCCACGGCGCAACAGGCCAGACCGAAGGTCATGGGCCACATCGAGCCCGTCTTGGCCCAGTTCAGAAACTTGTCTGCGCTGGTGGTGATGAAGCCTTGCTTGAGAATGCCGTCAATAGCCATGTCCGTCTCTGCTAGCGTGTGAGGGGAATGATGCGAATCGTGGGATTACTCCCAATCCAACGCGCCCTTCTTCCACTCATAAACGAATCCGACGGTGAGAATGGTCAGGAAGACAATGACCGTCCAGAATCCGACCAATCCGATCTGCTTGTTAGCGATCGCCCAGGGGAACAGAAAGGCGATTTCGAGATCGAACAGGATAAAAAGAATCGCGACGAGGTAATAACGCACGTCGAATTTCATACGCGAATCGCCGAATGCCTCGAACCCGCACTCGTAGGGCGAGAGCTTTTGGGGATAGGGATTGCGGGGGCCCAGCAACGTGCCGGCGCCTAACAGTGCAAATCCGATCGCGGTAGCGACAGCGATGAATAGAAGTACCGGGAAGTATTCTTGCAAATTGGTCAGCGCGGGCATGTGTTTCTTTCGCTCGGGGCTAAAAAGGGTGCGGTAAGCGGGATAGCGCGGTTGTGCAAGGGATGCTGCGCTGCAATGAATGCAACGCCCGGCAACCGGGCGGCTTCAACGGGTTCCGCGGATGAATCACTCGCGGCACACATAAAGGCCAACCTGCACAAACCTCAAGATTGTAGCATTTCATGCTAACTCGCGACTGAACCTAATAGCCTTGGACTACAGGGTCGATCACCCCCCTATTCAGGCCACAAGCCGCATGAACACTGGCGTCAGCACGCGCCGCACCCGCACGACCACTGTTGTTGCAGCGCGACGGACTATTTCGTTCGGACAATAAAAAAGGCCACCCCTAGGAGTGACCTTGATAGACGGGCCGAACCCGTCTTGTCGAGCTTTATGCCCGCCGACTTGCGCCGACGGGTTTCGATCTCGATCAGCTTGCGCTGACCGAAAGTCGATTAGAAGCGGTGACGGACACCGACAACACCGACCGTGCTCTTCAGACCATCTACGAAAGCATAGTCTTGCGAGTACGAAGCGTACGTGTACAGGTTCGTGCGCTTCGACAGGTCGTAGGTGTAGCCCAACGAATAGATGTTCATCTTTTCGTCGTCGCCGGTCAACTCCGTGTTGCCACGGGGGTCAACACGCTGCCACGAACCGAACAGCTTGCTTGCGCCGCCGATCGGAGCCGTAGCGCCGACCATCCACGAGTTGGCGCGGAAGCCACCAGCCGTCGAGCGGTACGAACCGCCGAAAGCTGCGGGAATGCCAGCCGAATCAGACGAGCTGAAGGGCGACAGGCCTTGGCCACCGAAAATGCCGTTGCGGGTTTGGCCGTAAGCCAAAGCCAGCTTGACGATTTCGAAGTCGTACGAACCGCCGACGTTCCACGAACGAACCTTTTCTTGATCCAACGAGCTAACTTGGTTCAATTGGTCGTACGAAGCAGCGACGTTCAACGGGCCGTTGGCGTAACGGATACCAGCCGTGATGGCACGTTGGTTTTCGTTCGTGCGGAAGCTGTCAGCGCTGGTGGCGCCGCTGCCGGTGTTGAACGAGTAGCCAGCGCCGACTTGGAAGCCGCTGTAGCTAGGCGTTTGGTACTGAATCATGTTGTCGTAACGAACGGTGTTCAGTGCGCTGAAGCCAGCACCGATGTTCGCTTGACCGAAGCCAGCGCCGAACGGATCGATCGAACCGAAGTACTTCGAGCCGATGTTCGTTTGGCGACCGAAGTCGAGTTGACCCCAGGCGTCGTTAGCCAAGCCAACGGTCGATTGACGACCGAACAGGCGGCTGCCTTGAGCCGAACGGCCGTTGTTGGCTTCGAAGCCGCTTTCCAGAGTGAACACAGCACGCGTGCCGCCACCCAGATCTTCCGTACCACGCAGGCCCCAACGCGAGCCGTTTTGGTTGCCGCTGACCAGGCCGAATTTCGAACCGTCGAAATCGCCAGGACCGCCCTTAATCTTTTGGTAACCCACGCCGAGGTCGACGATACCGTAAAGGGTGACCGAGGTTTCTGCCTGAGCAGCACCGGCGAAACCGGCGAGCAGGGCGGCAGCGATCAGAGTCTTTTTCATTTAAGAAATCTCCGTTGATTTGAGTGACAAGAGCAGCAATCCAACACGTTAAATCTGCCGCCCCCCTAACTCCGCGAAGGGAAGTTGTAGCTATTGCATCAAAATTCGGCGGGGCTGGCTACGATTACCCTCGGAAAGGTGCTTAGAAGGGTTGGAGTGTGTTGGCAGTTAACAACAGAGTGTGGTTTTAGGGCCATTTTCGTCAGGGTAAACCCTTGGTTTTTGGCCCTTGGACTGCAAAGCGGTGTTGCGGCTGTGCATCACTCTTTCCAAGCCCTTCAGGGCTTCACGCGCTCCTTTCTTATGTCGCCAACCTGCTACAAAACGCAGATTGCTCAATACTTCCAAAGGTTTGCCGAACATTTCGAAGTATTTGGCTTAGCTGTAAGCGCATCTGAAGGGGTCGGTTGGATGGAGTCGGGGTTTGTAGACGCACTTCGCCGCCCCCAGCATCCAGCGGCAGATAGAAGCCGCCCACGCTCGTCGCGAGATTGCCCAAACCGATCGTGCAACGCAAAATGGGGTCACAACCATCCAGAACGGAAGGAGACCTGTCATGACCGATCGAACGTCCGGGCGCGCCGCGCCCGAGCACGCCGCCTCATTGGGTGCGTCTTCACCGGCCCGGATGACCACCGCTGATTTCCGTGCACTCCTCGAAAGGGACCATCCTTTTGCGACCGGCCTGGGCATCGAGATCGTCGAGATCGGCTACGGTACGGCGCACGCCGTGCTGCCCGCCCAGCCTGCGCATCGGCGCCTGGGCGACATCGTGGCAGGTCCCATGTTGATGGGATTGGCGGATGTGGCGCTCTATGCCGCAGTGGTGGGCGCAACCGGACAGGCGCACGCCGTCACGGCAACGCTCACCATCAATTTTCTGCAAAAGTGCCCGGCCCGCGATGTGCATGCCCATGCGCGGCTGCTCAAGGTCGGCCGATCCACGATGGGTGAAGTCGCCTTGCATGTGGACGGCGTAGACGGACCCGTGGCGCATATCGTCAGCACGTGGGCGGTACCGGCATTACCGGATCGCAACGCCGCCGGGTAGCCATCTCGTTGAAGGCTGGGCGTCGAGGGCGATCCTCGACATGTAGCGTGAGCTTGGTGGTCGCGCAGGAGCCTGCTCGCCTCGTTCAAGCTTAGTCGGCTCATTCAAACCAGATCGTCTCGTTAGAATGCTTCCGCCTTCCCCGAGCCAGGTCATTCCGTACGCGCTTAAAGCGCCCGGGCTGCCACGGCGCGACGCTCGATCGCCTCGAGGGCGGCAATGCACAGCGCCAGCCAGACCGAAGTGATCGCCCACCCGGCCAGCACGTCGCTGGCGAAATGCACCTGCAACATGATCCGGGTGATGCCTACCACCACCACCAGCGTGGCGGCCGCCAGCAATACGGCCAGTCGGCGCGACGGCGCAACCAACCGCAGCGCAAAATAGGCACCCATGCCGTAGATCGCCATCGCGGCCGAGGCGTGACCGCTGGGGAAACTCCACCCGCTGGCATCGGACAAGGTATGGACGAATTCGGGCCGCATGCGCTCGAAGGTGAGCTTGAGGACGCGATTGATCACCCCGCCCCCTGCCGTGGCGGCCACCCAGGCCAGCGCCCACCACCATTGCCGACGCCACAAGAACAGCGCCGCCACCGCGACCGCAATAACGGTCAGGAGTTGGCGATCGCCCAAATGCGTGACCACGGAAGCGATCTGCAGCACTGCCACCGGCAAGGCCACGCGCAATGTGGCTGCCAGCGTATCGTCGAACGCCGTGATGCTGCTGTCGCGCGAGACCAGAAACGCCAGCGCCGCAAAGAGAGCCGCCGCGCCGCCTGCCGCGCCCCAGTACACGACCTGACGTCGCGCGCGGGCGCCTTCGCCCACCCCGATCTGCCAAAGGCCGGCGGTCAACCCCCACGCCAGAATCAGCGTACCAACCGACACCATCACCGCGTGCTCGCCCAGCCACGTGGCTGTGGCCTGCATATCCACCATCATTTGCAACCTACCTCTCTACCAACACCCAAGCTTTAAAGCACCGCATCCCGGCTCAGAATGAGCTCAGACGTTTCGACCCGGTCGAAGGCCTGCGCAGCGGTGTCGAAATCCCAGCGTTCGATCAGGCACCGCGTTGGATGCAAGGCCGTATCGCGCACGATCACGTTCACGGAATTCGGCACGTCGCCACGCACCCGGTGCGATAGTGCCGTTCCGGCCTGCACGGCCCAGGCATTGCGGCCCTCCGGATCTTTCGCCAACGCTGCAACGTAAGGCAGATGAATGTGTCCGCCCAACATGAGATCCATGCCCGCGTCTATCCAGGTCGGCAACGCCACCCGGCGTCCATGCAGAAGATTGGATCGGTCCGACGCCTCACGCGCCTGGACGGGGTGATGGGCCATCACGATACGTAGCTGACGCGGGCTCGCTCGGCGCAAGCGTTCAGCCACGCGCGCAATCTGACGCGAACTGACTTCGCCGTCCTTGTGGCGCTTGGGATGCGTGGTATTCACACCGATGGCCAGCAGCTCGTCGGTCTCGAACACGGGTTCCAGGTCCTGTCCCAAGGCGCGGCGATAGCCGCCGTAAGGATTGAAGATCCGTGCAAAGACGTTATAGAGCGGAATGTCGTGGTTGCCCGGTACACACAACACAGGACGGCCCAGGGCATTGATGAAATTGCGGGCCGCGTTGAACTGCGCCGTCCGCGCCCGCTGGGTGACGTCACCTCCCAGCAGCACGGCCGCCGGTTCGAGACGATCGATCAGCGCTTTCAGGGCGGCGACGACAGGCGGCTGCTCGGTGCCGAAGTGCGGGTCGGAAATATGCACAAACACTGTCATGCGCGTTCGACGCCTTCGCCTTCGGCCGGTACGAGCAGGGGCAACGGATGATCGGAGACGCGAAACGTGATCGGTGTCTCCAGGTGGGTGATTTCGCCGTCCATGGCAATTTTGATCCTTCGCGGCTTGCCTGTGGGTCTTACCGTAAGACGCTCGAACCCGAAGCTGAACACTTTATCGGCATCGCCCAGGCGGCGCATCAACCCAAGCAGCAGCATGCCGTACAGCGCGAGCGTGCCGACCGGCTTGGAGCCCATCGCCACCAACTGGCCCTGCTCGAGCGCGCCGCGTTCTTCGATACCCACATGCTCAAGCTGTAGCGGGTTATTGCCCACCACGATCGACGGCGTGCGGATCGTGCGGGTTTCGCCGTCGGTTTCGATTCTCAGGGTGAGTTGCTTGTGCGCCTTGAAAAGCGTGACGATCCCCGACCAGAACGCCACCAGGCGGCTGCGCCCGTACCGCTTTTTGTATGCCTCGCGGTCTTCGAGCAATTTTGGATAAAGACCCAGGCTGGCATTGACCAGGAAAACGCGATCGTTGACCAGGCCCACTTGCGCGGGCTGGATGTGCGCGTTCAGCAGGCATCGCGTCGACTCGAGCGTCTCCTGCGAGATCCCGTAGGTGCGGCCAAAATAATTGAACGTGCCCTGCGGGAGGATACCGAACGGCACATCCTGACCGTGCACCACCTGCGCCACCGCGTTCAGGGTGCCATCGCCGCCTGCAGCGATGACCGCCCCACCTTCAGACCGCGCCAACTCAAGCGCACGTTTGGCCGTGGCCTCCAACTGGGACGGATCGTCGACCGGAAAAAGCGTAAAGCGACGGCCGGCACCATCCAGAACCGATCGGATCGCGTCCTGCACCTCTTGGGTGTCGGAGCGACCCGAAGCCGTGTTCTGCACGATGAAGAAGGGCGCGTCTTTGGCGAACGTGGTGGGCGGCATAAGGGGGACCCAAGGCGCGTGAGTGAGGGGAGTGTGCAAGATAGCGCGGCGACGGCGCCGCCCGCAAGAAATGTAACTCGCTGACGCAGACGTACCCCGCCGTTGCATCTGGCGGCTGCAATTGTTGCACTTCCGCAGGCCGCGATCGCCGCTTGGGCTCTGCCGGCACTGCCGACCGCCCTTCCCGACACTTCAACCATCACCACACAGCCATTGTTTAAATTACGACCATCATGTAAATTGCTTCCCTCACCGCCGCTTCGGACCGCCCCCATGCTTGCGTCAACGTTTTCCAGATGGTTAGCCTACCGCGGCGTCCATTACGGCTGGGTCGTCGCGGCCGTGGCGTTTCTGGCGATGCTTTCTTCCTCCGCCGCGTTGGGTTTGCCCGGCGTATTGCTGCGCCCGCTGGGCGAGAGCTATGGCTGGAACACCGAGCAGATTTCGTCGGCGCTGGCCGTCCGCTTTTTATTGTTCGGTCTGATGGCCCCGTTTTCGGCCATCTTCATGGCGCGCTATGGCTTGCGCAACGTGATGTGCGTGGCGCTTACGCTGGTGGCAACCGGGTTGATTCTGGCCACCGGCATGACTGCCCTGTGGCAACTGTTCATGCTCTGGGGAGTGATGCTTGGCATCGGTTCCGGGCTCACGGCCTTGGTGCTGGCTGCCGTGGTGGCCAATCGCTGGTTCGACGCGCGGCGCGGACTGGTGATCGGCATGTTGACGGCAAGCTCGGCCACCGGCCAGTTGATCTTCCTGCCGATCGGTGCCTGGCTCGTCGAGCACTATGGCTGGCGCATGGCCATCGCGCCTGTGTTTGCGTTTTGTCTGGCGGTGGCGCTCCTGGCCGCGCTTTTCGTGCGCAGCCATCCGGCGGATATCGGTTTGCTGCCCTACGGCGCCAAGCCTGCCGAGAAGCCGAGTGTCGAACCTGTAAATGCCGATTCCGGGGCGGCGGCCGTTCCACCGCCCAGCGCGCCTGTGCCGCTGGGCCGCGCGTTGCTCACGCCCTTCACCCAGCTCTACAGCGTGCGTAAATCCAGCACGTTCTGGGTATTGTTCGGCACCTTCTTCATTTGCGGCTTGAGCACCAACGGCCTGATCCAGACACACTTCATTTCGCTGTGCAGCGACTTCGGCCTGTCGGCCATACCTGCCGCATCCGTGTTGGCAATGATGGGCGCGTTCGACTTCGTCGGCACGATCCTGTCGGGCTGGTTGTCCGATCGCTACGACAACCGCAAGCTGCTGTTCTGGTATTACGGGCTGCGCGGCCTGTCGCTGTTCTGGCTGCCCCACTCTGAATTCTCGCTTTACGGCCTGTCGCTGTTCGCGATGTTTTACGGTCTGGACTGGATCGCCACCGTGCCCCCTACCGTCAAGCTCGCGGGCCAGGCGTTCGGCCGCGATCGTGCGCCGCTGATCTTCGGCTGGATCTTCGCGGGCCACCAACTGGGTGCCGCCACAGCCGCCTACGGCGCCGGCACGGTCCGCACACTCTTGCTCACCTACTCGCCGGCGCTCTATGCTGCCGGCACGGCCTGCCTGATCGCCGCGGCCGCCGTCTTCATCATTCGACGCCCAGCCGCCAAACCGGCCGACCTTACTATTCAGCGAGCCTGACCGGCCACGCATCGAGACGCTCATGGCATCGCCCACCGCCACCATTGCCGCATCGTCGTCCAACCGTCCGTCGGCGCGAACCGAACGCATGCTGCGCGGGCCGGTGCTCGCCACGCTGCTTGCCCTGGCCGCGCCCAACATCGTGGTGATGCTGGCCCAGGCTGCCGCCAACTTTCTCGAAAGCTACTACGTGGGATTGCTCGGCGTTGAGGCGCTGGCCGGCGCCGCGCTGGTTTTTCCGCTCATCATGCTGATGCAGATGATGTCCGCCGGCGGCATCGGTGGCGGCATTTCTTCGGCCATCGCCCGCGCGATCGGCAGCGGCAATCAGGCGCGCGCGGAGGCGTTGGCCTATCACGCCGTCATCATTGCCTTGGTACTCGGACTGGCTTTCACGGTATTGCTGCTCACAGCCGGCTACACGATATACGGCGCGATGGGCGGGTCAGGTGCTGCGCTCGACAACGCCGTGGTCTATTCGAATGCCGTCTTCGCGGGTGCCTGCTTTCTGTGGCTGCTCAATGCGCTTGCCAGTATCTTGCGCGGCAGCGGCAATATGCTGGCGCCGGCGGCAGTGCTCACGGGCGGCGTGCTGATCCTCCTGGTTTCATCGCCGATCCTGATTTTCGGCGCAGGCCCCCTGCCCCCGCTCGGCATCGCCGGGGCGGGACTGGCGCTGGTGCTCTATTACGTCATCGGCTGCGCGATCCTTCTGGTCAAGCTTGCGCGAGGTCACGGCGGTGTGCGGCTATCGTTCAAGCATCCTCTGCAACGCGCATTGTTCGCCGACATTCTGGGCGTGGGCGTACCGGCCATCGTCAACAACGTCACCTCCAACCTTTCCGTCATCCTGGCCACAGCGCTCGTGGCCACACATGGTGCGGCTGGGCTGGCGGGATTCGGTTTGGGGATTCGGCTCGAATACCTGCAGGTGCCGATCGTGTTCGGATTCGGCGCCGGGATGGTGGCGATGATCGGCATGAATATCGGCGCCGGTCAGGCCGAACGCGCGCGGCGCATCGCCTGGACGGGCGCCGCCGTTGCGGCTGGCGTGACCGAGATCGTCGGGCTCGCAGCGGCGATATTTCCCGCCGCTTGGCTGGGCCTGTTCACCAACGATGCCGAAGCGATTGCTGCGGGTGCGGAATATCTGCGCAGCACGGCACCCGCGTACGGCTTTTTCGGCGCCGGCCTCGCGTTTTACTTCGCCTCGCAAGGCGCCCGCCGGATGGGTTGGTCGATCGTAGGCGGACTGGCCCGCGTCGCCGTGATCGCCGTAGGCGGCGCGGCGGTGATGCGAGCCACGACCGGCGACATTACTGCGCTCGGCTGGGTGCTGGCGGCAGCACTCGTGGTGTTTGCCGCGATCAACAGCGTGCCGTGGATCAAACCGCCCCAACGCTGAACGGCGGCAAAAGGGGCTGCGCGCTGAATGGGCCGGGCGTCATCCGCCGAGCCGCATCGGCTCACGCCTTGTGCCGATCAGGCATGGCCGCCGAGATACGCGTTGGCCAGATCGTCGTTGGCACTGATCTCCGCCGCCGTACCTTGCGCCACCACGCGCCCGCCCTCGATCACATACGCCCGATCGGCCAGCGCGAGCGCCAGGCCGGCCATCTGATCGACCAGCAGAATGGTCATACGCTCCTGCCGCAAGGCATCCAACGCAGCAAACAATTCGGCGATCACTTTGGGTGCCAGCCCGAGCGACGGCTCATCCAGGAGCAAGATGCGCGGCCGTGCCATCAGGCCGCGGGCTACCGCCAGCATCTGCTGCTCGCCGCCTGAAAGCAGACCTGCCCGCTGATGCAGCCGCTCGCGCAAACGCGGAAACCGCTGCAGCATCGATTCGACACGTGCGTCGAGCCCATCGGGATGCAGGAAGCCGCCCAAGCGGATATTGTCCAGCACCGAGAGCTCAGGAAAGACCTGGCGGCCTTCGGGCACCAGCACCACGCCCAAACCCACGATCGCTTCGGCACTTTTGCCGTCCAGCGCGTGACCGTCGAAATGCATGCCCCCGCCCGTCGTGCGGTGCAGACCCGCAAGCGCCCGCATCAGCGTGGATTTTCCGGCGCCGTTTGCCCCCAGCAACGCCACCATTTCGCCTTCACGCACCTGCAAGCTGATGCCGTGCAACACGGGCTCGGCACCGTATCCGGCCACCAGGTCGCCTACGCCCAGCAACTCCCGGCTGGCGGCCATCGGTGCGCGTGGCGCCGCATCTCGCCCATCGAGCAACGATTCGCCCAGGTAAGCCTGCTTTACCGCCGGATCGTTCTGCACGGCTTGCGGCGTTCCGAGCGCCAGGCGCTTGCCCGCATCGAGCACCACCACCTGATCCGAAATCGCCATCACCAAGGCCATGTCGTGTTCGACCACCACCACACTGATGCCGGCCTCGGCGATCCGGCGCAGCAGCCCGGCAAGATGGTCCTTGTCCTCGCGCGACAACCCGGCAGCGGGCTCGTCGAGCAGCAGCACATCGGGGTCGGTGGCCAAGGCACGCGCGATTTCAACCAGACGACGATCGACATGTGGGAGATCGGCAGCGCGCGTACTCAAGGCGCCGCGATAGCCGCAGAAGGCAAGCAAGGCTTGCGCATGCCGGCGTGCGGCATCGGAACCGAATCGTTTGGCGCCCAGCAGCGATCCCAACTGCCCACGCGTGATGGCCAATGCCACGTTCTCCGCCACCGTCAGCGAACCGAACAGCTGCGAGGTTTGATAGGTGCGCGCCACGCCGCGCCGGGCGATGCGATACGCCGGCAACGTGGCCAGCGGCGCGCCGCCCAGCGAGAACCCGCCGGTGGTGGGCCGATAGAATCCGCTCAACATATTGAGCGCGGTCGTCTTGCCCGCGCCATTGGGACCGATCAAACTCGTGACTGCGGCGGCAGGCACATCGAAGCTCAGCCCCGATACCGCCTGCACGCCCCCGAAACGCATCCCCAGATCGTGCGCGGCCAGTGTGGCTCGCGTGCGCTGCATCAGGCCCGGGTCGGCCGCATCAGGTGCCGCAGCAGGCGCTACCGGCGTCGCGACAGCAGGCACAGGGCGACGCTTGACGCGTGCGGCCACGGACTGCACCAACCCCATCACGCCGTCGGGCGCCACCCAAAGCACCAGCAAGAGCAGTGCACCGAAAAACAGCAGACGGAAGGCTTCCAGACTCGCCAGCAATTCGGGCAGCACACCCACGATCACCGCACCGATGATGGGCCCGGCGATCGAGCCTGCCCCACCCACGATCACCACCAGCACGAAAAGAATCGACTGCATGAAGCTGAAGGTTTCGGGCGTGACGAATGTGGACAACGGCGCGAAGAGGCCGCCAGCCAACCCTGCCGTCATGGCCGACAACGCAAACGCAATCGTCTTGATCACGAGGGGCCGCAGGCCGATCGATTCGGACGCGACCTCGCTATCTTTGACGGCGCGCATCGCCGCGCCCCACGTGCCGCGCGATAACCGCGCATAAGCGATCAACAAGATCGCCGCCGTGGCGATGGCGACCAACGCCACGCCTTGTTCGGTACTCAGACCGCCGGCGAACGACGGCCCGCCGATCCCCATGATGCCGTTCTGCCCGCCCGTCAGATCGCGCATCTCGATCGCCGCGTGTTGCACGATAAAACTGAAGGCGATCGTGACCATGGCCAGATAGGGACCTTTCACCCGCAGCGCGGGCAAGGCCAGCAACGCCCCGGCGGCACAAGAGATCGCCGCGCCCGCCGCCCAAGCCGGCCAGAAACCCCAACCGGCCTTGGTGGTCAGGATCGCCACCGTGTAGGCGCCGATGGCATAGAAACCCATATGGCCGAACGAGACTTGGCCTGTGAGACCCAGCAGCACATTCAGCCCGATACCGACGATCGCAATCAACGCCACGTTGGCGAGCACGAACACGTAATAGCTATTGACAGTCAACGTCAACATCACTGCCAGTGCGACCACGGCCGCACCCAGAAGACAAGCGCCGCGGTTCATACTTTCTTGACCTCCGCGCGGCCGAACAAGCCATTGGGGCGCAATGCCAGCACCGCAATCACCAAGGCGAATGTAATCATCTGCGTATAGCTCGAGCCCAATGTCACCGTGATCAGCCCCTCAGCCAGGCCGAACAGCAGACCCGCAATCATGACGCCCCAGGCGCTTGTGATGCCGCCGAGAATCGCCACGGCAAACGCCTTCAAGCCAAACAAGGTGCCCATATCGGCGTTGACGTTGAAAAGCGGCGCGATCAGGATGCCCGCCACGCCGGCAAACAAGGTCGACAACGCAAACGCCACCGCGATCGCCCGCGAGATCGGGATGCCCATCAAACGGGCGGCATCGCGGTTTTGCACCACGGCAAGCAATGCAACGCCCCACCGGGTGCGCCGCGCCACGGTATGCAAGGCGGCGGCCAGCAACAAGCCGATCACCGGAATCAAGAGTTGCAAGGGATACACCCCCAATCCCACACCCGCCAGATCGATCGGCGCCGATACCAATGGAGACGGCAAGCTGCGCGGCTCGCGACCGAACGTGTGCATCACCACGTTGTCGAGCACGATGCCCAGGGCGACCGTGGACATCAACCAGGCGTTGGAACCGCGGCTGGCGAACGGCCGCACGGCGAGCCGCTCCACCAGCAAGCCATACACGGCACACAACAGCAGCGCCAAAACGATGGCAAGCGCCATCGGCAAGCCGTAGGTTTGTGCAAACGTAAAGCACAACACGGCGCCCAGCATCATCGAACTGCCCTGAGCAAAATTGACGGTGCCCGACACGGCGTACGTCATATAGAAACCCAGCGCCATCAACCCGTACATACTGCCCAGGCCCAGCCCGCTGATCAATGCCGATAGCAACTGCATGTGTATCCCCTGAATGCGTTGGCAAACGCCGGCTTACTTGGCCATGCCCACGGGCAGGATGCGGTTGTCGATGAACTGCGCCCACACGTAGTCTTTCTCGGTCAGGGCGTCGTGCATGTCGGGCGTGAACGGCTTCTCATACGTCTTGATCAGGCCGTCGTACTTGCCGATCTTGTAGAACCCTTCGCGGATGGCATCGCCATCGGTCGAGCCGGCCTGCTGAATGGCCAGCGCCGTCAGCTTCATCGCATCGTAGGCATTGGCCACACCCACGGCCGGGCTGATATCTTCGGGGCCTTTGACATCCGGGTACTTCGCTTTCAGTGCTGCGATCACCTTTTCGCCGGTGGCCGATTGCTTGCCGAAGAAGCTATACGTTTGCACGAAGTGCACGTCTCGCGCGCTGGGACCTGCCAGCTCGGTGAAACGGCCGCCGGCCGGCCCCCAGTGCGACACCACCGGCACCTTCCAGCCCATCCGGTCGAGCGACTTCACGACCTGTGCCGACGGGCCTACGTTGCCCACCATGAACAACGTATCGGCGCCCGCTGCGCGCAAGCGGCTCAATTGCGGCGTCACATCCACGTCGCTGCCTTCGAACTTCTCGATACCCACCGCCTTCATATTTTTCGCGGTAAGCGCAGCCACAATGCCGCGCTCGTTGGATTCGCCCCAGGGGTTGTTCACCATGATCAAGCCGAACTTCGATGTCTTGAAGGTGTTCTGCGCGTAGTCGACCATGCCGCGGTCGACGATTTCGTCCACGGCCGACACGCGGAATACGTAATTGGGGTTCGCGTTGTTCTTGGTGATCGGCGTACCTGCCGCCCAGGGCGAAATGAACGGCACCTTGCCTTGATTGACGAGCGGCACGATCGCCATCGACACCGGCGTATCCAGGCCACCCACGATGGCAGCGACCTTCTCCTTGAACATCAACTCACGCGCGGCCACCACGCCTTTGGCGGGATTGGACTCGTCGTCGCGGCGTACCAGCACCAATTGGCGGCCATCGAGCACGCCGCCCGATGCATTGATCTCGTCGATCGCGATCTGCACGCCGCGCGTGATGGCTTCGCCGGACAACGCCGATTGACCCGACAGCGCCGTCACCAGACCGATCTTGATAGGCTCGGCGCTCGACGCGAACGGCGCCCAACCCAACCCGAGCACCGCGATGGCGGCCGACGTGAAAGTACGACGAGAAATGCGAGACATAGGTTTCCCCAACTGGTTTCGAGTGATGGCGGACGCCGCCCTGGAACAGTTCCAAAGCAAAATCGATGCCAATTTTCAGCATTCATCGGGGACCCAGGCTCAAGAATTTTCCGACGTCAATTTTTCCTAATAATTGTCTGCAAAAAATCAATTTATTGACGATAATAATTCGTCTTGCTTGTCCTGGAACACAATGGCCACACGAGCCTTGCAAGCCAACGACGCACCAAAAAAGTGCAAATCACGGGGAATTTCGATGCACGATGCACCAACTTCGAACACGACCGATGTGGCCGCTGCCGCTGGCGCACTCGTCGACCGGTACTTGACCATTCTGATGAAGCCCGACCCCGACGGCGCGCGCGCTTTCGTATCGCCCAAGCTGGCGATACGCTTCACCGGCGGGCGGGCGATGTCGGATCCGGCAGAATGCGCGGCCTTCAACAAGCAACGTTATGCCTGGGTGAAAAAGCGCTTCGAAGCCACCGAGGTGGTCGCGGGTGCGACAACCGAGCACGCCGTGGTCTACAACCGCGGCACGCTGTATGGCGAGTGGCTCGACGGCACCCCCTTCGAAGGCAACCGCTACGTCGATCGCTATGTGGTCGAGCAGGGGTTGATCGTGCAGATGGACGTGTGGAACGACAGCGCCGAGTGGCTGATGGATCGCGCGGCAGGCGTGCGCCCATGAACGCGACTGCGCCCTACGGCCGCCTTGCGCATCACGACCGATTCGACTACACCCCCATCACGCGGCGCGTGCCTTATGCGTGGCCGGGCGGCGCCAGGCTGGCCGTGTATCTGGGCTTCAATCTCGAACACTTCCATTACGGCGAAGGCATGGGCGCGCGGCTCGGGTTGTCGCTGGGCGAACCCGATATCCTGAACTATGCGTGGCGCGAATACGGCAATCGGGTAGGCGCATGGCGCTGCCTGGAGCTTTTCGATTCGCTGTCGTTTCCCGCCGGCATCATCGCCAATACGTCGATTGCCGACCATTGCCCGGAACTCATCGACGCGTGTCTCGCGCGCGGTGACGAACTCATCGGGCACGGGCATACCAATGGCGAGCATCAAAACCAGATGTGCGAGGCCGACGAGCGCGCGTTGCTTGCGCATTGCCGCGATCGGTTGCAGGCCGCAGGCCAGCGCGCGCCCAGCCCGATCGACACGACACCGGCCGGATGGCTGTCGCCGTGGATCGCCGAGTCGCGCGTCACCCCTGATCTGCTTGCCGAAACCGGCTATCGCTACACCTTGAACTGGTGCCACGACGATCAACCCGTGCCCATGCGCACGCGCGACGGCAGCACGCTGTGGTCCATTCCCTATCCGCAAGAATTGAACGACATTCCGATGATCGTGGCGCGCCAGATGGATGGCAAGGATTTCGCGCAGATGATCATCGACAACTTCGACGAGATGCGCCTGCAGGCCGCTCAACAACCGCTGGTGATGGGCATCGCCTTGCACCCGTATATCGTCGGCCAACCCTATCGCCTGCGGCATCTGCGACGCGCGCTTGCGCACATCGCCGCCGCGCGCGAGGATGGCGACGTCTGGCTCACCACGCCGGGCGCCATCCACCGTCACGTCGCCACGCTGCCCCAACTCGCAACCGGGATTTCCGCATGACCCTCGCAACGCCTATCTCATCTCAAGCCGCTACATCGTCGCCCCCCGCCCACGCCTTGCCGATCACGCAGGGCCTGCCGTTTACCGATACGGTTGGCGCCTGGGTGCCGCACGGCGCTTTTACCATCGCGCCCACCGCGAACGGTCCGCTGGATGGCCTGCGCTTCGCTGCCAAGGACCTGTACGACATCGCCGGCCTGACCACCGGTGCCGGTAACCCGGATTGGCTCGCCACGCATGGCGCGGCCACGTCCACCAGCCCCGTTGTCACCGCCCTTCTCGCAGCAGGCGCCACGCTGGTGGGTAAAACCATCACCGACGAGATCGCCTACAGCATCCAGGGCGACAACACGCATTACGGCACCCCGCTCAATACGCGCGCGCCCGACCGCGTGCCTGGCGGCTCGTCGAGCGGCTCGGCCTCAGCCGCCGCCGCCGGACTATGTGACTTCGCCTTGGGTACCGACACGGGCGGATCCACCCGCGTGCCGGCGAGCTATTGCGGCTTGTGGGGATTGCGCACCACACACGGCCTGGTGAGTACCGACGCCATGGCGCCGCTTGCGCCCAAGTACGACACGGCCACCTGGCTGGCGCAAGACCCCGCCGTATTTGCACAAGTGGGCGATGTGTTGCTGCCCGACAATGCGGTGGCCTTCGATCGCGTGCTGACCTTTACCGATACGTGGGAAGCCGCCGACCCCGCGTTTCAAGCACCGCTCGAGCGCGTGACGACGGCGCTTGCCGCAGCCCTCGCGCACCCTGAGCCGATTGCCGTAGAGCGCATCCGCATTGCGGACGCGGGCCTCGAAGCATGGCGCCAGATCTATGTGACGGCGTCGGCGTACGATGCCTGGGAAACGCACGGCGCATGGATCGGCGCAAACCGACCGCGTTTCGGCGCTGCCGTCGATGGCCGCTTCAAAACCGCGTCCGCCATTACCGCGGCACAGGCCGATGCGGCGTTCGCCAGCCAGGCCGCGATTCGCGCTCATGTGCGCCAGGTGCTTGGCGCCACCGGCATCGCGGTGTTGCCCTCGGCATCGAGCGCAGCCATCCCGCGCAATGCGGGCGGTGAAGCCGTCGACATCGTGCGCGCCAATACGTTCCGCATTACGTGCATCGCAGGCCTGGCGGGGTTGCCGCAAGTGAGCCTGCCCTTTATCGGTGACGACGGCTTGCCGCTCGGCGTGTCGTTGATGGGCCCGGCCGGCAGCGACCGCGCGCTCATTCACCTGGCCGTGGCGATCGGCCGGCAACTCGGTTGCCTTGGCACAGTGGCAGAATAGGCGCTCATGGTTTCAATGTATGCCCGTCATGACTAAAGCTGCTTCCCGCTCTGCTGCGCCCGCGATCAAGAAAGCCGGCAAACGCGGCGCAGTCACTGGCGATGCCACCCCGCCCCCCGCGCATCGCCGCGCGGCCAACGACGCCTCGCCGCCTGCTGCAGCGCGCGAGGTGCGTCGCGGGCGGCCACGCGTGCGCCCGGTGGCATTGGAAGCCAGCCAGCGTGGCCCGGCTGCTTCCGAACGCGACGCTGAAGACACCGAAGACCGCATCTACCGCGCGGTGTTCGAAAGCGTGATGAGCCAGCGCCTCGCACCCGGCACCAAGTTGCCCGAAGCCGCCCTGTGCGAATTGTTTGGCGTGGGTCGATCGGTCGTGCAAAAGGTGCTGCAGCGCCTGGCGCACGATCACATCGTTGCTTTGCGGCCCAACCGCGGCGCCATGGTGGCCATGCCCACGCGCGAAGAGGTAGGCAAACTCTTCGAAGCCCGCCGCGCACTCGAAGCCGCCATCGTGCCGCTGGTAGCGCAGTTTGCCACCCGCGCCGACTATGCAGCCCTGCGCCGCCAATTGAAAGCCGAGCACCGTGCCATGCACCACGCGCCGCAAAACGAATGGGCACGCCTGGCGAGCACCTTCCATCTGCGTCTGGCCGAACTCTCGCGCAACCCGATTCTGAAACGCTACCTGAAAGAGCTCATGTCGCGCTGCGCCTTGGTCGTGGCCATCTATGAAGCGCCCGGCAACGCCCCCTGCGAACATGACGAACACGTGCGCGTGGTGGACGACATCGAGCGCGGCAACGTCGCACGCGCCATCGCCACCATGGATGCGCACCTGCGCGATCTCGAAAGCAATATCGATTTGGTTGAAGACCAGACCGGCAAAAGCCTGGCGCATATGTTGGGGTTTGACTGAAGCTGCGCGGTTTCGGGCCTGGGGCGGGTCAGGGCTGGGCTGATCGGGTTGGGCGAAGCCCGAGCCGGCGGGTTGGAGGCGGCCAAGCTTGCCCGATAAGCTAAGATTGGCGGCATAAGGCTTGCGGCGCACAGCCCTCAGGCGACCCCTCTTGGGCGCCGCCAGTGGCCAAGGAGCCAATATGCAACCCAACACCCTGCAAGCCAGCATCGAGAAATGCTTTGCGTGTGCCGCCGCCTGCGAGCATTGCGCCACCGCGTGCCTTGACGAAAGCGATGTCGCCATGATGAAAGACTGCATCAAGCTCGACATGGATTGCGCCGACATGTGTCGTTTTGCGGCCAGCGTCATGGCGCGCGGTAGCGCCTTCGCCGGCGACGTGTGCACCTTGTGCGCCGGCATCTGCGAAGCCTGCGCCGCCGAGTGCGGCAAACACGACCACGATCATTGCCAGGCGTGCGCCGAAGCATGCAAGCAATGCGCCGAGGCGTGCCGCGCCATGATGGCAGGCGCCGAAGCGGGTTAACGCGATCTCTGACTGTATCGGCGCGAACGCCGGTACAGGATGTCTCGAATTGCCGCGCCGTGTGTATGGCCTGCAGCCCCCCAACGCGGCGATGATGCGTAGTCGGCAATTTCCACGCTTTCCATGAAAACCCAATCCAGCGGCTGGCTCAACGGCGCCATCGGCGTCTTGATCTTCAGCGGTTCGCTCCCGGCCACACGCCTGGCCGTTACCGGCTTCGATCCCACGTTCCTAACCACCGCGCGCGCCACGATCGCCGGCGTAGTGGCGCTTGCATTGCTGCTGATCTTCCGCGCCCACCGGCCGGCAACCCGCGACATGATGCCGCTCGTCTGGGTCGCACTCGGCGTGGTGGTGGGGTTTCCGCTTCTGACGGCACTCGCGCTCACACATATCACCGCCGCGCGCTCGGTCGTCTTCATTGGTTTGCTGCCCTTGGCCACCGCGATCTTCGCCGTCGTGCGCGGCGGCGAACGGCCTCGTCCTGCATTCTGGTTGTTTGCCTTGCTTGGCAGCGCTTGCGTGGCGAGTTTCGCGTTTCTCAAGCATGACGGCCCATCCTCGTTGATCGGCGATCTCTACATGCTTGCCGCAGTGATCGTCTGCGGCTTTGGCTACGCCGAAGGCGCTCGCCTGTCGCGCCACCTTGGCGGCTGGCAGGTGATTTCATGGGCGCTCGTGGTGTGCCTGCCGTTCATGGCAATCGCAAGTGCACTGATCGCCCCCGCCGCCTGGGTCCAAATCACGTGGCAAGCCTGGGGCGGCCTGGCATACGTGTCGCTCTTCAGCATGCTTATCGGCTTTTTCTTCTGGTACCGCGGCTTGGCGCAAGGCGGTATTGCAGCGGTGGGCCAACTCCAATTGCTCCAGCCTTTCATGGGTCTGGCGCTGGCGGCGTTGCTACTGCGGGAGCCCGTTGCATGGTCGATGGTGGTGGCGACCTCGGCAGTGGTGCTGTGCGTGGCGGGCACGCGGCGATTTGCGCGGTAGAAGCTTGATCCGCCGACTAGTCTGAAGCCGAATGAAACTTCCTTATTTTCAGGCTTTGCCGAAATTCGCGTTTTCGGTATGTCTCTTGCGTTGATGAAACCACTGCCCATCAACGTTAAATACAAATGGAAAGCGCACTCAAACATCTGAAGAATGCCCAGCGAATCGTGCTGGAATTTCAAAATGGCCCGGCGATGAAGATCAGCTCAGCCCGATACGCGGCTTACGCACAAGCCTGTTATGAACTCAGACGTGCCGAACGCCTGCTGAATGCGGCCATCACACGGGATATCGACTCGGGCTGGAACGAAGGTCTGATGCATACGTCATCGGGGCACACGAGCGACGACACTCATCCGTAAGCGGGCGCGCGAGATTCAGACAAGCGGTTCGATTGTGCAGGGTTGGCGAGAGCCAGGATCGTATTGAATGCCGTGGGCCCGAAGCGCAACGGTGTCGGATCTGAGCGATTAACAGACCCGCAGAACGAAAAGCCTGCCGGATCAGCAGTCTGATGAACAAAAAAACGTGCCAAATAAAAAGCCCGCCGAACTTTCGTTCAGGCGGGCTTTTCATATTCACTCAGATCTTGCGATCTTAATTCCTGGTGCCGACGGCGAGACTCGAACTCGCACAGCTTTCGCCACTACCCCCTCAAGATAGCGTGTCTACCAATTTCACCACGTCGGCTTGACCGTCTTTCCAAATCCATTGATCTGGAAAGACCAAGATTCTAGCACGAACTTTTCATACTTTGTTCGCACAATCGAAAAAACGGCCGCGATATTTTGCGGCCCTCTTTTCGATCGTCTAGCCGCTTACTTCGCCGGTGCGGGCGCGGTCGCCGGCGCGGGTGCGCTGGGTACCGTTGCGCCGCCAGTGGCGGGTGCTGCCGGCACGGCAGCACCACTTGGGGCGGCCGGTGCGGCGGGCACGGTCGACGTACCAGCGCCAGGCACCGACGAGCCGGCGGGCGGGGGCACTGCGCCCGGTGCCGTCGGCACGGAGCGATCGGCCGGTGTGAAGTTTTGCATCAGGCCCGAGTCGGCGCCCGTGGCGCCGCCGCGATGGCCCATCCACGCCAATGCGGCGGTGGAGGCAAAGAAAATCACCGCTGCCCACTTCGTCGCACGCGACAGGAAGTTGGCTGCGCCGGACGCGCCGAACAGGCTGCCGGCCGAGCCGGTGCCGAAGGCCGAGCCCATGTCGGCGCCCTTTCCTTGCTGCAGCAACACGAGAACGATGATGGACAGTGCCGATACAACTTGGACGATCAGCACGATGGTAAGCATTGACGACATTTACAGACTCCGACTACGGATACTTAAACGGTGGCCGTTTCGGCCGCGGCGATACGCCAGAATTCTTCCGCTACCAACGATGCGCCACCCACGAGCGCGCCATCGATATCGGGCATGGTGAACAATGTGGCGGCATTGGCTGCCTTCACGCTGCCGCCATACAACACTTGTACTTGCGGCGCGCCCAGGCCGCTCAACGCGACGCGAATCGCGCTGTGCACTTCCTGCGCTTGCTCGGGTGTGGCGGTAAGGCCGGTGCCGATGGCCCAGACGGGTTCGTACGCCAGCACCATCTTGCCCAGGCTTTCAGCCCCCAGCGCCAGCACAGGCGCCAATTGACGCTCGATCACGGCAAGCGTATTGCCCGCTTCGCGATCCTGCAGCGTTTCGCCTACACACACGACGGGCGTCAAACCCGCCTTGAGCGCCGCCTGAGCTTTCTCCGCCACCAGCTGATCCGATTCACCGTGATACATGCGGCGCTCGGAGTGACCGACCAAGGCCCAACGGCAGCCGAAGTCGCGCAGCATAGTGCCCGAGACTTCGCCGGTATAGGCACCCTGCTCGTGCACGCTCACATCTTGCGCGCCCCACGAGACCGGGCTGTCCGCAAGCGCGGCAGCCACTTGGGCAAGATAGGGAAACGGCACGCACACGCCGATGGCGCATCGGGCGGAAAGCGTGCCGTCGGCAGCGGCTACAGCGTGCAACTGGCTGAGCAACCGGGCGTTGTCGGCCAGATTGCCGTGCATTTTCCAGTTGCCCAGCACGAGGCGGGGGCGAGCCGCAGTGGCTGAATTGGCAGATGTCATGTCGCGTTTGTCTAGTAGGTGCCCGAATCGGTCCGGGTCGAACCCGCTATTATATCCTTTTGTGGACCAACGCGTATGACACCGTTGTTATACGGTCAAGATGATTTTCCCGATCTGCTCGCCGGCGCCCATCATGGCATGACCCTTCGATGCATCCGCCAGCGGAAACGTCGCGTGAATGATCGGCTTGATCTTCTTGTCCGTCAGCAGCGGCCACACTTGTTCGCGAAGCTCACGCGCAATCTCGGCCTTGAACGAAATCGGCCTCGGCCGCAATGTGGACCCGGTGATGGTCAGGCGGCGGCGCATGATCTGGTTGAAGTCCAGCGTGCCCTTCGACCCGCCCAGCAAGGCGATCACGACCACGCGGCCGTCATCGGCCAGTGCCTGCACGTTGCGAGGACCGTAGTCGCCCGCCACCATATCCAGGATCACATCCACGCCCCTCTTATCCGTCAGACGCGCGATTTCGACCACGAAATCTTCGGTTTTGTAGTTGATCCCGTGCGCGGCACCCAGCTTCTCGACGGCGCGTGCACGGTCATCGCTCCCCACGGTGGCATACACCGTGTGCCCCATGGCGCGAGCAATCTGAATCGCAGTCGTGCCGATGCCGCTCGCACCGCCATGCACCAGCAGGGTTTCATCGCCCTTCAATTGCCCGCGCATGAAAACGTTGCTCCACACCGTGAAGTACGTTTCCGGCAGACCGGCGGCTTCGATGTCCGACAGCCCCTCCGGAATCGGCATGCATTGCACGGCCGGCGCCACGGCATATTCGGCATAGCCGCCGCCGGCGATCAATGCACATACGCGATCGCCGATCTTGAAGCCGCCCGCTGCCGCATCGCCTTTCACAATCTCGCCCGCGACTTCCAGCCCCGGGATATCCGAGGTGCCGGGCGGCGGTGCATAATTGCCTTGCCGCTGGAACACATCCGGGCGGTTGATGCCTGCCGCGGTCACCTTGATCAGCACCTCGCCGGCGCCAGGCTCGGGCGTGGGGCGTTCACAGGCCACCAATACTTCGGGGCCTCCCGGCTGCGTAATTTCAACTGCGCGCATCGATCACTCCTCTTGCTTGATAGGGTCACAACCCATATTTTCAGCCCACAAGATACCTGAAGTGGCGGTCAGGATATAATTCGGCCCCTCGGCGGCACAGGGATATATTGCGCCCGCGCCCAGATCGCCCCACGCGGGGCGGCACGAGACAGGAAGCGTGGCAGAGTGGTCGATTGCACCGGTCTTGAAAACCGGCAAAGGGCAACCTTTCGTGAGTTCGAATCTCACCGCTTCCGCCATGACGGCGAAGATGCCTCCCGGCAAAGCTGTCATTGGCCTGAATCTAGGAAAGCACCCCATATTTGGCTGCTGTTCCCGCATTGACCGTGCTTCGACCCCCCGTATATTCCAAGCCTTCTTACAGGTGATGCGACCTGCCGCCGGCATGCGCGCGCACCTCTTTTTTTGCTTTGGAGAGCGTGATGCTCGGTCGTATCAAATTAAGCACCGGCATGATGCTGGTGATGGGTGCCTTCATACTGGCACTGTTGGCATCAAGCGCATTGGGATGGCGCGACGCCTTCGATGCGCGTACAGCGCTGCAGGAATTCAATCAATTGAGTGTCGAGCAGCGCAACCCGCTGCAGGAAACCTACGCCCTGTTCACGCGCAGCCGCCTGGCACTGGCCGGCGGCTTCCTGGAAATGCAGGCCGGTCAACTTGAAAATGCCAACACCAGCAAGCAACGCAGTCAAGCATTGCTCGATCAAGGCGATGTTCAGTTCAAGCGTTTCATGGGAGTACCGAAAGACCCGAATGCCGCACAACTCGCAGCCGATGTCGACAAGGTCTACGGAGCATACCGCAGCCTCGTGATGGAGCAACAAAAGGCTGTGGAAGACATCGATCTGAATGCCTACAACGACGCCAATCTGCGAGCCCGTGATGCGGGCACCACGTTCGAGACGGCGTATCGCGCCTTCTTGAAGCGCGCCGACGAACGCAGTGTGCAGGCAATGGCCAACGCCGATGCCCGCTACACGATGGCGCAAAACCTCGCCATCGGCTCGATCGTGCTGGCGCTGGCACTGGCCGTCATCTGCTGGCTCTTCATGACGCGCGGCATCCTGCGCCCCTTGCGCGAAGCCGAACGCACGTTCGACCATATCGCCGCCGGCGATCTGTCCTCGCCCGTGGTCGTTCGCTCGAACAACGAAATCGGTGTGCTGTTTGCCGCCGTCCGCCGCATGCAGGAAGGCCTGGTCAACACCGTCACGGCCGTGCGTCACGGCGTGCATGAAATCGACCTCGGCGCGCGCGAAATCGCCGCCGGCAATACGGATCTTTCGGGTCGCACCGAAGAGCAGGCCGCCTCGCTGGAAGAAACCGCTGCGAGCATGGAGGAGCTGGCCTCGACCGTCAAACAAAATGCCGACAACGCGCGCCAGGCCAATCAATTGGCGGCCAACGCAGAATCCGTTGCGCAACGCGGCGGCGACGCGGTCGACCAGGTTGTGAATACGATGCGCGCGATTTCGCAGAGCTCGGTGAAGATTGCCGAGATCGTGAGCGTGATCGAAAGCATCGCCTTTCAAACAAACATCCTGGCCCTCAATGCCGCCGTCGAATCGGCCCGTGCCGGCGAGCAAGGCAAAGGCTTTGCCGTCGTGGCCGGCGAAGTGCGCACGCTTGCACAACGCAGCGCGCAAGCCGCTCGCGAAATCAAGCAGTTGATCTCCGAGTCGGTCGAACGCGTGAATGCAGGCTCAGGCCAAGCCGACGCCGCCGGCACCACGATGCAGGAAATCGTCGCCTCGGTGAAACGCGTCACCGACATCATGGGCGAGATTGCCGCAGCCTCACAGGAGCAGTCGAGCGGCATCGATCAGGTCAATCTGGCCGTGTCGCAGATGGATCAAGTCACCCAGCAGAACGCATCGCTGGTCGAGCAAGCCGCAGCCGCTGCGGCATCGCTCGAAGAACAAGCCGGCCACCTGGCGGCTGCTGTATCGGTGTTCAAGCTGTCGGCGCACGAACAGGCTCACCGGCAAGACGCCAATGGCGGCTACGCTGCGCCTTTGGCGCTTGCAGGCGCCTGATCGTGATCCCGGGCGACTTCCGGTAGAATTCGCCCTCGTCGATAAGCCGGCATCGCCGGTTTATCCGCCGCACCCATGGCGAAATTGGTAGACGCAAGGGACTTAAAATCCCTCGACGCAAGTCGTGCCGGTTCGATTCCGGCTGGGTGCACCAGGTATTCAAAGGCCCGCGCGCTGTGCTCGCGGGCCTTTTTCTTTGGGTCTGTCGTCCCGCGACTTTTGACGCCGATTCAACATCTTGCCGCCTATCGTTCGTGCGCTACCCGCCGCGAGCGGCCTTTACCAGGCAAGACATGAACTACTCCCCCTCAAGATTTCGCACGACCGCCGCACCGGTGCTGCCCGCGTTGCGTCTGGATGCGGTATCCGACGCCACGATTGTCATGGTCATCGGTTTCTGGCTGGGTGCGCTCTCTTGGCTACGTCCGCTGACGCTGCCCGACGAGGGCAGATATGCCGGCGTGGCATGGGACATGTTGCATTCCCATTCGCCGTTGACGCCATTGCTCAATGGCATGCCGTACTTTCACAAGCCGCCACTCTATTACTGGCTATGCGATATCTCGTTCATGATCTTTGGCGTTAATCCTTGGGCGGCGCGTCTGCCGTCGCTCCTGGCTGCACTGCTCATCGTGACGATGATGCTGCGATTTCTGACGGCTTTTTTCGATCGTAAGATCGCCGTGGCCACCCTGCTCGTGCTGGCCACGATGCCGTTCTTCTACGGCGGTGCGCAGTTCGCCAATCTCGACATGCTGGTCGCCGGGTTGATCGGCGCCACTGTTTTGCAAGGCGCCACCGTGATGTTGGCGCCGGCGCCGGCGCAGCGCGCGATCGTTGCAGTGGCCTTGCTTGGCGCGGCCGGCGTGTTGGCCAAAGGGCTGATTGGTGTTGCCCTGCCCGGCGCGATCCTGGTGGCCTGGGCGTTGGCCACGCGCCGCCCGCGCGCGCTGTTGATGCTGCTATCGCCTGCGCCGATTGCCGCCTTCCTGATCGCCGCGCTGCCGTGGTTCTTGATCATGCAATGGAAGTTTCCAGACTTCTTTCACTATTTCTTTATCGTGCAGCAACTCGATCGGTTTGCGAGCGTGGGCTACAACAATACCCAGCCGATGTTCTTTTATGTGCCGGTCATTCTTGCGATGACCTTGCCCTGGACGCTCTGGTTGGCAAAAGCAAAATCGGTGTCGCTCAAAGCCTTGTTCTGGAGCGATGATGCAGCGAAGTTGATGAGCATCTGGTTTGCCGTCATTCTCGTGTTCTTCTCGATTCCGCACTCGAAGTTGATCGGCTATGTGCTGCCATTGCTGCCGCCGCTAGCCTTTTTTCTGTGCAGACTGGTGCTGATGCATAAGCCCAAGGTTGCGCAACGGCATGTGTTCACACGCGCCTTCGGCGTGACGATCGGGATCGCGGCGCTGCTGTGCTTGATCGTGGTGGGCATTGCCGCCGCGCGCGATGGCGGCTCGGGTCGCGACGCTGCACAGTTGCTCAAGCGTCGTGTGCAATCCAGCGATATCGTTTTGACGTTGGGTAGCCTGCCTTTCGATCTGCCGCTGTATGCACAACTGAAAAAACCCATGTGGATTCTGGACGATTGGACGTCGCCCGATATCGCAAAACGCGACAACTGGCGCAAAGAATTATTTGACGCGTCCAAGTTCGCGCCGACCTCCGCTGGGGAGGTATTGGTGACGCTTGAGCAACTCCGCGCCAGAATGTGCGCGCCGGAGAATGAACATCGCCGTATTTGGGTATGGGGCCGCGAGCAAGATTCACAGGGCGACTTTGCGTTTGCGCCGACCGTGCCCCGTTTCACCCGTGGCCGCTACACGGTATGGCTGGCGAATGCGCAGGACTTGCCGGCGCCGTATCGGTGTGCAACACCGGGCTGATGCAGCCGCGGGGGGCGTATACCGCGTCCCACATGCACTGCCTGCGCAACACGCAACACGCAATACGCAGCACGAAGCACGAAGCACGAAGCACGCACTCAGCAGCATTCAGCACGATGAGTCGGTCAGTTGATCCGTCGATGAATCGAGGAATTGATTCATCGATGCGCTGATGCAACGAGCACGCCATCAACAAAAAAGAAGCCTGCCTGGTTTGACTTGGGCAGGCTTCTTATCTGGATCGACATGCCATCCGGTTTGACCTGGGCAGGCTTCTTATCTGAATCGACATGCCATCTGGTTTGAACTGGCAGGCTTCTTATCTGGATCATCGTGCCGCCCAGCTTTGCTCCGCTGAACCGGCATCGTCTTTGAGCGATGGACCGCGCCGGATAATTATTCGCTCACTTGAAGGCGGCGCGCCGCCTCCCCGATACACCACGCCAGTCTTTTCAAGGCAAGTGCAGCAGCACCGGCAGAACGCCACTGGCCTGCAGATGCTCAACAAACTCGAAAATGGGCAACGCCAGTAGAAACGGCAATGCTTCGATCACCGTTTTCTGCACGGCACGCATCGAAATCGTGAGAGTGGTCTCGTTGCGCCAATTGGCGAACCTTGGCACAAAGCGCGGCGTGCGCCGACAGTAATCGGAGAAATCGGTGCCAAAGGCTTTTCTCAGCAGCGCCTCTTCCTCACCCACCACCAGCTTGAAAACGGCATAGGATAGGGCGCATACGACCAGCCCTAGCGAAACGCTGCCCGTCTGGGCACTCATGCCGAATACACCGATGAGCGAGAAGATATACAACGGGTTGCGTGACAGCGAGTATGGGCCGCTGCTTATCAGTTTGCGGTTTTTGTTGCCGCCCAAGTACAGGGCGCACCATGCTCGCCCAAGAATGGCAACAAAGATGAGCACAAGGCCGGCGATTTCGATGTTGTGGTGATAGCTGCCTGTTATCGACCACGTGGATTGATAAAAGAGCGTGCCCACAAGCGTCAGTACCCCAAAAACCCATAAGGTTCGACGTCGCGCCACCTGGATTCTCGCCAGACGCTCCCAGACCGCTTGGTCTGGTGAATGTTGATCGATCGACACTGCCGTCATAGCCCACACACCTCAAGTACAGTTCCAACGGGGGACTGTAGGGTGTGCGATGTCGAATCTACGTCAAAGCCGCCTTAGACGACCGTAAACAGCGGCTCACCACTGGGCCGCACGCCTTGAATACCCAGCAGCACGTAACGACCATAACGCTCGGCCTCGACCTCATTGTCGAAGTGACGGTCACCCGGTACCGACCATTCACGCGCTTCCGCGCTGCCGTCGTTAGGCACCGTGATTACGCCTGCGCGAAAGCGATCGTCGCGCTTCAGAACCGTGCAGCGCACGTCGAATCCATCGATAGTTTGTCGTTGCGTCATTGTTCAGCGCGAATCGGCTGGTAAACACCGCAGCAAAGCGGCAGGTACGGGGGTGAAACGTAAAGCGGACACAAAGTTTAGCGAGATGCCGGACACCAAGGAAGGTTCATTCGCACTAGTCCAGTTAGTCCGTCATCACCGATCGCCTAGTGCATCGTCACTGCCGCATTAGTGACAGGTGACTGGCGATCGAAACCCGCTTTGCAGACGGTCTACTAGCACGACAGCCCAAAGTCACTCATCGGCACCTGACCACGCGACGACTCGGGCACGCCGGTTGCTCTAAGGGTTTACGCGTAACCGCCGCCACAGGTGGAACGTAAACATTAGATAAGTACACGAGGAGTTATCCGCATGAAAACCACCCATTCCCTGATCGTCGCCGCCATGCTCAGCTTGAGCGCCGTCTCCTTCAACGTCAGCGCCCAAACGGCGCCGATCAAGTCGGAAGACCAGATCAAAGCGGAGTACAAGGCCGCAAAAGAAAAGTGCGACGCGATGAGTGGCAAGCAGGAAGATGCGTGCGAAGCCCAAGCCAAGGCCGCTCGCGAAACCGATGAAGCCAACGCCAAAGTCGCACGCAAGGATGCCGAAGCCCGAAATGACGTCGCCGGCGACAAGCGCGATGCCGATTACAAAGCGGCCAAAGCACAATGCGAAACGCTGTCGGGCGATGCCGAGAAGAAGTGCGAACTGGACGCCAAGACCAAGTTCAATAAGTAATCGAGTCGCGGCGTCAGCCGCATCGACAAGCTGAAAAAAGGAGCCCGCTATGTGGGCTCCTTTTCATTGCGGCCTTTGGCGGGGCACGCATGATGTGTCAGGCTGACCGTTCAGCGAATGGCCGTCCATCCCGGATATAAGAATCGCTCGGCGTTCATCTTGGATATAAAAAGGCTCGGCATTCATACCGGACACAAAAAAGCCTCGGCAGTTTCCTGCCAAGGCTTCTTCATACCGCCACGCGGCTGGCTAATGGTGACATTCGCCGCCCGTGGGCGGTGCAATGCCATCCATCGCCCGCAATCCGTCCACAGCGGCGTTGGTTGATGTGTTGAACTGTTGCGGCGAAGATACGGTCGTGTCCACGGGCCTCGCATGCGGATCGTGAACCTCGACTTCCCAGCCGAACTTTCCTTCCTGTGTCGCTACGACGTTCAAAGTCGCGCGCCATTCGGCGCTTGTTCGAGTCAGAATCTTCATGATGTCACCCTAGAACTCCTTTACCCATATCTCGCAATTGCCGTTCCTGTACAAGCACTTAGCGCTTAAACCGCAGACAATGGAGCGGCAATCCGCTAGCATGGCGGCCATGAATGACAAGCAAATTCCTCCAAATCACGCCGATTCAGCCTTAACGGACGCTGAATGGGGCTATCTCCATCCCAACTGCCGCGGCGAAGCCGCTTTGGCGTTCTTTACGCGTGACCTGGCGCGTACGATCGAAATGCACCTTGGCGGTCGAGCAGTCACGCACGAGGATGTTGCTCAGGCGCAGATGGCAATCGATGCGCTCCTTGCAAAGTACGTCGAGATCGAGGCTGCACCCTATGCGTTCGAAGACGCGGCGATCCGCTTGCGCATTGCCGTCGATCGCGCGCCGGATGGCAGCGAGATGCCCTATGTGGCACTCGAGACTAGCGAACGTCTGGAATCGATGATCCTGGATATGCAGGAACGTGCGCGCCTGGGCCTGAATTGAGCACGCCCGCCCAGGAACCGGCCGAGTACGTGGTACTGGACGCCTGTGTGTTGATGTCGACACTGCTGCGGCGCATGCTGCTGCGCGCGGCTGAAGCAGGCGTTTTTCAACCGGTATGGAGCGCGCGCATCGGCGACGAATGGCGCCGCAACGCTGCACGGCTATGGGAGAGCACCAGCGCCGATACCCTGATGGAAGAGTGGCAACGCATGCAGGGCGCGTTCCCCGATGCCGATCCGGGTGCAGCGGACGCGTACGAGGTGGGCTTGCGCTACAGCGATCCAAAAGATTTCCATGTGATCGCCACAGGCTTGGCGAAGCGCGCCCGCAGCGGCGATCAGCTCACGCCGCGCGTATCGGTGCTCACGTGGAATCTGAAAGACTTCAATCGCTCGGAGTGCCGCCGTCTGGGATTACAGGTGTATTCGCCGGATCGCCTGCTGGCGGCATGGTGGCCGGATCACCGGGAAGCGTTACTGGCAGCCACCGAAGGACTGGCGATCGACTGGGCCGCGATGGGACGCACGCCCGTATCGCTTGCGTCCATCCTCCACCGCGAGCGGCTTTACCGATACGGCAAGCTCGCCGCGGATAGCCTCAGCGATGCGGGCGTCGACTATTCCCCAAGCCCGCAATAAGCACGCGCAGCAAAGCTTTCAACCGACGTCCTTGACGTCCGCTTTCTGACCCGCGCCGTCAGCCCGCACCGCGTTGACGCCGGGCGATCGGGGATCGGGGATCCGCCGCTCAGTGATCGTGATTGCTGGCCGAAAAGCCCGCCGCATTCAGGCGCGAGATCACCTCGGCGATGTGATCGTGCCCGCGCGTTTGCATGACGAAATCGACCTCGACGTTCTGCACCGGCAATGTCGTAAACGCACGCTGGTGATGCACCTCGGTGATGTTGGCCTGCGCATCGGCAATCAGCGTGGTAGCCCGGGCGAGCGCCCCAGGCAGATCGCGCAGATCCACACGGATACGGGCCAGCCGCCCGGCCCGCACCATCCCGCGCTCGATCAATTCGCCGAGCGTAAGCGGATCGATGTTGCCGCCGGTCAGCACCAGCCCGATTCGTTTGCCCCGATACCGTGTGCCGCCCGCGTCCTTATCTCGCAGCAAGGCGGCCAACCCGGCCGCGCCGGCGCCCTCGACAACCGTTTTTTCGATCTCAAGAAGCATCACGATGGCATGCTCGATATCGCTCTCGCTCACCAATTCGATATGGTCGACCTTATCGGCGACCACCTCGCGGGTAAGCGTGCCGGGCGTTTTCACCGCAATGCCCTCGGCAATCGTGTACTGTCCCATCCCGGCCGACTCGCCATGCCGCAATGCGTACATCGACGGAAACCGCTCCGTTTGCACCCCGACGATTTCAATGGCGGGATTGATCCCCTTGGCCGCAACGGCCACGCCGGAAATCAGACCGCCCCCACCCACCGAGACGATGATCATGTCCAGATCCGGCTGATCCTCGAGCATCTCGATGGCGACAGTGCCCTGCCCGGCCATGATGGCAAGATCATCGTAGGGGTGAATGATCGTGAGCCCGCGCGCCTGCGCGATCTCTAGCATCCGCGCACGCGCATCGTCGAAAGTGTCGCCCGCGAGCTCGACTTCCACGCCAAAACGACGCGTGTTGGCCACTTTCACCGTGGGTGTGAACCGCGGCATCACGATCACGGCAGGCACGCCCATCCTCTGCGCGTGATAAGCCACCCCTTGTGCGTGATTGCCGGCGGAGACGGCGATCACGCCTGCAGCGCGCTCGTCGGCCGTCAATTGACGCATCCGGTTGTAGGCACCGCGCTCTTTGAATGACGCAGTGAATTGCAGGTTTTCGAACTTCAGCCAGATCTGCGCGCCAAGAATTTCCGACAGCGTTCGCGATAGCGAGAATGGCGTTTTATGGACCTGCCCGCGCAATGCATCGCGAGCGGCCAGAACATCGGAAAATTCAATCACGTTGGCTTCCAGAAATCAGCGCACGGGCAAAAAGTTGAACAGCATCAAACCCTGTGCATAGTTGATGCCGATACGCCGAGAGTTCTCACCCAGCAGATTTGCGATCAGATCGAGGCGGCCGATGATGGCGCCGAATTCTCGCTCGAAACTGAGATTGACGATCTCATCGCTTTTCTCGTTGGCCAGCAACAGCAACTGCCCCTGACCGTCGCGGCGCGTGCCAAGCATCCAAGCCGCCGCCTCGACGTTGCGTGCCGCGTTGTACACGCGCCCGCCATCCAGGATATCAGCGGCGTAAAACCGCACCTTGCCATTGTGAGCCGCGATGATCGTATCGGCGAGCCCATAGATGAAAGCACGCGCGCGATCACCCTGGTAGGCCGGATCCAACGATACCGCAAGAATCTGGATGTCGCGCAACGACGCCAGGTCCGAAGGCGGCACACCGCTTTCGATATCCTGCTTCAACACCCTTACGGCCGCGTCTCGGCTAGCGGCGCCGGACTTGCGCCATTCGCGCGGATTACGCCGGTAAAGCTTGTCGGCAAGCGCATACAGGCTCGCCAGATTGTCGCGCAGCGCAATGCTGACGGTACGATTGAAATCGGTCTGGCCCAACTGATCCGCCGACATCGCTTCGGTGCGAGGGCCGCGCCCATCCACGGGCACCACGCGATCGCCTACAGGCGTCATACAGCCGCCTGCAGTGAAGCACAGCAACATCAGGGTGGCGAGGCGTCTCACAGCCACTGCGCTCCTCGGTTTGAACTCGATGCGCGAAACTGTACCGCACAACGGCACCGCAACTTGGACCGCACATCGTTCGCACAAACGAAAAAACGGCACCCGAAGGCGCCGTTTTCAGCATTACAAAAGGTCTGCTTAGACGTTTTGCGGTGCCGGAGCGTCCGTCGCGGGTGCATCGGCGGCAGGTGCCGCGTCAGCCGCAGCGGCTGCGGGTTGCTGGGCTTCGATACCGCCGATCGCCTTGATCGACAGGCGCAGACGGCCCTTGTCGTCGGCTTCGATGATCTTCACGCGAACGTGTTGACCCACCTTCAGCACATCATTGATGTTCGCGATGCGGTAGTTGGCGATTTCGGAGATGTGCAGCAGACCGTCACGGCCCGGCAGCACTTGCACGATGGCACCGAAGTCCAGCAGACGCAGCACGGCGCCTTCATAGACCTGACCCACTTCGACGTCGGCGGTGAGCTCGACGATACGGCGCTTGGCATCTTCGGCGCGGTCGAGATCGACGCTGGAGATGACGATGGTGCCGTCGTCGCCGATATCGATCTGCGTACCGGTTTCTTCGGTCAGCGCGCGAATCGTGGCGCCGCCCTTGCCGATCACGTCACGGATCTTCTCCGGATTGATCTTGACCGTGATCATGCGCGGGGCGAAAGCCGAGAGTTCGGTGCGCGTGCCGTCGAGCGATTCACGCATCTTGCTCAGGATGTGCAGACGGCCTTCGCGCGCTTGCGCCAGTGCCACTTGCATGATTTCCTTGGTGATGCCCTGGATCTTGATGTCCATCTGCAGTGCGGTGATGCCGTTGTCGGTACCCGCCACCTTGAAGTCCATGTCGCCCAGGTGATCTTCGTCACCCAGAATGTCGGTCAGCACGGCAAACTTGCCGTCGTCCAGGATCAGACCCATGGCCACACCGGCCACGTGATCCTTGATGGGCACACCGGCGTCCATCATGGCCAGCGAACCGCCGCACACCGATGCCATCGACGAGGAGCCGTTGGATTCGGTGATTTCCGACACGAGGCGAATCGTGTATTGGAAATCAGCGGGTTCGGGAAGCAACTTGATCAGCGAACGCTTGGCCAGACGGCCGTGACCGATTTCGCGGCGCTTCGGCACACCGATGCGGCCCGTTTCGCCAGTGGCGAACGGAGGCATGTTGTAGTGCAGCATGAAGCGGTCGCGGTACTCGCCCATCAACGCGTCGATGATTTGCTCGTCTTGCTTGGTGCCCAGCGTGGCGATGACCAGCGCTTGGGTTTCGCCACGCGTGAACAAGGCGCTGCCGTGTGCACGGGGCAACACGCCCAGACGCACGCTGATCGGACGCACCGTGCGGGTGTCGCGACCGTCGATACGGGGCTCGCCGCTCAGGATCTGACCGCGCACGATCTTGGCTTCCAGATCGAACAGGATGTTTTCGATTTCGACGTTGTCGACCTTGGCACCGGTGGCAGCAGCCTGCTCGGCCGCAGCAGCCTTGACCTGTGCGTACACTTCACGCAGCTTGGTCGTACGGGCTTGCTTTTCGCGAATCTGGTAGGCGGCGTTCAGGCCGTCTTGCGCGGTCGAGGTGACCGTGGCGATCAGCGGCTCGTTCTTGGCCGCGGCTTGCCACGTCCATTCCGGCTTGCCGGCTTCACGCACCAGTTCGTGGATCGTGTTGATCGCGGTCTGCATTTGTTCGTGACCGAACACCACGCCGCCCAACATGATTTCTTCGGACAGTTGATCGGCTTCCGATTCGACCATCAGCACGGCCGTTTCGGTACCGGCCACAACCAGATCCATCTTCGAGGTCTTCAACTTCGAAGCAACGGGGTTCAGCACATACTGACCGTCGATGTAGCCCACGCGCGCGGCACCGATGGGGCCATTGAACGGGATACCCGAGATGGCCAGGGCTGCCGAGGCGCCGATCATCGCGGCGATATCGGGGTCGATTTCAGGGTTGACCGACAACACATGCAAGACCACTTGCACTTCGTTGTAGAAGCCTTCCGGGAACAGCGGGCGCAGCGGACGGTCGATCAAACGCGACGTCAGCGTTTCTTTTTCGGACGGCTTGCCTTCGCGCTTGAAGAATCCACCGGGGATACGGCCAGCAGCGTAGGTCTTTTCGATGTAGTCGACGGTCAGCGGGAAGAAATCCTGACCGGGTTTTGCTTCTTTGCGAGCCACAACGGTGGCCAGCACAACAGTGTCTTCGATCGAAACCAACACCGCGCCGGAGGCTTGGCGTGCGATTTCGCCGGTTTCGAGCACGACGGTGTGTTCGCCGTACTGAAACGATTTGGTCACTTTATTGAACATGACGAATGATCCTTACAAATGAAAAACCGTGGCCGGCGCGACGAATATCGCACCGACCACGGTTGTGTCATGGGGTGGAGACCCCGCCGATCACTTGCGCAGACCGAGTTTTTCGATCAGAGCGCGGTACGAATCGGGGTTGCGGCCCTTGAGGTAATCCAGCAATTTGCGGCGACGGCTGACCATGCGCAGCAGACCGCGGCGCGAATGGTGATCCTTCATGTGAGCTTTGAAGTGACCCGTCAATTCATTGATGCGGGCGGTGAGCAGAGCCACCTGAACTTCGGGGGAACCGGTATCGCCTTGCGCGCGTTGGAATTGCGTGACGATATCGGCTTTATTGATGTCAGCTACGGACATTGTATTGACCTCTTCGGACAGGCGTCAGGGCCGAGGTGCCCAGACGTGAGTTTCAGGAATAAAATCGATGCGAACCCAGAAAGCGCGCATCCAATGCATGCACACGCAGTCGAGTGCATCAGCGAGTATAGCGTAAATCGGGATATTGGGCGGATATTCTGCCCAGCTCACCCACCACTGAAGGCGGCGCGTTGCGAAAACGACGGCCGGCTTTGCGGAGACGCAACATGTTGATCCCCTTCTTTCCCCCGCCCATTCAATACCGCACCGCCCTGCGCCAAGGCGCCAGACTGGCGAGCGTGACCGCTGTGGCGACCTTGCTGGCCGCCTGCGCGCTTCCCAACGTGCCACCCGGCGCCAGCGTGGCCGAGGCGCAGGCCGCCTACGGCAAGCCCAAGATGACCTGCCCCATCGCCGGTGGCGGTGAGCGCCTGATCTGGTCTCAACAACCCATGGGGCAATACGCGTGGGCGACGAACGTGGGTCCCGATGGCCGCACCGATGGCGTCAAACCGATTCTGGTCGACAGTCATTTCGAAGTGCTGCGCGAAGGGGTGTGGACGCCGGATCGGGTGCGCTGCGAGTTTGGCCCGCCCGCCGAGATCGACGCCGTTGGCTTGCCGAGTGTGCGCCAAGTGGTATGGGCCTATCGCTATCGGCAATTCAACAGCTGGAACTCGCTGATGTATGTGTATATGGGCCCCAATGGCGACCAGGTCACCCGCTTCCACCCGGGACCCGACCCGCTCTGGGACGATCGCAGCGACTGGAGCAACAACTGAAAGCACCGGTTTGGCGGCAGGCGCCAACGATGAAAAGCGCCTGAATGAAAAACAGCGCCCGCGGGCGCTGTTTGCTTTGCCATCAGCCGGTGCGGCGGCGGCCGTCCACCAGCTTGCGGGCGCGATTCCAGCGCCAGAGCCAGACCACCCAGCCCGACAGGCCGTAGATCACGAACAGTGCGAACAGCACGACCGGGGGATCGCTGGAGACGAACACGAATACCGCCACCACCAGCAGCAGCACCCAGAACGGCACGCTGCGCCCGAGCGCGAAGCTCTTGCCGCTGTAGAACGGCGCATTCGTCACCATGGCGATGCCCGCATACATGGTGATGGCGAAACCCGTCCAGGCCAGAAAGCCGTACTGCAGGTTGAGCTTGTTGTCGACCGCCAGCCAGACGAAACCGGCAATGAGCGCGGCCGCCGATGGGCTGGGCAGCCCCTGGAAAAACCGCTTGTCCACCACGGCGATATTGGTATTGAAGCGCGCGAGGCGCAACGCGGCGCCCGCCACATAGACGAATGCCGCCAGCCAGCCCCAGCGTCCCAGATCGTTGAGCACCCACACATACATCACCAATGCGGGTGCCACACCGAACGACACCATGTCGGACAAGGAATCGTATTGTTCGCCGAAAGCGGACTGGGTATTGGTCAGCCGCGCCACGCGCCCGTCCATGCCGTCGAGCACCATGGCCGCGAAAATCGCGATCGCGGCGGCTTCGAATCGGCCATTGATGGCCTGCACGACGGCATAGAAGCCGGCGAACAACGCGGCGGTCGTAAAGGCATTGGGCAGCAGATAGATGCTGCGGCGCCGCAGTTCGGGATCACGCAAAGGGGTTTGGGCCATGGCTGAGTATTAGCGGTAATTGCGGGGACTTTATCACGGAGGCCAAGCAAAACGGCATGTCCCGTCCGCCGAGACATGCCGTTCTTTCGAAGCCCGCGGCGCTGCCCTCTCGCCGCGCAAAGCGGCGGGGAGCGGCTGCCCGCGATCAGTTCTTCGTCTTGTCGACCAACTTGTTGGCCGCGATCCAGGGCATCATGGCGCGCAGCTTGCCGCCAACCTGTTCGATCTGCGACTCGGCGTTGATACGGCGACGCGAGGTCAGGGTCGGGGCACCGGCCGCGCTTTCCAGGATGAACTTCTTGGCGTATTCGCCGGTCTGGATGTTGGCCAGGCACTCGCGCATGGCTTTGCGCGTTTCGTCGGTGACGATGCGCGGACCCGTTTCGTACTCGCCGAATTCGGCGTTGTTCGAAATCGAGTAGTTCATGTTGGCGATACCGCCTTCATAGATCAGGTCGACGATCAGCTTGAGTTCGTGCAGGCATTCGAAGTACGCCATTTCGGGCGCGTAGCCGGCTTCCACCAGGGTTTCGAAACCGGCCTTGATCAGTTCGACGGTACCGCCGCACAACACGGCCTGCTCGCCGAACAAGTCGGTTTCGGTTTCTTCGCGGAAGTTGGTTTCGATGATGCCGGCGCGGCCGCTACCGATGGCGCAAGCGTACGACAAACCGATATCGCGGGCCGAACCCGACTTGTCTTGATGCACGGCCACCAGGGCCGGCACGCCGCCGCCCTGCGAGTACGTCCCGCGCACGGTGTGACCCGGCGCCTTCGGGGCGACCATGATGACGTCGATATCTTCGCGCGGCACGACCTGGCCGTAATGCACGTTGAAACCGTGGGCGAAGGCCAGCGCGGCGCCGGCCTTGATGTTGTTGTGCACTTCGCTCTTGTAGACCTGGGCGATGTTTTCGTCCGGCAACAGGATCATGACCAGATCGGCGCCCTTGACGGCTTCGGCCACTTCCTTGACCTGCAGGCCGGCATTGGCCGCCTTGCTCCACGACGCGCCATCCTTGCGCAGACCGACCACCACGTTCACACCCGACTCATGCAGGTTCAGGGCATGGGCGTGACCTTGCGAGCCGTAACCGATGATGGCGACGGTTTTACCCTTGACGAGGGAGAGGTCGCAGTCTTTGTCGTAGAAAACCTTCATTGTCTTGCTCCAGAATAATTTGATAGATGCTTCAAAACAGGGACGGCGCGGCGCACCGTAACCGGCGGGCCGGCCTATGGGTTACAGCTTTAGGACGCGTTCGCCACGACCGATGCCCGACACGCCAGTGCGGACCGTTTCCAGGATGGCGCTGCGATCGAGCGCCTCGAGAAATGCCTGAATCTTTTCCTGCACGCCGGTGAGTTCCACCGTATAGGTCTTGTCGGTGACGTCGATGATGCGGCCGCGAAAAATCTCGGCCATGCGCTTCATCTCATCGCGCTCTTTGCCGACGGCACGCACTTTTACGAGCATCAGTTCGCGCTCGATATGCGGGCCTTCGGTCAGATCGACCACTTTCACCACGTCCACGAGACGGTTCAGGTGCTTGGTGATCTGTTCGATCACTTCGTCCGATCCGGTCGTCACGATGGTCATGCGCGACAAGGTGGCGTCCTCGGTGGGTGCCACGGTCAGGGTTTCGATGTTGTAGCCACGTGCGGAGAACAAACCGACGACGCGGGACAGCGCACCGGGCTCGTTTTCGAGCAGCACGGAAATCACGTGTTTCATGGTTGCTTCCTTACAGATCTTCCGAACCGAGCAACATCTCGGTCAACCCGCGGCCGGCCTTGACCATCGGCCAGACGTTTTCGGTCCGGTCGGTGATGAAGTCCATGAATACCAGTCGGTCCTTGTGCTTGAACGCTTCGCGCAGCGCCGGCTCCACGTCGGCCGGTTTCTCGATGCGCATGCCCATGTGCCCATAGGCCTCGGCGACCTTCACGAAGTCGGGCAGCGAATCCATGTACGACTCGGAATAGCGCGAGCCGTAATCGATCTGTTGCCACTGGCGCACCATGCCCAGGAAACGGTTGTTCAAACAGACGATCTTCGGCGTCAACCCATACTGCTTGCAGGTCGACAATTCCTGGATGTTCATCTGAATCGAGGCTTCGCCGGTCACGCAGGCCACATCGTGGCCCGGGTTGGCCATCTGCACGCCCATGGCGTACGGCAATCCCACGCCCATCGTGCCCAGACCGCCGGAATTGATCCAGCGGCGCGGCTGATTGAACCGGTAGTATTGAGCGGCCCACATTTGATGCTGGCCGACGTCCGACGTCACGAACGCGTTGCCGCCCGTGATCTCGCACAGTTTCTCGACCACATACTGCGGCTTGATGACCTCGTCGGAATTGGCATAGACCAGGCACTGCTTGCCGCGCCAGGTCTCGACCTGCTCCCACCACTTATCGATCGGCGCCGGCTTGGTCGTCTCGGCTGCCGCCTGATATTGGGCGATCAGTTCCTGCAACACATCCTTGACGTTGCCCACGATCGGCACATCCACGCGCACGCGCTTGGAAATGGACGACGGGTCGATGTCGATATGGATGATCTTGCGGGCGTTCTGGGCAAAATGCTTCGTATTGCCGATCACGCGATCGTCGAAGCGCGCGCCGATGGCCAACAGCACGTCGCAGTGCTGCATGGCCATATTGGCTTCATACGTGCCGTGCATGCCAGGCATACCCACGAACTGACGCTCGCTGGCCGCAAACGCGCCCAGGCCCATCAGCGTATTGGTGCACGGCGCGCCAAGCTGCTTGACCAGCGTGGTCAGTTCTTCCGAGGCGTTGGACAGAATCACACCGCCGCCCGAGTAGATCATCGGCCGCTCGGCGGCCAACAGCATCTGCACGGCTTTCTTGATCTGCCCCTGGTGTCCCTTGTTCACAGGCGCATAGGAGCGCATCGTGATTTCGCCCTTCGGCGGCGCGTATTTCGCCGGCGTGAGCGTGATGTCCTTGGGGATATCCACCAGCACGGGCCCGGGGCGACCGGTGCGCGCAATATAGAACGCGCGGCGGATCGTATCGGCCAGATCCTTGACGTCGCGCACCAGGAAGTTGTGCTTCACGCACGGCCTGGTGATCCCCACCGTGTCGCATTCCTGGAACGCATCTTCGCCGATCGCCGCCGTAGGCACCTGTCCGCTGATGATCACCATCGGAATGGAGTCCATATAGGCGGTAGCGATACCGGTCACGGCATTCGTCACGCCCGGTCCGCTCGTTACGATGCAGACGCCGACCTTATTGGACGAGCGCGAATAGGCATCCGCGGCGTGCACGGCAGCTTGCTCGTGGCGCACCAGGATATGCTGGAATTTGTCTTGCTTGAAGATTGCGTCGTAGATATAGAGCACTGCGCCGCCGGGATAGCCGAAAACGTGTTCCACGCCTTCTTCAGCCAGACAACGCACGACGATATCGGCGCCATTGAGTTCCATGATCAGTCTTTCCTTTCAGTACCGGCTCCACCCTCCCGATCGTCGTGCCGAAAACGGCAGCAAACTGAACTTGAACCGGCACCAGCAACATGATCCAGCGCTTGATGACTCACGGAGTCATGCCACCTGGACACCTTGCCGACCCGGCACGCATTCGTCGAGAACGTAGCGCGAGCGTCCCTTAAGGGTGGAACGCCGGAGGTCGAAATGGAAGCTTTGGCAACACACGCTTGTGGCGCGGCCAACAGCAAGTAAGTATGCCGAACGCAAGGAGAAGGATGGTTCTCACTCATGCTGGCATCGCGCCGGCCACAGATTGGCGGGACCGGCGACAAGATGGCGACTTTACCCGGTTGCCGAGCGCCGCGCAAATGTCATGCACGTTTGCATACGATTAGTGTCGCGTCCGTGCACCGTTTCGGCACCGGAATCCCTATACTGTGAGCTCTGTGACGCGAGCCTGGCCTCGAGTGGATATGGAACTGCGCATCGCCAGCCTTCGGAATTTTTTCTACAGCCATTATTTTTTCGGTGGCGTGCGCCAAGGCGTGGGCATGTTGCTGCCGGTGCTGGTGCTCGGCGGCATTTTCGGCGAATACGCGATCGGCCTGATCGCCACCTTCGGCGCGCAATGCGTGGCCATCATCGACCAGCCTGGCGGCCCCCAGCGCCACCGCACCAACGAGATGCTGGGCGGTGCCACCTTGGGCGTGCTCACCGTCATCATCACCGGCCTGGCGTCCACATATCCCCTGCTCACCTGGATCGTGGTGGTGGTGCAGTGCTTCATCTTTTCCATGTTTTCAGTGTTCGGCAAGCGCGGCGGGCTGATCGGCTTCGCCGGCCTGCTGCTGATGACGCTCACCATGCACACCCCGCTGTCGCCCAACGAAGTGTGGTTGCATGCCACCTGCACGCTGGGCGGTGCGCTCTTCTATCTCGCGTTCAGCAACCTCTTCAGCCGCCTGCTGTGGCTGCGAGAGGAACGCCAGTCGATGTCGCTGGCGCTGCAGGCCACGGCCGATTACGTGAGCGCGCGGGCCGCGTTCTACGACGAAACGGTCGATCTGGACGATGCCTACCGCACCCTCATCGCTCGTCAATCGGCGGTCACCGAAAAGCACCAAAGCGCGCGCGACATGGTGCTGCGGGCGCTACCACGCGGCAAAGGCTGGGGCGACCGGCACCGCGTGGCGATCTGGAATATGTTCGTCGACATGCTGTCCTTATTGGACACGCTGGTAGCCACGCACACGGATTACGGCATGCTGCGCCGTGAGCTTGCCGGTAACGACATTCTGCTCTTCATGCGCGACGCCCTGACCAAGATGGCGATCGAGCTCGAACGCCAGGCGCTGGCCGTGTCGCAGGGCAAGCCCGTGATTCGCCGGTCCAGCACCAAAGCCGAACTGCGCGCGATCGAGTATGAGATCGAGCAGCTCAAGAAAGGCGGACTGGGCGAACGCGATCCCGAAACGCTTGCGCTCATCATCCAGATCCTGCGCCGCATGCGTACGGCCGCGCGCACCATCGAGCGCCTGTCGGATCACACCGCGGCCTCCCCCGACGCCAAGCCCACGCAAACGCTGCGCATCGGCAAGTCGCTCACGCGATTCCTGTCGCGGCAAGAGTTTCGATTTGGAATGCTCACCAGCAACCTGCGGCTGGATTCGCCCCACTTCCGTTACGCCATCCGGGTGATGCTGGCCGCTGCCGTGGCCATGACGCTCACTGGCCGCTGGCTCACACCCGAGTACTCCGCGCACAACTATTGGGTGATGCTCACGATCATCATCATCATGAAGCCCGGCTTTGCGCTCACCCGGCAGCGCAATGTGTGGCGCTTGATGGGCACCTTGATCGGCTGCGCTTTGGCGCTGGGATTGTTCACACTCACCACGCAGCCCGGGGTGCTTTTCCTGGCGTTGCTTTTTGCCTGCGTGATCGGCAATAGCCTGGTGCAGATCAACTACATGGGCAGTGCGATCTGCAATACGCTCTTCGTGGTACTGGTGTTTCACTTCGTTTCCCCCGCCACTGTGTCGCTGGAAGTGATTGGCGAACGTGCGCTGGATACGGTGATCGGCTGCGTGCTTGCGCTTCTGTGCAGCTACGTGCTGCCCTGGTGGGAGTCGGCCTTCACCGCGCCGCTCGCCCGCGCAGCCATGGCTGCCAACCGCGACTACCTGCAAGCCGGGCTGCGGTATGTGAAGGCCATGCAGGCGCAAAGCAATCCGGAAGCCGCTGCGACTACCGGCGAAACCGCGCCCAGCGTGGTCGAGGCGGATCTGCAGTGGCGCTTGGCGCGCAAGAACGTGCACATTGCGTTCAGCAACTTCGCCGAGGCCTTCTACCGGATGATGAGCGAGCCGAAGTCGCACCAGCTCAACGTGCCCGAAATCAATAACCTGCTGATCCAGAACCATATTCTGGCGTCTCAAATTACCGCAGCCGTACCGATGCTGGCCGGCCTGCACGAGATCCCGCCCAATATGCGCCAGACGCTGGAAGGCGTGTCGGCCGCGCTCGACCCGCAGGCGAGCGGTGCACCACCGCTCCCCACGTCGATCGAAAACGAGGGTGATCTTGCGGCGCTGTCTTATCCGGTCAAACAGATCGTGAAAGCCGCGACGATGATCAGGCAGGAAATGGCCGGTTTTGCCGAACCCACCGTGCCGGAGCCCAAGGCGGCTGGTGTGGCGGGTGCTGTGGCCGGTGCGACGGCAGGAGCAAGTGCCGGCGTGGTAGCAGCGAGTACAACGGCGGGTGCGACGGCCCTCACCGCAACAGCAGACACGTCGGCCGGTGAACATGCAGCCACTGCGAAGGCCGCCGAGGCTGAAACGCAAGCGGCAGTCGAAGAAAGTGCCGCGGCGGCTGCGGCCGGTGCGGCAGCGGCAAAAACGATGTGAGTGGCTTTTAACCACGCGCGGTGCCAATAATTGGCGCGCCGCGCGTCATCGGTGTGTGCGCTTCGGTGGCGCCTCAGCCGGCCGAGGGCGCGCTGACGTTGCCGCCCACCGTCGCCACGATCAGCGCCACCTGAGCCGCAATCGCGGGCGGCACCGGCTGCTCTCCATCCAGCACGGCACGGATAAAGGCGGCCGTGGCTACCGCGTCCACCGCCTCGCCCAATGGCGCCGCAGCCTTGGGGCCTTCCCCTTCCGGCATCACCACGTGCGACTGCCCGGCCGCAAGATGCTCGACCTGGCGCGGCAATGTGGTATCCGCCACCGCCTCACCTTCGGTGCCGCGACTGATCACCACGCCGGGCGCCTCAGGCACATCGACGTTATTGAAATAATCGACCAACACATCCCGATAGGCTTGATGGGTATAGTTCACCCAGCGCAAGGCCGGCGTCGTAAAGGGCTGAATCAACTTCGCCAACGTGTGTGCGCTGTTACGCACGCCCAGCGGCTCATTCAATGCCAATTGACGGCCCAACGCCGGCGACAACGTATCGATCGGCGTAAACGCCACGCCCGTGTCACGCAACGCGGCTTCAATCGCCGGCACATCGGTGCACGGCGCCTGACCGAGGGCGGCAAACACATGCGCGGACGTGACGCGCGTACCCATGTCAAGATAACCGTGCACCAAAACGGGCACACCCTGGCGCGCCAGCAGATGCGCCAGCAGCGGCAGCAAATTGGCTTGCTTGCGCGCGCCGTTATAGCTGGCCAGCACAATCGGCGTCTTGCCTTCAGGCGCCCGCACGCGCTGCAGCCGAGCCTGCACAGCCGCCATCATCCCGCTCAGCTCAGCCGGCTCTTCACTCTTGATCCGATAACAGAGCAGCACCGCGCCCAGTTCGAGGTCGCTCACACGGCCGTCCAGAATGGCCGCGTACAGCGTATGGGCCTCATCAGCGGATAGCCCGCGCGAGCCGCGCGCGCCGCGGCCGATCGTCTTGATGTACGACGCGCAGGGAAACGGCGAGGTATCGGCGCTGACAAAGCCGCTCAACGTGCCGCCAGGCGCAACGCGGGAGGCAACCCCGCCACCGGTATTCACCGGCGTGCCGCTGCCGCGCATGCGATCGGGAGTATTCATCGTGGTTGCCCTCCAGGCGCCAGAGTGGTCTTATTCGAGCCGTCATAGGCAGCGTAGTCGAATGTCGAGCACCACACCACGCGCACGGTGGGTAGCCACCCCATATGTATTGACCTTCGCATCGAGCTTTGCATTGACCTTTGCATTGACCTTTAAGCATCAATCTCCGGATCGACCTTGATGCATCTGCTCGATGCGCATCGAGTCGACGTTCATCGACCCGAAGCGATCGATCGCATCAATCGGTTCAGTCCTGCTTGCGACGGAACACCAGCGAATCCGGCGAGGACGCCTTGGCATCGTAGCGGTAGCCTTCCTTGTCGAAGCCCTGCAGTCCTTCGGGTGTGGTGACACCGTTCTCGATCGCATAGCGCGCCATCAACCCCCGCGCCCGCTTGGCGTAAAAGCTGATGATCTTGTACGCGCCGGCCTTGTGCTCTTGAAACACGCATTGCACCACGCGCGCCTTGAGCACCTTCTTGTCGACCGATTTGAAATACTCTTCCGACGCCAGGTTGATGACCACGGGGTCAGCGTCCTTCTTTTGACGCTCGTTGAGGTATTGCGCAATGCTGTCGCCCCAGAACGCATAGAGATTGGCGCCCGCATCGGTTTTCAGTCGCGTGCCCATTTCAAGTCGGTATGGCTGCATCAGGTCCAACGGCCGCAACACGCCATACAGCCCGCTCAAAATGGCCACGTGCTGTTGCGCCCAATCGAGTTGCTTGGCCGACAGACTTGGCGCCTCGAGCCCTTCGTATACGTCGCCGTTAAAGGCCAACACGGCCTGCCGCGCATTCTCGGGCGTGAAGGTGGGCGTCCATTCGGCATAACGCTGGGCATTGAGTTCGGACAATGCCTCGCTCAAATCCATGAGTTTGCCGATGTCCTTGGCAGACTTGGTTTTGAGCACGTCGATCAACTGCTCGGCCTGCTCGATGAAAAGCGGCTGCGTATGCTTCTTGATATGCAACGGCGAGTCGTAATCGAGTTTCTTGGCTGGCGAAAGCAACAACAACATGAACGGAAGTCCTGAAAGAATGGGTGCGCGAGGGGCTGGACGACGCCAACCGAACCGCGCATGAAGTACGTTGGCGGCCGCGCTTGATCAGCGTGCGGTCCAGCCGCCGTCCACCGAAATCGACGTGCCGGTAATCTGATCGGCCGCGCTTGAGCAAAGAAATACCGCCGTGCCGCCCAGTTGTTCCGGCGTCGTGAATTGCAGCGACGGCTGCTTTTCGCTCAGCAAGGCTCGGGCGGCGGTTTCCTGATCCACACCATCGCGCGCAGCATTGGCCGAAATCTGCTTTTCCACGAGCGCAGTACGTACCCAGCCCGGGCAAATCGCGTTTGCGGTAATGCCCAGGCCGGCGGTTTCGAGCCCCGTCACTTTCGTGAAACCCATCACGCCGTGCTTGGCTGCCACGTATGCCGATTTATTCGCCGAGCCCACGAGTCCGTGCGCCGATGCGATATTGATGATGCGCCCCCATTGCTGCTTTTTCATATGAGGCAGCGCGGCTGCCGTGCCGTGAAAGACCGCAGACAGGTTGAGCGCAATGATGGCGTCCCACTTTTCGGTTGGAAAGTCCTCGATCAAGGCAGTGTGCTGGATCCCCGCGTTATTGACCAGGATATCGATGCGGCCCAGCGCCTGGACCGCGCCGTCGATCAGCCCGCGCACCGCGTCGCCCGACGACAGGTCGGCGCCGTCATAGCGCACCGTGACGCCGTGGCGTTGCGCCATCTCGGCCCGGGTGCGCTCGACTTCCGCTGCATCGCCGAACCCATTGAGCACGACGTGTGCACCTTGTGCCGCGAGGGCGTCGGCGATCCCTAAGCCGATCCCACTGGTGGAACCGGTGACGACAGCAACTTTTCCTTTCAACATGCGGGTCTCCATAAGCGATGCCACGATGGCGTGTCGCTCAAGTGTAGCCAAGTCGGGCCGAGCCAAGTGTGGGGTGCGGACAAGATTGCCATCGCTTCGTGATCACCCTCATGGCTTTCTTTCCGCAGAGGCTGCCACAGTGGCTTCATCAGTGAATCCGGCAGGCGGATACGGCATGCCCTTGATACCGCCCAGGCGCGCAGGCATGGCCTCGAGCGCCTTGAGCAACAGCGGCACGGTGGCCATGGAAATCGCAACCACCGCCGACATCAAATCCCGCTGGGCCAGCGACAACAGCCCGTTATCCCAGGCTTCGGCAAAGATCGCGAAGCCGAACTCGCCGCCTTGCGCCAGGGTGACCGCGAAAAACAGGCGGTGATAGTGCGGCAAGCCGATCAGGCGCGCGATCCCGTACACGATCATGATCTTGATGCCCAAGAGCGCCAGCACCCCGGCGATCACATAAGGCCAGGACTCCCGGATCTCGTGCAGATTGATCGACATGCCGATCGTGAGAAAAAACGCGCCCAGCAGCAACCCCTTGAACGGCTCGATCGTTTGCGCCAATTCGTCGCGGTGCTTGGAACGCGCCATCACCACACCGATCAGCAAGCCGCCGAAACCCGCGGATACGCCCGCCATGATGAACAACTGCGCCGTGCCGAACACCATCAGCAAGGTCGCGGCCGTATACATCTCGGGCAAGCCTGTCTTCGCGGCCCAATCGAGCATCCGAAGTTTCTTGCCCACGAAGATGGCCAGAATCGCCAAGGCGATCACACCCAGGGACGGCGCCTGCGCTCCTCCCGCGCCCAGCAATCCGGCTGCCGCCAACAGCGGAATCGCCACGATATCCTGCAGGAGCAGCACCCCGAGCGACGCATTGCCCAACGGCGTGCGCATCACGCCCCGCTCTTGCAACAGTGCCAATGCAACAGCGGTAGACGACAGCGCCAGCGAAAACCCGCACAAGATCGCCATCTGCCATTCCATGCCCGCCAGATGGCGCAACCCCGCACCAAACACCACACCCAGCACCGCGCCGCACGCCGCCATCTGCAGCGAACCGGTGCCGAACACTTGCCGCCGCATCGCCCACAGATGCAACGGCGTGAGTTCCAGGCCGATCACGAACAGCATCATGACCACGCCCCATTCGGAGAACCGCATGATGTTCTGTACATCGGTCACGACGGCCAAGCCCGACGGCCCGATCAGGATGCCGGCAAACAGATAGCCCGGAATCGCGCCCATCTTGAGCCGGTGCGCCAGAGGCACACAGATCACGGCGGCGAGCAAAAGGCTGGTGACGATGTCCATAGAACCCGTGGGGTGACTTCGGCGCAAATGAGAGGGGCGGCAGGCTCGCGTCACAGTCACGTGCGGCACTGCCGGCAAAGAAATGCGTTGCAAATGGGTCAGGTAACGGACCGCGGTCAGTACTAAGCTCTTGATCGCGGCTCTTGATCGCGGCTCCTGACCGCGTCTCCTGACCGCGTCTCCTGACCGCGTCTCCTGCGCCGCTATTCTGCCAAGAAAGCGGAGTGGATAGCGGTCAAAATGTAGGTGCAGTCGCGCGACATCACATCGTCTTCACAACAATTTTAAAAAATCTCTTTGCCCGCTTTACCATTCGATAAATTTTCTGGTAAAGTAGCTGGCTTCGCTCCTACCGAAACAAACGCCTGAAAACGCATCGACCCGTTTTCGCCGGCCTCGGTAGACAGCACCGGAGAGGTGGCAGAGTGGTCGAATGTACCTGACTCGAAATCAGGCGTACGGTTATCCGTACCGTGGGTTCGAATCCCACCCTCTCCGCCAGGATTAATATGTGAACATCAACGATGTTCGCAGATCGAAAAACCCGCACGAGCGAACTGCTCTTGCGGGTTTTTTTTGTCCTGACCCCCAAGGAACCTACAGCATGAGCCCATCATCCGAGTACGTACCGCCATCCGTCTGGCAGAACAAGCAAAGCGGCGGCCGTTTCGCCAATATCAATCGGCCCGTATCAGGGCCGACGCACGAGAAGGTGTTGCCGGTAGGCCGCCATCCGCTGCAGCTGTATTCCATGGGCACGCCCAACGGGGTGAAAGTGACAATCATGCTGGAAGAGCTGCTGGCCGCCGGCCACAGCGGCGCCGAGTATGACGCCTGGCTGATCAAGATCCACGAGGGCGATCAGTTCGGCAGCGGCTTTGTGGATATCAATCCCAATTCGAAGATTCCCGCTCTGCTGGATCGCAGCGGTGCAGCGCCGGTACGTGTATTCGAATCCGGCGCGATCCTGCTCTATCTTGCAGAAAAATTCGGCGCGTTCGTACCCACCGAACCTGCGGCGCGAGCGGAAGTACTCTCGTGGCTTTTCTGGCAAATGGGCAGCGCCCCTTATCTGGGTGGCGGCTTCGGTCATTTCTACGCCTACGCGCCCACAAAGATCGAATATGCGATCGACCGCTTCGCGATGGAAGCCAAACGCCAATTGGATGTGCTCGATAAGCATCTTGCGAACCATACGTATTTGGGCGGCAACGACTATTCGATCGCCGACATCGCCGTCTATCCCTGGTACGGCCTGCTTGTGCAAGGCGAACTCTACGAAGCGGGCGAGTTTCTGGCGGTGCACGAATACACCCACGTGGTGCGTTGGGCCACCGCGATCGGCGAGCGCGCCGCCGTCAAGCGCGGCCGCATGGTCAATCGCACCCGAGGCGAGCCGTCGAGCCAATTGTTGGAGCGCCACGAGGCGAGCGACTTCGATACGAAAACCCAGGACAAGATCGGCTGAGCCGGGAGACAAGAAACAGCCCCGAGGAATTCCTCGGGGCTCACATCACCATGCAGTAAAGCGGATGGCGTCTATGCCTCAGCATCCACCGCCTTCAAGATCTTTCCAAACAGTTCATCCGCGTGCGCCGAATTCAGCCAGCGCACGATCACGACCATCTTGCGCTCGGGCTCAACCCACGTAAACGAGCTCCCTGCCCCCACGCCAAAAAAGCTCGACGCCGGTACGCTCGGGAACATCTTCTGGTTGTGGTTCAACCAGATCAGAAAACCGTAATACGGCGCCAGACCGCACGGTTCCTGCATCTGGCGGATCCAGTCGGCCGACAGCACTTGCGTGCCGTCTTTCGCACGGCCGCCGTTCAACAGCATCTCGCCCACCAGCGCCTGATCGCGCGCGCTGACCGACATGCCGCCGCCCCAATGCGAGCCGCCGGGTACCGACTGCACACGCTGGCCGTCGATCTCCACCCACGACGTGTCGTAGCCCACCCACTGCCAATCTTCACTGGCGCCAATCGGCCGCATGATGGCCTCGCGAAACACTTCCGGCAGCGCTTTGCGAAACACTGTCAGCAACGCCAGCGAGAGCTGGTTGATGCGCACGTCGTTGTATTCCCAGTAGGTGCCCGGCTTTTGCAACGGCCGCGCATCGCCTTTCTTGCCTGCAGGGGGGTCACCGAAGGTGACGGCGCGGTAGCGGTCTACCTGATCCGGCACGCCAAAGCGCTCGCCTTCCCATTCGCTGGTCTGCTGCAATAGCTGCCGCCAGGTGATGTCGGCGTTCTGACCTTCGTCAAAGCCAATACCCGGCGCACGCTCCCGCACGGGCTCGTCGAGATCCGGAATCAGCCCGCGGTCGTGGGCCACACCCGTCAGCAAGGCGAGGTACATCTTGGCCACGCTGAACGTGAGATCGGCGCGGTCGGGCTCACCCCAACTGGCCACTTCCTTGCCATCGACCAGCACGACGCCGGCGACCGGGCCGCGATCGTGCACCGGGCCCAGCAAGCGGTTGTAGGGAGCAGGGTCCTGTTGATGCACACCCCACACGCCCGTCACGCTGCGATCCCACGTGGATTCGTGATCGACGGCAAATTGGATGGCGTCCTGCATTAACGCGTTTTTCATCGAAAGCCTTGTCCTTGTATTGAACTGGAATGATCGGCCGATATCTTCTCGACCGCTGATAGTCGTTTGTTTGCTCTGCCTATGCCGCCAGATAATCCATGGCCGCCTGCACGCCACCGCTTCGGTACGGCACCCCTGCTGCGGCGAGCCCCATTTCCACGCCGGCCAATGTGCCGCACAGCGTGAGGTCGTTGAAGTCGCCCAGGTGACCGATACGAAAAATTTTGTCTGACATCTTGCCCAGCCCTTGTCCCAACGACATATTGAATCGCTCGAGCACCACCTTGCGAAAGGCATCGGCGCCGGCACCGCCGGGCATCATCACGGCGGTGAGTGCTGGGCTGTAGCGCGCCGGGTCCAGGCACAGAATCTCCAGCCCCCACGCCTGCACGGCGCGTCGCGTGGCTTCGGCATGCCGAAGATGCCGTGCAAACACGCGATCCAGCCCTTCGGCCTGCAACATGGCCAAGGCTTCATGCAGCCCATAAAGCAGATTGGTGGCGGGTGTGTACGGGAAATAACCGGACGGATTGACCGCGAGCATGTCGCGCCAATCCCAATACGCGCGCGGCAATCTGGCGTGCTCGCTAGCCGCCAGCGCGCGCGCACTGATGGCGTTGAACGACAGGCCCGGAGGCAGCATCAATCCTTTCTGCGAACCCGCCACGGTGACGTCCACACCCCATGCGTCGTGCGCATAATCGACGGAGCCCAGCGACGAAATCGTATCGACCAACAGCAATGCGGGGTGCGCCGCAGCGTCGATGGCGATGCGTACGGCAGCGATGTCGCTGGTAACGCCGGTGGCCGTTTCGTTATGCACCACGCACACAGCTTTGATGCTGTGCGCGGCGTCGTCGCGCAAGTGCTGCTCGATCACGCGCGGATCGACACCATGCCGCCAGTCGCCCGGCACGTAGGTGACCACCAGCCCCAGGCGCTCGGCGAGCCGCTTCCACAGCGCCGCGAAGTGACCGGTCTCGACCATCAACACGCGATCGCCTGCACTCAGCGTATTGACCAGCGCGGCTTCCCAGGCGCCCGTGCCGGAGGCGGGGTAGATCACCACATCCGACTCGGTCTTGAAGATCGCCTTCATGCCCTGCAACACTGCGCGCCCCAACTCGCCGAACTGTGGGCCGCGATGGTCGATCGTGGCTTGATCGATGGCGCGCAACACGCGGTCGGGCACGTTGGTGGGGCCCGGGATCTGCAGAAAGTGGCGTCCCGATGGGTGGGCATTGAGGGAAAGCATGCATGGTCTCCAAACATTATTTGTATACAACGTTGTACTGGCATACCAAAGCGCGCACGACCCGATCGAACAATCTGAACGTCAACGATGAAGATCTCTGCGTGACAGGACTCTATCCTATTGTTTTTACGCTGAGAATTTAGGGTATTCCCCATCAATCCAGACGCAATCGTCTGACATATAGTGCTCCAACGCCATCAAAAGTTTTGTATACCAATGAGCGCCATTCCAGCATCCGCTGCCGCTACCCGCCCCGCCACGACCGACAGCAGAACGCTGCCGTCGACGGTTGCGGCGCAGTTGCGCCAGATGATCACGGAAGGCAAGTTGGCACCCGGCACGCGCTTGAACGAACGCGAGCTTTGCGACCTGCTGGGCGTTTCGCGCACACCGTTGCGAGAGGCGTTCCGGCTGCTGGCCGCGCAGGGCCTGGTGCATATTCAGCCCAATCGCGGCGCGCAGGTGATCGCCATGTCCGAGCAGGACATTCGCGAGAGTTTCGAAGTCATCGGTGCGCTCGAGGCGCTGGCGGGCAAAGCCGCCTGTGAGCGCGCCACCGATGCCGAGATTGCGGAAATCCGCGCCCTCACCTTCGAGATGATGGCCAGCCATGCGCGCCAGGATCTGCCCGCCTATTACAAGGCCAATAGCGGCATTCACAACCTGCTCAAGCAAGCCAGCCACAACGCGCTGCTGGGCCAGCTTTACGACACGCTCAATCTGCGCATCCAGAACCTGCGGTTCCACTCCAATGAAAACCGGGAAAAGTGGGATCAGGCGATGCGCGAACACATCGATATGGTCGAGGCGCTGACGGCACGCGATGGCGTGCGGTTGGCGGCGATCATGCACGCGCACCTGCAACGTAAATGCACGGCGGCAATCGCGGCCATGCACGCGCAGGCGGCACTCGCCACGGGTACGAATTAGCTTTTCCAGCACCAACGATTTTCACTGCAGCATTCGTTTTTGGCACTTTTCGCCCCCAACACCGTTTCGGTACAGAGGAGCCATATCATGGCTGAACGTCGCTTTAACGCAGCATCGTCGTCGTCCCCACGCAGGCCTGTTTCCACCGCATCCACGCCGATGACCGCGCGCGGCTTGCCGTTCAAGCTCATGACGGCAGCCTTGCTCGCCGCCGGCCTGATGTTCTCGGCCGGCCACGCCTTTGCCGCAAAGAAAAACGACACGCTGCGCATGGCCTATGATCAGGCGCCCGAAAGCGTGGACCCGTATTTCAACAACGTGCGCGTGGGCGTCATCATCGCCGCCAACGTGTGGGACACGCTGCTGTATCGCGATCCGCTCACCAATGAGTACAAGGGTCAGTTGGCGAAAAGCTGGACCCAGGTCGATGACAAAACCCTCGAACTCGAGTTGCGTCAGGGTGTGAAGTTTCACAATGGCGAGATCTTCGACGCCGACTCGGTGGTGTATACGCTTAACTTCGTAGCCGACCCCAAGAACAAAGCCGTCACCCAGCAGAACGTGCGCTGGATCGACAAGGTCGAAAAGATCGATCAGTACAAGGTGCGCATCATCAGCAAGGAGCCGTTTCCCGCGGCCAAAGAGTATCTGTCGACCACCGTGGCCATTCATCCCGCCAAGTACTACGCCGAGGTGGGTCCGCAAGGCATGAACGCCAAGCCGGTGGGCACGGGGCCATACAAGGTGGTGGAGTATCTGCCGGGCAAGTCCATCACCATGGAACGCAACGCCGACTACTTCAAGGACTCGCCCAAGCGCCAGCCCACCATCGGCAAGGTGGTCGTGCGCTTCATCCCCGATCGCCAGACGCAGATGGCCGAGGTGATCTCGGGCGGTGAAGACTTCATCATGCACGTGCCCAAGGACCAGGCCGAGCAATTGAAGGGCATGCCCAATCTGCAGGTGCTCAGCGGCAACACCATGCGCATCGTGTTCATGCAGATGAACATTCTCGACGGCACGCCCGCACCGCAACTCAAGGACGAGCGCGTGCGCCGCGCGATCGCACACGCCATCGACCGCGACGCCATCATCAAGAACATCGTGGGCGACGGCGCCCAGATTCTCAACACCATCTGCACGCCTTCGCAAGTGGGCTGCACACAGGATGGCGCAACGGTCTACAAGTACGATCCAGCGTTGTCGAAGAAACTGCTGGCCGAAGCGGGCTACCCCAATGGCTTCGAGATCGACCTGGCCGCGTATCGCGAACGCAATCAGACCGAAGCCATCATCAACTACCTGCAGGCCGTAGGCATCAAGGCCAAGCTCAACTTCCTGCAGTACGCCGCGATGCGCGACATGACGCGCGCCAACAAATCGGCGCTGACGCATCAGACGTGGGGCTCGAACCTGGTGAACGATGTGTCGGCGTCGACACCGGTCTACTTCGGTTTCGGCGGCGATGACATCACGCGCGATACCAAGGTGCGCGATCTGCTCGACAAAGGCGATCGCACCATCGATCCCGACGCCCGCAAGGCGGTCTACAGGGAAGCGCTCGGCATCATCGCCGAACGTGCGTACGCCATACCGCTGTGGTCGTTGCCGGTGTACTACGTGGCCAATAGCGAAGTGTCGTTCAAGGCTTATCCCGATGAGCTCGTGCGCTTCTGGGACATGAGCTGGAAGTAAGTCTCCCCGCCGCGCGAGACCCGCATCACGGGATCGCGCGGCACGCACCGAGAAGGCGAAGCACCGATGCTAGCGTTCATGACCAAACGCCTGGGACTGGCCATCCTGGTGGCGTTGACCGTATCCATTCTGGCCTTTCTGCTGCTGCACCTGTCGGGCGATCCGGCGTTGGCGTTGGCGGGAGAAGGCGCACGTCAGGCCGATATCGAAATGATCCGCAAGACGTACGGCCTGGACCGGCCGATCGTCGTCCAGTACGCCGACTGGCTGTGGAAAATCATGCAGGGCGACTTCGGGATGTCGGTGTATTTCAAGACGCCGGTGGGTCCGCTCATTTTCGACAAGCTGCGCACCACCTTGCTGCTGGGCATGGCCGCACTCGGCGTGGCACTGGCCGTGTCGATTCCGCTGGGTGTGCTGGCGGCGCTGTACAAAGGCAGCCTGATCGACAGGTTCTGTCTGGCGATCGCCGTGCTGGGGCAGGCGCTGCCCAACTTCTTCTTCGCGCTGTTGTTGATCATGTTGTTTTCGATCAGCTTGCGCATGCTGCCCGTATCGGGAAGCGGCACCTGGCAGCACTTCGTGATGCCCGCCATCGCGCTGGGCTACTACATTGCGCCGGCCTTCATGCGGCTCATCCGGGCCGGCATGATCGAGGTATTGAGTGCCGACTACATCCGCACCGCACGGGCCAAAGGCCTGCCTGCGCACACCGTGATTTTCAAGCACGCGCTGCGCAACGCCATTGTGCCGGTGGTCGCGCTCGCCGCCGTGCAATTGGGCTACCTGCTCGGCGGCTCGGTGGTGATCGAGACGATCTTCGCGCTCGACGGCCTGGGCTATCTCGCCTATCAGAGCATCACCTACAAGGATTATCCGGTGATGCAACTGATCGTGCTGCTGCTCTCGGTGCTCTACGTGCTGTTGACGCTTGCGTCCGATATCGCCAACGCGTGGCTCGATCCGCGCATCCGGGTGTCCTGATCATGTCGCTGACCACGCCTTCCCCCATCGCACCTGGATTGCCTGCTGCGCAATCGGCCCAGACGCTTACCGGCGCGGCGATCGCCGATGGTCCACCGGCCGCGCCGCCGCCCGGCGCCGGCCGCGGCACACGTCGATCGCTCGCCAGCCGCATCTGGCGCAACAAGGCCCTCTTTACCGGCGGCGGCATCCTGGTGCTGATCCTGCTGATCGCCCTGCTCGCACCGTGGATCTCGCCGCACGATCCCTATGTGCAGAATCTGGCCAACCGCACCATTCCGCCCGTCTGGTATCCAAAAGGATCGTGGCTGCATCCGCTGGGCACCGATCAACTCGGCCGCGACTATCTTTCCCGCATCTTCTACGGCGCGCGCATCTCGCTGCTCATCGGCGTGAGCGTCGCCTTGATCTCCGGGATCATCGGCACCGTCATGGGCATGGCAGCGGGCTACTTCGGCGGGCGAGTCGACATGGTTGTGTCGTTTCTCGTGACTACCCGGCTTTCAATGCCCGTGATCCTGGTGGCATTGGCCACGGTGGCCATCGTCGGCGGCTCGTTGTGGGTGGTGATCCTGGTGCTTGGCCTGCTGAAGTGGGACCGCTTCGCGGTGGTCATGCGCAGCGCCACGCAACAGGTGCGCTCGCTGGAATACGTGGCCGCCGCACAAGCGGCGGGCGCCTCGACCTGGCGCATCGTGCGGGGCGAAGTGCTGCCCAACGTGGTGCCGCACCTGATCGTGATTGCCACGCTCGAGGCCGCCAGCGCGATTCTGCTCGAGGCCTCGCTCTCGTTTCTCGGGCTGGGCGTGCAACCGCCGCTGCCCTCCTGGGGCTTGATGATTTCCGAGGCCAAGGCGTATATGTTTTTCTCGTTCTGGTTGATCTCGATTCCCGGGTCCGCACTGGCACTGTTGATCTTCGCGATCAACCTGGCAGGCGATGGGCTGCACCAGTTCCTCACGCCTGAAGAAAGGGGCTGACGCGATGCCAACCACCACTGTGCTCGACGCCCCTTTCGCCAATGCCACGGCGACCGTGAACGATATCGTGCTGGACGTGCAAGGCCTGAATGTCGACATCGCCACGGCGCGCGGCCCGCTGCATGCCGTGCGCGACATCTCGTTTACCGTGCGCCGCGGCGAAACGCTGTGCCTGGTGGGCGAGTCGGGCTGCGGTAAATCGATGACGTCGCTGGCCATCATGGGCCTGCTGCCCAAAGCCGCAACACGCAGCGCCCGTACGCTGTCGATGATGGGCGAAGATTTGAGCCGCGCCGGCCGCAGCCGGATCAATGCGCTGCGCGGCAACAAGATGGCGATGATCTTTCAGGAGCCGATGACGGCGCTCAACCCGGCTTACACCATCGGCGAGCAGTTGATGGAGCATTACATCTACCATCGCCGTGCTTCCAAGGCGCAAGCGCGCGACCGCGCCATCGAGCTGCTCGAGAAAGTGGGCATCGCATCGGCCGGCCAACGGCTGGGCCAGTATCCCCATCAGCTCTCGGGCGGGTTGCGGCAACGCGTGATGATTGCGATGTCGTTGATGTGCGGTCCTGAACTGCTCATCGCCGACGAGCCCAGCACGGCGCTCGACGTCACGATCCAGGCGCAGATCCTGCGATTGCTGGCGGACCTGCAGGCCGAGCTCGGCATCGCCATGGTGCTCATCACGCACGACCTGGGCGTGGTGGCGCGCATCGCCAGGAATGTGGCGGTGATGTATGCCGGCCAGATCGTCGAGGAAGGCCCGGTGCATGAAATTTTCGCGCGGCCCATGCATCCCTACACCGAAGGCCTGATGGCCTGTATTCCCGTTCCGGGCCGCACGTTGCCGGGAGGCGAACTGGGCACGATTCCCGGTGTGGTCCCTTCATTGGTGGGCGATTTGAAAGGCTGCGCGTTTCGCGACCGCTGCCGCTATGCACAGCCCCGATGCGCAGGCGACATCCCCGTGCGCCGCACCCCGCAAGGCCAGCAATGGCGCTGCATCAAAACCGAGGACGGAGTGTTCGCATGAGCGCACTGATAGAAGCCCGCGGACTGAGCCGCAGTTTTTCGATCAATACCGGCATGTTCAAGCCGCGCCGCACCCTGCACGCCGTCAACGGCGTGGACCTCACCGTCGCGCGTGGCGAGGTGCTCGGCATCGTGGGCGAGTCCGGCTGCGGCAAGTCGACCCTGGCGCGCATGCTGCTCGGCCTCATCGCGCCCACCAGCGGCAACATGGTGCTCGAAGGCCAGGACATCACCACGATGTCGCGCCGCGATATGGCGCGCCGGGTGCAACCGGTGTTTCAGGATCCCTACTCGTCGCTCAACCCGCGCCGCAGCATCGCCTCGATCGTATCGTTGCCGCTTGAGGTGCATGGTGTGCCCAATCCGAAGCAGGAAAAAGCGATCGCCATGCTCGAGCGCGTGGGCTTGCCCGCACGGCTGGCCGACAACACGCCGGGGCAACTGTCTGGCGGGCAGCGGCAACGCGTGGCCATCGCCCGCGCCCTGGTGATGAATCCAGAGATCGTGATCTGCGACGAGCCCACCTCCGCCCTGGACGTGTCGGTGCAGGCGCAGATCATGAATCTGCTGATGGCCTTGCGGCGTGAGTTCAACCTCACCTACGTCTTCATCAGCCACAACCTCGCCGTGGTGGAACACATCGCTACCCACGTGGCCGTGATGTACCTCGGCCGCGTGGTGGAATCGGGTGTGACCGCCGAACTCTTTCGCAACCCGCGCCACCCTTACACGCAGGCGCTGCTGGCCTCGGTGCTCACCCCCGAAACCGGATTGGGCATCCCCGATATGGGGCTGGGATTATCCTTTCCCGATCCGGTCAATCCGCCCTCAGGCTGTCCGTTCCATCCGCGCTGCAAGGATGCCATGCCCCACTGCAGCACGGTGCGCCCGCCGCTCGTCAAGCGAGACGACGGCCTGATTGCCTGCCACCTCTATCCCGCAGAAGAAAGGACTTTGCCCTCATGACCCGCGACGCCGTCATCGCCCTGGCCCAAAAATGCTTCGACTCCGGCGAGTTTCGCCAAACGCTAGCCGCCCGCATCGAGATGCCGACCGAAAGCCAGAACCCGGAGCGTGCGCCCGTGCTGGCGCAGTATCTGGACACCCTGATGCGGCCCGCCTTCGAAGCGATGGGTTTCACGTGCGAAACGCTCACGCATCCCAAGGCGGCCGCGCCCTTCCTGTATGCCGAACGGATTGAAGATCCGGCACTGCCCACGGTATTCGGCTATGGCCACGGCGACACCATCCGTGGCCTGGACGCGGAGTGGAAAGCCGGTACGCAACCGTGGGCGTTGACCGAACACGAAGGGGTTTGGTTCGGACGCGGCATTGCCGATAACAAAGGCCAGCACACCATCAATATGGAAGCGATGCGGCTGGTGCTGCAAGCGCGCGGCAAGCTGGGCTTCAACGCCAAATACCTGATCGAGATGGGAGAGGAGACTGGCTCTGTTGGGCTGCGCGAACTGTGCGACGCACACAAGGCGCGTTTCAGTGCCGATCTGTTGATCGCCTCGGATGGCCCGCGCCTGAGCGCCGAACGGCCCACGGTATTTCTGGGCTCACGCGGCAGCGTCAATTTCGACCTCGCCATCGAAGCGCGGGCCGGCGGCCACCACTCCGGTAATTGGGGCGGCCTGATCTCCAATCCCGGCACGCAACTGGCGCACGCCATCGCCAGCATCATCTCGCCTACGGGTCAGATCCGCATTCCGGAATGGGTGCCGAAAGAATTGCCCGCATCGGTACGCCGCGCGCTGGCCGACTGCGAAGTAGATGGCGGCGAGGATGGTCCGGAGATCGAGCCGGCCTGGGGCGAAGCGGGCCTTTCGCCCGCCGAGCGCGTGTTCGGCTGGTGCGCATTTGAAGTGCTGGCATACAAAACCGGCAATCCCGATACCCCCGTGAACGCGATTCCGCCGCGCGCCTGGGCGCGTTGCCAGCTTCGCTTCGTGGTGGGCATCGACGCCGACGAAATCCTCCCCGCCTTGCGCCGCCATCTGGATCGCCAGGGTTTTCCGATGGTGAGCATTACGCCCACACGCGAGGTGATGTTTCATGCCACGCGCATCGATCCCGACGATGCCTGGGTGCAATGGGTGGTGGCGTCGCTGGCCAAGACGAGCGGCAAAAAACCGGCCATTCTGCCGAACCTGGGCGGATCGCTACCGAACGATATCTTTACCGACGTGCTGGGCTTGAAGACGGTGTGGGTGCCGCACTCCTATCCCGGTTGCTCGCAGCATGCCCCAAACGAACACTTGCCGCCTGCCCTGCTGGGCGAAGCCCTGCAATTGATGGCGGGCGTGTATTGGGATCTGGGCGCGGGCAGCACGCCGAAGAATCGTTGAGCGCAAACGCAATCCTCCATCTGTCCGATATCGCCTCTGCAGTGCACCACGAGGGGTGCGTGTTATACCGAAGTCACATGAGAACGGACCACTGGTAACCGATCCGAGGAGACAACATTGAAGATCATCAAGGTGACGGCGATTCCGCTGTCGTTTCGCCTGCCCGAAGGCAAGACCGTTGCCATGGGCATCGGCAGCACCCTCAAGCGCGACGCCATCATCGTGCGCGTCGAAACCGATGACGGCATCGTGGGATACGGCGAAGCCCATCCAGGGCGCAGTGCCGGCGCCATCGTCAGCCTGATCCACAACACGCTTGGCCCCCTCATCATGGGCCTGGAGGCCACCGATGTGATCGGCGCCTGGCAGCGCATTCACCGCATGCAGTTCTCCAGCCATGGCCTGGGCGCGGGCGCCGCACTCGCCTACTCCGGCATCGACATGGCGTTGTGGGATATCCGCGGCAAGGCCGTCAATCTGCCGGTGTATGCGCTGATGGGTGGATCGCGCCGCCGCATTCCCGCCTACGCCGGCGGTATCGCAATGGGTTTTCAGCCGCCCGAGAGCCTGGCGGACGAAGCGCAAAGCTACGTGGACCGGGGTTACAAAGCCGTCAAATTGCGCTTTGGCGACACCGCCCAGGACGACATCGCCCGCATCAAGCACGTGCGCAAGGTGCTGGGCGACGACATCGATATCCTCACCGATGCCAATACCAATTACACGATCGCGCAAGCGCGCCGCGTGCTGCCCGTGCTGGCGGAAGTGCAGGCCGGTTGGCTCGAAGAGCCGTTTGCCTGCAATGACTTCGCCTCGTATCGCGAAGCCGCCAGAATCACGCCACTGGTGCCGATCGCCGCCGGCGAAAACCACTTCATGCGATTCGAGTTCGCCCAGATGCTCGAAGCCGGTGCGGTGCAGATCTGGCAGCCGGATCTGTCCAAAACCGGCGGCATCACGGAAGGCATTCGCATCGCGGCGCTCGCGTCCGCCTTCCGGATCCCGATTCATGCGCACAGTTCCGCCACCGGCTTGAATCACGCGGCCAGCCTGCACTTTCTGGCGGCCACCGAAAACGCCGGCTACTTCGAGGCGTGCGTGTCGCACTTCAATCCGTTCCGCGACATGTTCGGCGCCACCTTCGAGATCGGCGCCGATGGTTGCGTGGAACCGCCTGCCGGACCCGGTTTGGGTGTGGAGGTGGACGAAGATCTGTTCAAGCAGTACCCCTTGATCGATGGACCCGGGTATGTGGTGAAGTTTTAAACGCAGGTCGCGTCACAGCGTCAAAGCAACGCCTCGAAGCGAAGCCTCACAACATCGATTCGGGGACAAAGCCTCAGAACATAGACTTGGAACAACGCCTCAAAACACAGCCTTAAAACACAGGCTCGACAAGGGCCGAGGAGACAGGAATGAGACGACTGAAAAAGGCGTTGGCACTTGCGTGCATGACGCTGGCATCGCTTGGCAGTGCCTCGACCGCGCTGGCACAGAACTTCCCCTCGCATCAGGCCACGATCGTGGTGCCCTACCCACCTGGCGGCTTCAACGACACGCTTGCACGTATCCTGAGCCAGCATCTCACGCAGGCCTGGAGCCAATCCGTCGTGGTGGAGAATCGCCCCGGCGGCAACAACCTGATCGGCAATCAGTACGTGGCGCGTGCCAAGCCCGACGGCTACACGTACTTGATCACGCCGCTGCCGTTTTCGGCGCTACCCGCGCTGTACGGTGCCAAGCTGCCCTATGACGCCGTGCGCGATTTCGAACCGGTGATCTGGGCCGGCAGCACGCAGAACATCCTGACCGTGCGCAGCGATTCAACGATCAGGAGCGTGGCCGACCTGCTGGCGGCCGCCAAAAAAAATCCGGGCAAGATCAACTTCGGATCCACCGGCGCGGGTTCGTCGAATCATCTTTCCATGGAACTCTTCATGATGATGGCCGACGTCAAGCTCACGCACATTCCCTACAAAGGCAGCGCGCCGGCCGTCTCGGCACTGCTGGCAGGCGATATCGATGTGCTGTTCGACAACGTGCCCAATGTGCTGCCCAATATTCAGGCAGGCAAACTGCGCGCGGTGGCCGTCACCGGCACCAAGCGCACCACGCAATTGCCTGAGGTGCCTACCGTTGCGGAAGCGGGCGTGCCCGGGTATGAGGTCACCGTGTGGTTCGGCGTGCAGGCGCCTGCCGGCACCCCCAAGGATATCGTGGCGCGGGTGAACAAAGACATGGCGGCCGTACTGCGCCGCCCCGAGGTCGTCAAGCAGGTGAACGAACAAGGGGTGGAGATCGTCGCCAGCACGCCGGAGGAATTCAAGCAGCTTGTGGCGCGAGAAATTCCGAAGTGGGAAAAGGTTGTGAAAGCCGCGAACGTGTCGCTGGAGTAATCGCCGCACGCACAGCATCGCAACATGACTACCCGGCCATCTGTGCAAAACCGCGCTATCTGCTACCTCGCGCGCACGCTTGTCGCAATGAAATAGACATGCAATCGTGCCCTGTACGCCTGAGAAAACAGGCGGCAGGCGCGCCATCACGGTGAAACGCATGGCGGGTCCATCAATAAGAATCGGAGACTTGTCATGCATTCCCCTCTATCTGTCTGCCCTAGGCCGCACGCCCGCCGCGCCTGGCCTGCCGTCGTATCGCGCTGCGTTGCTGCCATTCCACTCTTGCTGGCGAGTGGCGGCGTGAGCGCCGAAGCAGCCTATCCGACCAAGCCGGTAACGATCATCGTCGGCTTTCCACCCGGCACGGCCACGGACGCCGTGGCCCGGATGCTGAGCGAGCAACTCACGCAGCGCATGGGTCAACAATTCATCGTCGACAATCGGCCCGGTGCGGGCGGCTCGATCGGCGCGGCGATGGGCGCGCGCGCCAAGCCGGATGGCTACACGCTGATGATCGGCGCGTCCGCGCCGCAAGCCATCAACCCCCACGTCTATTCCAACCTGACGTATGACGCGCGCAAGGATTTTGCGCCGATCGGCATGCTCGTCTGGCTGCCGTATCTGCTGGTGGTGAGTCCGGAAAATCCGGCGCGCGACCTGACCCAATATCTCGCCCAGGCCAAGGCCTCACCCAACACCGTCACCTACGCCACCACAGGGGTCGGCACGACCAGCCACCTCATCATGTCGGTGTTGATGGCGAAATCCGGCACGAGCATGACGCACATCCCGTACAAGGGCAGCAGCCAGGTGCAGACCGACATCATCGGCGGGCGCGTGACCTCCACCTTCGACACGATGATGTCGACGCTGGCGATGGTGAAGTCGAACCGCTTGCGGGCGATTGCCGTCAGCACGCCGGTAAGGAGTAAGCTGTTTCCCGATGTCCCCACCGTCGCCGAGCAAGGCTATCCCGGGTTCGACATGGGTGCCTGGCTTGGATTGATCGCACCGGCGGGCATCGATAGCACCATCCAGAACAGATTGGCCAAAGAGGTCAACACCACCCTGCAAGATCCTGCCATCCGGCAGAAACTGACCGAATTGGGCGCGGAAGTGCGCACCACGGCTACGCCGGCCGAGTTCGGCGCATTCATGAAAGCCGATTACGACGCCTGGGGAAAAATCGTCAAGGCATTCAACGTCAAACCAAGCGAGTAAAGAAGGAGACAAACCCCATGCAACACGCACAGCCGCACAGTCGGCAACACACGACACCATTGAATGACGTCACCGACAACGTCAGCACCCTCGTCAGCGAACAGGAATGGGAAACGCGCGTGCAGTTGGCCGCGTGCTATCGCCTGGTGGCGCATTTCGGCATGAGCGATCTGATTTACAACCACATCACCGCCCGTATTCCAGGCACGGAAGATCATCTGCTGATCAATGCGTATGGGCTGATGTATGACGAAATCACCGCGTCCAATCTGGTCAAGATCGATCTGGCGGGCAACGTGCTGGGCAATACTACCGAGCATGGCATCAACGCCGCCGGCTATGTGATCCATAGCGCCGTGCATGCGGCGCGGCATGATGTGCAATGCGTGATTCATACGCACACCCGCGCGGGCATGGCCATCTCATCATTGAAGTGCGGCCTGCTGCCGCTCACGCAAACAGCGATGCGTTTTGCCAAGATCCCATATCACGACTACGAAAGCGTGGCGATCGACTTGAGCGAGCGTGATCGACTGGTCGCCGATCTGGGTGCCTACGATTCGATGATTTTGCGCAATCATGGTCTTCTGGCTGTTGGCCCGTCGATCGCACAAGCCTTCAATACCCTGTACTGGCTCGAGATGGCGTGCAAGTCGCAAGTCGACGCCATGGCCTGTGGCAGTGAGCTGACGATGCCGCCGCAAGCCGTGATCGACAAGACTCATCACCTGTATCAACCGACCACACGACGCCCCTTTGGCGAACTCGAATGGCCGGCGATGATTCGGTTGATGGATCGCAAGGATCCCAGCTACAAAAATTAGCGCGGAGGCAATCCCGCAGATATCGCTATGCCGGGTTGGGACGCAGTCTCAACCCGGCAATGCTATCCACCCCGTCCGGCAGGATAGCCGCCAGACTCGTGCGGACTTCGATGAAGTAAGGCACGCGTGCCGTTAGCCCGCGTTGAATCGCCGCATCCACCTCGCCGGCCTGCGTCACATACTCGGCCTGCATGCCGAACGCCCGTGCCATCATCACGAAATCCGGACTCGCCAGGTTCGTGCCCACATATCGTCCGGGGTACGTGCGCGCCTGATGCAGGCGGATCGAGCCGTAGCAATTATTGTTCGACACGATGAATAGAATGGGTAGTTGCCGCTCCGCTGCCGCCATCATTTCGTTGCCGGTCATCATGAAGCCGCCATCGCCGATCAGGCACACCACGCGCGCAGCGGGATACCGCAACTGCGCGGCAATCGCGGCCGGCGTGCCATAGCCCATCGCGCCCGATTGCGACGCCATCAACCGCTGCGGGTAAACGAAGGGAAAATGACGATAGACGGGTGCCGCAAAGGTACCGGCATCCAGGCAGATCATCACGTCGTCCGTGGCGGCCTCGGCCAGCGCCCGCACCACATTGACGAAAGGAACGCCATCCGCTGCAGTGCAAACCGGCCATGCCGCACGGCGATCGTGGATGCCGCGCAGCGACACCGCCCACGCTTCGCGCGCCGCGCGATCGCCTTTGGCGGGCATCGCGCTCAGGGCACGTGCACACGCAACGGGGTCGGCGACCAGCCCCACATCGGCGGCGAAATGCTGATTGACGATGTGCGCATCGGCAAAGCAATGCACCAGCCGTTGCGACGGTCTCGGGTGCTGCGGAAACGTATACCCCTGCGTCGTCACATCACCCAATCGCGTGCCGAGCGCCAGAATCAGATCGCTGGATTCAAATGCCGCCAGTTGATCGGCGGGATTGGCCAGGTCCAGGTTGCCGGCATATAGCGGGTGCGTGTTGGGAAACACATCGTGCCGGCGAAAGGCCACCGCCACGGGAATATGGAAGGTCTCGGCCAGCGTCAATAATGCGGCACGCCCGCCTTCGGCTTCGAACGCCCCACCCGCGATGATGAGCGGTCGATTCGACCCCGCGATCAATGCGTGCACGTGCGCCAGCCCGGCGGCATCGGGTTGCGTCGCACTGGACGCCGGCACCGTCCATGCCGGCTGTGAAACGGCTTGCTGCTGCACATCCTCCGGAATCACGAGCACCACCGGCCCAGGCGTGCCCGACACGGCCACCCGCATCGCTTTGAACGCCGCCTCGGCCACCGCTTCGGGAGACGTGACCTCGCACACCCATTTCGCGATCGATCCGAACATGCGTTGGTAGTCGATTTCCTGAAAGGCCTCGCGGCGCAGATCCTTTTTGGGCACCTGTCCCACGATCAGCAATAGCGGCACGGCATCCTGCTGGGCGGCATGCAAACCGATGGCGGCATTGGTGGCGCCGGGTCCGCGGCTCACCATGACGACGCCGGGCCGCCCGGTGAGCTTGCCGTCGGCGCACGCCATGAAGCTCGCGCCCCCCTCATGTCGGCACGTCACCACATCCACCTCGGGAAAGTCGCTCAACGCGTCGAGCACGCCAAGGTAGCTCTCCCCCGGGACGACGAAAACGCGGTCGACGCCGTTCGCCGTCAGCGTGTCGAGCAGGGCATGGGCGGACGTGTTCAGCTTGGTCAACGCAGTCATCGGCCTGCCATCCTCACCAGAGAAAAAGACCGAGAACCGGCCTTCGATCTGCGCAGTGTAGATTGCCCCGGATGTGCCAAATAGGCATACTTTGCCTATCAGATATACATAAACTGCACGCATACGCATGCGTGATCGCGGTGGTGCAATGGACTTGAGAAAGATCGAGAACCTGATCCAGGTGGCCGACTACGGCAGTTTTTCAAAAGCGGCCTCCGTGATTGGCGTCGCGCAATCGGCGCTCGGCCGCCAGGTGCGCAAGCTCGAAGAGGAATGTGGCTGCCCCCTGCTGTATCGCAATGGGCGCGGGGTGTCACTCACCCCTGAAGGTGAAAAGCTGCTGGATCGCTTGCGCCCGCTCCTGCGGCAAATGGATGCGGTGGTGTCTGCGTTTCACGACGATCAGCGCTCGCCTTCAGGTCAGGTTACGGTAGGGCTCACCCCCACCCTGTGCAAAATGATCGGCATGCGGCTGATCGCCGATCTTTGGCAAAAACATCCGCGCATTCAATTGAACATCGTGACCGGCTATAGCGGCTACGTGCACGAGTGGCTGACCAACGCACGCGTGGATATCGCGGTGCTCCACGACGCACGGCGCTCGCAGCATCTGGTGGTGGATCCGCTGGCGGAACTGCGCCTGGCGCTCGTTTCGCCCAGGCAAGCGCTCTCACCGAGCGCGCGGCGGTTGACCGAGATCGACGTGAAGCAGTTGCAAGGATTGCCGCTCGTGCTGCCGACCAAAAATCATGGCCTGCGGCGAACGGTGGAGTACGCGGCCAGCCAGGCGGGCGCTACGCTCGACGTGGTGTTTGAAGTCGACGCGCTCGATCTGATGAACGACATCGTGGTGCGGGGCATGGCCCACACCGTGCTCGCCGCCCCGGCCTTCCAGGCTGAACTGACGGCGGGCACCGTCGTGGCCAGAACGCTGGTCAACCCTGGCGTGTCCACGAAACTCATGCTGGCGACCGCATCGAGCCGGCCGCTCACGCAAGCCGTAAAAGTAGTGCACGAGACACTGCGCGATTTGATGCGCGAGATGGCATCGAGCCCCGCCCACGGCGGTTACCTGTCGCTTGCGCAGCCTACAGCCACGTAGACGATCAACGGTCCAGCTTGCGCACCGCCGCAGCGAGCGTCGAAAACTCGAACACCTTGGCCGTCTTGCCGGCAAACGCTTGCATCAGCAAGATGACTGCGACCGGCACAAAGGTCGCGACCAGAAACGACTCCAGCAGATACACGGGCTTTTCGCCCGGTGCCGGAAAGAGCAGCAGCCCCGCGACGAGCCCGAACGCGGTGCCGACCACCGCGCGCCATCCATTATGGTGCTTGCTGAACAACCCGTAGAACACCGGAAACGCCGCTGCGGAGCAGAGCAAGTCGGCAAGCAAAAAGAGGTACAGCACACTGTAGCCTTGCGCGGCCACGATCATCACCGGGATCGCCAGCAGCACGATCAAGCTGCGCGACAGCTGCATCATCTTTTCGCTGGTGGCGTTGGGCAGCAGGCGGCCCATATCGATGGCGATCAGGCTCGACACGGCGCTGATGGCGCTGTCGGCTGTGCTCATCACCAGGGCCAGTCCCAGCGGAATCAGGGCAAAGGCAAACCAGTCGGGGATGTGCGGCATGATCAGCGCGAACACGGCAACCGAGCTGTCGCCATTGGGCACCAGCGCCTTGAACGCCAGTCCGAACAACCCCATGATGAAGATGAACGGCATCACCATCAGTCCGCCGAACAAAAATCCGTTGCGCACCGTGCCGGCATCGCGTGAGGCGTAGATGCGCTGCCAGGCGCCCTGATGGAAAAGCCCCGTGAGCAGAATGGCCACGAAAAAGGTCAGCCCTGCCTTGATCCCTACCGGATCGGTGAAGCTCAGCATCTGCGGCGCGCTCACGCGCAACGCGTCGATGGTGGGCATCACGCCACCCGCGGCTTTCCAGCCGAAGTAGAACAGCACACCCAGGAGCGGCAGAATCACGAGCACCTGCACCTTGTCGGTAAAGATCGACGCGCGCAGCCCGCCGTATGACGTATAGATCAACGTGGCGGCCATCACGATCGCGGCCGTCTGCCACAGCGGCACCGGTGCGATCAAGGTCACCAGCTTGGCGATCGCGGTGATCTCGGCCGACAGCGCGATGAAGAGATAGAACAGCATGATGGCCAGCGTGAGCCCATACATGCCACGGCCATAGCGGGCCATGATGAATTCGGTGAGCGAATGGCCGGCCGGCATGACCTCACGCATCCGTTTGCCCAACGGAATCATCGCCAATCGCGGCGACATCGCGCCGATCGCGTAACCCAGCACCGCGCCGATGCCACCCCACGCGGCGGCCTGTGCCGGCGAAAAAAGAATCCAGCCGCCCAAGGTGGACGCCAGCAAGGTCGCCATCGTGGCCAACGTATTCTGGCTATTGCGTGCGATAACGTAGTCTTCGAGGCCACCCAGCACGCGGCGGGCGTACAACACACTGGCGAGCGCGAAGCCGCCGCTGAAAAGGATCAGCCACGTGATGACGGATGCGGTGCTGCGCATGATGAAGAGCCTGCGGAGTGACGACGCGCTGCACGACGCCCGATCGAAGGACGTGGACGACGGCGGAAGTGCAGCGATGCCGGATTGCAAAAAAACCGGACACGCAGGCGCAAAGATGGATAGCGATTTCCTTCCCTTCGCCGGCATGACCCGGATCAGGTTCGAAGGGTGACCGCAAGACGCGGAATCTCAGCCCAGACAGGGCTCCCCCAGGAACAAGCGGCGAGAGTAGGCAATCGCCTACCGTTTGTCAATGCGCGCCGGCGATCCCGATGTGCTAATTTCGCGGCTTGTTTGCCAGCACCGCCTTTCGTTGCGCGTGCGGCTTTGCCTTTAGGATGACCACCATGTCCACCCCGTCGCTGTCACCGCGTTTAAATGAGCAGTTGGTTCTCGTGACCGGCGGCGGCCGCGGCCTCGGCGCCCACATCGCACGCGCGTTTCTGCGCGAAGGCGCGCGGGTCGTGATCAACTATCTCAATAGCGAAGCGGCCGCCGAAGCGATCGAGGGCGAAGCGCCCGAGCGCGCGCTCGCCATGCGGGCCGATGTATGCGACCCGGAAAGCGTTGCAGCCATGATTGCCGCCGCGCGCAAGCATTTCGGCGCGCCCGTGACCACGGTCGTCAACAACGCCTTGCCGCGTTTTCAATTCAATGGAGATGCCCGACCGCATGCGGATACGCTCACCTGGGAAAGCCTGAACCAGCAAATGGAAGGCATCCTGCGCGGTGCCTTGAATACCATCCAGGCCACGCTGCCGGGCATGCGTGAAGCGGGGTTCGGCCGCATCATCAACGTCGGCACCAATCTCGTTCAGAACCCGGTGGTGCCTTATCACGATTACACGGCCGCCAAGGCTGCCCTGCTCGCTTTCACGCGCACGATGTCGCAAGATCTGGGCGCCGACAACATCACGGTCAACATGGTGTCGGGCGGCTTGCTGCGCACCACCGATGCGTCCGCCGCCACGCCCGAAGCCGTGTTCGATCTGATCGCGGCCAGCACCCCGCTCAAGCGCGTCACCACGCCGGCCGAGTTTGCGGATGCATTGATGTTTTTTGCGTCGCCCTGGTCGCGCTCGGTCACGGGTCAGAATCTCGTGGTCGACGGTGGCCTCGTCAAGAATTAACGCCGCGACATCACCGCCGTGAACAACGATACCTCCCGCATGCTGCATCTCAATCTCTTCATCTTCGCGTGTGGCCACCACCGCGCGGCCTGGCGCCATCCCGATTCCGCGGTCGAGCGCCTGGGCGATATCGGCTACTACGAAGAACTCGCGCAACTCGCCGAACGCGGTAAGTTCGACGCCGTCTTCTTCGCCGATGGCGCCTCGGTCGATACGGTTGCCGACGGCCCACGCTGGTTTTTGGAGCCGCTTACCGCGATGTCGGCGATGAGCCGTGCGACCCGACATATCGGTCTGATCAGCACGGTGTCGAGCACCTTCTACACGCCGTTCCATGCTGCACGCCTGATGGCGTCGCTCGACCATATTTCCCATGGCCGCATGGGCTGGAACGTGGTCACGTCCATGTTCGATGCAGAGGCCCGCAACCACGGCTACGACGCGATGCCCGAGCACGCGTGGCGCTATGCGCGCGCCGAAGAGTTTGTGGATGCCGTCATCGCGCTGTGGGACTCGTGGACGGACGACGCGCTGCTGCACGATCGGGGCGGCGACTACGCCCATCCCGATCGCGTGCGCGCGATCGATCATCATGGCAAACACTTTCGCGTCGATGGCCCGTTGACCGTGCCCCGCATGCCGCAAGGCCATCCCGTGCTGTTTCAAGCGGGCGCTTCGGATCAGGGCCGCGATCTGGCCGCACGGCGCGCCGAGGCGATTTATGCCGTGGCCTATGACATGGCCGCTGCGCAGGCTTACTACCGCGATATCAAGCGGCGCGTACGGGAAGCCGGCCGGCACGATCCGGTACCGATCATGCCGGGCCTGGTCACTTACGTGGGCTCAACGGAGGCCGAAGCGCAAGCCAAGCAGCGTGAACTGGATGTGCTGCTGCCCGCGGACGCCTCACTGCGCCAATTGTCGACCTTTACCGCACAGGATTGCAGCCGGTGGGAGCTCGATGCGCCGGTGCCGAAACTGCCGCCGATGCACGAATTCAAAGGCCCTCAAGGCCGCTACGGCACGATCTTGCGCATCATCGAAACCGAGCAGCCCACCGTGCGCCAATTGCTGGGCCGGCTTGCCGCCGGCGGTGGGCATTGCACGATGGTCGGCACGCCCGAGCAGATCGCCGACCGCATGGAAGAGTGGTTTCGCAACGAGGCCGCCGACGGCTTCAATCTGATGCCGCCGAGCTTGCCCGGCTCGATCGAGGATTTCGTGGATCACGTGGTGCCGGTGCTGCAACGCCGCGGCCTCTTTCGTACCGAGTATGACGCCACCACGCTGCGAGGGCATCTGGGCCTCAGCCGCCCGAATCTCAAATCCAATTGAAAACGTCGCGCGGCGTCGGCGCTTTCCGCGCCGATATCGCGATAGATTGCGCGTGTCTCAACTCAACGCGCGACGTTCCTTCGGCCTGATCCTGGTGCAGGCGGAAACGCGATACGCGCGCTTCGCTCATGATGTTCATCGCTCGCGCCATGACGGCGCTATCCGCTTTTCGCCGCACCAGCGTCAACACACCTGCAGCGGCGCCGGCACGCGCAGTCCTCGACGTCATTACCCTGCCGCCCGTCAAAGCGCTGTTTCTGTGCGGCTCGCCCCCAAGCTCGCGCAGGCGTCTGATCGACGTCGGGCGCGACCTTGCGTTTCCCGCACAAGGCAGCGCATCCGATCTCGTCGTCTCGCCACACGCGCCCCATGACGTGCGCTACGAGGTCTGCACGCTGCATCCATCCGTCGATCTCGTCCGGCTCGCAGCCGTTGGCGCGCAGTTCGATCTTTCGCGCCTCGGGCAGATTCAGGTATGGCAAGCGGGAGTGGTCGTGGCGGCACAGTCGCCGTCCGACTGTCTGGCGCTACGCTGCCGGCATCTCTGCGAGGATGAAGCGGTGTATCTGGCCGCTTACCTCCGTTCGATCGGCCGCCGATGGAATGATCCTGATCAGCGAAGAAGTTGAGCCGCGTCGCGTTTCCTTTGCTTCAGCCGCGTTGCCTTGGCGTGCGTGAACCGCGCTGTCTCAACGATGTTTGAACTGCGCGGCGTAGATCGTGCGTCGGATCAGCGCGCCGCCTGCATCGCCATGCCGAGCATGTAGGCGGCCAGACGTGATTTCAAATGCGGCACGGCGTTCCCTTCCTTAAGAAACGCATTGATCGGCATCAGCAACCAGCGCTGCCCCTCTTCGCCGAACTGAATGGCGTCGACCGCCTCCTGCTCGATGCGGGCCACAAAGAAATAGCTGCCCAGACCGCCCGCCTCGAGCGGTGCGTGCAAGCGCTCCCACACCACACGCTCCGGATCGACGATCAATCCAAACTCCTCGCGGGTTTCGCGCAACGCACACGCAATGGGCGACTCGTCACCCTCGCGCCCGCCGCCGGCCAGATCCCACATGCCCCGATACGGAATCCCGTCTTTATCGTCGCGAAGATAGGTCAATACGTGTGCGCCGCACAACAACGCGATCTTGGCGCCATCAAACGCCGGTCCATTCCACATCGGGTCTCGTCCTTCCTGATCATCCAGCCCCAGTGTAGACGTTGCGCCAGACCGGCCGGGATGCGAGCGCAACGGCAAAGGTTTCAAAATCTCAACGATACCGATGATCGATGGCGAATCCTGTATAAACGCCCGACCTCTTTTCAACCACGGTAATCCCTTCACGTGACGCCTTCGCAACCGCTGCCGCCGGTCGACCCGCTCGACGCCGCTCCGCCATCGCGCCTCCCTGCTGCCTGGGGCCGCTCGGACAAGATCGTTTTAATCTGCGGCATTGCCGCTGCCATCCTGGCCGTGATTTATCACAGCATACTGACGACGGCGAAAATACCTTGGGCACAGCGATGGATACTCGCGTTTCCATTGCACTGGTCCTGGTTATTGCCCCTGGCGATCGCCATGCTGGCGGATATGCAATCGCGCACGCGCTGGATCCTTGCCCTCGTCGTCTATGGCGTTGCGCTGCCGGCGCTCAGTGCGCTCAGCCTGATCCCGCTGGGCAATCTGCCCCCGGTCGAGCAGCGCGCGTCCATGGTGGGCTATGAGCTCATGGGCACGACCGTCCTCACTGCGATGCTGGGCTTCATCCTTCTACCCTTGATCAGCGCCTTCGATAGCAGGCAGCCGCTGGGCAACTACCCGCAGGTCTTTCGCGCAGCCTGGCGCATTGCGGTGCAAGGCGTTCTGGCGGGCGCCCTGTCGATGTGTGTGCTTACGTTGATCTATCTGGGCGCGAAGATGTTCGCCATGATCGGCATGACGTTCCTTGAAAGCCTGTTCGGCGAAACCGTGTTCTGGCTGGCCGCCATGCCGGTGGCCTTCGCCGTCACGCTGATCGGGATTCAACGCCGCCCGCAATTGGCCACTGTGCTCCAGCGTTCGTGGCTTACGCTGAGCGCCTGGATGCTGCCGTTGGCCAGCGTGCTGGGTGTGACATTTGCCGTTGCCTTGCTCGCACAACTCGCATTTGGATTGCGTGCAGGGACGCTCTCGGCGGGCGTACTGATCGGCTTTTCCGGCGTGTGGATCAAGTTGGTCAACGCAACATGGCAGGATGGCGGCGACACCGCACCCTTCGGCCCGCGCCTGCAACGCGTGTTGCGCTGGAGCCTGTACTGCTTGCTGCCGCTCGCCGGATTGGCGCTCTACAACGTGGGTGTGCGCGTCGACCAGTACGGATGGACCGTATCGCGGATCTGGGCGGCCTTCGCAGCGCTGCTGGCGGTGATCTACAGTTTGGGTTATCTGTGCGCGGCGCTGCGTGCCACGCGGTTTCACGCCATTCTGGCACGCACCAATTACGTGGCGGCCTTTGCCGCGATTGGTGTGCTCACCGCGTTGAATACGTCACTCTTCGACCCCCGCCGCATTACGGCCGAAAGCCAGACGCAGCGATTGATCGATGGCCGCCTGCCACTCGAAGATTTCGAGTTTGGACTGCTGCGATCGCAAACCGATCAGTATGGACGCGATGCCTTGCAACGATTGGCTGCAGGCGCGGCAAACGAACGCGATCCCAGAATTGCCGAACTGGCCAAACGATCGTTGGCCGGAGAATACATCAGCGACTCGGATCGCCGGCCGAAAGTACGCGCCATGCCGGCGATGACGGTGTTTCCGGCTGGAAGAACCGTGCCTGACGACTGGTGGCCAGCGGTTGAGGGCGACTATTTCTCCGATGTGGATGGTTGCATCGATATGGCCAACCGCCCCGATGCCGCCACCAAGCCACCGCATTGCAGCGTTATTTTTGCAGACCTGTCCGGCACAGGCCGCGAGGACCTGATCCTGTACGTGCCTGCCGTTTCACGTCCCCGCATTGCCGAGATTTTCCGCGTGTTCACGAAAAACAAAGCTGGCACGTGGGAGCGTAGCGGGACCCTCGCGCGCGCCGACGGCATCGAGGGCTTTGACGGCTTCGACGTCGCCGCAGCCAAGACGGATGACGGTGCGCCGCCAGATGAAGGGGTCTCCGCGCTTTCGGCACGCATCGCAGCTGGTGCCGTTCGCACTGCGCCTCGAACGGATCGCGATCTTCTGATCGGCAACACGCGCCTCCAATTGCAGTAAGGGCGTGGCCGCTGCGTGAGTTCTCACACGCAGCGGCCGCGTCGGGACTATATTGAAGATTCGCGCACGCTTGATTTGCCGCCCGGCGCGGCGGCGCTTGAGGAGCCACCCACCATGCCGGATATCAAACAGCCCGGGCCTGACCATCCCATCACCATCACGCCCAATCCTTCGCACATCGTGATTTCCGCAAGCGGCAGGGTGATTGCGGACACCCACGCCGCCCTGACGCTGAAAGAAGCCAGTTATCCCGGCGTGCAATACATTCCGCGCGATGACGTCGACATGGCTTTGCTTGAGCGCACTGCGCATCGCACCTACTGCCCGTACAAAGGCGAGTGCGCCTACTACAGCATCGCAGGTGGCGATGCGCGTTCGGTCAATGCGGTGTGGAGTTATGAGTCGCCGTACGATGCCGTCGCACAGATCAAAGACTATCTGGCGTTTTACCCGGATCGCGTTCAGATCGTGGAAACACCTTCGACGTAACGATATCGGAGTCGCATGATGCGGCCATTGCGAGATCACAGTAGGACTTTATTTGGTCGACTTACATCATGCGACATTGCCCGGGAGACACCGAGCAATCTTCACAGGATCCTCATGCCGACACATGACTACACATAGGGAAACTTGATCCTCCGTGCCCATGTCGTCATCATGAATCGGACATGAACACGACTTAGGAGGCTTCATGCAGAAATCGACCAAAGCGCTTTTTTCAGCCACAGTACTCGCCGCAGCCGTGTCTTTTGGCCCCGTAATGGCCCAGAACGCCCCCGCTGCCCAAGCTCCCACGCAGTCCCAGATGCAGCCGGCTGTTGCCACCCCTTCGGATGCGCAGCTTCAAAAATTCACCGGCGCGGCCCAAAAGGTATCGGGCCTCGCTGAAACCTACCGTCCCCGAATCGAGTCCGCCAAGGACGACGCTGCCCGTGAAAAGATTTTCAAGGAAGCAGACGAAAAGATGGTCAAAGTCGTCAACGCCGATGGCCTGACGGTTGACGAGTTCAATGGCATCGGCCAAGCGGTCGAGCAGAACCCTCAGCTGCAACAGCGCGTGCGCGAAATCGCGCAAAGCAAAACGCCCGCGAAGGCCAAATCCGGCGGTTGATGCGGATGAGCGTGGCGTAAGCCGTCGATCGTTTGCCCGGGCCGGCAACGCACGGTGGACGTCATCTCCCCCGTCACATGCAAGACGAAGCGCGCCGCCACTGCGGCGCGTTTTTTCGTCTGGTTATCAAATGCAGAGGCCATACCTGCGGGCAATGCGCCAGCGCAATCGTCAACATCCGGCAGGCAACCGCCGCCATCTCAGCGATTTCGTAATTTATTGTAAATCGATCGCCCCCTTCGCCGCTTCAACGTAGTGATTTCAATCGATTTCGATGCGGAACGCCGCCCATGAAGGTGCACGGGCAAACTCACCAACTATTTTGTAACCGGCCCAAAACCGCTGCTCAAGGTGTTGCGGCTTGTCGCTATTGGCCGTGCGCCGCCCCACCCGCGCATGGCGAAACACGCGAAAATAGGGCCGTTCTCTTCAAAAGCCGAATTCATCGGCGAGGTGATGCATCATGAAACGTTGGCTCATTGCGGGACTTGCAGCGCTAGGCGTACTGGCTTCGGCCTCCGCTTCGGCACGCGTGGATATCGGTGTGAATATCGGCGTGCCTGGCCCGTACTACTACGGTGGCCCGGTGTATCGCCCTGCCCCGCCTGTGTACTACGCCCCGGCACCGGTGTACTACCCACCCGCTGTCGTCTACGAGACACCGCGTTACTACCGTCCGGGACCGCCGCCGCCCCCCTACTGGCGCGGCTATGGTCACGGGCGTGACCACTGGCGCGGCGACCATCGAGGCGGGCGTGGCGACTGGCACGGCCGTCGCGGCCGCGACTGAATCCTGCGGCATAAACAAAAACGCCACGTTAAACAAACGTGGCGTTTTTTTCGTTCTCAAGCTCAAGAAAAGTCGCCGCTGCCCAGGGGAATGGCGTCTTCGGAGACGGGGGTGTCGAGCGCTTTGCCCGCAGCTGCCATGATTTCGGTACGGCCCTTCTCGAAGGCCGCCAGCAAGGCCGCGTCGGAAGCGTCCTTGGCGCCGAAATGTTGAATCAGCGCCTCGCTCGAAAGCTCGAATACACGGGTTTCGCCGTCCGGCATCACAGCGTTGAATCGCACGGCACCGTCGATTACGGTCGCTTCGGTTTTTTGGGCGGAAGGATTGCTCATTGCAGGGCTCCTGATAAAAATCCTGGAGCTTGTGTGAGCGCAGGATTCGCGCCCGCGCCATCACGATAGTCTGCACCCTGCCGATGCCACGGGGCTGAACGAGCCCCGCAACCCCATTATGCAAACCACCGCGACGACACGACGACGGTCACTGTGCGGTCAACGTGCTCATACCGCCCATGTACGGACGCAAGACCTCGGGCACGACGACACTGCCATCGGCCTGCTGACCGTTTTCGAGTACGGCCACCAGCGCGCGCCCGACCGCCAGTCCGGATCCGTTCAGCGTATGCACCAGTTCCGTCTTGCCTTGCGCGTTGCGGAAACGGCCCTGCATGCGGCGGGCTTGGAAGCTCTCGCAATTCGAGATGGACGAAATCTCACGCCAGGTATTTTGCGCGGGCAACCACACTTCCAGGTCATACGTTTTGGCCGACGCGAAACCCATGTCGCCCGTGCACAGCAACATCACGCGATACGGCAGGCCCAGCGCCTGCAACACGGCTTCCGCATGGCCCACCATGCTTTCGAGCGCCTCGTACGATTGCTCGGGATGCGTGATCTGCACCATTTCGACCTTGTCGAACTGGTGCTGACGGATCATGCCCCGCGTGTCGCGCCCACCGCTACCGGCTTCCGAGCGGAAGCACGGCGTGTGCGCCGTCAACTTGATCGGCAGATCGGCCAAGGGCGTGATCACGCCGCTGGCCACACTGGTCAACGTAATTTCGGAGGTCGAGATCAGGTATTGATCTTCACGCACATACGGCTTGCCCTGCTCGTCGGATACCGGGCCGTCGTCCTCGCCGCCTTTGCTGACGGCAAACATGTCGTCCTTGAACTTGGGCAACTGGCTAGTGCCGAGCAACGTCGACGCGTTGACGATATAAGGCGTATAGCATTCGGTGTAGCCATGCGTGCCGCTCTGCAGGTCGAGCATGAATTGCGACAAAGCACGATGCAGGCGCGCGATCGGCCCCCGCATGAACGAAAAACGCGCGCCCGACAGCTTGGCGGCCATGTCGAAGTCCAGCCCCAGCGGCTCGCCGAGCGCGACGTGATCGCGGGTCTGGAAAGCAAGCGGCTGGGGATCATCAGTGGGCTGGGCTGCGCCCGGTACCCACCGGCGCACTTCCACGTTGTCGTCGCTGGACGCGCCTTGCGGCACACTGGCGTGCGGCATATTGGGCACGACGAGCAACATGTCGTTGAGTTGCGTTTGCAACGCCGCCAACGACTCTTCCTCGGCCTTGAGCTGGACGGGAATCGCTTGCGACTCCGCCATCACCGCGCTGGCATCCTCACCTTTCGACTTGAGCTGACCGATCTGCTTGGCCAGCGCGTTGCGGCGCGCTTGCAGCGTTTCGCAACTGACCTGCACCGCTTTGCGCTTAGACTCGAGCGTGTTGAAACGTTCGACGTCGAACGCATATCCACGGGCGTTGAGCCGCTCGACGACGGCGGTTAAGTCTTTACGCAGCAATGAAGGGTCTAGCATGGCTTGGGCTTTATTGAAAACGGTTGAGAATGGTTTGCAAGCATAACGCGACTGGGATGCGCACGATAAGCCGATAGCGGCTCGCTGCCGGGCGGATACTCAGCCGTTCTTGGCGTCGTCGTCGAGCTTGCGCAGATGCGCGAGTTTTTCGGCGATTTTGATTTCGAGACCGCGCGGCACGGGTCGATACCACCCGGGATCGCCGATGCCGTCGGGCAGATAGGTTTCGCCGGCCGCATAGGCTTCAGGCTCGTCGTGGGCGTAGCGATAGGCATGACCATGGCCGAGCGCTTTCATGAGCTTGGTGGGCGCATTGCGCAAGTGCACGGGCACTTCACGCGACTTGTCTTTCTTGATGAAGGCGCGCGCTTCGTTGTAGGCCATGTAGCCCGCATTGCTCTTCGGTGCGATGGCCAGATAGATGGCGGCCTGCGCCAAGGCCAACTCGCCTTCGGGAGAACCGAGCCGCTCGAACGTGGCAGCCGCATCGTTGGCGACCTGAAGCGCGCGCGGATCGGCCAGGCCGATGTCTTCCCAAGCCATGCGCACGATGCGACGCGAGAGATATTTGGCATCGGCGCCGCCGTCGAGCATGCGGCACAGCCAGTACAACGCGGCATCGGGATTGGAGCCGCGCACGGATTTATGCAGCGCCGAGATCTGGTCGTAGAAGTTGTCGCCGCCCTTATCGAAGCGGCGCGCATTGAGGGTGAGCGCATTCTGCAGAAACGCGGCATCCACACGCTCCACACCCGCCGCGCGCGCGGCGGTATCGGTTTGCTCCACGAGGTTCAGCAATCGACGCGCGTCGCCATCGGCGTAGCCCACCAGCGTATCCACCGCCGTCTCATCCAATTGCAGATGCGTGAGCACTTTCTCCTGTGCCCGCTCGACGAGCGACTTGAGCTCTTCGTCGGTGAGCGCCTGCAGCACATACACCTGCGCGCGCGACAGCAACGCCGAGTTGACTTCGAACGACGGATTCTCGGTGGTGGCGCCGATGAAGGTCACCAGGCCGGATTCCACAAAGGGCAACAAGCCATCCTGCTGGCTTTTATTGAAGCGGTGAATTTCGTCGACGAACAGGATCGTCTTTTTGCCGAGCGCCAAGTTGTGCTCGGCCTTTTCCATCGATGCGCGAATTTCCTTGACGCCGGAAAACACGGCAGAAAGCGCAATGAACTCGTAACCGAAGGCGCTCGCCGTCAGTCGCGCGAGCGTCGTTTTGCCCACGCCAGGCGGGCCCCACAGAATCATCGAATGCGGCTTGCCCGACTCGAAGGCGAGACGCAGCGGCTTGCCTTGACCGATCAGGTGGGATTGCCCGATCACCTCGTCCAGGCTCGCCGGCCGGAGCGCCTCGGCGAGCGGCGCAACAGGTGCGGTTTGAAACAGATCGGCCATGAGCGTCAGTATGAAGAAGAAGGTGCGAAGGTAAGATAACCGGATACCGGCAGCACATCCTCCATTACAACATGGCCGCGTTCCGGTTCGCCCGGCACAGCGGCCTCTGCGCAAAAGGCCCCTCCATGTCGCCATCCGCCCTGCATTTCCCCCACCGCTATGCCTACGTGGGCACGTTCACGCAAGATGCGCCGGGCGGCACCGCCGGAGGACCGAGCGCCGAAGGGATCTACGTATTTGCCGTGGACGACGCCGATGCCGTCTGGACGCCCGTCCAGGTCGTGGCGTCGGAAAACCCGTCTTTTCTCGCCCTGCATCCCAAGCGTCCGTATCTGTACGCAGTGAACGAAATCGACACCTATCTGGGCATGCAGACCGGCACCGTCGAGGCGTACTCGATCGATGCGACGACCGGTATGCTGACGCTGCTCAATCGCCAACCGCTTTCACTGTCGCAATCGGGTGCCGCGCCCGCGCACCTGGGCGTCACGCCGGACGGCAAGTACGTGGTGGTGGCGCTTTACGGCGGCGGCGCGTATGCCCTGTTGCCGATCGGTCTGGACGGTCGTCTGGATTCCGTGTCCGATCTGCACATCGTGTCGGGCAAGGGGGTGCATGCCACGCGTCAGGCAGCGCCGCACCCGCACATGGTGGCCTTCGATGCCGAAGGCGGCTTCGTGCTGGCGACCGACCTGGGCACCGATCGCTTGAACGTGTTCAAGATCGAGCAGGACAAGTTGCACCTGCATCACCAAGCGTCGGCCGAGCCTGGCGCCGGCCCGCGGCACGTGGCATTCGACCCGTCGCACGCGCGCATTTTCGTCACCAACGAGCTCACCGGCACACTGGCCGTGTACGGCTACGATCCGGCCACCGGCACGGTACTGGCACGCGATCACGTGGTGGATGCGCCGCCCGTGGAGAAACCCAATGAGCCCGATGCCTCAGCCGTCATCGTGCATCCGTCGGGGCAGTATCTGTATGCCAGCCACCGTGCGCAAAAGGCGACCGACGATCCCGCGAGCGAAAGCGTGTCGGTGTGGGCGATCGACGATGCCACCGGCGCGTTGACGCTGGTGCAACGCTGGACCGAAGGGGTGGTGTTTCCACGTGCGTTGACGCTGTCGCACGACGGTCGTTTTCTTTACGTGCTCAATCAGAAAAACGACGACATCCTGCGCCTGACGATTGCGGCGGACGGGACCTTGAGCGATCTGCTGCGCGTGGCCGCTGTGCCGACCCCGGTATGTCTGGTGCTCACGCCGCGCACCGATACCGATCAGGATGCCAGCAACACGCCGGGCGCCCAGACGTCCTGACCGAACGCGATCGGGGCTGAGCAAACGTGATCGAGCCCGATCGGGACGGATGGGGCCTGGCCAGGCTCTACCGGCCCATCCGATTTACATCTTCACGACGTCCACACCGGCAGGCGCGGTGAACTGAAACTCGGATGCCGGCAAGGAGGGGTTGGGCTTCCAGCCCGACAGCTCGACGCGGGTGGTTTGGCCGAACGTGTCGAGCAACTCGATGCGGGCCGGCTGGTTATTGGTGAACCCGATATCCACTTGCGAGAACCCGGCGTCGGCATTGCGCGGTTTGGCGCGCAGCCAGGCCAGTCCATCCTTCGCCGGCAAGCTGGTCACGTTGAACGACGCGTCCAGAGAACCCGATCCGAACAAAATCGCGGCGGGCGACGTACCGATGGCCTGATCCACCTGGCGCTGCGTGACCTGCGCCAGATCGGGGTCGTATTGATAGACCTGTTTGCCGTCGGACACGATGACTTGTTCGTAAGGCGTTTTCACGGCCCACTTGAATTTGCCCGGTCGCGAGAACGAAAACGCGCCGCTTTGGGGCGTTTGCGCACGCCCTTGCGTGGTCGTGGTGGACTGGCGGAACGAGCCGGTCGCGCCGGTCACGTTTTTCACGAATGCCTTGAGTTGATCCTGCGCGCTCGGCGCGCCTTGCGCGTGGCCCAGCAACGGGCACAGGCCCAAAGCAGCCACGGCGATCATCTTGGTAAAGGTACGGCTCATCATGCTTCCTCTCTGGTCGGAACCAGGATTTCTCGGTTGCCATTGGATTGCATGGGGGACACCATGCCCGCCTGCTCCATTTGCTCGAGCAGACGCGCAGCCCGGTTGTAGCCGATACGCAGGTGACGTTGCACCAGCGAAATCGACGCACGCTTGTTTTTCAGCACCACCTCGCAGGCCTGATCGTACATAGGATCGGACTCGGCGTCGGACGCTCCCGCGCCGCCACCGGCACCATCGCCGGCATCCCCTTCGATACCGCCCTCGAGCAAGCCTTCGATGTAATTGGGTTCGCCCTGCTGCTTGAGGTGATCGACTACCCGGTGAACTTCCTCATCCGATACAAACGCGCCGTGCACACGCACCGGCAACCCGGTGCCGGGCGGCATGTAGAGCATATCGCCCTGGCCCAGCAGGGTTTCGGCACCCATCTGATCGAGAATTGTGCGCGAGTCGATCTTGGACGACACCTGGAACGCAATGCGGGTGGGAATGTTGGCCTTGATGAGGCCAGTAATCACGTCCACGCTGGGGCGCTGGGTGGCGAGCACCAGGTGAATCCCCGATGCCCGGGCCTTCTGCGCCAGACGCGCGATCAATTCTTCGATCTTCTTGCCCACCACCATCATCAGGTCGGCCAGCTCATCGATCACCACCACGATCATGGGCAGGGGCTGCAGCGGCTCGGGCGCATCGGGGGTGAGCGAGAACGGGTTGGGAATCGGCTCTTCGCGTTTGATGGCGTCGCGAATCTTGGCGTTGTAGCCCGCGAGGTTACGCACCCCCATCTTGCTCATCAAGCGATAGCGTTTTTCCATCTCGCCTACGCACCAGTTGAGCGCGTTGGCCGCGTGGCGCATGTCGGTCACGACCGGCGCCAACAGGTGGGGAATGCCTTCGTAGACGCTCATTTCGAGCATCTTGGGGTCGATCAGAATCAGACGCGTGTGACTGGCGTCGGCCTTGTACAGCAGCGAGAGGATCATGGCATTGATCCCCACCGATTTGCCCGACCCGGTGGTACCGGCCACCAGCACGTGCGGCATCTTGGCCAGATCCGCGACGACCGGATTGCCGGCGATATCCTTGCCCAGCGCCATGGTCAGCACCGATGACGGCGCGTGATAGGTTTGCGACCCCAGAATCTCGGACAGCTTGACCATCTGCCGACGCGGGTTGGGCAGTTCCAGACCCATCAGGTTCTTGCCCGGAATCGTTTCGACCACACGAATGCTGACCAGGCTGAGCGCGCGCGCCAGATCCTTGGCGAGATTGACGACCTGACTGCCCTTCACACCCGTGGCAGGCTCGATTTCATAGCGCGTGATGACCGGACCGGCCTGCGCGGCCACCACAATCACCGACACGCCGAAATCAGCCAGCTTCTTCTCGATCAGGCGCGACGTGAACTCGATGGTCTCGGCGGAAACGGTTTCGACGGCAGGCGCAGGTGGATCCAGCAGGCCGAGCGCCGGCAGATCGCCCTCGCCCGCCGGCGGCGTGAACAGCGTTTGCTGCTTTTCGCGCTCGGCGCGATCCGAACGCGGCACGGTGACCACCGCAGGCTCGATGCGCACCGGTTGCTCGTGCACCAGCTTTTCCTGCTTGGTGGCCACTTGCTCGGTACGCACGGCCTTGGCCACTTCGCCCACTTTGCGGTCGGCGCGGGCCGTGTACGAATTGCGCGTACGCGTAAACAAGCCCTCGATCGACGCACCCACGCGCTCGGCCAGATGCAGCCAAGAAAACGAGAAGAAGAGCGACAGGCCCACCGCCAGCATCACCAGCAACGCCATGGTGGCGCCCGTGAAACCGACACCGCGGGTAAGGGCATCGGAAAGCGTGCGGCCGATCACGCCGCCCGCGCCGCTGCCGCCATCGGCCGCGCCGGGCAACTGCATGCCCCAGCTATACAAACGCAAGGCTTCCAGGCCCACTGAGCCGGTGAGCAACAGCAAAAAGCCGATGCCCTGCTCCCAGTGCACGCGCGCCAGGGGCTCGGGTTCGCGCCCATTGGTGACCTTCAAATGGCTGGCCAGGCGGCGGTAGCCGGCGCGCACGCGATGCAGCAACAGCACGACCCACCACCAGGCAGAGAAGCCGAAGAGATAGAAAAGAATATCGGAGAGGTAGGCGCCGATCGTGCCGCCACGGTTATAGATCGTGTCGCCGGCCACGGAGTGTGACCAGCCGGGATCGTGCTCGCTCCAGGTGGCCAGCACGAGCGCGAGCCAGACGGCGAGTGCGGCGAAGAGAATCCAGCGCGCTTCCCGCATCAGCGAGGAGAGCCGGGTCTGGAGGGGCGTGGGCCCGTTACGGGTGTTGCGCGAGGCGCGCGGCGAGGCTGTAGAGATACGGGGCATGCGGCTCATTATAATTGGGTGTTACCCCAATGACTGATGCACTATGACGACGCCTAAACACGCGAAAGTTTTGATCCTGGGTTCCGGCCCTGCCGGTTACACGGCAGCGGTGTATGCCGCGCGCGCCAATCTCAATCCTGTGCTGGTTACAGGCTTGGCTCAGGGCGGTCAATTGATGACCACCACCGAGGTGGACAACTGGCCCGCAGACGCCATGGGCGTCCAGGGACCCGAACTGATGCAGCGTTTTCAGGCTCACGCCGAGCGCTTCAATACCGACATCGTCTTCGATCATATCGCGCAAGTCGATGTTTCCAAACGTCCTTTTACGTTGACGGGCGATACGGGCAATGTGTATACGTGCGATGCGCTGATCATCGCGACCGGCGCCTCGGCCAAATACCTCGGCCTGCCGTCCGAAGAGGCCTTCATGGGCCGCGGCGTCTCGGGCTGCGCCACGTGCGACGGCTTTTTCTACCGCAACCAGGATGTGGTGGTGGTGGGCGGTGGTAACACGGCCGTCGAAGAAGCGCTGTATTTATCCAACATCTGCAAGACGGTTACCGTCATTCATCGCCGCGACAAGTTCCGCGCCGAGCCGATTCTGATCGACAAGATGATGGCGAAGGTCGACAACGGCAACATGCGCTTGAAGCTCTTCAATACGCTGGACGAGGTGCTGGGCGACCAGAGCGGCGTGACGGGTGTGCGGATTCGCAACACCGAGACGCAGGCCACCGAAGATCTGCCGGTCACTGGTGCATTCATCGCCATCGGCCACCAGCCCAATACGGGCATCTTCGAAGGCAAGCTCGACATGATCGCGGGGGGCTATATCGTGACGCGCAGCGGCCTGAACGGCTTGGCGACGATGACGTCGGTGCCGGGTGTGTTTGCCGCAGGCGACGTGCAGGATCACATTTACCGCCAGGCGATCACCAGTGCCGGCACTGGCTGCATGGCCGCGCTGGACGCACAACGGTGGTTGGAGAATGCGGGGGAATAAGGTCGGCCTGGCCGACCTCAAACGCCTGCGTCAGGACATCGAAGCCAAGCAACGTCGCGATGCTGCCGACGCGGCCAAGCGCGCCGAACGCGCGGCGGCCGAGGCACGGGCCGCGCAACTGGCGGCCGGCGTGATCGATGCCGACGACGCGCAGGCGTTCGAGCGCGCCGTCAGCCACGTGCAACCGCTGGCGCGCGACGCCCGGATCCTGCATGCCCCGGCGCCCCACAAGGCTGCCGACGCCGACGATATGAAAGCGCGGCGTGCGGCTGCCAGCGGCACCCTGCCGGGCCAGGTCGATGCTGGATTGTCCGATGGCGACTTGACGCATTTGCTGTGCGAAGGCGGCACGGCATTCGTGCGGGTGGAGGCCGCCCCCGATACGCCGCGCAAATTGCGACGCGGCCAGTGGCGCATCGGTGCCGAGCTCGATCTGCACGGCATGCGGGTGGATCAGGCCCGCACGGCATTGGCCAGCTTCATTCGCGACTGCATGGCCCATGACATTCGCTGTGCCCGGATCGTGCACGGCAAGGGCTACGGTTCGCGCGATACCGAGCCGGTGCTCAAAGACAAAGTTCGGGCGTGGTTGATTCAAACGCCCGATGTGCAGGCGTTTACCGAAACCCCCGAAAAAGAAGGCGGCGCCGGTGCGTTGCTCATCTTGCTCAACGCCAGGAACTGATTCGCAATGGCTTCACATTGGGTCACACTGGGCATCGCCATCGCCGCCGAAATCGTGGCCACGTCGGCCCTCAAGGCATCCGATGGCTTTTCGCGGCTGCCGGCCAGTGCGCTGACGGTGGCGGGCTACGCCGTCTCGTTTTATTTTCTGGCCGTTACGTTGCGCACCCTGCCGGTAGGCGTGGCGTATGCCATCTGGTCGGGCGTGGGCATCGTCGCCATCACGATCGTGGGCATCTTTTTGTTCAAACAAATCCCGGATACCGCCGCGTTGATCGGCATGGCCTTGATCGTGGCGGGCGTGATCGTGATCAATGTGTTTTCAAAAGCGGCCAGTCACTGATCCCTCGTCGCCCGCCATATCGCGCGGCATGCGGGCTCCGGCCCTGCGCACATAATCGACCAATGCCAGCGTGCCGGCGTCCGGCCTGGGCGTGAGCCACGACACGGCCACCATCACCGCAAACGCCACTGGCGCGCCGAACACGCCGGCCGCGATCGGCTGGATGCCCCACCACAACGACACCGGATCGGACTGGGGTACCGAAAACGCCCATTCGCGCAAGCCCGGATGCGTAAACACCATATAGCTCGCCGTGACCAGCAAGCCGCTGATCATGCCGGCGATAGCGCCCCAGCCGTTGATGCGCTTGCAAAACACACCCATCACCAAGGCAGGGAAAAACGAGGATGCGGCAAACGAGAATGCGGCCGACACCATGAAGAGAATGTCGCCCGGCTTGCCCGCCGCCAGCCATGCTGCCGTGAACGCCACCAGCAACAGCAAGCCTTTGGACAGCATGATGCGACGTGCCATCGGCATCCGCGGCGAGGCGATGCGATAGCCGAAATCGTGCGACATCGCATTGGACAGCGTGAGCAGCAGCCCATCGGCCGTCGACAAGGCCGCAGCCAGCGCGCCGGCCGCGACCAGCGCCGAAATCGCGAATGGCAATCCGCCGATCTCAGGCATCGCCAGCGCCACGATGTCGCCGGACATCTCGATTTCGCCGAGTTGCACGATCCCGTCGCGATTGATGTCCGTCACTTGCAGGAGCTGCGGATCGAGTGCGCTCCAGGCGTCCACCCAATCCGGCAACGAGATGAATTGCAGGCCGATCAATTGGGTGTAGATCTCATGCTTCACCAGAATCGCCAGCGCGGGAGCACACAGATACAGCAGCAAAATGAAAAAGAGCGCCCATCCCACCGATCGTCGCGCGCCCGCCACCGACACACTGGTGTATGAACGCGCCAGAATGTGCGGCATGCCGGCGGTACCCATCATCAGGCACACCACCAAGGCCAGGAAATTGATCCGCATGGCATCGCGCTGCTGCGGATCGGCCGCGGGATAGGGCTGGCCGGCCGGCACGACCGGCTCTGCGCGCGCCAGGCAGCGGTCGCGTTCGCGCGTCCAGGCATCGCGGGCGGCCGCAACGTCGACGGGATAGGTGGCCAGTTCACGCTCGACCAGGCGCACTTCGACGAGCGGTGCCTGCGCGGCATTCAGGTCGGCCAACCGCGTGCGCAAGGCTTCTTTTTCATGGGTGAAAGACGCCGGCAGCGCATCCAGGCGGCGCGTCATGTCGTCGGCGCGCGCCAACCACACGGCCCGCACCTGCTGCTCGGCCGGATCGTTGAGCAGATAGGCTTCCTTCTGCACCACCTGTTCCAGCACGGCGCCCACGCGCGCCTGCGGCACAGGCTGGCCGGTGTGCTTGACGGTCAACAGCACCACCGGCACGGTATACGCAATGACCATGATGATGTACTGCCCGACCTGCGTCCAGGTGACCGCGCGCATGCCGCCCAGGAACGAACACACGAGCATGCCGCCCAGCGCGATGAAAATGCCGAGTTCGAACGAAATGCCGGTCATCCGCGAAGTGATGATGCCGACGCCATAGATTTGCGCCACCAGGTAGGTGAACGAACACAGCACCGCGCACAGCACGCCCATGAGTCGCGGCCCGCGGCCGCCATAACGCGCACCCAAAAAATCGGGGATGGTGTACTGGCCGAACTTGCGCAGGTATGGGGCCAGCAGCAACGCCACCAGCACGTAGCCGCCCGTCCAGCCGACGATATAGGCTAGGCCGCCATAGCCGGACACATACAAGGTGCCCGCAATGCCGATGAACGACGCCACCGACATCCAGTCAGCGGCTGTTGCCATGCCGTTGTATACCGCCGGCACCCGCCGGCCGGCCACATAGTATTCGGCGGGGTCGGAGGTGCGGCACAAGATGCCGATCCCCGCGTAAAGGCTCACCGTGACGGCCAGAAAGACGTAGCCGATCCATTGACGCGGCATGCCGCGCATTTCCAACCAGGTCAGCCCGCCGATCAAGCCGATGAACGCTGCTGCGAAACTTACATAGCCGACGAGCACGCGCTGCGGCAAACGATCGGGTTCGTGAGGATGCACCGGCATCAGGGTCGCTCATCGCCGGCGGGATCACCGGCGTCGACGCGGTTCATGATCGCGGCGTATATCGCCACGATCACCAGAAAGGTCAGCGGCGCACCATAAGCGGTCACCCAGAACGAAAATGGCCAACCGAGAAAATTGAACGTCACATCGCGGGCAAAAAATGGCGCCAATAGCGAGACCGCAGCCCAGATCGACAGGAGCACGGCGACCACGATCCCGTTGATGCACCAAAATCGTGCAGAACGGAGCGGTGCCGCTTTGGCATCGACGACCGAAGACGTGCGTGTTGCGCGCTCGATGTTAAGCCTGTGACGATCGGGGGGGAGGTGCGACGGGGGCATGTGCGAAGGCGATGACAAACTGGTGCGCTTCTCGCGAGTCATGCCAGAATACATTGGCTCGTTATAAGCGACAACGGCTGGCACTGCCTGGTGCCAGCCGTCGCGCATTTTTGTTGTTATCGGTACTGCCTATCTTTCTTATATACCGGTGCCGCCGGTTCTATTTGCCCATGCAGGGCTTTGTCTCCTCACCTGCATGAAACGTATTCTGCACCAATTACGGGAGTCGGGCACTAGGGGAATGCCCTAATTCGGCGCATTCATTTATATATTTCCTGCACTAATATAGTGCAATAACAACAAAATCGGCAATCCAGGACGCCGCGAGCATCGATGGAGCGAAGTCGTTGGGATTTGCGCCCCACTCCGGGGCATAAAAAAGACCACCCCGAAGGGTGGTCAAAGTAAAAGATCGCCCCGACTCTGGTAAGGGCGCTCCCTAGTGCTCGCTTAGAAGCGGTGGCGCACGCCGGCGCCGACCGTGGTGACCTTGTTGCCATCGACGAAACCGTAGCCGTCGGCATACGAACCGTACGCGTACAGATCGGTGCGTTTGGACAAATCGTATTTGAAGCCCAAGCTGTAGATATCCGTCTTTTCCAGGCCCTTGTTGGGGTCGGCACGCTGCCACGATCCGAACACGCTGGACACGGCGCCGATCGGTGCCGTCAAACCGACGAGGTACGAGTTGATGCGCAGGCCGTCCCATGAGAAGGCGCCGTTGGTCAGGCCAATGCCGTTTTCGCTCGGCGCGCCCGATCCACGACCGAGAAACTGGCCGCTCAATACGCCGTCCTTGGTGTAGCCGTAGGCCAGGCCGAACTTGACGACTTCAAAGTTGTACGCCGCACCGATGATGGCCGACTTCGGCTTGGGCTGCGACGGCGTCAGGTTCTGCTGGTCATAGGACAGGGAGACCTGCAGCGGACCCGACAAATACATCGCACCGGCGGTTATCGCACGGTTGTTTTCGTTGGTGCGGAAGTTGCCACCCAGATCGGCGTCGTAATTGAACGAATACCCGCCACCGAAGGTGAAGCCGCCGTACGTCGGCGTCTGGTACATCAACGTGTTGTCGTAGCGGACAGTATTGGCGGCGCTGAACGCGGAGCCCATGTTGGCCTGGAAGAAGTCGAGGGCAAAAGGATCGACGCCTTCGAAGTAGCGCGAAGCCAGATTGGTCTGGCGGCCCATGTCGAATGTACCGAAGTCACCCGTCAAACCGACGGTCGACTGGCGGCCGAAGAGGCGGTTTTGTGCGTTGCGGCCATCGTTGGCGGTGAAACCGCTTTCAAGCACAAAGGTCGCCATCGTGCCGCCGCCCAGATCTTCCGTGCCGCGCAGACCCCAACGCGAGCCGCTTTGCTGGCCTTCCTGAATGCCAAAGCGCGATTGGCTGCCGCCGCCGATATCGCCTCGGCTGACATCACGATCGCCCGTCTTGTTGCTCTGATAAATCAGCCCTTCATCGATCAAGCCATAGAGGGTAACTTGTGTCTCAGCCGAAGCCGCGCCAGCAAATCCGGCGATCATCGCACCCAACAGCACGCTTTTTTTCATCTGCATAGCACTCTCCGCATGTGACCCCTTGGGGTACGAAATAAAGTTCGTGATACGAAGATAGGCGTGGGGCAAGCAGTTTTGAAAGCATATAAATAATATGATTTCCATTTGATACAGAACAAGCAGCCAATTTTCGACAGTTCTTTTCAGTATCAAATACTTATGTCGAAACACCAGACATTTATGATTACATAGTTGTCACATTAATTGTTGTTGGTGCGACACAGCAAAATCGCGTCCCGATTGCGTGCAATGATGGGTTCGAATGTCCGATTCGAGCTGCCTACAGGAGCTACCGATGCGCACTCCCCCAAGTCCGGTACTGATCGTCGGCGCCGGCCCCACCGGCCTGGTGCTTGCCTTGCGCCTTGCCGCACACGGCGTGCCGCTCACGCTGATAGACCGCCGCAGCGGCCCTGGCCTGGCCTCCCGCGCCATGATCGTGCAAGCCCGCACCCTTGAGTTTTACCGACAGATGGGTTTGGGCAACGATGTGGCTGCCCATGGCATCCCCGTCGGGCACGTGCACTTTCGAAGCGGCGGCAAGGCCATCGAACGAATCGATTTGCACGATGCCGGCGGCGATTTAAGTCCCTACCCCTACATTCTTGCCTTTGCACAAGACGATCACGAACGCTATCTCGTCGCGCAATTGGCCACCCGCGGGATCGCGGTGCAGTGGAACACCGAGCTCACCGCCCTTGTACAAGACGAGCACGGTGCGTCCGCAACCGTGCAGACGACCGCGGGTGAGACCGTTATCGAGGCCAGTTACGTATGCGGCTGCGACGGCGCACACAGCACAGTTCGGCAGGCGCTCGGCATCACCTTTCCGGGCGACACCTATGCGCAGGTTTTTTACGTCGCCGATGTGCAATTGGCAGACGGCTTCGATCGCGATCTGCACATCAATCTGGGCGAACGGGCGCTCGCCCTGGTGCTGCCGGTACGCAGCCGCGGCGTACAGCGTTTGATCGGATTGATTCCAGAACGTTTTGCCCAGCGCGAAGACATCACCTTCGACGACATTCGCGGCGACGTCCAGACACTCGCCGGGATCGAGGTGGCGCACGTCAACTGGTTTTCACGCTATCGCGTGCACCACCGGGTGGCCGATCGGTTCGGTCGCGGGCGGTGTTTCCTGGCGGGCGACGCCGGCCACATCCACAGCCCCGCCGGTGGTCAGGGCATGAACACGGGTATTGGCGATGCCATCAATCTGTCTTGGAAGCTGGCCGCAGTGCTGCAGGGCCGCGCCCCCGCTGCGCTGCTGGACACCTACGAGACCGAGCGCATTGGGTTCGCTCGCCAATTGGTGGCCACCACCGACCGCGCCTTTCGCGCGATGGCGGGTGGCGGTTGGTTCAGCCGCCTCATGCGCCGGGGCGTGGTGCCCACCGTGTTGCCCCTCGTCGCCGACTTTGCCGGCGCGCGCCGAACGTTGTTCAGAACCGTGTCGCAGATCCGCATCGCGTACCGTCGCAGCGCCATCAGTGCAGGGCGTGCGGGCCGCACCGCGGGCGGCGACCGGTTGCCGTGGGTGCCGGGCGACCCGGCGATCTCCGCCGCATTCGATTATCTCGGTTGGCAGTGGGTGGCCTGCGGCACGCCCGATCCTGCGCTCGTGACGCGCGCCCGCGACGATGCCCTCCCTCTGCGAATCGTCGCGTGGCGCACACCGGCCGAACACGCCGGGTTGAGTGAGCATGGCGCGTATCTGGTTCGGCCCGATGGGCATGTCGCGCTGGCCATGGCACGTTACGACGGGGCGACGGTGGATGCCTATGTGGCGCGCCACGGATGGCGCTTCGCAGCCGCGAATGCCTTGGCAGCGACGCCGTCATGATCTGACGATCCCCGGGCGGTACCTATCGGCCCGTTACCGGAAAGGCATTCAACATGGGCAATCCGCCTTGCCCTAGCGCAGCCCAACGATCCACGCCTGAGCCGCCAGCCGCTCGCTCAGAAAGTCCAGAAAGCAGGCAATGCGCGGCGAAAGTTGGGTATTGCGGTAGTACACCGCGTGTATCGGTTGCAGCACCTCGACCGTATCGCGCGGCAGTACCTGCACGAGCCGACCGTCGCGGCGATCGGCCTGCGTCATGAAATCCGACAGGCACACGATGCCTGCGCCCGAGAGCGCAAGATGACGTAGGGTTTCACCGCTGGACGCACGCAGCGACGGCACGATGCGCAACCGGTCGCCGTGCGGGCCCCGCAACGGCCACTGATTCAACGAATCGGGCTGGTTGAAGCCCAGCAACCGATGCGCCGCCAGATCGGCGGGCTCCCGGGGGCGGCCCGCCGCCTTGAGATAGTCGGGGCTGGCGAGCACCCTCAGCACGCTCGCTCCCAATGATCGCGCCCTTAGCGTCGAGTCGCGCAACGTCCCGATGCGGATCGCGACATCGGTGTCTTCCTCGAGCAGATCGATCACCAGATCGTTCGTATTGAGCTCGAGTTCGATCTCGGGATAACGTGCGTGAAACGCAGCGATCTCAGGCACCACCGCGTGCAGCATGAAGGGCGCCGCGGCATTCACGCGCAACCGCCCCGCTGGGCGCAGCCGGCGCACGGCAACCTGCTCCTCCGCTTCGTCCACCGCCGCGAGGATGGCGCGCGCGTGTCCCAGCACCGAGTGTCCTTCCTCAGTAAGCGTCAGCCGCCGGGTGGTGCGATTGAGCAACGTGGTGCCCAGCTTTTCTTCCAGCCGCGTGAGCGTGCGACTCACCCCGGAAACGGTTTGCCCCAGTTGCGCGGCGGCCGCCGTGATGGAGCCGCTGTCGACCACCGTGCGAAAGGCCAGATATTCGTCGAGCGAGGTTTTCACGATCGACCCTGGGTGGAGGATGCGGTGCCCACGATCGGCTCAGCGCCCGCCCATCTGCCGCAACTGCGCACGCAGGTGGGCATTTTCCTCGAGCAGATCCAGCACCAGCGCTACGCCGTTGACATCGAGCTCGAGGTCGCGAATCAGCCGCAACGCCAGGCGGGCGCGACCAAGCGACGCGCCATCGAACCGCCATTCGCGAGGATCGCCTCCGGCAGGTTGGAGCACCCCTTCATGCACCAGCACCACCACGCGATCATGCTCGACGCGGCAGGCGCGGCACAATTCATCGAGTGTGAAATGCACGTGTTCTTCGACAATAACGGTGTCGATCGCCCGAAGATTCGACGGTGTGCTCATCGCTTGGCCTCCGTAGAGCTGCGCGCATCGTATGCGGGGTAGGCCCGCGCCAGTGCCTCATAAGCGGCCTTCTGATCAGGCGTCACGGCCGGTGGCGCCACGATGTTCAGTACCACGTACAAATCACCCGCTGTCTTGCCTGGAAGGCCGCGGGCCTTCAAGCGCAGCTTGCGGCCGCTACGTGACCCCGGCGGAATCGTAAGCTCCACCCGGCCTTCGGGTGTGGCGGCTTCCACGCTTGCCCCGAGCGCGGCCTCCCAGGGCGCCAGCGGCAGATCGACATAAACATCACGTCCATCCACACGAAACTGCGGATGCACGCGATAGGCGATCTCGAGATAAAGATCCCCGGCTTGCTGCGTGTCTGGATCGCGGCTGCCCTGGCCGGCCAGGCGCAGGTGCTGGCCTTCTCGCACACCCTTGGGAATGGTGATTTCGAGCTGCCGCACCGTCATGGTTACGCGACCCTGCGCGTCGACCACCGGCATCGAGAGCGAAACGGTACGCGTGGCACCCAGATAGGCATCCTCGAGGTCGATCTCGATCTTCGCATGGTGGTCCAGGCTGGCCGCGCGCCGACGCCCCTGCCCCGCACCAGCGCGATCCTGATGACCGAAGATCGATTCGAAGAAATCGCTGTAGTCGCCCGGTTCGCCAGCGCCGAAGCCCTGCCCGCCGCCGAAATCGCGACCCCCGAAGTCGCGGCCACTGAACTCGTAGCCCTGCGGCCCGCCCGGCTGCTCCCCATACCCTTGCGGGGCCTCGCGCTCGCGGCGAACGCGATCGTCGTAAGCCGCGCGCATCTCGGGATCATTGAGCGCGTGATAGGCCTCGTTGACTTCCTTGAAGCGCGACTCGGCGTCGTCTTCCTTGCTCACATCCGGGTGGTACTTACGCGCGAGCTTGCGGTAAGCCTTCTTGATGGCGTCTTGATCGGCCGAGCTATCCAGACCGAGCGCAGCGTAATAGTCTTTGAACGTCATGAGTCCATCCACAGAGCCTGCTCACAGCATACGGCAGACGCCGCGCAAAAACCACGCCGCGCGCCGCTTGGTGGCGGCCCGGGCGCTACTTCAGTTCGGGCATCAAACGTGCAATTTCGGCTGCCGCAATCACGCTGATGCGGTTGTCGCGCGCGAACGTGCGTGCGGTATCGCTGATCTCGTTCACGCTGACGTAAATGCTTTCGTTGGCGCCGCGCGAGCGCGTCTCGGCCAGCAGCGCGCGCAACGGTTCGACGCCGGTACGCGCCGCCTTCCAGCGCCTGGCGCTCACCACCGCCGTGTGACCGGCGCGGGTCAATTCAAAATCGGCCCGTGCGCCATCCAATCGTTTGACGGTACTGCCGTCGCGCTCAAAGCCTGCCTGCAGGGCCTGGGCAAACGTGCTCCAGGGCATGGCGGACACGGTGGTCGTAACCGCTTCGACCTTGGCCGCTGAGGGCAGATGGCGCCGCTTCCAGGCCGATATGCCGGCGATGGCAAAGAATGGAATGGCCGCAAAAAACCCGGCCGGCTTGACCACGGGCGGTAGCGCCAGCACCGATATAGCGGTCACGGCGACCGCAATCAGACCGCTGATCCACCAGGGCTTGCGCAACAGTATGGCAAACACCGAATGCTCTGCCATCTTGAACTTCATGAACGTCCTCGGCGAGATTGGATTGACATGCGCATCACAGGTTGTCGATCATGACCTGGCCGAAACCCGAGCACGACACCTGCGCCGCACCCTCGAGCAACCGGGCGAAGTCGTACGTGACTTTCTTGGACAGGATCGATTTCTCCATGCTGGCAATAATCAGATCGGACGCCTCGACCCAGCCGATATGACGCAGCATCATGGCGGCCGACAGGATCTCCGATCCCGGATTGACGTAGTCCTTGCCGGCATACTTCGGCGCCGTGCCGTGCGTGGCTTCGAACATCGCCACCGTATCGGACAGGTTGGCACCCGGCGAAATGCCGATACCGCCCACTTGTGCAGCAAGCGCCGCTGAAATGTAGTCGCCGTTCAAGTTCATTGTGGCGATCACGTCGAAGTCGCGCGGGCGCACGAGGCTCTGCTGCAGAAACGCATCCACGAACATATCCTTGACGATGATGTCGCGGCCTGTGCGCGGGTTCTTGAGCTTGCACCACGGACCGCCATCGATCACCTGCGCATCGAACTCTTTCTGCAGCAGTTCGTAGCCCCAGTCACGGAAGCCGCCTTCCGTGAATTTCATGATATTGCCCTTGTGCACGAGCGTGATCGACGAGCGATCGTTGGCCAGGGCGTACTGCACCGCTTTGCGCACCAGCCGCTCGGTGCCTTCGCGCGATACCGGCTTGATGCCGATCGAAGAGGTGTCGGGAAAACGAATCTTGCTGGCACCCAGCGTATTCTGCAGAAACTCGACCAACTGACGCGCCTGCTCGCTTTCGGCCATGAACTCGATGCCGGCATAGATATCTTCCGAGTTCTCACGGAAAACCACCATGTCAGTTTTCTCAGGCTGGCGCAGCGGCGACGGCACGCCCTTGAAATAACGCGCCGGCCGCAAGCAGGCATAGAGATCGAGTTGCTGGCGCAACGCCACGTTGAGCGACCGGATCGCGCCCCCGGCAGGCGTGCCGAGCGGGCCCTTGATCGAGACCACATACTCACGCACGGCATCGAGCGTTTCGGCCGGCAACCACACGTCGGGCCCGTAGATCTGCGTGGCCTTCTCGCCAGCGAAGACTTCCATCCAGTGGATACGGCGGTCGTCACCGTAAGCCTTGGCCACCGCAGCATCGACAACCGTTTTCATGACGGGAGTGATGTCCGCCCCGGTCCCATCGCCTTCGATAAAAGGAATGACGACGTGATCCGGCACGTTGAGCGAAAAGTCAGCGTTGAGCGTGATCTTTTCGCCGCTTTCAGGCACTTGGATATGTTGGTAGGACATGATGCTCGGCGGCTCCAGGTATTCGAGTGATGCGATGCTGCCTGCGATTCTATCCCGCATCGTGCCTGCTTCCGCGCGCCGGCCTGGACGCAGGCGTAAAATGATCCCATTCCATCCGTATGCATCGATCGTTATGTTCAATCCCTCCCGCGACCAGGTTCGCGAGTTCTTCACCGGCACCTGGCGCAAGCACCGCGCGCATGAGGTGCTGACCCCGCTGGAAGCCATTGCGCTTGACTGGATGATCGAGCATCCCGAGTATCACGGCGACCTCGAACACCCGGAAGCGATGACGGCCGAGTATTCGGTCGAGAAGGGCCGCACCAACCCCTTCCTGCACATGTCGATGCACTTGGCGATCGCCGAGCAACTGTCGATCGATCATCCGCCAGGCATCCGCGCCGCGTATCAGCAGTTGGTCGGCAAGACCAACGCGCACGAGGCCGCGCATGAAATCATGGAGTGTCTGGGGCAGGTAGTGTGGGAAGCGCAACGCCTGGGTACGCCGCTGGATAGCGACACCTACATCGATCTGATCCGGCAACGCGCCGGTCGTTGATCAGAAAAGGCGGTTCCGGCCGCCGCTGTCATGTTCTGCCGCGTCCGCCGGCGCGACGCCATACAAAACCCACAGCATTCAGCACATCGGCTCGGACAACGTGGCGCGGCCCGCCGCCGCGTAGCGGCTGGCACCCTGCATCCGCGACGATTGGCTCATCGCCGCAGGGCGAGGCGTCACCATGACGTCCGCCTCGTCGTCACCCGACACCGACGGCACCCAGGCGCGACTATTTGGATTGCCGGCAAAGTATTGCGACGGAATCTCGTAATGACTGGTGGCGCTAGCCCGCTTTGAACGCATCGGTACTCCTCTCTGATCACCCGATCGAACGGCGCATGATGCGCGGCTCCGGGCTGCTGACGAACAGCTGAACCTGTGAGAGCGAATTTACCGATGATCGTTCCGTGCGACTAGACTGCAAAATCCGCATGGGCTTATGAGTAGAACTTCATAATCCAATGCGGACTGTCGCGTGTATGCACAGGCTGCAAACCCGCCCGTATGGGTACGGTCAGGCGGGTGAGGTCACCAAAACGAGGTGAACGGGGTGAGGTCAGCGGCGTACGCCGAGCGGCCCCGGTTGCGCGGCCAGCCACGCCGATACGTTGGCGATGTCTTCGGCGGACAACTGGGTGGCGAAGGCGCCCATGATGGGATTCTTGCGCGCATTGGCCGTGGCCGGTGCGCCCGATGCGCCGCGCTGGTAGGCTTTCAGCGCATGCGCCAGATAATCGGCATGTTGACCGGCTAAGATCGGATACGACGGATCGACCGAGGTGCGCGCATCGGCGCCATGGCACGAGGCACAGTTCAGTTTCTCGAAGATCGCCTTGCCGGCGTTGAGATCGGCGGCCTGGGCCGACAAACCGGCCATGGCCAGTACGGCGCCCGCGAGGGCAACGGTGTAGCGTTTCATGTGTGCCCCCGGTTTATTTGAGATCGGCGTAGTAGGCGGCCAGATCGGCAATGTCCTGGTCGGACAGGCTGCCGGCGATGGCGTCCATGGTCGGATGCGAGCGCGATCCCTTTTTGTATTCGTTGAGTGCGGCTTCGATGTACTTCGCGTTCTGACCGGCGATCATCGGGACGTGGTACAGCTCGGGAAACGTTGCCTTGTAGCCGGGAATCCCATGGCAGCCGATACACATGGAGATCTTGTCGCGGGCCGCTTGAACATTGCCGACCGGGGGCGCATCGGCGGCGAACGTCTGGCCCGCGATCAAACAGGATCCGGCCAAAGTTATCGATGACACCATGCGCATCATAGGGTTTCGCAACTTCATGAAGATGTCTCTTATTATGGCTGTAGTCGTTTCCGGGCGTGCACCCGGCCGCAAAACACCTCGGATTGTACGATAATTGTCCGCACATTCCGCCCGCCGTCGCGCACCGTGCGACATTCTCACACGAGCTTGCCCCCATGCCGCTGAATCCCCCGTCCACGACCGCCGCCCGCTTCGAAGGCAGCGAGCGCTACGTTGCCACCGACGATCTCAAGCTTGCCGTCAATGCGGCATTGACGCTGCAACGCCCGTTGTTGATCAAGGGCGAACCCGGCACCGGTAAAACGATGCTGGCCGAAGAGGTCGCTGCGGCACTGGATCGGCCGCTGCTGCAATGGCACATCAAGTCCACCACCAAAGCCCACCAGGGGCTGTACGAATACGATGCCGTGTCGCGGCTGCGCGACTCGCAACTGGGCGACGAAAAGGTGCGGGATATCCGCAACTACATCATCCGGGGCGTGCTCTGGGAAGCCTTCCAGGCCGACGAGCCCGTGGTGCTGCTGATCGATGAAATCGATAAGGCCGATATCGAATTCCCCAACGATCTGCTGCGCGAGCTCGATCGCATGGAATTTCATGTTTACGAGACCCGGGAGACCATCAAGGCCGTCAATCGTCCGCTGGTGATCATCACGTCGAACAATGAAAAAGACCTGCCGGACGCCTTCCTGCGTCGCTGTTTCTTCCACTACATCCGCTTCCCCGACCGCGACACGATGCGCGACATCGTGGGCGTGCATTTCCCGGATCTGAAGCAAGACGTGATGCGCGCCGCGCTGGACACGTTCTTCGGCCTGCGCGAGGCGCCCGGACTCAAGAAGAAGCCGTCAACCTCCGAACTCATCGACTGGCTGCGTCTGCTCCTGGCCGAGGACGTCAGCGCTGAAGACCTGGCCCAGGCCTCAAAGGACGCCCTGCCCAAGCTTGCCGGCGCGTTGCTCAAGAACGAGCAGGATCTGCATTTGCTCGAACGCCTGGCGGCCATGACCCGCACCGGTCAGCGCCGTTAAGTTCTCAATCAGGGCCACCCATGCTCGTTGACTTCTTTTTCCATCTGCGTGCCCACCGCCTGCCGGTCTCCGTCAGGGAGTATCTATCGCTGCTCGACGCGTTGCGGCACGGCGTGATGGGGCCGTCGCTCGACGACTTCTATTATTTGTCGCGCATCGCCTTGGTCAAGGACGAGAGCTACTACGACCGCTTCGATGCGGCATTCGGATCGTTCTACAAAGGCCTGGAAGCCAAACTGCCGCCGGCCAAGGACATCCCGCTCGACTGGCTGATCAAGCAGTTGCAACGCGAACTCAGCGACGAGCAGAAAGCGGCCGCCGAGAAGCTCGGTTGGGACGAGCTGATGGAACGTTTGAAGCAACGGCTGGAAGACCAGAAAGGCCGCCACGAAGGCGGCAACAAATGGATCGGCACCGGTGGCACGTCACCTTTCGGCAATGGCGGCTACCACCCCGAAGGCATCCGCATCGGTGGGCAGTCGTCGGGCAATCGCAGCGCGGTCAAGGTGTGGGACATGCGCACCTTTCGCGACTATGACGATCAGGTGGAACTGGGCACGCGCAACTTCAAGGTCGCGTTACGCCGTTTGCGGCGCTTTGCCCGGCAAGGCGCCGAGATGGAGCTGGATCTGGACGGCACGATTGCAGGCACCGCGCGCAATGCCGGATACCTCGACCTTCAGATGGTGCCTGAACGCCGCAACACCGTGAAAGTACTGATGCTGCTGGACGTGGGCGGCAGCATGGACGACCACATTGCCCGTATCGAAGAGCTATTTTCGGCGGCGCGCAGCGAATTTCGGCATCTCGAGGTGTATTACTTCCACAACTGCCCCTATGAGTCGCTGTGGCAAAGCAATAGCCGCCGGCAAAGCGAACGGGCCGACACCTGGGATGTGCTGCGCAAGTACAACGCGGACTGGCGGCTGATCATTGTGGGTGACGCCACGATGAGCCCTTATGAAATCATGCAGCCGGGAGGCTCGGTCGAGCATTACAACAAGGAACCCGGCGCGACCTGGATGCAGCGGTTGCTGGAACAATGGCCGAAATCGGTGTGGCTGAATCCAGAATCGACGGCATCCTGGCAGTATCGTCAATCGATTGCATTGATGCGCGAGATCATGCACGACCGGATGTTTCCGGTCACGGTTGCCGGGCTTGAACAAGCGATGCGGCACCTCGCAAAATAGAAACGGGAGCCTCGCGCCGGCGATCGGCGCGGCTCCCCGGTCGTCAGGCGGCTTCGCGCTGCTGCGGGCAATGCCGCCAGTTCAACGCGTCCTGATCGAGATCGAGTTCGAAATGCTCGACGTAAGGGGCATGCGTCAAGCGGCCCGGCAGATCGCCTTCCACTTCCAGCACATGTCCTTTGAAACCGCAGGGTGTTACGGCACCTTCTGCGCAAAACCGGCCATCGGCCACATCGACCACATAGGTTTTGCGATCGTGCAACACCAGCGCGACGTACTTGCCATCATCGCTGGCATAGGCATAGCGAAAATGCCCTTTCAGGTTGGACGATTGCAGTGAACGGCCTGTCAATTGGGATAAAGCACGCGTGACGATTTCAGTCAGCATGGGGCTCTCCGGGTTGACGCGGCGGCACGATGCCACCGCATAGAGCGCGAGCAGCGTCGGAAGACGGTGTATGCCAACAGCAGGAATTTTGGACTGCGCCTGTTGCCCGAGAGCGGCGGCGCACCTGCTGGAAAGACCGGCGCTGAATGCCAATTCAGGCTACTCAATCCCAGGCGGTTCGGCTAGCTGTAACCGTATCGAGACAATTCAGCCACTGGGCTAGGGAAATATTTCGGCATATAACGCAACAAAATAAAGAGTCTGAGCGGGAATCTTTTCACGCTTCGCGACATGAATAAAGCGAACGGAAGTCGCCGTATACACTCCAAGCACATACGTTCTCTCGGAATTCGATTCATGCCACTGTCCTTTGCCGTGCTGGTGCGCCGTTTATCGGCGGCCTTCGTTGCCACGTTTCTAGGAGGTTCCGTCATTGCGGCGGAAGTGCCAACCGGTATCACGCAAGGCCCCGCGGTCGAAGGCGTGACCGAATACCGGCTCGAAAACGGCTTGCGGATACTGTTCGCACCCGACGCCTCCAAGCCCACCACGACGGTCAACATGACCTACCTGGTCGGCTCGCGGCACGAGAACTATGGCGAAACGGGCATGGCGCACTTGCTGGAGCACCTGCTTTTCAAGGGCACGGCCACGACCCGCAATGCGCTGGGCGAAATGTCGCGCCGCGGCCTGCAGGCCAACGGCTCAACCTCCAGCGATCGCACCAATTACTACGCCAGCTTTGCCGCCAATAGCGAAAATCTGGAGTGGTACCTGGGTTGGCAAGCCGACGCCATGGTCAATTCGCTGATTGCGCGCGAAGACCTTGACTCTGAAATGACCGTGGTCCGCAATGAAATGGAAAGCGGCGAGAACAATCCGTTCCGCGTGCTGATGCAGCGCATGGAAGCGTCGGCCTACGAGTGGCACAACTACGGCAAGAGCACGATTGGCGCACGCTCGGATGTGGAAAACGTCGACATCGGGCGTTTGCAGGCGTTTTATCGGCTGTATTACCAGCCTGATAATGCCGTATTGATCGTGACCGGAAAATTCGACCCCGCAGCCACGCTCAAGACCGTGGCACAGGCCTTCGGCAAGATTCCCCGTCCCGAGCGCACGCTTCCCCGGCTCTATACCGTCGAGCCCGTGCAGGATGGCGAGCGCAGTGTGACGCTGCGCCGCGCGGGCGGCGTGCCGATCGTCGCAGCGATGTACCACATCCCGTCGGCCGCCGATCCCGCCTTCGTACCGTTCGATCTGGCCAATACGATTCTGGGCGATACGCCGTCCGGCCGCCTGTATCACGCCATGGTGCCCACGAAGGAAGCCGCCAGCGTGTTCGGCTACACGATGACGCAGTTCGACCCCGGCATGACACTGTTCGCCGCGCAGCTCGAACCCGGCATGGATGCCGACCGCGCACTCAATACGCTGACGACAACGCTGGAAAATCTGTCGGCCAAGCCGTTTACGAATGAAGAGCTCGAGCGCGCCCGCAGCAAGTTCATGACGAGCTGGCAGCGTATTTACAGCGATCCCGAGCAGGTAGGGGCCGCGTTGTCGGAGTCGGTCGCTGCGGGCGACTGGCGCTTGTTCTTCCTGCATCGCGATCGCGGCCGCGATGCCAAGCTCGAAGACGTGCAAAACGCCGCCAATCACTATCTCCTGCAAAGCAACCGCACCTCGGGCCGCTATATCCCGACGGTCAAGCCACCCCGCGCGCCGGCAACCACAGCAGTCGATATCGACGCGCTGCTGAAGGACTACAAGGGCGACCCCGGCTTCGTGGCCGTGGATGCCTTCGATCCCACACCGGACAACATCGATCGCCAGACGCGCCGCACCCAGCTCGACCTGCCCAACGGCCCGGTGTATTTGAGCCTGCTGCCCAAGCCCACGCGCGGCAACATCGTGCAGGCCCGCCTGCTGGTGCAGTCCGGTGAACTCGATCAGTTTCGCGGCAAGCGCACGACCGCCATGGCGATGGCCGATCTGCTCGAGCGCGGCACGCCTACCCTCACCCGCCAGCAGATCCAGGATCGTTTCGACCAATTGCAAGCCGAGGTGTCGATCGGCGGTATGGCCGGCAATCTGCAGGTGTCGATGACCACCACGCGCGAGCATCTGTCCGAGTTGACGGCTTTGGTACTGGACATCATTCGCCAGGCCAACTTCCCACAGGATCAGATCGACGAGTATCAGCGCCAGATGGCCAGCAGCATCCAGCAAAGCATGACCGAGCCGCGCTCGGTGGCCGCGCGGGCGCTGGGCCGTTACGCCAATCCGTATCCGAAAGATGATGTGCGCTACATGCCGAGTTTCGAGGAGTCGCTCGAGAATGTACGCGCCGTGAATCGCGAAGCGCTCCAAGCCTTCCACGACCAATTCGTGGGTACCGGGTCGGTGTACTTCACGGCCGTAGGCGCGTTCGACCCCGAGGCGATCCAGACCACGTTGAAAGCCGGCCTGGCCGACTGGAAACGTGCCCCGGCCTATACGCGCATCCCGAGCCCCTACAACGCCGTTGTACCCAAGGCGTTCGACGTCAACACGCCGGACAAGGCCAATGCCTTCTTCCTGTCGCGCGTGCCGATGAAGCTGCAGGATACGGATCCCGACTATGCCGCCCTGTACGTGGCCAACTATCTGCTGGGCGCGTCTGAAACGTCGCGCTTATGGAACCGGGTACGCGAAAAAGAAGGCTTGTCCTATACCGTGCGCAGCGACCTCTCCGTGTCGTCGTTCGAGCCGGACGCCAACTGGACGATCTATGCGATCTACGCGCCTGAGAACCGCGAACGTCTGCAACGTGCCGTGAATGAAGAGCTGGCCCGCGCCGTCAAGGAAGGCTTTACCGCCGAAGAAGTGAAGGACGGCATTGCCTCGCTGCTGAGCTACCGCCGTCTGGCCCGCTCGCAAGACGATGTGCTCGTGTCCGCCTGGCAGGGCTATCGCGTGCAGCAACGCACGTTTGCCTGGTCGGCCGAGATGGACGAAAAAATCGCCGCGTTGACTCCGGAGAAGATCAACGCGGCGTTGCGGTCGCATTTGAAGCCTGAAGACTTCAGCAGCGTTTATGCGGGTGATTTCACGCGCGCCCAAGCGGCCAAGCCCGCGCAGGCCGAAAAGCCTGCACCGGCCGCGCAGCCGAAGGTCAACTGAAGAATTCCTTCACGCGGTCCGTCCAGGACTTGCTCTGCGGCGAGTGGCGATCGCCACCGTCGTTGAGCGAGGCCTCGAACTGGCGCAGGATGACCTTCTGTTCTTCGCTGAGCTTGACCGGCGTTTCCACCGCCACATGGCAGTACAGATCGCCGGGATAGTTGCCGCGCACGCCGCGGATACCCTTGCCGCGCAATCGGAACACCTTGCCCGACTGCGTGCCGTCGGGAATCGTGATCTCGGCCTTGCCGGTGAGCGTGGGCACTTGCAGATCGCCACCCAATGCTGCCGTCGTAAACGGAATCGTCAGCTCGCAATGCAGATCGTCGCCATCGCGCTGGAAGATCTTGTGCGGCTGAATGTGCACTTCCACATACAGGTCACCTGACGGACCGCCGTTCACACCCGGTTCGCCGTTGCCGGACGAGCGGATGCGCATGCCGTCGTCGATGCCGGCCGGAATCTTGACCTGCAACGTCTTGTTCTTGCGCACACGGCCTTCACCGCTGCACGCCGTGCACGGATCGGTGATCTCTTTGCCGTTGCCATGGCAAGTGGGGCACGTCTGCTGCACGCTGAAAAAGCCTTGCTGCATGCGTACCGTACCGGCGCCACCGCACGTGCGGCAGGTTTTCGGCGTGGTACCCGGCTTGGCGCCCGAGCCATGGCACACCTCGCAGTTGTCCCAGCTGGGCACGCGAATCTCGGTGTCGAAACCGTTGGCCGCCTGCTCGAGCGTGATGTCCAACGCGTACTTGAGATCGGAACCGCGATACACCTGCGGGCCACCGCGGCGGCCCTGCCCTGCAGCCCCACCGAAGATCTCGCCAAAGATGTCGCCGAAGGCATCGGCAAAGCCACCGCCCATGCCCGCGCCGCCCATGCCACCGGCATTGGGGTCCACACCGGCATGTCCGAAGCGGTCGAACGCGGCGCGCTTCTGCTCGTTGGTGAGGATTTCGTAAGCCTCGTTGGCTTCCTTGAATTTTTCCTCGGCCTCTTTGTTGTCCGGATTGCGGTCCGGATGGTGTTTCATCGCCAGCTTGCGATAGGCCTTCTTGATGTCGTCGTTCGAGGCGTTCTTGGCGACGCCCAACACCTCGTAATAATCACGTTTTGCCATAATCGTCCGCCCCGCGATCGGGGCACTCTGTCGTGTCGCAGCGCCGTAGACGCTGACAGGGGCTAAAAAGCGCGCGCCCGGCGACCGTCAAAAACGGGCCGGGCGTGCGCGTGGGTCAGAGCATGACCATTACTGGTCGCGCTTGACTTCCTTGAAGTCGGCATCGACGACGTTGTCGTCAGCCGGTTGCGCTTGCGCACCTTCAGGTTGGCCGCCGGCCGCTTGCTGCGCTTGCATGTCGGCGTACATCTTCTCGCCCAACTTCTGCGAGGCCGTCGACAGGGCTTCGACCTTGGCGTCGATGGCCGGCTTGTCGCCGTCCTTCAACACCTCTTCGAGGTCCTTGATGGCGGCTTCGATCGTTTCCTTCTCGCCGACTTCCAGCTTGTCGCCGTATTCGGTCAACGACTTGCGGGTGGCGTGCACCAGCGCATCGGCCTGGTTGCGCGTTTGCGCCAGTTCGGCCAAGCGATGATCTTCTTCCGCGTTTTGCTCCGCGTCCTTGACCATGCGCTGGATCTCGTCTTCGGACAAACCAGAGTTCGCCTTGATCGTGATCTTGTTTTCCTTGCCGGTGCCCTTGTCCTTGGCCGACACATGCAGGATGCCGTTGGCATCGATATCGAAGGTCACTTCGATCTGCGGCGTGCCGCGTGCCGAAGGCGGGATGCCTTCGAGGTTGAATTCGCCCAGGCCCTTGTTGCCGGCGGCGATTTCGCGCTCGCCCTGGTACACCTTGATGGTGACCGCGGGCTGGTTGTCATCGGCCGTCGAGAACACTTGCGAGAAGCGCGTCGGGATGGTCGTGTTCTTCTGGATCATCTTCGTCATCACGCCACCCAGGGTTTCGATACCCAACGACAACGGGGTTACGTCCAGCAGCAGCACGTCCTTGCGATCGCCCGAAAGCACTGAACCTTGAATCGCAGCGCCGGCGGCAACTGCTTCATCGGGGTTCACGTCCTTGCGCGGATCCTTGCCGAAGAACTCTTTGACCTTTTCCTGCACCTTGGGCATGCGGGTCATACCGCCGACCAGGATGATGTCGTCGATATCCGACACCTTCACACCGGCATCCTTGATCGCGATGCGGCAAGGTTCGATGGTGCGGGCGATCAGATCTTCGACCAGCGACTCGAGCTTGGCACGGGTGATCTTCAGGTTCAAGTGCTTCGGACCAGACGCGTCGGCCGTGACGTACGGCAGATTGATTTCGGTCTGCTGCGTCGACGACAGTTCGATCTTGGCCTTTTCAGCCGCTTCCTTCAGACGCTGCAGTGCCAGCACATCCTTGGACAGATCCACACCTTGCTCTTTCTTGAACTCAGTGATGATGTAATCGATGATGCGTTGGTCGAAATCTTCGCCGCCCAGGAACGTATCGCCGTTCGTGGAAAGCACTTCGAATTGCTTTTCGCCATCGACGTCGGCGATTTCGATGATCGACACGTCGAACGTGCCGCCACCCAAGTCATACACGGCAATCTTGCGATCGCCCTTTTCCGACTTGTCCATGCCGAACGCCAGGGCGGCTGCCGTGGGCTCGTTGATGATGCGCTTGACTTCCAGACCTGCGATGCGGCCGGCGTCCTTGGTGGCTTGACGCTGGCTGTCGTTGAAGTAAGCCGGCACCGTAATGACGGCTTCGGTCACTTCGTGGCCGAGAAAGTCTTCGGCGGTCTTCTTCATCTTGCGCAGCACGTCGGCCGACACTTGGGGGGGCGCCATTTTCTTGCCGCGCACTTCCACCCAGGCGTCGCCGTTGTCGGCGCGCACGATGCCGTAGGGCATCAATTCGATGTCCTTCTGAACGGCTTTCTCTTCAAACTTGCGGCCGATCAAACGCTTGACCGCGTACAGCGTATTGCGGGGGTTCGTGACCGCCTGGCGCTTGGCCGGTGCGCCGACGAGGGCCTCACCGTCTTCCATGTACGCGACGATGGACGGCGTGGTGCGCGTGCCTTCGGCGTTCTCGATGATTTTGACCTGGCCGCCGTCAAGCACCGCCACGCAGCTGTTGGTGGTGCCGAGGTCGATACCGATGATTTTGCTCATGATGGCTTTACCTTGAATCTCAAACTATGCGAAAAGGATTTAAAACTTCAGTCCCCATTTAATTGGGGTTGGGAGTAGGGCTTTTCAAGACGCCGAAGCGTCTTTTTGCGCATCGGCCTGCAGTTTCTGCACTGCCTGGGTGAACTGCGGCAGGCCCGGCCAGCCCGTAATCCGTCCCAGGCGCTTGCCCGAACGGAAAAAATAGAAGGCCGGCACGCCGTGCAACGAAAACCGGCGGCTCAGCGCCGTATCGCTGTACACATCGGCCTGGAACCAGGTGAGCCCGAGCGCGGTGAGCTGGGCGCGATAGTGCATGGCCGACTGCTTGAACAGATTGCAGTTGTAGCAATCGTGTCCCCACAAAAAACACACACCGCAGATCGTCGCCCGGCGCACGCACCACTTGCTCGTCGAAGCGGACATCGGCGGTTTCGCTCATTGCGAAGGCCTCGAAGACCGCGGTCGGGTCGAAAGCGGTGGGATCGGCCATGGCGCTCGCCTTATGCCTTGCCGGCCGACACGATCACCAACGCGGGCCGCAGCACGCGATCCGAGATCATGTAGCCTTTTTGCAGGGTCTGAACGATGGTGTTGGCCGGCTGATCGCCCGGCACCGACGAAATCGCCTGGTGCTTGTGCGGATCGAACTTGTCGCCCTGGGCCGGCTGCACTTCCGTCAGGCGGTTGCGTTCGAAGGCCGAGGACACCTGTTTGAGGGTGACTTCGACGCCTTCGCGCAGCGTATCCAAGGTTTGATCGGCCTGGGCCAGCGCGGCTTCGAGACTGTCCTTGACGGGCACCATGCTCTCGGCGAACGATTCGATGCCGAATTTGTGGGCCTTGGACACGTCTTCCTGGGCCCGACGGCGGACGTTTTCCGTATCGGCGCGGGCGCGCAACACAGCTTCCTTCTGCTCGGCCACTTCAGCCAACGCGGCATCCAACTGCGCTTGTAACAGCGCGATCGGGTCTTCGGCCGCATCGGCCGGCGCGTCGACAAAATCAGGTGCGTCGCCCTTCGGGTGGGCGTTGGGATCGGTCTCGGGCCGGGGATCGACCGGCTCGTGCGATGCCGTCATGGACTAGTCCTCCAGAATTCAAAAAAGCGGTTGGCCTGAATAATGGGGACGAGCGCAGGGTTTTCAAGGGGTCAGCCGGGCCAACCCTGCAGATGACGACGCACCACGGTCGTCAGGGCGCCAGCCCAGGCGGGATCGTCGTTGAGCGCGGTGATGTAACGGAACTGCTTGCCGCCGGCCTCCAGAAAGGCGTCGCGGCACTCCTCGCTCACTTCTTCGAGCGTTTCAAGGCAGTCGGCCAGGAAACCCGGGCACACCACATCGATATCGGTTACGCCCTGCCCCGCCAGCATTTTCAACGTGGGCTCGGTGTAGGGCTCCAGCCAACGGGCGGCGCCGAACCGGCTCTGAAACGTGACTTCATACTGATCCGCAGTCAATGACAATGCGCGGGCCAATTGGTGCGCACTCTGCAAGCAGTCGCGGTAATAGGGGTCGCCCATTTCGATCGAAGCGCGCGGCAGACCATGAAAGCTCATCACGAGCTTTTGCGGACGGCCATTGGCGTCCCAAAACGCCTGGATCTTGCCTGCCATGGCGTCGATATAGCCAGGATCGTCGTGAAAACGCTTGATGAACCGCAATTCCGGCTGGTCGCGCAGCCGCGCCACATGACGCGTCACGGCATCGACCACGGTGGCGGTCGTGGACGCCGCGTATTGCGGATACATCGGCACGACCAGAATATGCTCGCAGCCGCGTGCGCGCAGCTTGGTCATCGTGTCGGGAATCGACGGATTGCCGTAGCGCATCGCCAACTCGACTTCCACATCCAGGCCCGCCTGAGCCAGGTGCGTGCGCACCCCGTCCGTTTGCGACTGGCTGTAAACCAATAGCGGCGAGCCGCCCTCCATCCAGATCCCGGCATAGCGCGGCACCAGCCGCTTCGGACGCCCGGTGAGCACGAACAAATTGAGGATCGGCCACCACAGGTATTTCGGGATCTCGATCACGCGGGGATCGGACAGGAATTCGCGCAGATAGCGCCGAATGGCGGGCGCCGTGGCCTCGTCGGGCGTGCCCAGATTGACCAGCATGATGCCAACGCGCCCTACCGTACGAGGCGCGGGATGCTCATCGAAAGGGTCGGCCTGAGGGGTTTCAGGGAGGTAGCGCTCGGGCCAGAGATACTTGAACAGACGGAGGAACAAGAGAAACCTTATTGGTTGTGGCTGAGCGCGTTGGACAGCAATCGCGCGGTGATGTCGACGATGGGAATCACGCGTTCGTACGCCATGCGCGACGGTCCGATCACGCCGAGGGTGCCCACCACCTTGCCATCCACGCCATAGGGCGCGGTGATGACCGAGACGTCTTCGAGCGGCATCAATTGCGAGTCGCCGCCGATGTAAATCTGTACGCCCTGCGCGCGGCTGGACACATCCAGGAGCTGCAGAAGATCGGTTTTCTTTTCGAACAACGAGAACATCCGGCGCAGGCGGTCCATGTCGGACGCGATATCGGTCACTTCAAGCAGCTTGCGCTCGCCCGAGATCACCACCGAATCGTTGTCGTCGAACGCCTCGGTTCCCGCTTCGACCGCGGCCTGCATCAACCCGGAGATTTCCTCACGCAGCTGGGCGAGCTCGGTGGCCAACGTGCGGCGCACGGCGTCGAACGATTTGCCGGCGAAATGCGCATTGAAGAAGTTGGCGGCTTCGAGCAGTTCGATCTGCGTGTAGTCGCGCTGCACAAACAGGATGCGGTTCTGCACATCGCCATCGGGCGTCACGATGATGAGCAATACCCGCTTGTCGGACAGACGAATGAATTCGACCTGGCGAAAGATCTGCGCGCGTTTGGGCGCCAGCACCACGCCGGCGAATTGCGTGAGGTTCGACAGCAAGGCGGCCGCCGCATTCACCGCACGCGAGGGCTCGGAAGCCGGCAGCATGTTGCGGATATGCGCCGGCTGGGCCTCGTACGAATGCACGGCCAGAAGCGAATCGACGAACACGCGGTAGCCGCGCGGCGTGGGCACGCGCCCCGCCGACGTATGCGGGCTGTGAATGAACCCGAGGCCTTCGAGGTCAGCCATCACATTGCGTATCGTGGCCGGCGACAGGTCGATCACCTTGGAAAGCGTGCGGGAGCCGACGGGCTGCCCATCGGTGATATAGCGTTCGATCAACGCCTTTAACAAAGCACGAGCACGGTCATCCATATTCGCTATTTTATGGAAAGAATCGCCCACAGTGCTATTTTTGTCAGATCGCCCTCTATCCGGCCCCATATAATCGGCCGCATACTCTCGTTTTGAGCCTTCCACCCATCGTCGCCCATGCACTTTAAAACCGTTGCCTTGATCGGCCGCTATCAGGATTCAGGCATGGCCCTGCCCCTGCGGGCGATCGCCGAACGTCTCACCCAGTCGCACTGCCACATCCTGATCGAGTCGGACACGGCAGCCAATACCGGGATGGACGAGTTCGCCGTGGCGTCGATGCAGACCATCGGCGAGCGTGCAGATCTGGCCATCGTGGTGGGCGGGGACGGCACCATGCTGGGCGCCGCGCGGCACCTGGCGCCCTACGATATTCCGCTGGTCGGCATCAACCATGGCCGCCTGGGCTTCATCACGGATTTGCCGCTCGAAGACGCCAACGATGCGCTCGAACGCATTCTGGACGGCAGCTACGTGGCCGAGGAGCGGGTGCTGCTGGAAGGCAGCGTGTGGCGCGGCGACGAAAAAATGTTCTGTGCCACCGCGCTCAACGACGTGGTGCTCAACCGCGCGGGTCGTGGGGGCATGATCGAGGTTCGGGTGGAGCTGGATGGCATCTACATGAACACGCAGCGCGCCGATGGCCTCATCATCGCCACGCCTACCGGTTCCACGGCCTATTCGCTCTCGGCCGGCGGTCCGCTGTTGCACCCAACCCTCAATGCACTGGTGCTCGTGCCCGTGGCACCGCAAACGCTGTCCAACCGCCCCATCGTGATTCCCGATACCGGCGAGCTCAGCATGACGCTCACCGCCATCGGCCGCGTTGAGCTGGGCGCCAGCGTGCACTTCGACATGCAAACCTGGTCGGACCTGCAACCGGGCGATCGCATCACCGTGCGCCGTAGCCCGCATACCGTGCGCTTCCTGCATCCCGAGGGCTATAGCTTCTTTTCCACGTTGCGCCACAAGCTGCATTGGAACCTGATGCCGCAAGCCCTTATCAACACGGACGCTACCGACTGACACGACATGCTGCGCACCCTGCATATCCGTGACTTCGTCATCGTCGATCAAGCCGAAATCCACTTCGGCGACGGCTTCACCGTATTTTCCGGCGAGACCGGCGCGGGCAAGTCCATCCTGATCGACGCCCTTGCCTTGACCCTCGGCGGCCGCGGCGACGTGAGCATCGTGCGTGAAGGGGCACCGCGCGCCGACATCAGCGCGGTGTTCGACACACCCGATACGCTACGCGCGTGGCTCGTCGAACACGAGCTCGATCACGGCGACGAACTGGCGCTGCGACGCGTCGTCGACGCCCAAGGCCGCAGCCGTGCGTTCGTCAACGGCGTGCCGTCAACGCTGAGCCAATTGCGGGAGTTGGGCGACCAACTGGTCGACATCCACGGCCAGCATGCGCACCAGAGCCTGATGCGGGGCGATGCGCAACGCGATCTCGTCGATGCGCATGGCAATCATGCCGAGCTCGCCCGCGAGGTCGCGCAGGCGCACAAGCACTGGCGTGCGATGGCCCGACGGCTCGAGCTTGCCGAACAGGATGCCGAGACGCTCAAGGCGGCGCGCGACCTGATCGCCTGGCAGGTCGACGCCCTGGATCAGCTCGATCTGCAACCGGGCGAGTGGGATGCCCTGCAGACTGAACAAACCCGTCTGGCCCATGCCCAAACGCTGCTCGACGGGGCCGCCCAAATTCTGACGGCCATCGATGGCGATGACGACAGCGCCCAGCATCGCGTGCAGGTGGCCGTCTCGAAACTCAATCAACTGCTGCGCCACGATCCGGGCTTGCAGAGCATTCACGACACGCTCGAATCGGCCGGCATTGCGCTGGACGAAGCATCGTCGGAACTGAATCACTATTTGAGCCGGGTCGAACTCGATCCCGAGCGCCAGAACCAGATCGAAAGCCGTTTGTCGGCAGTGTTCGATGCGGGCCGGCTACTCAAAACGCCGCCCGAAGGACTCGATGCCCTGCGCGAGCAGCGCCACGCAGAACTGGCCGAGATGGAAGCCTCCGCCGACGTCGCGAAACTGCGCCGCGAGGCCGACGCCGCGCGCTCGTCATATGACCATGCAGCCGAACGACTGACCGCGGCGCGCGCGGGTACCGTGCAGAAGCTCTCGGCACTGGTCACTGGCGCCATGCAGACGCTGGCCATGCAGGGGGGCCGTTTTGAGGTGCAATTGGTAAGCGGTGCGCCCTCGGCGCACGGCAATGAGGATGTGGTGTTTCTGGTGGCAGGCCACGCCGGCACCACGCCCCGCCCGCTCGGCAAGGTGGCGTCAGGCGGCGAGCTGTCGCGCATCTCGCTCGCATTGTCGGTGATTGCCAGCCGTGCGGCGCGCGTACCCACGCTGATATTTGATGAAGTCGATAGCGGCGTGGGCGGTGCCGTGGCCGAGGTGGTGGGCCAACTGCTGCGCGAATTGGGCGAGCGTCATCAGGTGCTCTGCGTCACGCACTTGCCGCAGGTGGCCGCGTGCGCCTCGGCACATTTCCAGGTGAGCAAGGCCGAAGCGGATGGGATCACCCGTTCGAGCATCGTGCCGCTATCGGAAAAGGAACGCGTCGAAGAAGTCGCCCGCATGCTGGGCGGCATCAAGATCACCGCCACGACCCGCAAGCACGCGCGCGAAATGCTCGGCTAGACTTTAAGCGGGTGCCGCCAGGGGCGCAGCAACAGCGTCGGCTGACGAGCCCCGGACCTGCGGGCTCCGGCTTACCGGCTCAGGCTTGCTGGTCCAGGCGCGCCGGCTCAGGCTCAGGCTTGCTGGTCCAGATGCGCCGGCTCAGGCTCACCAGCTCGGATCTACTGGCTCAGGCCGCCGCGGGTGGCCGGACGCGAGCTGCAGTCGCTGCATACGCCGTACAACACCATCGCATGGCTTTCCAACGAAAAGCCGTTATCTTTCGCGATCTTGTGCTGGCGACGCTCGATTTCGGTATCCGAAAACTCGACGACCGTGCCGCAATTGGTGCAAATCAGGTGATCGTGGTGATCGCCATCATTGAGTTCAAACACGGCCTTGCCGCTGTCGAACTGGCTGCGCGACAGGATACCGGCCTGCTCGAACTGGGTGAGCACACGATAGACGGTGGCCAGGCCGATTTCGACGTTTTCGCCAATGAGGGCCCGATACACATCTTCGGCGCTAAGGTGACGTTCGCCGGATTTGCGGAAAATATCGAGGATCTTCAGGCGCGGGAAAGTGGCCTTCAATCCCATATTTTTCAGTTCACTCTGGTCGCTCATGGTGTAATCGCAGTCTTTACTAAACCTTTATGATACCGTTTTATCGGTCTTTTTACGGGGGACTGCGTGTCCACGAATGCTTCCTATTACACCCGCCGCTGCGCGATTGCCGCTGTGCTCGGCGTCGCCTTGACGCTTTCCGGCTGCGCATCGGGCAAGTGGGGCTTCCCTTACAAGGCCCCCATCCAGCAAGGTAACTGGATCACCAGCGAGCAGGTCGCCCTGCTGCAACCCGGCATGACGCGCGAACAAGTGCGCTTCGCCCTGGGTAGCCCCACGCTCACCAGCGTGCTGCACGCCGATCGCTGGGATTACCCCTATTACTTCAAGCCGGGTTACGGCGACGCCGTTGAGCGCAAGTTCACGGTCTATTTCCAGAACGACGTGCTGGCACGCTGGGAAGGCGACCAGCAGCCTGCGCTGCAGCCGTTCCAGATGGGCCAGCAAAATCCCAAAGCCGATGAGCGTGCCGAAGAGCGATCGGCCCGCGAGACCGAACGTATTCGCGAAGATGCCGGACGTCAGGTCACGCCGCGCATCAATGTAGACGCCGTTACGGGCGACGGATCGGGCAATCCGAGCACGGTCCCCGCCTCAGTGGGCGGCCCGTCGCCGGCGCTGCCGTAGTGCGTGCCGGGCAGCACTGCCCGGCGCTCGTCGTTTCGCCAAGCGGGCGGCCATAGCGCCGCCCGACGTCATCTTATCGTTGGAGCGCAGTATGAAAATCGCCGTCGCAGGCGCCAGCGGCCGCATGGGCCGCATGTTGATCGAAGCCATCGTCAACGCCCCCGACCTGACCCTGGCCGCCGCGCTTGATCATGCCGGCAACGCCAATGTGGGCCAGGATGCCAGCGCGTTTCTGGGCAAGCCCAGCGGCGTCGCCATCACCGACCAACTGGATGCGCTGGCAGGTGCCGACTGCCTGATCGATTTCACCCGCCCGGAAGGCACACTCGCCCACCTGGAGGCCTGCGTCAAACATGGCGTACGCATGGTGATCGGCACCACCGGCTTCGACGACGCCGGGCGCGCCGCGATCGCACGCGCGGGCGAATCGATTGCCATCGTGTTCGCACCCAATATGAGCGTGGGCGTCAACGCCACGCTCAAGCTGCTCGATCTGGCGGCCCGGATGCTCAACTCGGGCTTCGATGTGGAAGTTTTCGAGGCGCACCATCGCAACAAGGTCGACGCGCCTTCTGGCACCGCGCTCATCATGGGCGAAACGGTGGCAAAAGCGTGGGACAAGTCGCTGGACGACATCGCTACCTGGTCGCGGGAAGGCGAAACCGGTCCGCGCGAAACCGGCACCATCGGCTTCTCGGTGGTGCGTGGCGGCGATCTGGTCGGCGAGCACACCGTGTACTTTTGCGGCACCGGCGAACGCATCGAAATCACGCACAAGTCCAGCAGCCGCGCCACGTATGCAGAAGGCAGTCTACGCGCCGCCCGCTTCCTGAAGGACAAGCAGACGGGTGTGTTCGATATGCAGAGCGTGTTGGGGCTGTAAGCGAGCGCTCGTCCGGCGAGTCGTCATCGCGGTTGGCGTCCCCGCCGAGCCATCAGGACGGCGCGGTGTCGGTAATCGCGGTTTCAGGGTTCGCGTTCCAACCCACGTCACCACGACGGCTCACGGTTGGCCCGAGTCGATGGGTCGGCACGTGCTCAAGCTAGCGGCACCACCACGGGTTCCGGCTCGAGCATCACGCCGTAGCGCGCCATGACATCGTCCTGAATGGCGCGCGCCAACGCCAGAATGTCCCCGGCGCGCGCGCCGCCGCGGTTGACCAAAACCAACGCCTGGCGGTCGTGCACACCGGCCGCGCCAAGATCGCGACCCTTCCAGCCGCATTGATCGATCAACCAACCGGCCGCAAGCTTGTAGCGGCCATCGGTCTGACGATAAGCCACCAAACCAGGGAATTTTTCGGCCAGCGCGCGGTGGTGCTCGGCACTCACCCAAGGATTCTTGAAGAAGCTGCCGGCGTTACCGATCCGGGCGGGGTCGGGCAGCTTGGCGCGCCGGATGGCGCAGACGGCATCGAACACCGCCTTCGCATCGACCGAGTCATCGGCAGCCAGACGCGCCTCTTTCAATGCATGGAGATCGGGATAGTCCAGCATCGGCTGCCACGTTTGCGGCAATCGAAAACGCACAGCCAGAATCACCCATCGGCCCGCCGCATCGTGCTTGAAGCGGCTGTCCCGGTAAGCCAGACCGCATTCTTTCGACGCAAGCGTCACAAGGGCCTGGGCATGCATATCCCACGCGACCACACTGTGCAGGCGATCGACGAGCTCGATACCGTAGGCGCCGATGTTCTGCACGGGCGCCGCGCCGACGTTGCCGGGGATCAGCGCCAGATTTTCCAGCCCCCACCACCCTTGCGCCACGCAATAGGCCACCAGTGCGTGCCAATTCTCACCGGCACCCGCCTCGACGATCCAATGCCCGTCATCCTCGCCCACCAGTGTCACGCCCTTGAAGGCCGGACGCACCACCACGCCACCGACCTCTTCCGGAAGCACCACGTTGCTGCCCCCACCCAATACCAGCATCGCGCCGTGCAGGACGACGAGATCGTGGAGCCCGGGCAGCTGATTCGCTTGTTCGAGCGTGACGCATGCGCGTGCGTGGCTGCGCAATCCAAGCGTGTTGCAGGCCGTCAAATCGACCGGCTCGGCAACAAGTGCTGCGGATTTTGAAGATGTTTTCGACAGGGGTATTGACATGCAGCTACCAAGTTATGCTAATATCTTTTTCTTCGCTCAGTTTACTTGAACGAACAGCAAGACCGAGATCGAAGTTTGATCGCACTGCGCGGCAAATGCCAAGCAACGGCGAATAAACGATGATCGAAAGACAAGCTGAAAAATTTCAGGTAATATGCGCGACTTCGATGACATCACGTTGGTTTACCAACACACCAGGGTGTCACTCGACGCGGGAATAGCTCAGCTGGTAGAGCGCAACCTTGCCAAGGTTGAGGTCGCGAGTTCGAGCCTCGTTTCCCGCTCCAAATTCAGTGAAAAAGGGAAGCCTCCGGGCTTCCCTTTTTCATTGCCGGGCAGTTTTTGTTCGAAGCCGCGCAAAATCATTCGACGCGCATTCACCTCGCAGGCTTCGTCAGGCTCGCGATTCCCCCTTGCGGGTTTCGTCGCACGGCTGCACCTCGGTTGCACGTCGGTTGCACGCTCCTACCCTCCCATCGGTTCTACGCGCCCACCCACGTAAGCAGGCATCCGGAAACGTGGTCGCCACCCTCACTTGCACGCCGTTTTCAAAACGTTGTATACTCGCTGTCTTTCGTGAATACTGATCTTGATCGAGGGGTTAAGCCCCGCATCGCAGGCCGCAAGCCCGCATGCAGATCGAAATCTCGAAGCGTCAAGGCTCGGTGTTATGAAATACGCGGGAATAGCTCAGTTGGTAGAGCGCAACCTTGCCAAGGTTGAGGTCGCGAGTTCGAGCCTCGTTTCCCGCTCCAGATTTTACGCACGGACATCCATCGTAATGTCCGTGGCTAATAAGAAATGAAAGCAAAGAAGTAATAGCAAAAAAAGTAAAAGCGAAAAGCTTGAGTTTGTCTTGCCGGCGCTTGCTGTGCCGGACCTGCCGGCGCCATGGCAGAGTGGTTATGCAGCGGATTGCAAATCCGTGTACGTCGGTTCGATTCCGGCTGGCGCCTCCAAGTATTTTCAGCACCTCACGGCTCGCATTCATGCGGGCCGTTGTTGTTTGTGCGCTCGCGTTTCCGGTATGGTTTGGCCTCGCGCCTTCAACTGGAATATGCCCATGGATCCCCAAGTACTCGACGCCGTTGCACGCTGGCCCAATGTGCCGGCCGTGTACGGCTGGCTCTCGCTCGACGGGCGCGGACGGTTTCGGCTCCATCCGCAGGGCGATGCCGGCGCCCACACCGCGGGCGAATCGATCTCCAATACGCAAATTCTGGGCTTCATGGCGCGCAACTATGCGCATGACGATGCCGGCCGCTGGTATTTTCAAAACGGCCCGCAGCGGGTGTACGTGCGTGTGGACGGTGCGCCGCTCATTCTGCGCGGTGCCGATGAAGGCCATGCACTGGTCGCGCACACGGGGGCCGCGATCGCGCGCATCGACGCCTGGTGGCTGGATGACGCCGGAGCCCTGTACGCCACCACCGACATCGGCCCAGGCATGATCGAGGATCGCGATCTGCCGGCGGTATTCGACGCCCTCACCTTGCCGGACGGCAGCCCTGCGCTCGAACGGATTGCCGCACTGCCGCCCGGCCAGCAACTCGACATCGCCGCGTTCGGCAGCACAGCCACACTGACCGCCGTGGCCCGCCGCGACATTCCGCAGGCGATGGGCTTCGTGGCCATGCCCGCAGGCGATCCCGCATGAGCATCCGCCCACAGACACCGGTGCATACCCAGGCCCGTGCACAGCACATGCAGATAAGTGGGCAAGATAAGCCAATGCCGCGCTCGATCCTCGCCAAGCTTCGGTAGAATCCTGGCATGAGCGACGACCCAGCCTTCTACTTTCCCGCACCGCGCCGCGCCCACTTCTGCAGCCAGTGCGGCACGCCGATTACCCGCCGGGTGCCGCCCGACGATAATCGCGAGCGCGATGTTTGCGAACATTGCGGCGCCATCCATTATCAGAACCCGCGCATCGTGGTGGGCACGCTGCCCGTCCTTGGCGACCGCGTATTGCTCTGTCGCCGGGCGATCGAACCGCGCTACGACACCTGGACGCTGCCGGCAGGCTTCATGGAGCTGGCCGAAACGATCTCCGAAGGCGCGATGCGCGAGACGGCCGAAGAGGCCGGCGCATCGATCGAATTGGGCACGCTCTATACCGTCATCGATGTCGCACGGGTGGATCAGGTGCATGTGTATTTTCTGGCCCATGCCCGTGACGACAGCCTGAATCCCGGCCCCGAAAGCCTGGAAGCGCGCTTTTTCACTGAAGCCGACATTCCTTGGGACAACTTGTCGTTTGGATCGGTGGTGACCACGCTGCGGCACTTTTTCGCCGACCGCAAGGCGGGCACGTTTCCCACGCATCATTACGCCATCGACTAAGCCTCATCATGAAACTGCCGTGGCTGACGCGGGACACGCCGTTTCCTCCGGTTGAACAAGCCTGGCGGGATCCGGATGGCCTCCTGGCCGCCGGCGGCGATCTGTCGCTCGAACGGCTGCGCTCGGCCTACACCCAGGGCATTTTTCCGTGGTCGTCAGAGGACGAGCCGCTGTTGTGGTGGAGCCCTGACCCGCGCATGGTGTTGACCTGTGCCGAGTTCGCGCCGCCCCATGCGCTGCGCAAACGCCTGCGGCAGATCGCGCGCGATGAACGCCAGCCGCACTCGCGGATCGAAGTTCGGGTCGACACCGCATTCGCCGAGGTGATTGCAGCCTGTGCCGCGCCCCGCCTGCCCGAAACCGGCACATGGATCACGCCCGCCATGCAACGGGCCTACATTGCATGGCACGCCGAAGGCACTGCACACAGCATCGAAACCTGGATCGACGGCCAGCTCGCCGGGGGCCTGTACGGAATCAATCTGGGCCGAATGTTTTTTGGCGAGTCGATGTTTACCCGCGTGACCGATGCCTCGAAGATTGCATTGGCCTATCTGGTGAATTTTCTGCGTCTGCACGACGTGCCCTTGCTCGATTGCCAACAGCAGACCGCCCACCTGGCGAGCCTGGGCGCGCGCCCGGTCGACCGCGCAGCATTCGGCGCCCACCTGCGCGCCACCTTGCACGCGACGCCTCCGCGCTGGCAATCCGGCAGGCTCGATAGCAGCGGCATCATTCATCCGCTCGCCGGTCATGCCGCGATACATGATGCGCCGCCGCTCGCGCCGGTTTAAGCGTTAATATGGTTCGACCCGAGCCGTGAATGGCGCAGGTGACCCTTCATGAGCAAACTCAAAGAACTTCCGTTTTCGACGTTGCAGTTCTATGCCACGGCACCGTATCCCTGCAGCTACGTGCCCGATCGGCAGGCGCGCTCACAGGTCGCGGCACCCGGGCACCTCATCAATGCCGATACTTACTCCCATCTGGTGGAGCAAGGCTTTCGGCGCAGCGGATTGTTCACGTATCGGCCGCACTGCGATAGCTGCCAGGCGTGCATCCCGGTTCGGGTCGATACTGCTGCATTCACTCCCAATCGTAGTCAGCGCCGAGCCTGGACGCGCCATCAAGACTTGCGCGCCTTCGTGGCCGAGCTGGCATGGTCACCGGAGCACTACGCGCTCTACACCGCCTATCAGCAAAGCCGTCATCCCGGCGGCGGAATGGACGAGGACAGCCGCACTCAGTACGCGCAGTTCCTGCTCACCAGCCGCGTCAATACGCGCCTGGTCGAGTTTCGCGAGCCGGATGGCCGCCTGGTCATGGTGTCGATCATCGATGTGCTCGATCAGGGCTTGTCATCCGTGTATACCTTCTACGATCCGGAAGCGCGCGGCAGCCTGGGCACCTACAGCATTTTGTGGCAGATCGAACAATGCCGCAGCCTGCAACTACCGTGGCTCTATCTCGGCTATTGGATCGAGGCGAGTCGCAAGATGGCCTACAAGGCGGCGTTTCAACCGCTGCAGCATCTGATCGACGGCACCTGGCACGAGAGCGCCTGAACGCGCCTGCGTGGCTGCCCAAAGATCGCAATCGGCGATAATGGCGGTTCTCCGCACGCGCTCCAAGCGCAAGCGACGCCGCCGCAACCGCCAACCGCCGCCCATGTCGATCCTCTTTCAAGCCTATCCCCTCGCCCGCAGCGCCTTGTTTTCGATGGACGCCGAGCAGGCGCACGAACTTACTCTGAATGGCCTGCAACGCGCTTACGATTGCGCCGCCACGCGCCGCCTGATGCACGCGAGGCCGGCAGCCCCCCGCACGCTCATGGGTATGGCCTTGCGCAATCCCGTCGGGCTGGCAGCCGGGCTGGACAAGAATGGCGCGCATATCGACGCGCTGGGCAACCTGGGTTTCGGTTTTATCGAAGTGGGTACCGTTACGCCTCGGGCGCAGTCGGGCAATGCGAAGCCCCGCATGTTTCGTCTGCCGCGCGCGCATGCGCTGATCAATCGCCTGGGCTTCAATAATCAAGGGCTGGATGTGTTTCTGCAGAATGTGCAGAAGAGCCAATGGCGCCGCGAAGGCGGCATTCTCGGCCTGAACATCGGCAAGAACGCCGATACGCCGATCGAACGCGCGGCCGACGATTATTTGATCGGCCTGGCCGGCGTCTATCCGCACGCCGACTATGTCACCGTCAATATCTCCTCGCCCAATACGCAAAACCTGCGCGCCCTGCAAGGCGGCGACGAACTCGATCGCTTGCTGAGCGCGTTGCGCGATCGGCGCCTCGCCTTGGCCGACGAACATCAACGTCACGTACCGCTCGTGGTGAAGATCGCGCCCGATCTCTCCAACGAACAGATCGATGCGATCGCGGACGTGCTTCCCCGCTACGGCATCGATGGCGTCATCGCCACCAATACCACCCTGTCGCGCGACGCCGTAACCGGTCTGCCGCACGCCGATCAGGCCGGGGGTCTCTCCGGACCGCCCGTGCACGCCCTTTCGCTGAAGGTGATCGAACGGTTGCGCGAACGGGTGGGCACATCGATGGCCATCATCGGTGTGGGCGGCATTGTGTCCGGCAAGGAGGCGCGCGAGAAAATGGCCGCCGGTGCGGATGCCGTCCAGGTCTATACGGGCTTGATCTACCGCGGGCCGGCGCTGATCGATGAGTGCGTGCGCGCCATCCGGTGAAGCGCCAGAAGGTCGTGCAGGCAGCGATTGCCGAGAAGCAGCCACCCTCTTCCCGCTTCGCATCCGTCGTCAATAAAAAAAGCCGCCCTTGCAGGCGGCTCAATACTTATCCAGCTTGATGCTCCCCATCCGGCGCGTCAACCTGCAACAGCGCCGAACGGCAGGCACTACCCCAATCAGGCGGCAGTGCGGCGCGTACGGGAGGCGACTTTATTGGCGGCGTCGGCGGCATCCGAGGCGGCTTTAAAGCTCGCGTTCGTGGCGGCATTCAAATTCGTTTCGGCAACTTCAGCAGCCTGCTTGGCAGCCTTGGTCATCGAATCGTAGGCGCTGTTGGCCGTTGCCAACGACGACTTCAACATGGCCACGGCACCTTCGGAACCGGTGGGCGCGCTTTTGGCCATCTGGTCGATCACGTCAGCCATTTGCTTTTGGGCATCGGCAACTTGCGACTCGCTCAACTTGGCCAGATCGCCTTGCACACCAGCAACGATGTCATACACATGCTTGCCGTAGGCCAAGGCCTTTTCAGCATTCGGCTGAGCAATCGACGTGGCGAACGTCAACGCTTCTTGCGGATCTTGCACGCCAGCAGCTTGCTGCGACGTTTGCGACACTTCGTCCAACGTGGCGCGCATCACTTTCATGTTCAGGTCGATCAACTTCTCGAAGCCGGAAAACAAGGCCGACTGCGTCGCGATGACGGTATCGATCGCGGATTTCTGGCGGGCAAACAACTGTTCGGGAATGGCACTCATCTGACTCTCCTCTGGGATGGACCGACACGGCATGGTTTAGGAAAAAAGCCCGTTCGGCTGAACCGGTGGGTACTGGCGCCGGTTCCATGTTGCAACGCAACAAACCCATTTTAGGCCATCAGAATTCCGTGTCAAGTATTTTTTGCGCAACGCAACATTCAGCATTGGCGCGGCTTTCCGGAACTTTCACGAGACTTACGGTTAGGGGAAGCCCGGATGACTTACCGTCCAAAACTCTCTAGACTTGCGGCGCGCTGTCACAGTTTGAAAGGCAGCCGATAACAATATTTGTACGGAGACACTATGACCACTCGCTTACGCACGCTGTCCGCCATTCTCGCGACGGCCACCCTGTTCGCGGCAGGTTCCGCTCAAGCCGAGTATCCAGAACGTCCTATCAACATGGTCGTACCCTTTGCAGCCGGCGGCCCGACCGACAGCGTGGCACGCTCACTGGCCGAAGCCATGCGTCCGTCGTTGGGACAGACGGTCGTGGTCGAAAACAAAGGCGGCGCCGGCGGCACGATCGGGACCAGCCAGGTTGCTCGCTCGGCACCCGATGGCTACAGCGTATTGCTGATGCACGTCGGTTTCTCGACGGCGCCCTCGCTTTACAAGAACCCGGGCTACGACGCCCTCAAGGGCTTCGAGCCGATCGGCCTGGTGGTCGACGTGCCGATGACCATCATTGCGCGTGAAGACTTTCCGCCCAACAATGTGGCCGAGTTGAAAGACTACGTCCTCAAGAACAAAGAGAAAGTGTCGCTGGCCAACGCCGGTGTGGGCGCAGCCAGCCACCTGTGCGGCACGATGCTGATGGATGCGCTGGGCACCGAACTGCTGACGATTCCGTACAAGGGAACGGCGCCTGCCATGAACGATCTGCTGGGCAAGCAGGTTGATCTGATGTGCGATCAAACCACAAACACCACGCAGCAGATCGACGCCAAGAAGGTCAAGGCTTATGCCGTGACGAGCTTGAAGCGTGTTCCCACGCTGCCCGACCTGCCCACGATGGACGAGTCCGGCTTCAAGGGCTTCCAGGTCGGCATCTGGCACGGCATGTGGGTACCGAAGGGTACGCCCAAGCCCGTGGTCGACAAACTGGTGAAATCGCTGCAAACCGGCTTGGCCGATCCCAAGTTCCAGGAACGTATGCGGTTGCTCGGCGCTTCGGTGCTGACGGCGGATGCCAATCCGCAAGCGCTTACCGACAAGGTCACACAGCAAGTGCCGCAATGGGCCGAGCTCTTCAAGAAAGCCAACGTACAACCACAATAACGATTTCCCCGCAGCTTCACACTGCGGGATCCTCGACGCCCTGCCCTTGCGGCAGGGCGTTTTTATTGGCGCATCGGTGGCGTGGGCGCCTCGTACCCCAGCGCCTCGGAAATCTCGCTTGCCGTGCGGATCAGGTGCGCGATCCATTCGTCGTGCAAGCGCTCGGCCGGCGCGGAAATCGACAAGCCGGCCACGAGCTTGCCGGAATCGTCGTAGATGCCGGCAGCAATGCAACGCACGCCGAGTTCGAGCTCTTCATTGTCGCGGGCATAGCCGTGACGCCGCACCAGCGACAGTTCGCGCTCCAGCTTGTCCAGATCGGTCAGGCTGTTGCGCGTGTGGCCGGCCAGCCCAGTACGCAGCGCGTAAGCGCGCACGCCGCGGGTGTCGCCCTCGGACAGGAACAGTTTGCCGGTGGACGTGAGGTGCAGCGGCGCACGGCCGCCAATGGCGCGCACCACCTGCATGCCCGAACGCTCGCTCCAGGCGCGGTCCACATACACAATTTCGTCGCCCTGCTGGACGGACAGGTTGACGGTTTGACCCGTGAGCTTGTGCAACGCACGCATGGCCGCCACGGCGGCCTCGCGCACGTTCAGGCGGCCCTTCACGAGCGAGCCCAGCTCCAGCAAACGCATCCCGAGTTGATAGATGCCGTTGTCGACCCGTTCGACGTAGCGGCCGATCACGAGGTCGTTGAGAATGCGATGGGCAGTCGAGGCATGCAACCCAGTACGGGCGGCCAGCTCTTTCAAGGCGACGGGATCGGGTTGCTGCGCCAACGCATCGAGCAGGCGCATGGCGCGCTCGATGACCTGGATGGCGAGCGCCGGCGTGGGCGCACCTTCACCCCGGACATCGCCGGAAAGAGCATCGTTCGTAGAATGACGTGCCATAGCCTGGGTCGAACCGAGAGCGCCGACGCGGCAAGCGCGTATTCGCGCCGCACCGCAACAAAGACGGCAATGCGGCGAATTCTATCCCATATCGTGAAATCTGACCATTATCAGCCGACCTGATATGTCGACCGAACGGGCATACAGTGCGATAAATTCACAGGCGGATCGGCGGATGGTCCGATGGGCGGCACGTGCGCTAGATCGGCATCACGTGCGCACCTCGCCCTAATCAGCAGCGATCGTGAATTCCCCGCCCAGGCGGGTCACCTCGGCACGGAGATAAGCCAACGCCTCACCCGCAGCCAGCGGCTCGCCCTTGACACCCAATTCGATGTGCGGCCGGTCGCCGTTTTCACCTACGCTGGGCAGACTGAAGGCACGCAGACCGGGCCAATGCGCTTCCACGTACACCATGGCGGGCGTGATGCGCGATTCGGGCAGCTTGTACACGAGGAAGGAATGCTCGGCGTGCAACGTGCGGTGATGCAGATTGGCGTAGCGCGTATCGAGCGTCCATTCGAGCATGGGCCACGCCATCACTGGAAAGCCGGGCACGAACGTGTGGTTTTCGATGAAAAAGCCCGGAATCTTGTTGTACGGATTGGGCACAATCTCGCAGCCCGCGGGAAAGGTGCCCATCTGCAGGCGCTGTTGGTTTTCCGGCAGCGACATATCGGCGCTGCCCTGCCCTTTCTCGGCCATCTCGGCGCACCGCGCCGTAATCAGCAGTTCGGCTTCCGGATGCAGCACCAACGGCACCCCCAGTGCGGCGGCAGCAGCCTGGCGCGTATGGTCGTCGGGGGTGGCACCGATCCCACCGCAGCACAAGACGATGTCGCCGCTGGCGAAGCTGGCCTTGAACGCATCGGTCATCGTGGCGCGGTCGTCGGGCAGCAGTTGCGCCTGATGCACCGATAACCCGCGGGCGCTGAGCATTTCGACGATCTTGCCGAAGTGCTTGTCCTGGCGCCGTCCCGAAAGAATTTCATCGCCAACGATGATGAGGCGAATGCGGCGTTCGGTTGAAACAGAAGTCATGACTAGGCGTTCCAGAAAGTTTTTTCGACGTGTATTAGAAAGCGCGCGGCGCACCGATGTGCCGCGGATCGCCGGCAAGCGGATCGGACGCCGGCGGTTGCGAGCGACGCAGGTCTTCCAGCGCATTCAACCCGTAATGGGCAAAAACGAGCGCCGAATACACAGGAAGCACAATCCAGGCCGGGGGCAACAAATTGATGACGGCGCAAACGAAGCCGATCATCCAGAAGCCCTTGTTATGGCGCGCCAGCAGCACCTCGCGCTCCGCGGGACTTGCGTGGTCGACGATGGCGTCGATACGCAACATGCGTGAAAACGCGAAGGCCCACCAGAACACCGAAAGCAGCACCGCCATCGGCGGCACGAGCCACAACGGCAGGGTGAGCCCCCAGCCGAGCGCGAAAGCGGCCATGACCCAGATGGCATTCCAGGTGCTGACGATCGTGGCATGGCGGCCCATGCGCGCGACCGCAGGATAATTGCGCGGCCCGATATGACGCAAGACGATGGGCATGACGAACACTGCCGCCACGGCCAAGCCGAGGATGCCGGAGATCGGCAGCAGAATCACGCACGCCAGGATGGGAATCAACCAGAGCTTGATTGAAAAGAGGCCGACGGCCACCAGCCAGGCATCCACGTCGTTGACGATTTCCCACTGCGCGGCCTGGGCGGCAAGCCACTGGGTGAGTGGCGTCCAGCCAAACCAGAGCAGCAGCAGTGCACCGACGAACACGATCAGGAAAGGCAACAACAATGCGAACAGCATGCTGGGGTGGCACTGCGATACCGCCGCGCGTTTGAAAGCGGTGGCCACGCCTCGGAAACCCACGGAAATCGAGGTACCGGCAGGCACGACGACAGGACGACGATCGGACGGAGTCATAGGCAAGGCTTGAAAAGGAAAAAGGGCATCCCGAGTATCATAGTCAAACCGGATTGCCCCTGCTTACGATGCCTGCCCTTCTTCCCGATTCCGATAGCGCGGTGCTACGCGCTGCCCTGGCCGACCCCGCCCGCGACCGCGTCGTGGTGTGCTATTGCGCCGCGTGGTGCGATACCTGCACGGCCTACCGCGTGAAATTCGACGCCTTGGCCGATACGCACCCAGCCACCCTGTTCATCTGGGTGGATATCGAAGACCATGCCGACTGGCTGGGTGAAGAGGATGTCGAGAATTTTCCGACGTTGTCGGTACGCCATGGCGAACGCCATGTGTTTTTTGGACCGATGCTGCCGCACATCGGCCATCTTGAACGACTACTGGAGAGCCTGAGCGCCGACAGCGCCGAAGTGCCCACGAAGCTGCCCAACTGGGCACGCTTGCAGGCAGCCTGAAAAAAACGGCATCGGTGCCCCGCGACGATGCCGTCGGGCTAACGATAAAAGGCTATCGGTCCAGCGCTTCGGATCAGGGCTTGCCGCCACCGCCGAGCAACACGGCGGTTTGACGCTTGAGCGCCGGGCGCACGGGCTCATCGGGCACAGCCGAATGTTCGCTGGGTGCCGACGGCTCGTAAGGCTTGAGGAAAAATTCATCGACCGCAGGACCACGGCCTTCGCTGCGACGGCCGCTCGAACGTGCCGGCCGATCGCTGCGCTCGGCACGCTCGCCGCGATCGCCCCGTTCGGGACGGTCACCACGGGCCGGGCGCTCGCCGCGGGCAGGACGTTCACGCGGTTCGCTCGAACGCGTATGACTGCGCGCAACCAGCTCAGCCGGCACTTCCAGCTTGCCGCGCGGCACCTGGTACTTAATGAGCTTCTCGATATCGAGCAGAAACTTCTCTTCGTCGGGCGTGTAGAGCGCAATGGCTTCACCCGAGGCGCCGGCGCGGCCGGTGCGGCCAATCCGGTGCACGTAATCTTCCGCGTTGTACGGCAGATCGTAGTTGATCACGCAAGGCACGCCGGCCACGTCCAGGCCGCGGGCAGCCACATCGGTGGCCACCAGCACTTCGAGTTCGCCGGCCTTGAAGGCTTCAAGGGCCTTCATGCGGTCGAGCTGGCTCTTGTCGCCATGGATGGATTCGGCGGTGACGCCGTCGAGCACCAGTTGGCGTGCCAGGCGGCCCGTACCGATCTTCGTATTGGAGAAGACGATGACTTGCTTCAAACCGCGCGACTTGACCAGATGAACCACGGCGGCGCGCTTGGCGTCGCTGGACATCTCATACGCGATCTGCGTGACGTTTTCAGCCGTCGCATTGCGGGCCGCGACTTCGATTTCAGTCGGCGACTTGAGATATGTGCGGCCCAGTTTGCGGATTTCACCGCTGAACGTGGCCGAAAACAGCAGTGTCTGGCGCTGCGCCGGCAGCAGGCGCATGATGCGCTCGAGGTCGGGCAGAAAGCCCATGTCGAGCATGCGATCGGCCTCGTCGAGCACCAGGATGCCGACCTGACCCAGATTCACATTCTTTTGTTCGACGTGATCGAGCAGGCGGCCAGGCGTGGCGATGAGCACTTCGCAGCCCTCGCGTAACGCTTGCTTCTGGGGCCCGATATCCACGCCGCCGAACACCACGGCCGAACGCAGCGGCGTGCGCTTGGCGTAACGGCGCACGCTTTCGGCGACCTGATCGGCCAACTCGCGCGTGGGCGTGAGAATCAAGGCGCGAACGGGGTGACGTGCGGGCGACGCGCTGCTGTTGGCCAGCGGCATGATGCGATGCAGGATCGGCACCGTGAACGCGGCGGTTTTGCCGGTGCCGGTTTGCGCCGCCCCCATGACGTCGCGCCCCTCGATCACGACAGGAATGGCCTGCGCCTGGATAGGCGTGGGCGTCGTGTAGCCCGTCTCGACGATCGACTGCAACAACAACGGATGCAGATCGAAATCGGAGAACGTGCACGAGGGTGCGTCAGTCGCGGATGCGACGGAGGTAATTTCTTGAGTCATGTACTGGGCAGGTGCCGGAACCGATTACGCTGTGCGGATGTAAGTACCGCGAAGCCGTCATTCAAGAGACGCTTCGATCGCCAGGCACCGGGCCGTTGGGCTAGGAATCCTGCTAGTTTAACGCACCCAGCCCAAAATCGTTATTACGCCAGCCAACGCAGCAGCCAAAGTGTGGCCATGCCGCTCACAATGACGAGCACGGCGCTGCGTGTGCGCAGGAAAACGAGCGTGGCCACGATGCCCGCAACGAGGCGGTAATCGAACGTGGGGCCGGCCGCCGCCGTCCAGGGCAGCATGTCCGGGAGCACGATGGCGGTAAGGGCCGACGCCGGGGCATAGCGCAGCGCGCGGCGCACCCCATCGGGGAGCGGCAGGTAGTCGCCGAACACCATATAGCCCGAGCGCGTGACCACACTGCAGACAAACAACAACACGACGGCCAGTACGGCGTACCAGTCCTGCCACACGATATCGCTCATCGGCGCTGCTCCGGCAAATAGCGCTCGGCCAACATGCCGGCGACGATGCCCGCGAAGACCGCGGCGGCCAGCCCCAGGCGCAACGGAAACACCTGCCCTACCCAGGCCACCACCCCGGCGGCGAGCATGGCCACGAGGATCGGGCGGGAACTGGCCAACGGAATCGTGATGGCCAGCAACGCCAGCACGGCCGCGAAATCGAGCGACCACGTGGTGGGAACGATCGACGCCAGGTAAATGCCGGTCAGGCTGGACACCTGCCAGGCCACCCATCCGGGCACGATACAACCGATGAAGAACCACATCTGCTCGCGCGTGCCGCGCACCGCTGCCTCGCCATAGCGCGGCATGAAGAGCACGAAGGCCATGTCGGTCGTGAAATAGCCCAACACCAGACGTTTGGGCCACGGCAAGTGACGAAAGTACGGGTGCAACGCCGCGCCGAAAATGATAAATCGCACGTTGACCACGCAGCCGGCGGCAAAAATCAGCCACAGCGGTGCGCCGCTGGCAATCAGCGGCAGGGAGGTCAATTGCGCGGAACCCGCATACACCAGCAGCGTCATGGCGAGGGCGACGTTATCGGTCAACCCCGACTTGACCATGGCCACCCCGGTGACCAACCCCCACGTGGCAGTGGCGATCAACGTGGGCGATACCGCCCGCAACCCGTCGCGCAGCGCTGCGCGGCGCTCGGTACGCGCGCACTGCACGTCCTCGGCGGCGAGGTCCGTTTCGAGGGTCATGATGCGCGCGCCGGGTGGAAACGCGAGGCCGGTAGACCGCGCAATGCGGCTGTCTCCGCCGGCCCGAATGCAAAAGCGATGAAGCAGATGGACATCGGTTATCTTGGAGCGGGGCGAACCCCGGATGCGGGCCTTTCCGGCCACGGAATTGAACGCGCATTGTAACCTCGCGCTTGATACAATACGGCGCGATAAACGCGAGTATTGGAACTTGTCATGACCGCCGCCACGACCCCTAGCACCGCCACCCACGAATTGATCGAAGTGGGCGCTGAAGATTTGCCGGTGTATTGCCCCAACCCGAAAGCGCCCTTGTGGAGCATGCACCCGCGTGTCTTCCTCGACGTGGCACATACGGGCTCGGCACGCTGCCCGTACTGTGGGGCCGAGTACCGGCTGCGCGCCGGTACGGTGCTGTCCGGTCACGGCCACTAAGCCGCGACGCCCATGTTCGCGACCCCCGACGAAGCCGAACACGCTTTCTACGAAGCCCTCGAGCAAGGCGATTACGTTCGCCTGATGCAAGTCTGGGCAGACGATGACGACATCGTCTGCATTCATCCAGGCGGAATGCGACTGCAGGGGCACGACGCAGTTCAACAATCGTGGCGCCAGATTCTCGACGCCGGCCCGGTGCACATTCGCCCGATGAGCCCGGTCGTCATGACCAGCATGCTGAGCGTCACTCATATCGTGATCGAGCAAGTGACCGTGCGTACGCGCGACGGTGCGCGACTGTCTTATGGCTACGCGACCAATGTGTTTCACAAAGGTCCCACGGGCTGGCGCATGGTGTTGCACCACGCTGCACCCGCGCCACATACCGCCGCCGAATTCGATTTGCACGATATGCCCGACATGCTGCATTGATCAGGCGCTGATTTGGCTTCCGCCCGCTTAGACGCCTCGCCCTGCCCCACGCCAGCCTGGTTGCCCGATGGGCACAGCCAGACGATCTATGGCGCGCTGTTCGCACATCATCATCGGATTGCATTCATCCGGGAACGCGTCAACACGCCGGATGGCGACTTCGTCGATATCGACTGGACGGGGCCGGGGCTGTTTCCGCACAAGGCGCCGGCCGGCGAATCGATGACGGCCCTGGCCATCGCCGACAAGAAAACGGCAGCGGCCCGCTGGGCCTGCGACGCCGATTGGGCAGCGTTACCCAATACGCCGCTTACGCCTGCGCTGGTGCTGTTTCACGGTTTGGAAGGTGGCAGTAAAAGCCGCTATGCCCAGAGCATCGCCCACCATTTTCGCGCCCGGGGATGGGTCGTGGCCATTGCCCACTTTCGCGGGTGCTCGGGCACGCCGAATCGTCTGGCGCGCGCTTATTACTCAGGCGATTCGGACGAGGTCAAATTTCTGCTCGGCGCCACGCAGCGGCGCGTGCCGCATGCGCGCTGGCATGCCGTGGGTGTGTCGCTGGGCGGCAATGCCTTGCTCAAATACCTGGGCGAACAGGGGACGGCCATCGAAGGCCTGCACGCCTGCGCGGGCGTCTCCGTGCCCATGGATCTGGTCGCCGGCGGCAACCAGTTGTCGAAAAATTTCTTCAATCGGCATGTTTACACCGCGCACTTCCTGAAGACCATGAAGCACAAGGTCATGGAAAAAGCGCGGCGATTTCCAGGTGCGATCGATGTGATGCGGATCTCGCATGCCCGCGATCTGCGCGACTTCGACGATGCCTATACCGCGCCCATGCACGGCTACCGCAACGCGCTGGATTACTGGACGCGCGCTTCAAGCAAGCCGCACCTGCGCACCATTGCCCTGCCGACGCTGATCCTGAATGCGCGCAACGACCCGTTCATGCCGGCAGCGGCCCTGCCCGGGCCGGCCGATTGCGCCGAGTCGGTGCTCCTGCACCAGCCGCCCGAAGGGGGCCATGCAGGCTTTCCCGCCGGCGCGTTCCCGGGGCATCTGAATTGGCTGCCCCAGCGCCTGGGCCGGTTTTTCGAAACCGGACTTTAGGCGCGTTGCATCGGCCAGGTGGCGCCCCTAGGGGAGACCATAGGAGGGCCATATCGGGCCCTGGTGCAGGGTTGTCTGATCCAGGCATTCGGGACCTGACCGTTGGGCTCTTCCCGACCGGTATGCCGGAACCCGGCCGCAAACCTATCCGGCCGGGCGGCCTGGCGATCAACCCTTGAACCGCTCCAGCAATTGACGTTCGTCGGCCATTTTGTCTTTCAGCTCACGAATCTGCACGTCGATCTGCGACTGCTCGTAGAAATCCTGCGTCATGTTGCGCGCCTGCTGCAATTGCGACTCGGCCGCCGGCAAAGCGCCCGTCATCCCGTAAAAGCGGGCCATGCTGCGGCGGGCGGCGACGTCGTTCCCACTGCGTTGCTCGCTTTGGGCGAGCAAACGATAAAGATCGGGTTCGTCATTTGGCCATTGCTTGATGCGCTCGCGCAGGAAATCCCGCGCCTGAACCTCCTGGCCATTGCGCGACAGCGCCTGCGCGTACGCCATGGCCAAGGCACGCCGTTGCGGCCAGCGCTTGTAAGCCGCCGCGGCAGCGGCCACGGCACCGGCGTTGTCCTTGCGGGCCAGCAGGATGTCGACCTCCAGCTGCGCCAGGGCGGGTACGCTGCGTCCGCCGGCCGACGCCTCCTGCCATAAGGATTGGGCTTCATCAGACCGGTTGCGCTGCAGGGCGATCAACGCCAGACCGTAATAGGCGGCCGACTGGCGCACGCCAGTCAATGCTCGCACCTCGTCGCGCAGTTGTTGTTCGGTACTGCGTTGCGAGGTGGTGTCGCGCCCCTGCAACACGCGCAGCTTGGCGCGGATATAGGCGTAATCGTCGCTGTCGAGGTAGCGCGTCGATGTCAATTCGCGGCTGCGGTTTTGAATGTCCGACATCCGATCGATGGACAACGGATGGGTGCTCGCCCAAGCGCCCCCGCCCGCCCCTTCGTTCAACCGCGACGCATTCATCAGCAGCGAAAACATGCTGACCATGCCAGCAGGGTCGTACCCCGCCTTCGTCATCATCTGAAATCCGGCACGATCAGCTTCACGTTCGGCATCGCGCGAGAAGCCCAACTGCCGATTGATGGCCGCCGCCTGACCGAAGGCCGCCACGCCGATCGCGAGGTTGCCGCCACCGCCTGCCAACGCGGCCAGCAAGGCGGCCGCCATCGCACCCATCATCACGGCACCGCTCTGCTTTTGCTGCGTCATGCCGCGCGCCACATGGCGCTGTACGACGTGACCGATTTCGTGGGCCACCACGCCGGCCAATTCGGATTCGGAGCGGGATGCCACCACGAGACCGCTATGCACACCAATGTAGCCGCCGGGCAGCGCGAAAGCGTTGATCTCCGGATCGCGCACGGCAAAAAGCGTTACATCGGGCACGCTTCCTGCTGCAAAGCCCGCCAGTTTTCTGCCCATCGTGGTGAGATACTGATTCACCTCGGTGTCGTCGATGAAGGTTGGATCGCGCCGCCCCTGGGCCATGATCGCCGCGCCGAGCTGGTCTTCCAGTGCAGGCGATAGCTCAGCGGTGGACGCGGCGCCGATAGTGGGCACCCCAACCGGTTGGGCATACGCCGGAACGAGGGGCAGCATCGGCGCCAAAAGCGTGAGGCTGACGATGCTGGTGATGACGCGGCGGCCACTCATTCGAATGGATGACGCCATCTGGGATGCAGGAATCTTACGGTTCATGCGACTATGATAGCGACAGCCTAAAAAAGTTTTGCACCATTTCTCTTTCGAAGCCTGAGGATTTAATGCGACCGATTCGTAAAGCAGTTTTTCCCGTCGCTGGGATGGGTACTCGTTTTCTACCCGCGACCAAAGCGATGCCCAAGGAAATGTTGCCTGTCGTCGACAAACCGCTGATTCAATACGCGGTCGAGGAAGCCGTCAAGGCCGGTATTACGGAGCTGATTTTCGTCACGGGCCGCAACAAGCGTGCAATCGAAGATCACTTCGACTCCGCCCCTGAACTGGAAGCCGATCTCGAGAGCAAGAACAAGATCGAGTTGCTGAACACCGTGCGCGGCATCCTGCCCGCCAATGTGAATTGCATTTACATCCGTCAGTCCGCGCCTTTGGGCCTGGGCCACGCCGTGCTCACCGCCGCGCCCATCGTGGGCAACGAACCGTTTGCGGTGTTGCTGGCTGACGATCTGATCGACGCCGACGAACCGGTGCTCAAGCAGCTCATCGACGCCGCCATCAAGTACGACGGCAGCGTATTGGGTGTGCAGGATGTGCCGCGCGAAGAAACCAAGAAATACGGTATTTGCGATGCGCAGCGCGTGGACGATCGCGCTGCACGCGTGACTCACATGGTCGAGAAACCGGAACCGGCCGATGCGCCCTCCACGCTCGCCGTCGTAGGCCGCTACATTCTCGAACCCGAGATTTTCGATCACCTGCGCAAGACGCAGCGCGGTGCCGGCAATGAGATCCAATTGACCGACGGCATTGAAGCCTTGTTGCGCGAGCGCGCCGTGTATGCCTACCGTTACGACGGTCAGCGTTACGACTGCGGCAACAAGACCGGGATGTTCGAGGCCACCGTGGCCCTGGGCCGCAAGTATCACGGCCTCGAGCCCTGAGCATTCGCGGGGTGTGCGCCTGAAGGCGCAGCCTGGAACGAAAAAGCGCATTCAGACGAATGCGCTTTTTTTTATGCTGCCAGTTTGGCTTTCGCGCGCGCCTCGCGATCCACTTTTCGCAGGCGCCCCTTTCCGGACAACCGCATCAACGTGCCGAGCGCCACGAGCAAACCGATCACTTCGACGAGCGCCGCCGGAATCCACATGGTCAACCCGCCGATCGTCTGATCGGTCTCGGCGCTCATGGCGATCGCGCGGCCGCAGAGCTCGAAGAGCGGGTACAGGTCGCGCTCGGTGAAGGCGATGATTGCGCCCGCCACCATCTGCGGGGCCATCGTCAGAATGGGCGAAATCACGCGGCCGCCCGGCGTCATGGCCGCGGGCGGGGCGGGCCGGCGATCGAGGATCAGGTTCCAATACAGAATCCCCGTGACCACCACTGACCAGTTCATCAACCGATACAGCCGCACGTCGAGCATCGAATAGAACTGCACGGTGGGAACCAACCAGATGAGCACCATCAAGACGAAGACGGTGGGAATCAGGATCTTGTGCGTGAGCACCCCTTCAACGCCGCGGCCCATCGGCGTATGCAGAAACCGGCGCAGCGCGGTGCGCCATGCGAGCGGCAAACCCGCCCGCATCGCGGACCCGGGGAAGCCCGCCATCAACAAAAGCGGCCCGAGGTGATGCAGGACGAGATGCTGCAACCGGTGGATGAAAAACATGCGTTCGGCGTAGTAATCGACCCGCGTATGCAGCGAGAGATACAACAGCACCATGCCGGTCCAGAAAAACACCTGACGCGCAACGGTGACCCGATGGCGGCGTTGGCCGCGCACAAACAGGACGGCAGCAGCCATGAACGCCAACACCACGGTGGGCGAAAATTCCCAAGGCACCAGCCAGGCGATCAACTCCATGTTCGGCATCCGTCAAAAGCCCGCAATAAAAAGGGCGATGCGTCGCGGCATCGCCCTCTATTGTAGTGATTCGATCGCGTCGCCTTACGACGCTGGATCGAATCGAGTGTCGAGCCGCTTTATACCGCGCTTGGGCGACGTACCTGCCCGAACTGCACGTGGCGAACGTCGGGGTTGTCGCTCAGGCGTTTGGCCTGCGTCATCAAGGCGCCGCGCAGTTCGGGCGGGCAATTGACAGTGATGCGGGCCGATGCCAGCTCTGATTGACCGCTGTGGTCGACCTGAAATTGCGACACATCCAAGCCAGCCGCCTGAAAATCGAGGCAAATCTGCTTGCGCAGATTGCCCAGCTCGGTGCGGGGGCATTCCAGGATCAGGCTCGAACTCGCGCGACGCCGGCTCATGGCAGTCGCACGATCAACGCCAGCACGGCGGAGAAAGAGATCGAATATACGCATAGAGCCTCCTGATGAAAAAGCATTGATCGGGAAGGACGAGCGAACACCGTCGCCAACATGACCTTGCGCGCTCAACGGACGCGCGCAATCGAACCTGCTGGCACTAAAAGGCGAAAACGGTGGAGAAGATGCTGGGCGTCAAGTGCGGCTCGGGAATAATCTGATCGGCGACCAGTTATCACGCGACACAAAAGACTTGATCAAGCTACCCAGAAAGACAAGTTCGGCTCAGTGCGACCAATTTGTGCGTTCAATCCGAGCGATCAACACTCATGAACACAACAATCAAAAACACAACACACATAAACACAACCACAAGGATCGCGTCGCACTGCTGGCCAGCATGCGCCCGAAAGCTCGAACGCTGCAAAACTTGATAGACATCCACCACACCCTGCTTTGACAGGGCGCGGCAGACTGGTGATCTGCAAACCCTGTCAGGCAGCGACGTCGAAAAAAGATCGACTACAACTGTCGCCGGAATCGGTATTCACACGAACACCCCTGAAATTGAAGAATGTTAAGTCTAACGTGTTGGCGGGTAAATGGCAATACTTTGAGCGAGGTTATCGGCAGATCGGGGGGGTGACGAATTGTCGTGCGTCTACAGCACCAACCCATCCAGCCAACCCATCGCCGTGTACACGTAGACCACGACCATGGCGATCGCGAACATCCCCACGGTGGCGCCTACCAGGGTGGTAAGAATGGCGACCAGTACCGGGCCCCAACCCGTGGGGGCTGACGGGGCGCGCCCTTGATTGAACACGCGATCGAACTTCTCGTCGGTGAAGAGGCACACCACCACGCCCTCGATGAAACCCGCAATCATTGGAATGAAGACCAGAAAGAATGCGGGGCTATCCCACCACACGGGAAATTGCGTGGACCACGCCAGACACAGTGCCGTGTAGAGCGTCACGCCCCACGCGCCGCGCCGCCCGAGGTACCACCAGTGGGCGCCGAATGCACCGAGAAAACAGGCCAGCAGGCCGGCGACGACCTTTCTGCGAGGCGCGGGCGCCGAGGTGGCGAGCGTGGCGGTTTGCGACATGGGCAGGCACCGGAGATTGAGCGTTGGCCCACGGCGAGGGCTGAGCGGGCATTGTATCGGGAGACGCTAAAATGCCGCATGACGTCAGACTTCGACATTGCAATCCTGGGCGGTGGCCCGGTGGGCCAGACGATGGCCCTGCTGCTGGCCGCCCATGCCGCCCATCCTGCTCGCATTGCACTGCTGACGGCCACCCCCGCGCCGGCCGCGGCCCAAGGCGACCCGCGCGTGCTCGCGATGAACCATGGCAGCCGCGTGCTCCTGGAGGGACTGAGCGCGTGGCCTGCCCGAACGGCCAAGATCGACACGATTCATGTTTCGCAGCGTGGCCGTCTGGGCCGGGCAGTCATCCGGCACGACGACTTCGATGTTCCGGCGCTTGGCTACGTCACGGCCTATGCCGCCCTGCACGACGCGCTCTCACAGCGCCTGGCGGCAAGCGGCATCACCGTGCTGGCGCGCGGTCCGGCGCACATCGGGCAATCGGACGCCACCGGCGTTGAGATCATCCAGGGCGAGGAACGCCTGAGAGCCGCGCTGGTGGTCCAATGCGACGGCCGTGCGCGCGACGACGTCAAGCGCGATTACGGCCAGCACGCCGTGCTTGCCACGGCCCGCGCCTCGCTCCCCAGGCCGGGTTGGGCGTGGGAGCGCTTCACTCAAGGCGGGCCCCTGGCGCTCCTGCCCCACCCCGAGATCGCCGGAGGCTACAGCGTCGTGTGGTGCTGTGCGCCCGCGCATGCCGCCACCCTTCAGGCGATGGACGCCCATGATTTCAGCGTGGCGCTCAATGCCGCCTATGGCACGCGCATGGGCACCCTCACGGCCAGCGGCGAGCGGCATGTGTTTCCCCTGGCGCTCTCGATGCGACGCGAACAGGTCGAGGGTCGGGTGGTCACCATCGGCAATGCAGCGCAAAGCCTGCATCCCGTGGCGGGCCAGGGACTCAACCTGGGGTTGCGGGATGCGGCCGCGCTGTCCATCGCGCTGTCGCCCTGGCAAGCTGCGCCGGCCATTCCGTTGGACGGCATTCTCAAACGCTTCGCCGAATCGCGCCGAACCGATCGATGGACCACGGCCGGTCTCACCGACCTCATGCCGCGCGCCTTCGCAACGGGTATGGCCCCCATCGAACACGCCTGCGGAGCTGCCCTGCTGGCACTCGATCTGTCGGCCACCCTGCGCCGCCCGCTCGCGCGTCATCTGCTGTTCGGCCGCCGCGCGTAGCCGATTGGCGTCATCCCTATTCGCTGCAACGATAAAAATTGTGTCGATGAAATTGGGGCCGAATGGCGACGGTTAAACTGCAGCCCATGCGCATCGGTCAATGGTCCCTCACCAATAACGTGTTCGTCGCCCCCATGGCGGGGGTGACGGACCGGCCATTTCGCCAGTTGTGCAAACGACTGGGCGCGGGCTATGCCGTGTCGGAAATGGCCGCCAGCAATAAAAAACTGTGGGACAGCGTCAAAACATCCCGGCGCCTGGATCACGACGGCGAGATCGATCCGGTTTCAGTGCAGATTGCGGGTGCCGATCCGCAGATGATGGCCGAAGCGGCGGTGTTCAACGTGTCCAAAGGGGCGCGGATCATCGATATCAACATGGGCTGCCCGGTCAAGAAGGTTTGCAACGTGGCGTCGGGGTCGGCCCTGCTGCGCCACGAGGACCAGATCGCGCGCATTCTCGACGCCGTGGTGGGCGCGTGCACGCCGTTGGGCGTACCGGTAACGTTGAAAACCCGCACCGGCTGGGATCGGGAAAGCCGCAATGCCTTGCGCGTGGCCCGTCTGGCCGAAGATGCCGGCATCGCCGCCCTCACCTTGCATGGCCGCACGCGGGCCGATATGTATACCGGCGAAGCCGAGTACGAAACCATCCGTGCTGTCAAGGCAGCGTTGCGAATTCCCGTCGTTGCCAACGGCGATATTGATTCGCCCGCCAAGGCACGGGCCGTCCTCGATTACACTGGCGCCGACGCCATCATGATCGGACGCGCGGCACAGGGCCGGCCTTGGATTTTCCGCGAGGTCGACGCTTTCCTGCAAACGGGTATCATCCCGCCCCCGCCGTCCTACGTCGACATGCGCGATTTGTTGCTCGAGCATCTCGACGATCACTACCGTTTTTATGGCGAATTCACTGGCGTGCGATCCGCGCGCAAGCACATCGGCTGGTATGTCGAGAGCTTGCCCGGCGGCGTTGAATTCTGTGCATCGATGAACACGATGGAATCGACCGTGGAGCAGTACCACGCGGTCGAGCAATGGTTCAGCCAACTGGCGCGCCAGCCGGATCCGATCCGGCAGCCCCCGGCGGTTGAAACGTTGGCGGCGTGACGCCGGGTGGCGTCATCCCGAGTACCCCCTGAACGACTGAAAAAAAGATCTGTATTAAAAATGAGCAAGAAAGACGTCCTGGAAGATTGCGTGCGTGCCAGCCTGGAGCGCTACTTCGAAGACCTCGGTGACTCCGAACCGCACGATATGTGGGAAATGGTCATGCGATGCGTCGAACGCCCCGTGCTGGAAGTCGCGCTCGAGCGTGCTGCCGGCAATCAGTCGCGCGCCTCCGAAATGTTGGGCATCACGCGCAATACGTTGCGCAAGAAGTTGCTCGCGCACAATATCCAGATCTAGCCCCCATCACCGCCCTGCGGCCCATCGCGCCGCGGTCCGCGCCCTTCCTTTTTGAATCGCCGCTTCTTCAGCCCCCTTCATGAAAATCGAAACCGCCCTGCTTTCCGTCTCCGACAAGACCGGAATCCTTGAGTTCGCGCGTGCGCTCGCATCGCGCGGCGTCCGACTTCTTTCGACGGGAGGCACAGCCAAGCTGTTGGCCGAAGCCGGTCTCGATGTGACTGAAGTGGCGACCCACACAGGTCAACCCGAAATCCTGGATGGCCGCGTGAAAACGCTGCATCCGAAGATTCACGGCGGGCTGCTGGCGCGCCGCGACAGCGCCGCCCATCTGGACACCATCGCCGAACACGGCATCGATCGCATCGACATGCTGGTGGTCAACCTGTATCCGTTCCGCGAAACCATCGCACGCCCCGGCTGCACGTTCGCCGACGCGATCGAGAACATCGACATCGGCGGACCGGCCATGCTGCGCGCTGCGGCCAAGAATCACGGTACCGACGAAGGCGGCGTGACGGTCGTGATCGATCCGATCGACTACTCGCGCGTGCTGGCCGAGATGGACGCCGATGGCGGCAAAACGTCGTATGCACTGCGTCTGGCACTGGCCGCCAAGGTATACGCCCACACGGCGTCGTATGACGGCGCGATCGCCGGCTACATGACCAGCCTGACCGATGCCGCGCCCGTACAGGACGCCGCTCCCGCACAAACCGCGTGGCCGCGCACGCTGACCGTACAGCTCACGCAAGAACAAACGTTGCGCTACGGCGAAAACCCGCACCAATCGGCGGCGTTCTATGTGGACAGCATCCGTGCTGCCGGCCTGCTGGGCAACTACCGTCAACTGCAAGGCAAGGAACTTTCGTACAACAACATCGCCGATGCCGACGCAGCATGGGAATGCGTGCGCTCGTTCGACGCCACCGCTTGCGTGATTGTCAAGCATGCCAACCCCTGCGGGGTTGCGGTGGCCGACAGCCCCCGCGCGGCCTACGACAAAGCCTTCAAGACCGATCCTACGTCGGCCTTCGGCGGCATCATCGCCTTCAACCGTCCGGTGGACGCTGCCACGGCCGAAGCGGTGTCGGGCCAGTTCGTCGAAGTGCTGCTCGCCCCGTCGTATGACGGCGCGGCACTGGCCATTCTGGCCGCCAAGAAGAACGTTCGCGTCCTGGAAGTGCCTGCGGGCGCCGGCCAGAACGCGTTCGACGTCAAGCGCATCGGCGGCGGTTGGCTGGTACAGACGCCCGACGCGTTTCATGTGCCCCGCGAATCGCTGAAGGTGGTGACGCGCGTGCAACCGACCGACGAACAGATGAACGACCTGATGTTCGCCTGGAAGGTCGCGAAATACGTCAAGTCCAACGCCATCGTGTTCGTGGGCGGCGGCATGACGCTCGGCGTGGGTGCCGGCCAGATGAGCCGCATCGACTCGGCCCGCATCGCGTCCATCAAGGCTGAAAACGCCGGTCTGACGCTGGCGGGTTCGGCCGTCGCGTCGGATGCCTTCTTTCCGTTCCGCGACGGCCTGGACGTCGTGGTCGCCGCCGGCGCCAAGTGCGTGATCCAGCCGGGCGGCAGTGTGCGCGACGATGAAGTGATCGCCGCCGCCGACGAGCAAGGCATCGCCATGGTGCTGACCGGTACACGCCACTTCCGTCACTGATGCGTATCCTCGGCATCGATCCAGGTCTGCGCCGCACCGGTTTCGGTGTGATCGATGTCGACGGACCCCGCATGCGATACGTGGCCAGCGGCACCATCGTGGTGCCCACCGAACAAAGCCTGGCCAAGCGTTTGAAGGTGATTCTGGACAGCGTGCGCGACATTGCGCGCGACACGCGTCCCGATATCGCCGCCCTTGAAATCGTCTTTCTGAATACCAACCCCGCGTCCACGCTCTTGCTGGGTCAGGCGCGCGGGGCGGCGCTGTGTGCGCTGGCGGATGCCGACCTCGATGTGCACGAGTACACGGCACTGCAAATCAAAAAATCGGTCGTGGGGAGCGGCCGCGCCGCCAAGCCGCAGGTGCAGGCGATGGTGCAGCGGTTGCTCAACCTGAACGGCTTACCCGCGCCGGACTCGGCGGATGCGTTGGCGTGTGCCATGTGTCACGCCCACCTGGGCCCCGTCACCGCGCGTCTGGAACAAATGGGTGCCTTGCTGGGTGCGGGCCGCAGCCGTCTGCGTGCCGGCCGCATCGTCGACGCCTGACGCGCCACTTTCTTGTTTATGGCCTTGGGCCTCAATCGGATCAATCATGATTGGACGTATTACCGGCAAGCTGATCGAGAAGCTCCCGCCCACCGTGTGCGTGGACGTCAACGGCATCGGCTATGACATCGATGTGCCGATGAGCACCTTGTACGCGTTGCCGGACACGGGCGCGCAGGTCACGCTGTTCATCCATCTCACCGTGCGTGAAGATGCCCATATCCTGTACGGGTTTTCGACCGCGAACGAGCGCGCCACCTTTCGCGAATTGGTGAAAGTGAGCGGCATCGGTGCCCGTACGGCGCTGTCGGTGTTGTCGGGGATGTCGGTCGCCGATCTGGCACAGGCCATCACCCTGCAGGAGCCCGGTCGGCTGATGAAAGTGCCGGGCATCGGCAAGAAGACCGCCGAACGGCTGCTGCTCGAAATGCGCGGCAAGCTGGGTGCCGATATCGGCGCCACGCCGCATGCGCACAACAGTCATGCGGCCGATATCCTCAATGCCCTGCTGGCGCTCGGCTACTCGGACCGCGAATCGCAAGGTGCGCTGAAAACCTTGCCCGAAGATATCGGCGTATCGGAAGGGATTCGCGCGGCGCTGAAGGCGCTCGCGCGTTAGTCGATCAAGCGCCGGCCAGCAATCCGCCGTAGCTTTTCAAATCGACGTTGCCGCCGCTGATGATGATGCCCACCCGTTTACCGGCCAACGGAAACTCGCCCGACATGGCAGCCGCTGCGCCCAGGCAGCCCGTGGGCTCGACCACCATCTTCATGCGCTCGGCAAAGAACCGCAGCATGCCCACGAGTTGTGCGTCGCTGACGGTGACGATGTCGTCCACATGCGCTTTGATCAACGCAAACGTGATCTCGCCCAGGTGCGTTGTGGCGGCGCCATCGGCCAGTGTCTTGGGCGTTTCGATGCGTACGACGCTCCCGCTGCGAAACGATTGCTGTCCATCGTTGCCGGCTTCGGGCTCGACACCGATCACCTTGCAGTTCGGGCTGAGCGCGCGTGCGGCGAGCGCGCTGCCGGACAGCAAGCCGCCCCCGCCCAGGCATACGAACAGATAATCGAGCTCGCCCACGTCTTCGAAAAGTTCACGTGCGGCCGTGCCCTGCCCGGCCACCACGTCGGCGTGGTCATACGGCGGGATCAACGTCATGCCGCGCTCTTCCTGAATGCGGCGGGCGACGGCCTCACGGTCTTCCTTGTAGCGATCGTAGGTGACCACTTCGCCGCCATAGCCTTCGGTGGCGGCGCGTTTGGCGGCCGGTGCATCCAGCGGCATGATGATCACCGCCTTCACACCCAGGATCTGCGCCGCCAATGCGATCGCCTGCGCATGATTGCCGGACGAGAACGTGACCACGCCCGCGCGGCGCTGCGCGTCGCTCAGCTTTGCGATGGCGTTGTAGCCCCCGCGAAACTTGAATGCCCCCATGCGCTGATAGTTCTCGCATTTGAAAAATAGCGACGCGCCAGAGCGGGCATCGGCGGTACGCGAGGTCAGGACCGGCGTGCGATGCGCCACGCCGGCGAGGCGTTGGCTGGCGGCGACGACATCATCGAAGGTGGGCAGTGCTGAGACCATCTTGCATCCTTGAACGTGTGAGCGGCAAAGGGCGCATGATAGGACATTCCAGCGCATTTGACGCCCCCTCGCTGGTGTACGATTTGTGCCGCGGCCGCACTTTGCGGCCTGCAACCCGGTATCCAATATTCCCCGACATGCCCATTCAATCCGACTCCCTCTCGTCGCTTCCGGATCCCGTCCGGCTCGTGACTCCGCAAGCATCTTCGCCCAACGAGGAGTCCATCGAACGTGCCTTGCGCCCCAAGGTGCTCAAGGAGTATGTGGGTCAACATCGCGCACGCGAGCAGCTCGAGATCTTCATCGCCGCCGCGCGGCAGCGCGGCGAATCGCTCGATCATGTGCTGCTGTTTGGTCCACCGGGCTTGGGCAAAACCACTTTGGCGCATATCGTGGCGCACGAGATGGGCGTGCAGTTGCGTCAAACCTCGGGCCCAGTGCTCGAGCGCCCAGGCGACTTGGCAGCATTGCTCACCAATCTCGAAAAGAACGATGTGCTGTTCATCGACGAAATTCACCGGCTCTCGCCCGTCGTCGAAGAAATTCTTTACCCGGCCCTGGAAGATTTCCAGATCGATATCCTGATCGGCGATGGCCCAGCCGCGCGCAGCGTGAAGATCGATCTGCAGCCCTTTACGCTGATCGGCGCCACCACGCGTGCCGGCATGCTCACCAACCCGTTGCGCGACCGCTTCGGCATCGTGTCGCGGCTGGAGTTTTACTCGGCAGACGATCTGGCCAGCATCGTGACGCGCAGCGCGGGCCTGCTGCACGTCGAGCTCACCCCCGAAGGCGCCACCGAGGTTGCCCGGCGGTCACGCGGCACACCGCGGATCGCCAATCGCCTGTTGCGTCGCGTACGCGACTATGCGCAGGTCAAAGCTGCCGGCGTGATCGATACCGACGTGGCCCGTGCCGCGCTCGCGATGCTGGAAGTGGATCCGCAAGGGCTGGATCTGATGGACCGCAAGCTGCTCGAAGCCATCATTCACAAATTCGACGGTGGCCCGGTAGGCGTGGACAGCCTTGCCGCCGCGATCGGCGAAGAGCGCGACACGATCGAAGATGTGATCGAACCCTATCTGATCCAGCACGGCTATCTGCAACGCACGCCGCGCGGCCGCATGGCCACGCAAACCACTTGGCGGCATCTGGGGCTCACCCCACCCGCCGCGCACGGCCTGGCGGGCGATCTATTCAGTTGAGCGTGGTGCGGTGGCTGTGAGCCGCCGTACGGCGTAAGCGCGCGTCAGGGCCTGGATGGCTCGAAGCACTGTGTGCGAACCTGCAGGGCCTGAAGCACAGCGTAAATGGCAGCTTGGCTCGAGATCCGCGATGCGAGTGCAGGCGAGTCCAGCGACCGTCGCAGCAGGCGTCGCTCATGTCGTTTACCTTAGCCCGTGTAGGCCAACACGACAAACACCGAACCGTTCAACGTAAATTCGGCCACCTCGCTCATGCCCATGCGCGCATGCGCGTTGAGCGACGCAGCGTTGTCGCGGCGGATGAAGAGGATGCCTTGCCGCCCCGGCAGCAACGCGCGCAGGGCGTCGAACATCGCTTGCGCCAATCTGCGGCCGCGGTACTGCGCATCCACGCACACCGGGCCGTAAAGATAGGCGTCGGGCGCCCCGGGAAAGGCGTCGAACGTGGCGCGAACGATCTCGAAATCGCTATTCATTTCGCGCGGGGTCGTCATCAAGAATCCGACCACGCGGCCCCGGTCGCGCGCCACCATCAGCGGCATCGCCTGCAGCATCGCGTGGATGCGCGCGCGGGGCAAACTCGCCGACAGCGTGCCACCGTTGCTTACTTCATTGGCAAGTTGAAGGGCCATGATGCCGTCGACATCGGTCTGGTCGGCGCGGCCGATTTCGATTGCGTTGGCACGACCGATCTTGATCTGGTTAGCAGGCGACGTCATGCGCCGCGCGCCACTTCGCGCAGGATATCTTCGCCATAGGCTTCGAGCTTGCGCGCGCCCACACCGCTGATATGCGCCAGATCGTCGAGCGACGCCGGCTCGGCCAATGCGATCTCGCGCAACGTGGCGTCGTGAAAGATCACATAGGCCGGCACACCGTGGCTGCGCGCCACGTCACCGCGCCAGGCGCGCAAGGCTTCAAAACGCGTTTGCGCTTCGCCGGGCAACACGATCGCTTCGGCGCGACTGCGCGTGCCCACGCGGGTGCTGCTGCGCGCGGCCTTTTCCGACTCGCGTCGCAGCATCAATTGCCGCTCGCCTTTCAGAACGGCGCGGCTGTCTTCGGTGAGCATCAGCGTGCCGAAGCCGTCATGGTCGACGGCCAATAAGCGCTGCGCCAGCAATTGCCGCAGCACCCCGCGCCAGGCTTGATCGGATAGATCGGCGCCGATGCCGAACACGCTCAACTGATCGTGCGACGACTGCTTGATGCGCTCGTTCGATTTGCCGCGCAGGATATCGATGATGTGGCCCGCGCCATAACGCTGGCCGCGTTCCTTCCACAAGCGATACACGGCCGACAGCACTTTTTGCGCCGCCACGGTGCCATCCCAGGCCTCAGGCGGATCGAGGCACACATCGCAATTGCCGCAGGGGCCAGTGTGCTGGCCGAAGTATTCGAGCAGGCGCACGCGGCGGCACGTGACCGTTTCGCACAAGCCCAGCATCGCATCGAGCTGCTGCCCGAGGCGGCGGCGATACGCGTCGTCGCCAGGCGACTCGTCGATCATGCGGCGTTGCTGCACCACGTCCTGCAGGCCGTACGCCAGCCAGGCCGTGGCGGGCAAGCCGTCGCGGCCCGCGCGGCCGGTTTCCTGGTAGTAGCCCTCCACCGACTTGGGCAGATCGATGTGCGCGACGAATCGCACATCGGGCTTGTCGATGCCCATGCCGAACGCAATGGTGGCCACCATGACAATGCCGTCTTCGCGCAGGAACCGCGATTGATTTTGAGCCCGCACGGCCGGACTCAAGCCGGCATGGTAATGCAGGGCATTGACCCCCTGCGAACACAGAAACTCGGCGGTATCCTCCACTCGCGAGCGCGACAGGCAATACACCACGCCGGCCTCGCCCGCGTGCTCGGTGCGAATCAGCTCGATGAGTTGGCGGCGCACATCGTTTTTCTCGACGATGCGATAGCGGATGTTGGGACGATCGAAACTGGCGACGAAATGCTCGGCGTGATCGAGCGACAGACGCTGCGCGATTTCGACGCGCGTTTCGGCGGTCGCGGTGGCCGTGAGCGCGATGCGCGGCACATCCGGCCAGCGCTCGTGCAGCATCGACAGCCCAAGATACTCCGGCCGGAAGTCGTGGCCCCACTGCGACACGCAATGGGCCTCGTCGATGGCGAACAGCGAAATCCGCCCTTCCGACAGCATGTTCAGGCAGCGATCGGTGAGCAGGCGTTCAGGCGCGACATAGAGCAGATCGAGGTCGCCGGCCAGAAACGCCTGTTCGACCTCGCGCGCCACTTTCCAGTCTTGAGTGGAATTGAGAAACTCGGCGCGCACGCCCAATTCGGTCAGCGCATCGACCTGATCCTGCATCAACGCGATCAGGGGCGACACGACAATGCCGGTACCGGGCCGAGCGAGCGCCGGCACTTGGTAACAGAGGGATTTGCCGCCACCGGTGGGCATGAGCACCAGGGCGTCGCCACCCGCGATCACATGGTCGACGATGGCATGCTGGTCGCCCCGGAAAGATTCGTAGCCAAATACCCGCTGCAGAATCTCGAGTGCGCGCGAGTCTACGTCAACGTCCGACATGGGGGATCAAGAAAAGCATCATGGTCGAGAGTGTAAACCGGCTCACCAGCCCAAACCGAGCGTGCCCATAAAATCATCCACCGGCATCGTGAGCTTCACACCCATCTTGTATTCGCCCGACACGACCTCGCGATCCGCGCCGAGCGCCATGCGTACGCGCGGCGCCAGGGCCATGCTGTGCTGCACGCCATAGCGGCGTTCGGCCGACGCGTTGTTTTCCTGCAGACCGGAATAGGTGCCGCTGAACGTGCCCCAGCCACTGATCGGCACACCGGCCGTCAGCGTATTGCGCGTCTGCCGCGCGCCTGCCGCGCCGTCTTCATAGGTGGCCAGATCGGAAAAGCCCTGATCGATCTGTTCGTTGACGTAGCTCACCGTGACCGAATGCGCGAGGTCGACCGAATAGCCCAACCGGTAGCGCCGCGCATCAGACCGTTCATAAGTGCTTTGCGTGGCGCCCACCTGGAATGTGCCCAGGGTGCCCGCCGTGTAGGTCGTGCCCAATCCCATTGCGGTGAGCGTCGGCGCCGTTTCGACCTGGCTTTCGAGCGTCATCGAGGGCGTGACGCCATAGCGCAGACTGCTGCTGCCGGCCGTGGCGCCATAGTCGAGCTTGCCCGCGCCGGCCGACAGATCGGTGTTGTCGATCCGGCCCACCATCGATGAATAGCCAAACTGGCCCTGCGACAGCGTGCGCGCCGAAGAAGACGACCAGTTCGAAAGCTGCACCCCGCCGATCTGGGTCGACTGCCCCCACCACGGCGTATTCGAGGCCACGCTTCCGACCGCGACCGTCTGGCCGCTCTCATTGCGGTACGTCATCGTGCGGGTGTCGGTGGTCACGCCAGTTTGTGGGGTGAGCGATCCGAGCCATTTGCGCTGCGTGCGCCGCGGCGTGGGCATGATGACTTTATCGGCCGCGGCGTGCCGTTCTTCCGGGGTGAGTTCGAGTACATACGCCGCGTCGGCTTCCGCTACGACGGCCTCGTTGCCCAGGCGGCAGCGCGCTTGCGCCATGTTGTCGATCTCGTCGCCGCCCACCACCACGCCATCGAGCTTGAGCCCGCCGCCGGCTTCTCGCGCGCAAACGGTGGGATCGAGGGGCTCGATTGCCATGGCGACCGGCTCCGGAGCCTCGACCGGCATCGGCAACGCAGGCGCCAGCACGCCGATGCCCAGATTGCTTTGCGCCCAGGCACTGCTGCCTGCGAGCGCCATTCCCAGCAGCGCTCCCGCCAGCACGCCTGCCCGAAGCAACGGGCGCGAACAATCATCCGCGCGGCGCGCGGTTGCAGAGCGGGAATGGAGCTGAGAAATTGGGGTCACTAGCGCCTCGAAAAAAACGAACGAAAGCGAACGTGGGAATCGATTCAGTTTACGTCATCGGGCGCTGCACTGCAGCAGAACCGGGCTGCGTTTGCCGCGCCCGCGTTCATTTCAAACGGTTTCGCGCGCTTGCTCCCCGAGCGGCTAGAGGCGATGATGCGGCATGGACGCCCCTCACACAAAATTACTGGTCGTCGACGACGATCCGGCACTCCGTCAGTTGCTGGCCGATTATCTCAATCGTCACGGCTATGACACCCTGCTTGCGCCCGACGCCAACGATCTGGCCGAGCGCATCATCCGCTACAGCCCCGATCTGATCGTGCTCGATCGCATGCTGCCCGCAGGCGATGGTGCCGACGCCTGCCGCCGTCTGCGCGAACAGGGTGAAGATATTCCCGTGATTCTGCTGACCGCGCGTGACGAAGCCGTCGATCGCATCATCGGCCTGGAGGCGGGCGCCGACGACTATCTGGGGAAGCCGTTCGACCCGCGCGAGTTGCTGGCGCGCGTCGAGGCGGTGTTGCGCCGCAAGCGTGGCCCCTCGGCACTCACGAAGGATGCGCCGGTCAACTTCGGCCCCTTCACCTTCGACCCCGTCCAGCGGCAATTGTTACGCGAAGGCGTGCAGGTCAAGCTCACCGGCGGGGAAATCAATCTGCTCGAAGCACTGGTACGCAACGCCGGCAAGCCGCTGTCGCGCGAACGCCTGCTGGCGCTGGCGCGTGACGACGACGCGGGCGAGCGCAACGACCGGGCGATCGATATCGCCGTACTGCGTCTGCGCCGCGCCATCGAGGTGGATCCCAAGCAGCCCCGCTGGATTCAAACCGTTTGGGGTATCGGTTACCGGTTCGCCCCCTGATGGCGTGGACGTCCTGGTTCCATCGCTCGTGGCGGCATAGCCGGCGATTTCTACCCAAATCCCTGCGCGGCCGCCTGACGCTGCTGGTGCTGGGTACCGTGCTCGTGGCCCAGGCGGCCACGCTGACCACGGTCTCGTATTACCGCGACAAGTTCATGGAGGACGTGGCGCTCGATTACATCGTCACCACGATTCGGACCTTGCGCGCGGCCGTATCCCAGGTGCCGGCCGAGGAGCGGGCCGAGTTCGTGCGCAACGCCTCGCAGAACCAATGGCGCCTGTGGTCACGCACGCTGCCGGCCGAGGCGCGACTGCAGCGCCAATGGCGCCGCCGCGAAGATGGCGACATGCCTCCCCCGCCCCCGCCCGACGACGTGCGCCGCGATCTGCGTTCGCTGGTGCGGCAACTCAACGCGCTGCTCAATGACGGCACGCGCGTGGCACTGTCGCGCGGGCCGGATCCGGAAGTCTTCATCTCGCTGGCGCCCAACACGAGTACCGACGATGGCCCCCAATTGCGCGAATGGCTGGTGATCCCGCTGGAGCGCCTGGATCCCCCCATCTCCACGCCGTTGATCGTGGTGTGGCTGGGCGGGCTGGGCGTGCTGTTGCTGCTGGCGGCGACATTTTCCTGGCATATTGCGCGCCCCCTCACGCGGCTGGCCGAGGCGGCCGATCGGCTGGGCGAGGGCAAGCCGCAACGCGTGTCGCCCTCCGGCCCGTTCGAAACGCGCGCACTGGGCGAGCGGTTCAACGCCATGCTCGACGCGCTGGCTGAGGCGGAATCCGTCCGCCGCACGCTGCTGGCCGGGTTGCCGCACGACCTGAAGGGGCCACTCTCGCGCATGTGGCTGCGCATCGAAATGGCCGATGACCCCGCCCTGCAAACCGGGCTGCGGCACGATCTTCAGGATATGCAGCGCATGGTCGATCAGTTCATCGGCTTCGTGCGCGGCACCGATCCCGGCACCTACCGCTTCGCGCCCATGCTGCTCAACGAATGGCTGCCCGAACGCGTCACGGCCTGGACCAGCGTGGGCAGCCCGGTGGTGCTCACACCGTTACCCGAACGCACCATTACCGTACAGGGCGACGCAGTCGCCCTGGCGCGTTTGCTGGATAACCTGATCGGCAACGCCTTGCACCATGGTGCGCCACCGGTCGAGGTGCATGTGGAACGTCTGGAAGACACCGTCAGGCTCACCGTGCGCGATCATGGCGAAGGCATCGCGCCCGACCGGCGCACCGAAGCGCTGCGGCCATTCGCGCGGCTCGACGATGCGCGCACGCGCACGGGCAGCGTGGGCCTGGGCCTGGCACTGGTGGACGCAATCGTGCGCGCGCATCGTGGGGAACTGGTGCTGGCCAATGCCGACACGGGTGGCCTGCAGGTGGTGATCACGTTGCCGCTGGCCGCCGATACACCCACACCGGCATTGCAAGCCTGAAGGGCCAGCTTTGAAATGACCGGCCGGGCCAGAAGGCGCTGCGCAACGCACCAGTACTTCATCGTCAGCGCCCGCCCCGGCCTTTGCCACGCTTTCCCGGTAATCGTGGCTGGCTCAAGAAGCGTTCGCACCCATACGGCACGACCGGACTGGTCCTCAGGCCGTCAGTTGCGCAGCACTTCGTCGCTGAACACCGAGCGATATGCCAGCAGGTTGAACACCAGCATCACCGGCACGGCAACGCCCACGCCCACCAGCACCAGCCGTAGCACATCGGTATTGGCGGCTGCATCCCACAGCGTGAGATCGTCGAGAATCAGATACGGGAACAGGCTGAATGCCAGCGCCCCGACCATCAAGGCCAGCAGGCAGATACACAGCAGAAACGGCGCGGCGCGCAGGCTGCGCGCCCTGCCCGCCACGATCCGCGTGAGAATCATCTCGATGGCCACAAAGCAGCCCAGCAGCAGTACCCAGGTTGAAATCGCCACGCCGATGTGGGCCAGATTGCTCCACTTGTAGAAGATGCCCGCGTTGGCCAGGCCGAGCGTGACCGCGATCGCGATCATGCCTGCGGCCGTCCAGCGCACCGCGTGCCGGCCCCAATTGGCCGCACGCTGCTGCAAGGCACCCCGCACGCGCATGATCACCCAACTCGAGCCCAGCAGCACATAGGTGGCCACGGCGCAGAAGCCCACGAAGACGGCAAACCAGCCGTAACCGGCCACCGTTTGATAACCGGTAACGATGCGCCCGAGCGCCATACCCTGTCCGAACGCCGTCAATACCGATCCCGCCCAGAAGCCCCAGAGCCACCACGACTTGTGCTCGGTACGGGCGCGGATCCGTAATTCGAAACACGCCGAGCGCAGCACCGTGCCGATCACCATTGCCGTCAACGGCCCATACAACTGGCCCAGCACGGCACCCCAGCCAAAGGGAAACGCCGCCACGAAAAGGCCTACCCCCAGCAGCAACCAGAATTCGTTGGCGTCGCGCCAGGGGCTGAGCAGATTCATCATGCGGCCGCGTTCTTCCGCGGGCGCCCAGGCCAGGAGGATGCCGACGCCGATGTCGAACCCGTCGAACACCGTGCCTGCCAGCACAAGCAGAAACAACATCCCCATGAACGCGAGCGGCATCCAGAATGCGGCATCGCCCGGGTTCAGGCCCATCGAGGCGGCGAGCGTGGCGATCATGCGGCGCGTCCTACTTTACGAACAGGGATGACGCCATACCGGGCGGCATGAAACAACATCGCCAGGAAGGCGACGATCAGCAACACGTACAAGGCGGTGTAACTGGTGAGCGCCAGGGCGAGCGACCCGGATGCGGCCGGCCCCAGGATTTCCGTTTGAGTCACCGTACCGTTGACGGCATACGGCTGCATGCCGAAAAGATAGATCCACGTGTGCAACACCCCCGACAGGCTGCCCGCAAACATCAGCAGGCTGACCCCGCGCAGGCTGGCGCGCGACAACACCGACGGGTCGAAACCGCGATTGCGCACGCGCAGGAAGACCACCCAGGCCGTAAGCCCCATGACGATAGCCAGCAGCACCGCCACACGCACCGTAAAGAAGATCGGCCCCACCGGCGGATGCATGCCGGAATAGGTGTCCAGGCCCTGGAACTGCCCGGTGATGGCATCCTGGCCGAGCAAGGTGCTGCCGTGAGCGACGGTCACGTCATGGCGCGTGCGTTTCTGGCGCGAATCGGGGATCCCCCACAGCGTGAAGCTGGGCTGCGCTCCGGTTTCCCAATACGCCGCCACGGCGGCAGCCTTGGCCGGCTGGTGCAGCGCGGTGACGCGTGCGCTGCCCACACCCACCGGCACCTGCAGCACCACCGCCAGCGCCCCCAGCACCACGGCCGCCTTGAACGCCAGCTTTTCGGCATGATCGAGAGGCCGGCGCAAGGCCTGCCAAGCCGTGACGCCCATGATCAGAAAGGCGGCCGCCAGGGCCGAAGTGAGTGCGAACAGCCCCAACTGCCACCCGAGTGCGGGATTGAACACCACCGCGGGCCAATCGAAGACTTGATAACGGCCGTCGAAAAACCGGGCGCCGGTCGGCGTTTCGAGCCAGGACTGCAGCACGACCACCCAGAACACGGCAGCCATCTGCCCGATGGCCACCATGAAAATCGAAAACGTGTGCACGGCGGGCGAGACGCGGCGCTGGCCGAACAGCATCACCCCGAGAAAACACGATTTGAAGATGAACACGGACAGGACGGCGTACCCGATCAGGGGGCCCGCCACGTTGCCGATCTTGTCCATCAAGCCCGCCCACAGGCTGCCGAGCTGAAACAGCAGCGGCACGCTACCCGCCAACGTCAACACGAAGGCCAGCGCATAGACGCGCACCCAGAACCGGTATGCGGCCGTCCAGCCCGGATCGCGGGTGACCCGGGCGCGCCATTTGAAGAACAGCAGCACCCACGCCAGGGCCAGCGTCATCGGCAGGAAAAACGCCAGGAAGCTTGCGCTGCCCGTGAACTGAATCCGGGCGAGTTGCAGGGGAGAGATATCCATGATGGCCGCTAGTGTAGAGCGACTTCAACCCGGATGGGCCGGTGCGCCGCGCCCCGTTCTCCAGACGTGGCAAAATGATCCCTTTGCTGCTGCACGCTACCTCCTCCGAGCATGACCTCCCCCACCACTCCGACACCGCCCGCGAACTTCCTGCGCCACATCATCGATGCCGATCTGCGTGCCGACCGCTATCAAGACAAGCGGTGGTCCGGCAAGCCGGGGCCTGCCCGTCAACAGCAGGCTGGGGAACTCGATCCTGCCCGCATCCGCACGCGCTTCCCGCCGGAACCCAACGGTTACCTGCATATCGGACACGCCAAGGCCATTTGCCTGAACTTCGGGCTGGCGCGCGATTTCGGTGGCGTCTGCCACTTGCGCTTCGACGACACCAATCCCGAGAAGGAAGAGCAGGAGTACGTCGACGCCATCATCGAAGCGGTGCACTGGCTGGGATTCGACTGGAAGACGCCGACCGAAGAGAACCTGTACTTCGCCAGCGACTACTTCGACGACATGTACGACTTCGCCGAAGCGCTGATCGCGGCGGGCCATGCCTACGTCGACGAACAAAGCGCCGAACAGATCCGCGCCTTGCGCGGCACGCTTACCGAAGGTGGCCAGAATTCGCCCTTCCGCGACCGCCCTGCCGACGAATCGCTCGCCCGTCTGCGCGAAATGCGCGACGGCCAGCATCCGGATGGCAGCATGGTGCTGCGCGCGAAGATCGACATGAAGTCGCCCAACATCAATCTGCGCGACCCGGTGCTGTATCGCGTGCGCCACGCCACCCACCATCGCACGGGCAACAAGTGGTGCATCTATCCGATGTACAGCTGGGCGCACCCGGTGGAAGATGCCCTCGAAGGCATCACACACAGCATCTGCACGCTTGAATTCGAGGATCAACGACCGTTCTACGACTGGATCCTGGCGCGTCTGGCCGAGCTGGGCAAGTTGGCCGAGCCGCTGCCGCACCAGTACGAATTTGCGCGCTTGAACCTGAGCTACATCGTCACCAGCAAGCGCAAGCTGCTGCAGCTGGTGCGCGAAGGGCACGTGGACGGCTGGGACGACCCGCGCCTGCCCACCCTCTTCGGGCTGCGCCGCCGCGGCTACACCGCCGCCTCGATCCGCCTGCTATGCGATCGCTCGGGTGCCTCGAAATCGGACTCGCGGCTGGATTACAGCCTGCTCGAACAGGCCGTACGCGACGATCTGGATCCGATCGCCGCGCGCTCGGTGGCAGTGCTCGATCCCCTCAAGCTGGTCATTACCAATTATCCGGAAGACGCCGAGGAACCCTGCACGGCGCAAATCAATCCGCACAATGCCGAGGCCGGCCTGCGACATTTCCCCTTCACGCGCGAACTGTGGATCGAGCGCGACGACTTCCGCGAAGATCCGCCGAAGAAATATTTCCGCCTCTTCCCCGGCAACACGGTGCGCCTGAAGTATGCATACGTGATCAAGTGCACCGATTTCGTCAAGGATGCCGACGGCAATGTGACGGAGGTGCACGCCGAGTACATCCCGGACACCAAGAGCGGCACGCCGGGCGCCGACAGCGTCAAGGTAAAGGGCAACATCACTTGGGTGAGCGCACGTCACGCCATCCCCGCCACGATCCACCTGTACGACCGGTTGTTTACCGACCCCCATCCCGACGGCGGCGACAAGGAATTCCTGGATTTCATCAATCCGGATTCCAAGCGAACGGTTCAAGGGTGGCTCGAGCCGGGCAGTCACGCCGCGCCGGGCACCGCGTGGCAGTTCGAGCGACTGGGGTATTTCACCGCCGATCGCGAAACGTCCACGCCCGAAAATCCCATCATCAACCGCACGGTAACGCTGCGCGATTCGTGGGGCACGACGGCGGGCTGATGGGTTTGGGCGGCCACGCGATGGCCGCCCGGGAACGCCGTGCGGTCCAGCGCGTCAACTTTCGTCGTCGCGGCCGAGATGGGTCGACCGGTGCGTTTGCGCAGCCGATTGGTCGATCGGCAGCGACGACTCGCCGGCTTCGGGCAGCATGCCCTTGCGCTGTGCGTCACCCGTGGGATCGCGCTGCTTTTCACTCGCCGGTTCCGGCTTGTGAGCGGCCTCGTAGGTTTCTTCAGTGTCGGCCTTGCCGGGGCGATCCGGATCGGGCAATGCACTGGCGTCGTCGTCATATCCCTTGGCGGCTGCGTCCAACTGCTGGCGCTCCTGCTCGCTCAACGCGCGCGGCGCGGCTTCCTTGGTCGGCAAATCGGATTTCATAAGACCTCCTGGTTGGACTCGTCGCCGTTCGCGCAAGGCTTATGCCTGTTGTACGACCATTGCGGGTTATCATGCCCGACATTCATTCACCGGCCCGGTGTAACCGCCGCGGCTCGTCTTTGCGCTACCCATGACCGCTGATTCCCTCGCGCTCGATTTCAAGAGCGCCACCCTTTACGCCGTACGCGTCGTGCTGCACCGTGCGGACGTCGGCGATCTGCTCGCCGCTCTGCAAAAACGCATGCACGATGCAGGCAGCTTCTTCGAAAACGAACCCGTCGTGATCGACGCCTCGCGCGTCGAAGACGTGATCGACTGGGCGCGGCTGCTCGAGGCGCTGCGCACGCATCATCTGCCCCCGATCGGCGTCGTGGCAACCGGCGAAAACCTGGCCGCGGCGCAGCGCGCCGGCCTCACGCCGGTCGAGATCTCGATCCCCGCAGCGCGGCCCGCGCAAAACAACGCCGCCTTGGCGGCCGACAATAGCGATGCACCCGTACCCAGCGTACCGGCCGCTGCGGTGGCCGAAGCGCCCACGCCGACCGACACCGGGTCGACCGCTGTCGTCACGGCTGTCGGTGCACCCGATAGCGACGCGCCCGCCGCAGGCGAGATAGCGTCTGCCGAAGTGACCGCACGTGAAAACGGCGGCACGGACACCGCTGCGGCTGAAAGCGAAAGCGCCGCCGCCAGCGGTGCCGCCGGCAAGCAACCGCGCCTGGCGCGTGAAGCGCAACCCGCCGGCGATGCCGGCCGGCCCAATGCACGCCCGCCGCAGTCGTCTTCGGCCTTGGTGATTACCAAGCCGCTACGCTCCGGCCAGCGCGTCTACGCCCGCCATACCGACCTGATCGTGATCGGCATGGTGAGCCGTGGCGCAGAAGTGATCGCCGACGGCAATGTGCACGTCTACGGACCCCTGCGCGGCAAGGCCATGGCCGGCGCGCGCGGCGACACCTCCGCCCGCATCTTCACGACCGAACTCGACGCCGAACTGCTGGCCGTCGCAGGCGTGTACCGCGTGGTCGAAGATAAATTCGATGCTTCTCTTCATAACCATCCGGCGTTGATCCGCCTGGATGGCGATACCTTACGAATCGAAGGTCTAAAAGCCTGACTAACGTGTCGTCACGTCCCGTCCTCGCATTTTGCTTTACGATACGCCGATTATTTTTCAAGACATAAGGGCTTCATCCTCATGACACGCATAGTTGTGGTGACTTCCGGCAAGGGCGGGGTTGGTAAGACCACCACCAGCGCAAGCTTCTCGTCCGGGCTGGCCATGCGGGGCCACAAGGTCGCCGTGATCGACTTCGACGTCGGCCTGCGCAATCTCGACCTGATCATGGGCTGCGAACGACGGGTCGTCTACGACTTCGTCAACGTCATCCAGGGCGAAGCCACCCTGAATCAAGCGCTGATCAAAGACAAGCAAGTCGAAACCCTGTTCGTGCTGCCCGCTTCGCAGACGCGCGACAAGGATGCCCTCACGATGGAAGGCGTCGAGAAAGTCATCAATGACTTGAAAGACATGGGTTTCGACTACATCGTCTGCGATTCGCCGGCGGGTATCGAAACCGGCGCCCTGATGGCCGCCTATTTTGCCGATGACGCGTTGGTCGTGACCAACCCGGAAGTGTCTTCCGTGCGCGACTCGGATCGGATCCTGGGCATTCTGTCGGCCAAATCGCGCCGCGCGGTGCAGGGCGATGAGCCGGTCAAGGAATTCCTGCTGCTCACCCGCTACAACCCAAAGCGCGTCGACGAAGGCGAGATGCTGTCGTTGAAGGATATCGAAGACATCCTGCGTATCAAGCTGATCGGCGTGATTCCGGAATCGGAGTCGGTATTGCAAGCTTCCAACCAGGGCTTGCCTGCTGTGCACCTGACCGGCACCGACGTGTCGGAAGCCTATAAGGATGTGGTGTCGCGCTACCTGGGCGAAGAAAAGCCGCTGCGCTTCGTGGACTATCAGAAGCCGAGCTTTCTGAAGCGCCTGTTGGGAGGTAAATGACGATGTCTTTTCTGTCGTTTTTGATCGGCCAGAAGAAAACCTCGGCGAACGTCGCCAAGGAACGGCTGCAAATCATCCTTGCGCATGAACGGCGCGGGGGCGGCTCGCCCGACTACCTGCCGCAACTGCAACAGGAACTGATCGCCGTTATTTCCAAGTACGTGAAGATCGACCCCAACGACATCAAGGTTCACCTTGAGCGGCAAGACACGCTGGAAGTGCTGGATATCAAGATCGAGATGCCCCAGCCCAGTACCGACAAGGTCTGATCAAAGCGCCATGCGGCATCCTCAGGGTGCTGCATACACGCCGCACACGCGCTTGTCCGTACCTGGGTTGTCCGCAACCCGACATCATCGATGGACAAGAAAAAAGCCTGCATCGCGAGATGCAGGCTTTTTTTCCGATGCGTGCCGACGACGGTGCGTGGCGCACCGCCCCGCTTAGCGGCGCTTGCCGACCTGATCGCCGATCACGCCACCGATGGCCGCGCCACCGACGGTGCCCAGCACGCCGCCGTTGGTGATTACGGCGCCCGCCACACCACCCAGACCCGCGCCCGTGACGGTGCTCTTCTGACGACCGCTCATGCTGTCCCACGACGAGCAACCGGCGGCAGTCGCCGACAACAGGCACACAGCAACGATCTTGGAAAGCGATTGAATTTTCATAGCATGCTCCTGTTAGCAAACCGGACCCGTCACCCTCGCGGGTTCGATTGCACCGGTAATACGAATGTTGTTGTAACGGCGTTCAGGATCGCAAATGCCGGACCGGGTTGCTGTTAGGTTTCCCCAGGAATTGTGTCAAGCGGTGTTGAATACTGCGAAAACCCCGATCCCTATTTCAATCGGGGCTTTGCCGTTAAGCAGATGTAACCGGACTACCCGCATTTACAACACGAAAGATCCGGTTCGAACGCTGCTTTACTTCAACGCCTTGTAGCGCAAACGCTTGGGCGCGGCACCCTCTTCACCCAGACGACGCTTCTTGTCCGCTTCGTATTCCTGATAGTTGCCGTCGAAGAAGACCACTTCCGAATTGCCTTCGAACGCCAGGATGTGCGTGGCGATACGATCGAGGAACCAGCGATCGTGGCTGATGACCATCACGCAACCCGGAAACTCGAGCAACGCATCCTCGAGCGCACGCAAGGTTTCCACGTCCAGATCGTTGGACGGCTCGTCCAGCAGCAATACGTTGCCGCCGGCGATGAGCGTCTTGGCCATGTGCAAGCGCCCGCGTTCACCGCCCGACAATTGACCCACTTGCTTGTTCTGGTCGCCGCCCTTGAAGTTGAAGCGGCCCAGATAGGCGCGCGAGCCGATTTCGAATTTGCCCACGGTGAGCACATCGGCGCCATCGGACACCGCGTCGAACACGGTTTTGCCGTCTTCCAACGAGTCGCGCGACTGGTCGACAAAGGCCAGTTGCACCGTCTTGCCGATGGCGACCTCGCCGCTATCCGGCGTTTCGCGGCCGGCGATCATGCGGAACAGCGTCGACTTACCGGCGCCGTTGGCACCGATAATGCCCACAATGGCACCAGGCGGGACCTTGAAGCTGAGATTGTCGATCAGCAAGCGATCGCCGTAGGCCTTGCTCACGCCCTTGAACTCGATCACTTCATTGCCCAGGCGCTCGCCCACGGGAATGAAAATTTCGGAAGTTTCGTTGCGCTTCTGGTACTCGTAGGACGACAGTTCCTCGAAACGCGCCATCCGCGCCTTGGCCTTGGCCTGGCGGCCCTTGGGATTCTGGCGCACCCACTCGAGTTCTTTCTTGATCGTCTTCTGACGGGCGGATTCGGTGGACTCTTCCGTCTTCAGGCGGTCTTCTTTCTGCTCGAGCCACGAGCTGTAGTTACCCTTCCAGGGGATGCCGTAGCCGCGATCCAGTTCGAGAATCCATTCGGCGGCGTTATCCAGGAAGTAGCGATCGTGGGTCACGCCCACCACGGTGCCGGGAAACTTGTGCAGAAATTGCTCCAGCCATTCGACGCTTTCGGCATCGAGGTGGTTGGTGGGCTCGTCCAGCAGCAGCATATCGGGCTTGGACAGCAGCAGTTGGCACAACGCCACGCGCCGCTTTTCGCCACCCGACAGGTTGCCGACCTTCGCATCCCAGGGCGGCAGACGCAGCGCATCGGCCGCAATTTCCATCTGCAGTTCGATATCGTCGGCGCCGCTGGAGGCGGCAGCCGAAATGATGGCTTCCAGATTGGCCTGCTCGGCCGCCAGCTTGTCGAAATCGGCATCCGGCTCGGCGTATTCGGCGTACACCTCGTCCAGGCGCTTGCGTGCGCTCACGACTTCGCCCAGTCCGGCCTCAACCGCCTGACGCACGGTATCGTCGGGTGCGAGCTGCGGTTCCTGCGGCAGATACCCGATCTTGATGCCGGGCATCGGGACGGCATCGCCCTCGATCTCGGTATCCACACCCGCCATGATCTTGAGCAGCGTGGACTTGCCGGAACCGTTCAAACCGAGCACGCCGATCTTGGCGCCCGGGAAAAACGACAGCGAGATGTCGCGCAGAATCTGGCGTTTCGGCGGCACGATCTTGCCGACGCGGTGCATGGTATAGACGTATTGAGCCATGAGTGTTTTATGATGGTGAATGCGGTGAATCCAGCATTGTAGAGGTGCGACCTGCCGGCGTCATGTTTTGCCGGCTCACGGCCCGGTTCCGATACGCCTTCGCCGCGCTCATATCCGTTGTAGGAAAAATAGTATGTCCGCTACCGCCACGCCGCCGCCCCGGTCGCCCCAATTCAGCCAGGATGAACTGGCGATGTTGTCGAAAACAGCCGATGCGCTCAGCGCTTACCTGGGCAAACCGGTCTTGGCCGAAGTCGGCCAATCCGACGCCGGCACCGAATGGGTCACCTTCGGCGTGCCGATCGACGAGCAAGCTGAAACCGATGAGGCCCACGCGCACGTGCAGTTGGGCGGCCCGGCCTCGCGGCTGCTCGGCAACCGCGGCGGACTGCCGATGTCGGACAACGTCACGTACGACTGTGCCTACCTGTGGGCCATCGAGATTTCGGTCACTGCCGACGAACGTTTCGTGAAGCTCGACCATGACGGCGAAGAGTCGGCCTGGTCGGACGACCTGATCGACGTGCTGCCATTTGGCTTGAGCGACGACGATCTGGTCGATGACGATGAAGACGACGACACGGATGACGACGAGGACGACGACATCACCGGCACCGGTGCATCGCCTTTGTCACCCGATTCCGAAACGCACCCCTGGGGCAAACGTCGCCATTGAACGCCAAGGCAGCGGGGGCGCTGCCCGCCACCCTGCCTATGCGGCCTTGCTGCCCCGCTCCCGCTTATGGCGCTCATACAGCACCCACCCCAATGGCCACGTCAGCCACACCATCAGCCGGCTGAACGGCTGCGTCAGCGGGTAACGCCCGATCACGTCGCCATGGCCCGCCCGTTGCGCCGACCGGGCAAACCGGGTGAACCGTGCGGCAGTCATCGTGAAGGTCATCGGGTCGTACCAGAACGATGCGGCATGATGCTGCAGCGTGATCCAGTTCAGCAGATACAGACCGACGGCGTGGCGATTGCCGGCCTGGCGCCGATCCGACAATGATCCGGGCGTGGGATGGTAGACGCGCACCACCTGGTTCACGAACCGGTTGAGATACCCCGCCCGGGATATTGCCCACCACACGAAACTTTCGGGCACGAAGCCCGGCACATCTTCCGGAAACGGAAACTGACGCAGCACGTCGACCCGCTGACAGCCGAATTTTTCGCCGCGCACGCGATGCTTGAGTGCCATTTCCGCGGCCGGGCAATCGAACACATCGGCCGGAAACAGATCGCCCACCACTTTGCCATCGGGCCGCGCACAGAGGCCGGTGACGCCGATGAAGTTGCCGCGCTGCTCATCGCCGATGGCGTCCCAGATTTTCTTCAGCCGCGCCAGGGTGTCGCGGGTGAGCTCATCGTCGTCGTCCAGAACCACAAGCAGTTCGCCGCGCGCCTCACGCACGCCGTGGTTGAAGGCGGTCTTCTTGTGCGCGTTTTCCTGCCAGACGTAACGAATGGGAAAGGCAGACTCGGCGGCCCACGCCAATACCTGCTCGCGCGTGGCGTCGGTCGATCCGTCGTCCACGACGAGCCACTCGAAGTCGCGATAGGTTTGCGCGGCGAGCGACGCGTAGGCGCGCTTGAGCACGTCGACGCGGTTGTAGGTCGTGGTGAGAACGGTAAAGGCGTACTGCGAAGCCTGCATAGGCGAATGATCCTTGACCCGGGCAAAAACGGTCGCCCGGCGGGGCACAGTGTAAAGCTTGGTCGGCACAGGCGGTACACTGGGCCTCTCGAACCGGTTTTCGACCATGAACGCGCCCTCCGTCCAGCTCAACGACATCGCCCTGTTTGTCGAAGTCGCCAAGCGCCGCAGCTTTACGTTGGCCGCGCAGCACCTGTCCATTCCCACATCCACGTTGTCGCGCCGCATCCTCGCCCTCGAAGACGCGGTCGGCATGCGGCTGCTCAACCGCAACACCCGCCGTCTCGACCTGACCGAAGCGGGCGCCGTGTACCTCGAACGTTGCCAGTTTCTCATCGAAGAAGCGCGGCTCGCGCACGAGCCTCTGCTGGCCCTGTCGCGCCAGCCTCATGGGCTGCTGCAGGTGGCCATGCCGCAGAGCCTGGGCGCGCTCATCCTGCCCAATGCATTGGGTGCCTTCATCGCGCAATATCCCGACCTGGACTGCGCCTTCGATCTCAGTATGCGCTCCCCCGCCACGCGCGACGGCGGCTTCGACGTGATGATTCACTTCGGCCAACTGCCTGAGGTGGTCGAGGGTGACGTCCGCGAATTGGTATCGCTCGATCAGCATCTCTATGCGTCGCAGGCCTATCTGGATCGTTACGGCACGCCGCGTACGCCCGACGATCTGAGTCATCATCAGTGCCTGCGCTCGACGGCAGGCCAGGAGCACTCGACATGGACGTTGGCAGGCGCGGACGACCAGCGAATCGATGTGCCCGTCACGGGCCGTATCGCGGCCAATAGCGTCAGCATGGGGAGCGTGCTGGCGGGCTTGGGCCTGGGGATCACCCGCCTGCCGCAGTGCCGCGCCATGCTGCCGGCGCTCACACAGAACAGCCTGCATCGGGTGCTGCCCGAGTGGCGGGTCGCGCCCGTGTCGATCTACGCAATCTGCCCGTCGCCGCTGCTGCCGGCGAAAACGCGGGCCTTCCTGTCATTCATCGAGCCGCTGCTGGCGCCGTTGCAACCCGGCGAGCTCGAGCGCGCCCGGGAACGCACGCAAGCGGCCGCGCAGCCGCACACGCAAGAAAGCACATCGGCGCGTGGATGATGTGCGGCACCCTCAATGGCAAACGCGGTATCGGGCGGATGCCAGCGATGCGGGGCGCGGGGAACGTGTCGTGTGGTGCGTGACGCCTGAGACGAGACGCTAAAAACGGAGCGCGTGGGGCGAGACGCGTGGGGCGAGCGCAAAAAAAAAGCTGCAACCCTTGGCGGGTGCAGCTTTTTTCGCGGCGATTTGGATGGCGGATTGCGTGTGCCGGCAAAGTACAACAGCAAAGGCACAACGGCAGAAATACAACAGCAGACGTACAACGAGCGGCCATCCGAAGCCTGTCCAGCGTGGGCGCGTGACGTTGAAACCCCCGCGCCGGTTCAAGCAAGAAGCTTAAACGCGCTTGATCTTTTCCAGCATCTTGAACACGCCCTTGGGCGAGTTGATGAAGAGGCGCTTGAAGGCCTTGCCCAGGCAACGGCGTTCCAGGGTATTGCGACGTACGCGCTTGCGTTCAGCCATGATGATCTCCGTGAGGTAACACGCGCCACCTGCAAACGGCTGACGCTAATGAATGAGTTAACCCACGATTCTACAACGAAATTGGGCCATTGACCTAACTGCTGTAGGCAAGCGTTGCAGGATGCCTGCACCTTTGGTGCCGCCCACACCTTTGGCCGCCCGCATCGGGAATGTCTCGTGTCGGTCGATCAGGCCGCCGCCAACGCCGCCCGCACTGTGGCTGGCCGCGGAATGGGCGCTACTGCACCGAATCCAGTGGTCGACAACGCCGCCGCCATGTTCGCGTATACGACAGCAGCAGGCCAGTCGTCACCCGCAATCACCCGGGCCAGCAGACTGCCGGCAAAGCAATCGCCCGCGCCGGTGGCGTCCACGCTGTTCACGCGGTGCGGCGCAAACGTTTGCGGGGCATCGCGCCCGGTATCCAGCAGCACGCCGTCGGCGCCGAGCTTGAGCACGACGACGCCCTTCACACCCTGCGCCCGGATCCAGGCCAGGATGGCTTGCGGGTCGTCCAGCCCGATCAAGGCGGTCATATCGCTGGTGCTGGGCAGAAACACATCCGCCTGGCGCATGGCTTCGAGCAGCACGGCCCGAGCGCGCGCCAGCGGCCACAGGGCCGGCCTCAGATTGGAATCGAACCACACAGGCACACCGGCCTCGTGCGCCTGGGCCATCGCGGCGAACACCGTATCGCACGCGCTATCGCTGATGCCCATGCTGATGCCCGAGGCATACAGGCACTTGGCGGTGGCGATCACGCCCGCCGGGATATCGGACGGCTGCATCCGCGACGCGGCCGAGCCCCGGCGCAGATAGTTGAACGCGTGGCCGTGCTCGCCATGCTGCACGACATAGGCGCCCGTGGACGCCTGCACATCGGTGCGCACGTTGGACGCATCCACCCCTTCGATACGCCAGAGCTCGCGCAACTGCTCGCCGAACGGATCGGCACCGACACGGGTGACGTAAGCCGTGCGGGCACCCTGCCGGGCGGCCGCGATCATGGCGTTGGAGGTGTCGCCCCCGAAGCCCTGCAGATAGTGCGGCTTGCCCGGCTCGGTTTGATTGAACTCGATCAGCGGCTCGCCGATGGCGACGATATCCACGTTGCCCAGGGCGGCGTTATCGAGCGAGACGTCGATCGAGTCGACGTCGGGAATGGCGTTGCCGTCCTCATCCACATCAACCACGCGCGGCTCCCTGGGTGGGCATCGCGGCTTCGCGGGTGCGCTGGATCTGGGCCACGAGCGCGCCCGTGTCGCGGGCGGCGAATGCCTCTTTGCCGTACAGGTTGCTGCCGATGCCCACGATGCGGGCGCCGGCGGCGAAATAGGCAGCCATGTTTTCCTCGGTTACCCCGCCCGTGGGGCAGAACGTGACGGACGGAAACACCGAGCGCAACGCCCCCAGATGCTTCGGCCCGCCGGTATCGGCCGGGAAGATCTTGACGATATCGGCACCCTCGGCCTGCGCCGCCAGCACCTCGGTGGGCGTGAATGCGCCCAGCAGGCACAAGGCATCCGCCGCATGCGCCAGATCGGCCAGACCGGGGATCACGGCCGGCGACACGATGAAATCTGCGCCTGCCACCAGAACGTCGCGCGCCTGGTCTTCATTGAGCACCGTGCCTACGCCAAGGATCACGCTATCGCCATGCTTGTCGCGCAGGGCGCGCAGCAGGGTGACGACGTCGGGAATCGTCCAGGTGAGTTCGAGCACACGGCAGCCGCCGGCGATCGCGACCTCGGCCGCGTAGGCGGCGCTGGACGCATCGGTGTAACGGAGCACGGGCACAACACGTGCATCGCAAACCGCATTGAACTTGGCAAGACGGTTCGCGCCGGCGGCGGAATCGGAAGTGGTCTGGACAGTGGACATGGCGGCATGGGTCTCATGGCGAAGTGGTCATCGATTATTTCACAGCCACGCCCTACTGCTGGCGAATCTCGCCCCCATATCGGACAAATCCCCGGAAAGGCTACGATTAAGCATGAGCTCAGAAATCCGTATTGTTGGCGCACGCCAGAACAACCTCAAAAACCTCGATGTCACGCTGCAGACCGGCGAACTGGTCGTGATGACCGGGGTGTCGGGGTCGGGCAAGAGCTCGCTGGCCTTCGACACGCTGTATGCGGAAGGCCAGCGCCGCTACGTCGAAACCTTTTCGCCCTACGCGCGGCAGTTTCTGGACCGCATGGACAAGCCCCAGGTCGACCGGATCGAAGGCATCCTGCCGGCCATCGCCATCGATCAGACCAATCCGGTGCGCAGCTCGCGCAGCACCGTGGGCACGATGACGGAGCTCAATGACCATTTGAAACTGCTGTTCGCACGCGGTGCGGTGCTGTTTTCGCGCGGCTCGGGCCGCCGGGTTCAGCGCGACTCACCCGATACCATCCGCCGCACGCTGGCCGAGCGCCTGGCCGGGCTGGACGATCCGCGATTGGTGATCACCTTCCCGATTCGCATCCCTGCCAATTTCACCGAAGAAGAAGTGCTCGGCTTTCTGGAAAAGCAGGGTTATACCCGCGTGCACAGCGAAGAAGCCGTACGCGTGCCCGAAGCCGGCGACCGCGTCGCGAAGTCGAAAGCCAAGTCCAAAAAGGCGACCGCCGACTCGGGCGCCACGCGCATCCTGAACGTGGTGCAGGACCGATTTCGCTTCGGCACGGTCGAATCCGACCGGCTGGCGGAGGCGCTGGAAACCGCGCTGCGCATGGGCGCGGGCCACGTGGCCGTGCGCGCCCTGGACGACGACGGCGCTGATGCGCACGTGTGGCAGTTCAGCGATCGCCTGCACGATGCCGATGACGACATCGAATACAGCGATCCGCTGCCCAGCACCTTTTCGTTCAATTCCCCCCTGGGCGCGTGCGAAAGCTGCCGCGGCTTCGGGCGAGTGATCGGCATCGACTTCGGTCTGGTGATTCCCGACGAATCCAAGACGTTGAAGGAAGGGGCGATCAAGCCCTGGACCACGCCCAGCTACAAGGAGTGCCAGGACGATCTGGAAAAATACGCGCCGCGAGCCGGCGTCCCTCTGGGCGTGCCCTGGCATGCGATGAAACCCGAGCATCGTCAGTGGGTGCTGCAGGGCGATCCCGATTTCAAGGGGGGCAGTCAGGCCTGGAAAACGCAGTGGTATGGCGTGGAGCGGTTTTTCGCGTGGCTGGAGACCAAAGCCTACAAGATGCATGTGCGGGTGCTGCTCTCCAAGTACCGCAGCTACACGCCCTGCCCCACTTGCAAAGGCTCGCGCCTGAAGCGCGACGCGCTGCTGTGGCGCCTGGGCACCAAGGCGCAGGCCGACAGCGTACTGCCGCCAGATGACGATCGCTACGCGCGCTTCATGCCGGTGCATGCCAGTTGGTCGCGCGAGCAGTTGAACGATCTGGACGGGCTGTCGTTTCACGATCTGATGCTCTTGCCGATCGAACGCGTGCGCGCGTTCTTCGAAAATCTGCGCTTCGAAGGCGCGTTGGATGCCGCCACCGATCTGCTGCTGACCGAGGCCCGCGCGCGGCTGAAATTCTTGTTCGATGTGGGGCTCGGTTACCTCACACTGGACCGGCAGAGCCGTACGCTGTCGGGCGGCGAGGTGCAACGAATCAACCTCACCACCGCGCTGGGCACCTCCCTCGTCAATACCCTCTTCGTGCTCGACGAGCCGTCGATCGGCCTGCATCCGCGCGACATGCATCGCGTGGTCGAGGTCATGCATCGCCTGCGCGACGCCGGCAATACGCTTGTCGTGGTCGAACACGATCCGCAAGTGATGGTGGCGGCCGATCGCATTATCGATATCGGCCCGGGGCCGGGCGAACGCGGCGGCCATATCGTGTTCGACGGCACGCCCGAGGCGTTGCGCGACGCGCGCACTTTAACGGGCGATTACCTCGGCAACCGCCAGCGCGTGGAAGCGCCGCGGCCGATGCCGGTGGCGGAGAACACGCCGCGCCTGTTGCTCGAAGGCGCCACAGCCAACAACCTGCGCGATGTGTCGATCTCGATTCCGCTGGGCCGTCTGGTGTGCGTGACCGGCGTCTCCGGGTCGGGCAAATCGACGCTCATTCAGGATGTGCTGTTCCCCGCGTTGCTCAAGCAAAAAGGCAAGCCGTCAGAAGCGCCCGGCCCGTTCCGCCAACTGCTGGGGGCCGAACGCATCGCCGATGTGGTTATGGTCGATCAAACGCCGATCGGTAAAACGGCGCGCTCCAATCCTGCCAGTTACGTGGGTGCGTTCGACGCGATCCGCAAGCTCTTTGCACAGGCGCCGGTCAGCAAGGAACGCGGCTATACCGCCGGCACGTTCAGCTTCAATAGCGGCGATGGCCGTTGCCCCACCTGCGGTGGCACGGGCTTCGAGCACGTCGAGATGCAGTTCCTCTCCGACGTGTATTTGCGCTGCCCGGACTGCGACGGCAAACGCTTCCGTCCGGAAGTGCTGCAGGTACGCGTCGAGCATCTGGGCCAATCGGCGGCCATCGACGATGTACTGGAGATGACGGTCAGCGAAGCGCTGCAGTTCTTCAAAGGATTGCGCGATGTGCAGACCGTCCTTGCGCCCCTGGCCGACGTGGGTCTGGAATACGTGCGCCTGGGTCAGCCCGTGCCCACGCTATCGGGTGGCGAAGCGCAACGGCTGAAGCTCGCCGGGCACCTGGCCGAAGCCGCCAAGAGCGGCATCTCGAGCGCGAAGGTGGCCAAGAAAGGCAGCTTGTTCCTTTTCGATGAACCTACGACAGGCCTGCACTTCGACGACGTCGCGCGGTTGATGCGCGCGTTTCGCAAGCTGCTGGCCGCCGGGCATACCTTGCTCGTGATCGAACACAACCTGGACGTGATCCGGGCCGCCGACTGGCTGATCGATCTGGGCCCAGAGGGCGGCGATGCGGGCGGTCAGTTGATGGCCTCGGGCACCCCCGAAGATGTGATGGCGGTTGCCGCTTCACATACGGGACGCGCCCTGCGTAAGTACACGCTCAATGTGCTCTCGCCCGAGCGCCATGCACCGGCGACGCGCGTCGGCGAACCGGCAGTGGCGTATGCCGCGCAGGCGCTGGCCAGCCGTGACGATACGTACGCGAGCACGATCGTGGCCGAAGGCGAAGCGCCTGGCGACGCCACGCAAGCGGCCGACGGGCTGTTCACGGGCGGGGGCAGCGGCACGCCGTTGCAATCGCTGGTGCGCCGCCGGCGCAAGAATGCCGGCACGCAGGCTATCGAAATTCACAATGCCCGCGAGCACAATCTCAAGAACGTCACCGTCAATATCCCGCGCGACAAGTTCACGGTCATCACCGGCGTGTCGGGATCGGGCAAGTCCACCTTGGCGTTCGACATCCTGTTCAACGAAGGCCAGCGCCGCTATCTCGAATCGCTCAACGCGTATGCCCGCGCCATCGTGCAACCCGCCGGCAAGCCGGATGTGGACGCGATCTTCGGCATTCCGCCCACCGTGGCGATCGAGCAGCGCACGAGCCGCGGCGGACGCAAGTCCACCGTGGCCACGATGACCGAAATCCATCACTTCCTGCGCCTGCTCTACATGAAGCTGGGCACGCAGTACTGCCCGGATTGCCAGGTTGCCGTCGAGCCGCAGAATGCCGATCAGATCGTGGCGCGTTTACGCCGCGATCACACGGGGCAGCACATCGGCCTGATGGCACCGCTTGTGAGCGCCCGCAAGGGTTATTACACCGATCTCGCCAAGTGGGCGTCGGGCAAGGGTCACACGCATCTGCGCGTGGATGGCACGTTCATCCCCACGACCAACTGGCCGCGTCTGGACCGCTACAAAGAACACACCATCGAACTGCCCGTGGCCGATCTCACGATCGAGGCCAATAACGAGGCTGAACTTCGCCAGGCGGTCACCTCGGCGCTTGAGCACGGCCAGGGCGTGATGAGTGTGGTGTGGCCGGTGAGCGGGTTGCGCGACAGTCTGGATGCGCCGCTCGAACAGCAACACTATTCGGTCAAGCGCGCGTGCCCCTGCTGCGGCATGAGCTTTCCCGAGCCCGATCCGCGCATGTTCTCGTACAACTCCAAGCACGGCTGGTGCACCGAGTGTTTCGGCACGGGCTTGCAGTTGCAAGGTTTCGATGCCGAGCAAACCGGTGAGGAAACGGCCTGGAACGCGTGGTATGAAGGCGATGCACACGCGTGCAAAGCCTGCCACGGCGAGCGCCTGAACCCGGTTGCGCGCGCGGTGCGCTGGCGTGACCGCTCGATCGCCACGTTGGCGGCCATGCCGGTGTCCGAAGCCTTCACCTTCTTCATGGGTTTGGTCACGCGCGGCCGTGAGAACGAAATCGCGCGCGACATCCTGGCTGAAATTCGCGGCCGGCTGACCTTCATGCAGGAGGTGGGGCTCGACTATCTGGCACTCGACCGGGCAGCGCCCACGCTGTCCGGCGGCGAGGCGCAACGGATCCGTCTGGCCGCGCAGTTGGGCTCCAACCTGCAAGGCGTGTGCTACGTGCTGGACGAGCCCACGATCGGCTTGCACCCGCGCGATAACCGCATCCTGCTGGATGCGCTGGCGCGGCTCGAGAAAAACGGCAACACGCTGGTGGTGGTCGAACACGACGACGACACCATCCGCCGGGCATCGCACATCATCGACATCGGACCGGGTGCCGGCGTACGCGGCGGCCGCGTGGTCGCCGAGGGCACGGCCGAAGATTTGATGAATGCGCCTGAATCGGTCACTGGCCGTTATCTCAAGCATCCGTTGCAGCATCCGCTGCAACCGCGCCGTCCGGTCGAAAAGGACACGCCGGCGATCGAGATCCAGGGCGCGCACTTGCACAACCTGCGTCGGGTCGACGCGCGTTTTCCGATCAACCGGCTGACGGTGGTGACGGGCGTATCGGGATCGGGCAAGTCGACGCTGGCACGCGAGGTATTGCTGGAGAACCTGGTGCAGGCCGTCTCGCAAGGCAAAGCGCCCAAATGGGGCGGTTGCGTGGAGATGACCGGCTGGGAAGCCATCGATCGCGTACTCGAAGTGGATCAAACCCCGATCGGCAAAACACCCCGTTCGTGCCCGTCGACCTACATTGGTTTCTGGGACGATGTGCGCAAACTCTTTGCCGACACGAACGAGTCGCGCATGCGCGGCTGGTCCCCTGCGCGCTTCTCCTTCAATACCGGCGAGGGCCGTTGCCCGGTGTGCGAGGGCCAGGGCATGCGCACGATCGAGATGAACTTCCTGCCCGATGTGAAAGTGCCGTGCGATGCCTGCTACGGCGCGCGCTTCAATCCCGAAACGCTGTCGGTGCATATGCGCGGCAAGAGTGCCGGCGACGTGCTGTCCATGGAAGTGGACGACGCGATCGGCTATTTCGAAGCGCATCCCAAGATTCATCGGCCGCTGCAGCTCATGCAGGATGTGGGACTGGGCTATCTCACGCTGGGTCAGCCCTCGCCCACCTTGTCGGGCGGCGAGGCGCAACGCATCAAGCTCGTCACCGAGCTCACGAAGGCGCGTATGACCGAGGGCGTAATCAAGACCGGCCGCGCCTCCCGCCTGCCGCATACGCTGTACATCCTCGATGAACCCACGGTGGGCCTGTCGATGGCCGACGTGGAGAAGCTGATCCGGGTGCTGCATCGCCTGGTGGAAGCCGGCAACACGGTGGTTGTGATCGAACACAATCTGGACGTGATCGCCGAGGCTGACTGGCTGCTCGATCTGGGTCCTGAAGGGGGCACCGGCGGCGGCAAACTGGTGGCGCAGGGCACCCCGGAGGCCGTGATGGCGTTGAAGGATAAATCCCATACCGGTCGTGTGCTCACCGAGTTCATGCTCGCGGCATCATGACGTGCAGGTTTGAATCATGACGTGCAGGTTTGAAGATCGGATAAGCGGCACCGCACTGGCATTGGGCGGGCCGCTTGGCCGTATCGAAGCGCGTACGCGTGAGGAGGTGGCGCCCGCGTTGGCCACGATCGCAGCCAGCCGCCGCGCCGGTCACTGGGTCGCGTTGCTGCTCGACTACGAGCTGGGCGAATGGTTGCTGCCGGAAACGGCGGTGGCGCCCGTACACGCGGGGGATGGTGCGCGCCTGACAGCGTTGATCTACGCGCACGCCGAGCACACTGTGCCATGGTCGGCACCTGCGGAGAGCACGGCGCGCGTGGTGTCGGTCGCCCCGCGTCTGGGGCAAGACGATTACACCCGCGCGATCGACGCCATCCGCGCCGGCATTCACGCCGGCGACTTTTACCAGGTCAATTTCACGCAGCCGTTGGATGTGCGCATCGAAGGCGATGCGCAGGCGCTCTACGCGCATCTGGCATCGCGCCATCCCAGCGCGCACGCAGCCTATATCGACGATGGCGCGCGCCGAGTGCTGTCGTTCTCGCCCGAACTTTTCGTGGCGCGCGAAGGCGCCACGTTGACCACACGGCCCATGAAGGGCACGGCGCCCCGCGCGATCGATCCGGCCGCCGATGCCGAGCAGGCCCGTGCGCTTCAGGCGAGCGAAAAAAACCGCGCCGAAAACGTGATGATCGTCGATCTGCTGAGAAACGATCTGGGCCGCATCGCGACACCGGGATCGGTGTCGGTGGATGCACTTTGCGCGCTTGAAGCCTATCCCTCGGTATGGACGATGACCTCGACCATCCGTGCGCACGCCCCGGACGCAACGTTCTCCGAGGTACTGCGGGCGCTGTTTCCCTGCGGCTCGATCACCGGCGCGCCCAAGGTGGCCGCGATGCGGCACATTCGCGATACGGAAATCGCGTCACGCGGCCTGTATTGCGGCAGCGTGGGCTGGCTCGCCCCCAATGGCGACTTTTCGCTGAACGTAGCGATTCGCACCCTGGTGTTGAAGGCTGACGATACCGGCGTTTACGGTGTGGGCGGCGGGATCGTGCACGATTCGGATCCGGCCGAGGAGTGGCAGGAGTGCTTCTGGAAAGCCCGTTTGCTCGGCGTGCCGGTGCCGTTCAGTTCAGCGCCGTCCACTTCAGTGCAATCCACATCAGCGAAGTCTGCTTCAGTGCAGTCTGCTTCAGTGCAGTCCACGTCGGCGCCATCCCCTTCGAGGCGGTCGGCTCCGATGCCGGCCGCACCGGTGATGTCTTCCGTCGATCAACCTTCTTCCGATTCAAGCGCCCTGCTTCGCTAACGCACATTCTGTATGACACTGCCCCAGAACGCCCCCAATCTCATCGAAACCATGCGCGCCGAGCAAGGCGTGGTGCCATTGCTCGACTGGCACATGGCGCGGCTGCAGGCCTCGGCCACGGCGCTGGGCTACGCACGCCCGAACGCGGCCTTGCTGGCGCGTGTGCAGACGGAGGCTGAGGCATTGGGCGACATCGACGCGGGCGCGCATCGTCTGCGCCTGCTGTGGTCGGCCGACGGCACCGCCACCCTCACGGCAGCCGCTTTGCCGGCCCTGGCCCCCGACCCTCAAGTGCAATGGGCGAGCACGACACTCGATTCGAATGCGCCGCTCTTGCGTCACAAAACCACGCACCGGCCGTGGTACGCCGCCGACACGGAATGGCTCACAGCGCATCCCGACGTCTTCGATCTCTTGTATCTGAACGAGCGCGACGAACTGTGCGAAGGCACACGCAGCAATGTGTACGTCGAGATCGACGGGGCGTGGCTCACGCCTGCGGTGGCGAGCGGGTGCTTGCCCGGCGTGCAACGCGGCGCCTTGATGGCCGAGGGCCGGGTCAAGGAAGCCACGATCACGCCCGCGCTCCTCGAACGGGCGACGCGGTTGCGCTTATCTAACGCCCTGCGCGGCTGGTTCGACGTGCGGCTGACGTAGCGCCAGCTGCAACGCCAGGTTGGCGGCAGCCAGCCCCATCGACGCCGTTACCGTCACCACCGATCCATAGCCGGCGCACGACAGCCCCTGCGGTGCCATGCCGGCCGGGGTCGGGGCGTCGGACTGCCAGGCATCGGGCAGCACCACCTGCTGATCGAACCACAAGGCGCGAACGCCCATCTTCGGTACGCGCTTGAGGGCTTTGTTGTGGGTATCCACGTTGCGTGGATAGCCGTGATGACGGCGCAGGGTGTTGCGCAGTTTGGCCAGCAAGGCGTCGTTCACGGCCTCCGACAGGTCGCCGGCGCGCAATGCGAGGGGATCGGTCTTGCCGCCTGCGCCGCCACACAGGATGAGCGGCGTCTTCACGCCGCGCGCATGCAAAATCATCGCGATCTTGGCGGCGGCCTGGTCGGCACAGTCCACGATCGCCGTGTAGCGATCGGCCAGCACTTCGGCCACGTTGTCCGGTGTCACGAAATCGTCCACCACCGTGATCGCGCAGTCCGGGTTGATCGCCGTCACGCGCTCGGCCATCGCCAGCGCCTTCGATTGCCCGAGCGTCTCGGTCAGCGCGTGGATCTGACGGTTCACGTTGGATTCGGAGATGTGATCGAGATCGATCAATGTCAGCGCGCCGATGCCGCTGCGCGCCAGAGCCTCCACGGTCCAGGACCCCACGCCGCCAAGCCCGACGACGGCCACGTGTGCAGCGCGCAGGCGCGTCGCAGCGCCGGCGCCATATAGCCGATCGAGGCCGCCAAAGCGGCGCGCGCTGTCGGCAGCCTCATCCGTGGTGCCAGCGGCGGCGGGCGTCAGCGTTAGTTCGAAACGATCTTGATCCATCCCTTTATTGTCGCATTGCGAATCGGTGTTGCGTGCGCGCCGGTTGTCGCCAGGTGCGCGTCGGGCGCAAATGCCGCCAGGTGCCCGTCCGCTGCCATGGCGTGCCGCGGCACCCTCCCACCTTGCAGGCGCGCCTTCCATCTAACGCACATTGCATCCGCATTGGGCGGCGGCGCGTGATCGATGGCGGGCACACGGCGTCCTCCGTATGGGCTACGCCTGAAAAAAACGCTGCGCTGCACCTCACTCGCGCGGGCGGGACAGCGCCGTCATTTCTTGTTGCGCTGCAAGGTCGACAGCCGGCAGGAATGCGCCCAGAATGTAAATCTAATCGCCGTGCCCAAAATAAAAATTTACCCCTCGCTGTCGCCCGCGCCAGGTTTTTCTGGCGCGTTGATGCTGTGCGTGCTCACCATGATGAACCATGTGGTTCTCACCGGGGGCCGCATCACGGTGTCGCTGACCGCGTTGAAGATGGGCTTGTCGACGATCGAAGTGGGTTGGCTGGTTGCCGTTTTCGCCATCCTGCCGATGTTGCTCTCGATACGTACCGGCCGATGGATCGATCAGATCGGCACGTTTCGCCCGTTGGCGATCGGCGGGGCACTCACCACGATCGGCGCGTCGCTGCCGTTCATTTTTCCCTCGCAGATCACCCTGCTCGTTGCCGCCTGTAGCATCGGCATCGGCTTCATGCTGGTGCAGGTCGCGACCCAAAACCTGCTGGGCCAGGCCGACCCGGCCAAACGGCTGCGCAATTTTTCGTGGCTATCGCTCACGCTCGCCGGCTCAGGTTTTGCCGGGCCGCTGTTTGCCGGACTGGCGATCGACCATCTCGGCGACCGCTATGCCTTCGGCCTGCTGACGATCCCGCCGCTGATCGCGCTGCTCGTCATTCATTACGTCCGGCACATCTTGCGCGCGGCCGATGCCCCGACCGGTGCCAAGCCGGAGAAACGCCGCCGGGTGATGGAACTTGCGGCCATACCGCCGCTGCGGCGCGTGCTGGGCGTAAACACCATGCTCTCCGGCGCCTGGGATACCCATTTGTTTGTGGTGCCCCTCTACGGTGTCACGATCGGCCTGTCTGCCACCACGATCGGCATCATCCTCGCCGCGTTCTCGTCGGCGACGTTCGCCATTCGACTGGTGCTGCCGTTCATCCTGCGGCACGTCCGCTCGTGGACACTGGTGCGGGTCGCCATCGGCACGGCCGTCGTCGTTTTCGTCGTTTACCCGTGGTTCCGAGACTTGCGCGTCCTGATCGGGCTATCCTTTGTGCTCGGGTTGGCGCTCGGCAGTTGCCAACCCAGCATGCTGGCCCTGTTGCACCAGCATTCGCCGCCCGGCCGCGCTGCCGAGGCCGTTGGATTGCGGATGGCGCTGATCAATACGTCGCAAGTGTCGTTGCCGCTGGCATTCGGCGCGCTCGGCACCGTGATCGGCGTCGCCCCGCTCTTCTGGGCTTACGCATCCACACTTGTGGCCGGTGGCGTGCTTTGCCGCAACCCACCTGCCGAGTCCCCTACCGATACCGCGTGAAAGCAGCTTCCACCGACCTCACCGCTTCAACCGTGCCGCCGTCACAGGCAGACTTCAAGCTCTGGACGCCCGATCAGCGACTGGCCTCGATGCGCGAAGCGCTGCGCCATTGGCAAGACGGCGACGACGTGTGGGTGTTCGGCTATGGCTCGCTCATCTGGCGGCCGGAATTCGACTACGTCGAACGACGGCTGGCCACCCTGCACGGGCATCACCGCGCGCTCTGCCTGTGGTCGCGGGTCAATCGCGGTACTCCGGAAACGCCGGGCCTGGTGTTCGGCCTGGATCGGGGCGGCTCGTGCCGCGGCATGGTCTATCGCATGGCCGGGGCGGGCGTGAGCGATTTCTTTCCGAAATTGTGGGAACGCGAGATGTCCACGGGCGCGTATCTGCCGCGCTGGCTGCGTTGCACCACCGACCAGGGCGACGTGAATGCCCTGGTCTTCATCATGAATCGCGACAATCCCGCCTACATCAGCGCTTTGCCGCGTGAAGAGCTGCTGGCCGTCGTCAAGCGCGCCACCGGCCGCTACGGCGCCTGCACCGAATATGTGCTCGAAACCCACCGCGCGCTGATGGATGCGGGCATTTGCGATCGGCAGTTGGCCTCGGTGGCCGCCGATCTCGCCCGCCAGGATCACGCCCCCGGCGAAGACTGACGCGGGCACGTCCGAAGGGCAGTACACTTGCAGGCTCTCCTGCCGATACCGATTCGCCGTTTTATGTCCGTTGCCGACCTGCGCCAGACCTACGACCGCGGTGTGCTGCTCGAATCCCACGCCGCCGCATCACCTTTCGATCAATTCACGCTGTGGTTCGATGAGGCGCTCACCGCCAAGGTACCCGAGCCCAACGCCATGACGTTGGCCACGGTCGATCCTACCGGCCAGCCGTCGGCACGCACCGTATTGATCAAGAACTTCAACGAGCGCGGCTTCGTGTTCTTCACCAACTACGATTCGCGCAAGGGCCACGATCTGGCCGCAGAGCCGCGCGCAAGCCTGCTCTTTTTCTGGCAGCCGCTCGAGCGCCAGGTGCGCATCGAAGGCACCGTCGAAAAGATAAGCGAAGCCGAATCGGATGCTTATTACGAGAGCCGTCCGGTTGGCTCGCGACTTGGCGCGTGGGCGTCGCCCCAGAGCCAGCCCACCACCCGCGAGGCGCTTGAAGCCAACGAGCACCTGTATCGCGAGCGCTTCGGCGACGATCCGCCGCGCCCACCGCATTGGGGCGGCTACCGGCTGGTGCCGCATGCGCTGGAGTTCTGGCAAGGGCGACCGTCGCGGTTGCACGATCGCTTGCGCTACCGCCTGACGGATGGCCAGTGGGTCATCGAGCGACTGGCGCCGTGATGTCATTCCGCCTGTCTTGCCAAATCGCCGGGGTGGAGCACTGCCGGTCATGAGCGCCTTGTCTTTCGATACCCGTTATTTTCGTACGGCGCTGGGCCGGTTTGCCACCGGTGTGACGGTGGTCACGGCCGAAACGCCGGATGGCGTGCCGGTGGGGCTCACCGTGAGTTCATTCAATTCGGTGTCGCTGGATCCGCCGCTGGTGCTGTGGAGCCTGTCGCGCAACTCCGCCTCGCTGGCCGTATTCGACGCGTGCGACCGCTATGTGGTCAACGTGCTCTCGGCCTCACAGGCCGACATCGCCATGCGGTTTGCGCGCGGCACGTCGGCCGAGCGGTTCGACGGATTGGGCACCGGTCGCGCGCCCGACGGCACACTTACGCTGGACGACAACTGTGCGGCCTGGTTCGAATGCCGCAACCGCAGCCAGTATGTGGAAGGCGATCACATCATCATGGTGGGCGAAGTGCTCCACTGCGGTCACCGCGACATCCCGCCGCTCGTGTTTCACGCCGGGAGCTTCGATCTCACGCCGGCCAATCCTGCCTGATCGATGATGCGTTCATGACACCGGATATCGACTGTATCGTGATCGGCGCGGGTGTGGTGGGACTGGCGACGGCGCGCGCGCTGGCGCTGGCCGGTCGCGAGGTGCTGATCGTGGACGCAGCCGAGGATATTGGCACCGGCACCAGCTCGCGCAATTCGGAAGTGATTCACGCGGGAATCTATTACCCCGCCGGCAGCCTGAAGGCCGCGCTGTGCGTGCGCGGCAAGCAGATGCTCTACGACTATTGCGCCGAACGCGGCATCGGCCACAAACGCCTGGGCAAGCTGATCGTGGCCACCACGGCCGAGCAAGCGGATCAGCTCGACGCGATTGCGGTGCGCGCCCGCGCCAATGGCGTGGACGACATGCAAAAGCTGGACGCGGCCGCCGCGCGGGCGCTCGAGCCCGCTCTGCGTTGCACCGCCGCCCTGCTGTCGCCCTCGACCGGCATCGTCGATAGCCATGCGTTCATGCTCAGCCTACAGGGCGACGCCGAGAACGCGGGCGCACAAACAGTGTTCTTCACGCCCCTGATCTCCGGCCGCGTGCTTCCGGGCGGCGGTTTCGAGCTCACCTTCGGCGGCGAAGGCGCGATGCAGATCACGTGCCGTACGCTGATCAACGCCAGCGGCCTGCACGCCCCCTCGCTCGCGCGCAGCATCGCCGGCATTCCTGCCAGCACGATTCCGCCCGAGTTTCTGTGCAAGGGCAGCTATTTCACCCTTGCCGGCCGTGCGCCCTTTTCGCACCTGATCTATCCTGTTCCTCAGCATGCAGGCCTCGGCGTGCATCTCACGCTGGATATGGGCGGCCAGGCCAAGTTCGGCCCCGATACGCAGTGGATCGAGCACGAAGATTACGCACTCGATGCCACGCGAGCCGAGGTTTTCTACGATGCCGTACGCAGCTACTGGCCCGGATTGCCCGACGGTGCCCTGATGCCGGGCTACACCGGCATCAGACCCAAGATTTCCGGTCCCAACGACCCCGCCGCCGATTTCGTCATCGCCGGCCCGGCCACCCATGGCATCCCCGGTCTGGTCAATCAGTTCGGGATCGAATCGCCTGGATTGACGGCCAGCCTGGCCATCGCCGCCGCCACGTCGGCTGCGCTCAACGCTTGAGTTTTTGAATGCAACACAACGATTTCATCCTGACCATCGCCTGCCCTGATCGCACCGGTATCGTGTATCGCGTGAGCGGCTTCCTGTTCGAACTGGGCTGCAATATTCTCGATTCGCAGCAGTTCGGCGATGAGGAAACCGGACGCTTTTTTCTGCGCGTGCACTTCGATCTGCCGCCGCAGCACACCCAGGACGTGGTGATGGCGCGCTTCGCGCCGATCGCCGATGCGCATCAGATGGTTTGGCAATTGCACGATGCCCGCCGCAAATCGCGCCTGTTGGTATTGGTGAGCAAGCAAGGGCATTGCTTGAACGATTTGCTCTTCCGTGTGCAAAGCGGGCAGTTGCCGGCCGAGATCGCCGCGATCGTGTCCAATCATCCCGATTACGCTGCCTTGGCGGCGTCCTACGGCATTCCGTTCCATCATCTGCCCGTGTCGGCCGAAAATCGGCAGTCGCAAGAGCAGGCGATCATCGATCTCACGGCATCGCTTAATATCGACCTGGTGGTGCTGGCGCGATATATGCAGATCCTGTCGCCCACCCTGTGTCGGGCGCTATCGGGACGCGCCATCAACATCCACCACAGCTTCCTGCCCAGTTTCAAAGGCGCCCGCCCCTATCATCAAGCCCATCTGCGGGGCGTGAAAATCATTGGCGCCACGGCCCATTATGTGACTGAGGACCTCGACGAAGGTCCCATCATCGAGCAGGACATCGAGCGCGTCGATCACACCATGACCGCTCAGGACCTGACCCAAGTCGGTAGCGACGTCGAATCGCTGGTGCTTTCACGCGCCGTGCGCAGCCACGTCGAACACCGCATTCTGCAAAACGGCAGCAAGACCGTCGTGTTCCGTTAGGCGGCAGGTCCGGTCAGGCAGCGCAGCCGAGAGGCACGCGCCGCCGCTGGACGGCAGCGAGACGGCAGCACGCAGAATCGAGCGATCCACTGTTGATTTACCTATCCAGGCAAGTTTGATACTTTAGGTTTAAACTAGTTCAACTCACACATCGGAGCGAGACCCGCATGTCCTCTATGCCTTCTTTCCACTGGCAGGACCCCCTGCTACTCGATCAGCAACTGACCGACGATGAGCGTATGGTGCGCGACGCCGCCCATGCTTATTCGCAAGACAAGCTGGCGCCGCGCGTGCTGCAGGCGTTTCGCAGCGAGCAAACCGACCCCGCGATCTTCGCCGAGATGGGTGAACTGGGCCTGCTGGGCGCCACGATTCCCGTGGAATACGGCGGTGCCGGCCTGAACTACGTGTGCTACGGCTTGATCGCACGCGAAGTCGAGCGCGTCGACTCGGGCTATCGCTCGATGATGAGCGTGCAGTCGTCGCTCGTGATGGTGCCCATCAACGAATTTGGCTCGGAAGAGCAAAAGCAGAAGTATCTGCCCAAGTTGTCGGCTGGCGAATGGATCGGTTGCTTCGGCTTGACCGAACCCAACCACGGTTCCGATCCGGGCAATCTGGATACGCGCGCGGTCAAGAATGCCGACGGCTATTCGATCACCGGCAACAAGATGTGGATCACCAACTCGCCGATCGCCGACGTGTTCGTCGTGTGGGCGAAGTGCGTGGGCGGCGAGTTCGACGGCAAGATCCGCGGCTTCATCCTTGAAAAAGGTATGAAGGGTCTGTCGGCACCGGCGATTCACGGCAAGGTGGGGTTGCGTGCGTCGGTCACGGGCGAAATCGTGATGGACAACGTCGAAGTGCCGGATACGCAAATGCTGCCGGGCGTGTCGGGCCTGAAGGGTCCGTTCACCTGCCTGAATTCCGCACGCTACGGCATCGCCTGGGGCGCCCTGGGTGCCGCCGAATTCTGCTGGCACATGGCTCGCCAATACACGCTGGACCGCAAGCAGTTTGGCCGCCCGCTAGCCGCCAATCAGCTCATCCAGAAGAAACTGGCCGACATGCAAACCGAAATCACGCTGGCTCTGCAAGGCTGCCTGCGTTTGGGCCGCATGAAGGACGCCAACGACGCTGCGGTTGAGATCACGTCGATCATGAAGCGCAACTCGTGCGGCAAGTCGCTCGATATCGCACGCATGGCGCGCGACATGCTGGGCGGCAACGGCATTTCCGATGAATTCGGCGTGGCGCGCCATCTGGTCAACCTCGAAGTGGTCAACACGTACGAAGGCACCCACGACGTGCACGCGCTCATCCTGGGCCGCGCACAAACGGGCATTCAAGCGTTCTATTGATATCAATCTGCGGGCGCATGGCGTAATCGCCATGCCGCATCGTCAAGCGGCCTGCCGGCATCAGTCGGCAGGCCGTTTTCATTGACGAAGGGCGCGATGGATGGCGATTGCGCGCGGCGGTGGCAGCGGCACCGGCTGTCGCTGGCCTGTGTGCACGCACGCCCCCAACCGGTGCGAGGACGCGCCGAGGCGATCAGCCTTGGTCTTCGAGTTCGAACAGATTGGTGGCGTCGATTTCCAGCACGACTTCCTTATGCTGGTTGTAAACCGCCCACACCCAGGTGACGATGCCGAGATCGTCGCGCCCTGAGGATTTACGCACACCGGTTACCTTGGCTTCCAGACGGAGCGTGTCGCCTGGGCGCACCGGCACACGCCAGCGTACTTCTCCCAGCCCCGGCGAGCCGAACGAATCGGAGTCGCTCAGCGCGGCATCCACGGCCATGCGCATCGTCAGCGCACAGGTGTGCCAGCCGCTGGCGATCAACCCGCCCCAACGGCCACGTTCGGCACGCGATTTATCGGTATGAAACCACTGCGGATCGTATTTCTGGGCGAATTCGAGTATTTCAGCTTCGGTCACGTCGACCGGGCCACCCTTGATCACCATGCCCTGCCGTAGATCGGCGAACTTCATCGAAGATCCTTTGAACACAATCCGACAGCATAGAGCAACGCGTGGCCGAACGACAGTCGCGACCTGCAATCCGACGCTCCAGCGGTATTGGTGGATGAGGCCTTCTCAGTGGATAACACGTGTCGGGAGAAGAAACGAATCAGTCGCCTGTCCGTGCCTGTTAGGGTCTATCCGTGCCTGTCAGGGCCTGTCCGTGACTGTCGGGGCCTGTCTGTGACTGTCAGGGCCTGTCAGGGTGTGTCAGTGGCCCAAGCCGTCGGTATCTAGCGCGAACGCCGCGGCAGCACGGTGAATGCGGTCATTGACCGCCGCCCAGGCCGAGGTGGCCGGCGGCGCTTGCACCACCAGACGCGCCATACCGCGTGTGTCCCAATCGCGCAGCGTGGCATAGAGCGCATGCGCGTACCGGTTGGGGTCATCCGGCAAGCCGTGCCAGACGACCGCATCCGAAAGCTGTGCCGGCCGGGCGCCATAAGCGAGCACCACCGTTTGCCCCCGGACCGGCAGGCCCTCCCCGGCGCATACGGCGGCCAGGCGCGCTGCGTCGGCGAGTTCCAGTGGCGTGTGCGGCGCGTAATGGGCTTTCAAGGTACCGGACGCACGCGGGGCGGCGGCATCGGGGCGCGCGGGTTCGGCGCCGATCACGGCCGCCAGTTGTTCGGCCGTGATCGATCCCGGGCGCAACAACGTGGGCGGCACGCCCAGATGCACACGCGACACATCCACGATAGTGGATTCGATCCCCTTATCCGACGGCCCGCCGTCCAGCACGGGCATGCCGGCCGCCACTTCAGCGGGAAACTCGGCGATCACGTGCGACGCCTGTGAGGGCGACACCTGACCGAAGCGATTGGCCGAAGGTGCAGCCACACCGCACGGTTCGCCGGGATGCCGTTGCGCAAACGCGGTCAAGAGCGCCTGCGCCACCGGATGGGAGGGGCAGCGCAAGCCGATGCTGTCCTGCCCTGCCGACACGGTGGCATCGATATGCGCGGCGCGCGGGAGAATCAGGGTAAGCGGGCCAGGCCAGAAGGCGTCGATCAAATCCTGTGCGACGGGCGGCACGTGCGCTGCCCATTGCCTCACATCGGCGCCAGGCGCCAGATGCACGATCACCGGATGATCGGCAGGTCGGCCCTTGGCGGCATAGATGCGACGGACGGCATCGGGATTACGCGCGTCGGCACCCAGCCCATAGACCGTTTCGGTAGCAAAGGCGACCAGCTCGCCGGCATCGAGCCGCGCTGCGGCCGCCGCGATCGCTGCCGCATCTATCGTCGGCTGCTGATCGGCCCCCACCTTACTCGTCCGTGGGTGCGGGCATGCCGAGCGCATCGGCCACCGTGGCGGCATCGCGCTGGGCGGCTTCGATCGTCGCGCCAACGCAAGTGAGGTGCCCCATCTTGCGCCCGGCGCGCGCTTCACGCTTGCCGTACAGATGCAGCTTGGCGGACTTCACCTCGAGCGCGCGCGACCAGCGCGGCTGCTGCGCCGTCGATTGGCCGGGTTCGAACCAGATATCGCCCAGGAGGTTCAGCATGACTGCGGGCGACAGCAGCTGCGTGCTGCCCAGCGGCAAGCCGGCCAGTACGCGCACTTGCTGCTCGAACTGGCTGGTCACGCACGCGTCGAGCGTGTAGTGACCGCTGTTGTGCGGGCGCGGCGCAATCTCGTTGACCACCAGGCGGCCGTCGCGCAGCACGAAAAACTCTACGCAGAGCACGCCCGAATAATCGAGACCGCGGGCGATAGCGCGCGCGGCGTGGCCGGCTTGATCCGTCACGTGCTGGGCGGCCGTGGCAGCGCCGGCCACCGTGGTCACGGCAAGAATGCCATCGCGGTGCACATTGCGGGCCACCGGATAGACGACGATATCGCCATCGAAACCGCGCGCCAGCACCACCGAGATTTCATAGTCCAGCGGCATCAGCGCTTCGAGCACGCACGGCACTTCGCCGAACGAAGCGAAGGCCTCGCGAGCCTCTGCACGCGTAGCGATGCGCGCCTGGCCCTTGCCGTCATAACCCAGACGGGCCACTTTCAGAATGCCGGGAAACAGGCCTTCGTCGGCCTCATCGATATCGGTCAACTGGCGGATAGCCGCATGCGGCGCCACCGGAATGCCGTGCGCGGCGATGAACGCCTTCTCGGTAATCCTGTCCTGCACCACGGCCACGGCACTGGCGGCCGGGCTCACGCGGCACTGTGCCGCCAGAATGCGCAGGCTGTCGGCCGGCACATTCTCGAATTCGGTGGTGACCGCGCGGGCGATCGACGCCAACTCGCGCAAGCCCTCGGCATCGTCGTAGGCGGCCTTGATGTGGCGATCGGCCACCATGGCGGCCGGACAGTTATCCGTTTCGGCCGGGTCAAGCACCACCACGCGGTAGCCCAGGCTTTGCGCGGCCTGACAGAACATGCGGCCCAACTGGCCACCGCCCAACAAACCCAGCCAGTCGCCGGGTGCAATCGAAAATGGAATGGAAGGAGACGTCATAACGAGCGAACCGGCAAGATCAGGATTGAGGCGGGATGCGCATATCGCGCGCGGCCTGGGTCTGGCGGGCACGAAACGCCACCAGCTTGTTATAGAGCGCGTCGTCAGTCGTGGCCAACGTCGCAATCGCGTGCAATGCCGCATTCGCCGCGCCCGCTTCGCCGATGGCGAAGGTTGCGACCGGCACACCCTTGGGCATCTGCACGATGGACAGCAGCGAATCCTCGCCGCGCAAATACTTCGAAGGCACCGGCACGCCAAACACCGGCACCGGCGTCAACGCCGCCATCATGCCGGGCAAGTGCGCCGCGCCGCCGGCGCCGGCCACGATCGCCCGCAGACCGCGGTTGCGGGCATCCGCACCGTAGTCGGCCATGTCCTGCGGCATCCGGTGCGCCGAAATCACGCGCATCTCGCACGGCACGCCGAAGTCTTCGAACATTGCCACGGCGTGCTTCATGATGTCCCAATCGCTGGACGATCCCATGATGACGCCGACGATCGGCTTGGTTGACGGCGAGACAGGTGCTGACATGGCGCGATCCTGGTGAAAAAAGGTTTGAAAGTCGGGAGTGCCTGCCCATGCGGATCGCAGCGGACACGCGGTGACAGGCACGGGGTGCGAGGCGCATCGGGGAACAGCTTCCCAACGCGCAGCCGCAGATCGTCAGGCGGTGAGGCGATCCAGCGCTTCGCGGTACTTGGCCGCTGTGCGCTCGAGCACCTCGGCGGGCAGACGCGGCGCGGGCGGCGTTTTGCCCCACGGTTGCGTCTCGAGCCAGTCGCGCACGAACTGCTTGTCGAACGAGGGCGGGCTGATGCCTTCGCGGTACTCGTCGGCCGGCCAGAACCGCGACGAATCGGGGGTCAGCACCTCATCCATCAAATGCAGCGTGCCGTCATCGCTCAACCCGAACTCGAACTTGGTATCGGCGATCATGATGCCCTTGGTGCGCGCAAACGCGGCCGCTTCGGCATACAGCTTGAGGGTGACGGTGCGAATGTGTTCCGCCATCTCCTGGCCCACTTCGCGCACCACGTGATCGAAATCGACGTTTTCATCGTGCGCGCCCATCTCGGCCTTTGCGGCCGGGGTGAAAATGGGCTCAGGCAATTGCGCCGCCTGCTTCAAACCCGCCGGCAGCTTGATGCCGCAGATGGCGCCGGTATCCTGGTAATCCTTCCAGCCCGAACCGATGAGGTACCCGCGGGCGACCGCTTCGACCAGGATCGGTTTCAAGCGTTTGACAACCACCGCGCGGCCGATCACCTGATCGCGCTCGTCGGCGGCGACCACCGACTGCGGATCGATGCCGGTCGAGTGATTGGGCATCACATGCGCCAGCTTTTCGAGCCAGAAATCGGTAAGCGCCGTCAACACCTGCCCCTTGCCGGGGATGGGGTCGTCGAGAATCACGTCGAAGGCGGAGATGCGGTCGGTTGCGACGATCAACAGTTTGTCGTCCCCCACCGCGTACATGTCGCGCACCTTGCCGCGGCCAAGGAGGGGTAAGGACCGGATGCTGGATTGATGCAGAGCGTTCACGAGATGGCCTATGTCAAAAAGAAGATTCCCGCCTGGACGCCGTCCGGGCGGGAATGAGCACAGCTTCGGGCAACATTATCGCACTAGTTGCCCCGGCCCGAAACCGGGCGGCGAACCGCTCACCGTGGCGAATCGATCCCGAAAGCGAACGGATCGCCGCAGCGATGGCTCGCTGCCCCTTCAGGGCCACTTCAGGGCACCCTTCGCTGCTCTCCTTGCTGCTCGCTTAATGCTCCCCTTACTGCTCCCTTCACTGCACCACTTGCTGCAACTTGCCGGCGGCATAGGCGGCGGCGATCTCGCTTAGCGGCACCACCTTGATCTTGCTGGCCTGGCCGGCGGTGCCAAACTCCTGATAACGCTGCATACAGATGTTCTTGGCCGCCGTACGAGCGGGCTTCAAGAATTCGCGCGGGTCGAATTTCTCGGGGTTTTCAGCGAGGAAACGACGCACTGCAGCCGTCATCGCGAGGCGAATGTCGGTGTCGATGTTGATCTTGCGCACGCCGAACTTGATGGCTTCCTGGATTTCCTCGACCGGCACGCCATAGGTTTCCTTCATGGCGCCGCCGAATTCGCGGATCTCGGCCAGCAGGTCTTGCGGCACACTCGAGCTGCCGTGCATCACCAGATGGGTGTTGGGCAACCGGGCGTGAATGTCCTTGATGCGCGAGATCGAGAGGATATCGCCCGTGGGCTTGCGCGTGAATTTGTAGGCGCCGTGGCTGGTGCCGATCGCGATCGCCAGGGCATCGAGCTGCGTGCGCTTGACGAAGTCGGCGGCCTGCTCAGGGTCGGTCAGCAACTGATCCATCGTGAGTTTGCCGTCGGCGCCGTGACCGTCTTCCTTGTCGCCTTCCATCGTTTCGAGCGAGCCCAGGCACCCGAGTTCGCCTTCCACGGTGACGCCGACCTTGTGCGCCATATCGACCACTTTGCGGGTGACGTCGACGTTGTAGTCGAAATCGGCAATGCTCTTGCCATCTTCCTTCAACGAGCCATCCATCATCACGCTGGAGAACCCGAGGTCGATGGCGCCCTGACAGACGGCGGGCGATTGGCCGTGATCCTGGTGCATCACGACGGGAATGTGCGGATACGTTTCAACGGCCGCCTGGATCAAATACTTCAGAAACGTCTCGCCGGCATATTTGCGGGCGCCGGCCGACGCTTGCATGATCACCGGGCTGTCGGTTTCGGCAGCGGCCTCCATGATGGCCTGAACCTGTTCAAGGTTGTTGACGTTGAACGCGGGGATGCCGTAGCCGTGCTCGGCGGCGTGATCCAGCAATTGGCGCATGGAAACAAGGGCCATGAAAACTCCAGAAAAGTAGAAAACGAGCGAATCGGGATCGCTGCTTTGGGATGAGGCGTAATTTTACGGGCGGATTTTAAGCGCGGTTCGGCCAGGCGCTGGCCGCGCTCATCGCACCATTGGGTACGACTTTGCAAGACGCATTGAAGGCACGTGCCAGCGTCTGCCCGCTTGCGGCTCGTCACAACCCGACAGATCCCGAAGCAAGATGACGAAAACGAGGTCGCAATGCCGCGCCCCGCTTCGCTGCACCGCATGAAAACCTGGACTTTACAAGCCCGCCGCGTTAAGATAGCCATAGATTCTCACTGTCCATCGGCCACTGTATCCAGTCAACGTCGGCAATCATTTTTGCGACCGATGCGATCCATCCGCGTGACATGCCGGCACGGTATGTACTACGCCTCTATGCCGCAGTCGTGATCGCGGCATCTCTGCCCCGCCTGCGGCGCTCAAGCGTCGATACTGCCTGTCGGAGCTGCGGGATTTCCCCCGCAATGTTGTCGCACGCCCGGCTCGAGCTTTCGCCCCGCGTGCCGTGCACGCCACCATCCTGTGGCAGTGCGCACGCCACGGCTGGTGCCGTGCATCAAGTATTTAAAGGAGTTGCCCTATGGCTAAGGAAGAACTGATCGAACTCAACGGCGTCGTCGGTGAAGTGCTGCCCGACAGCCGCTATCGCGTTACCCTCGAAAACGGCATCGAAGTCGGCGCCTACGCGTCGGGTCGCATGCGCAAGCACCGTATCCGTATTCTCGCCGGCGATCGCGTGACGCTGGAAATGTCGCCGTACGACTTGACCAAAGGCCGCATCAACTTCCGTCACAAAGACGAAGTGCGTCCGGGTGCCGCCAGCCGTCCGCAAAATCCCCGCCGTCGTTGATACGACGTCGCATGGGAGAGGTGCAGCTGGTCTGCATTTTTCCCATGTGAATCCCACCATAGGCAGTTCCTGCCTGTCATGCCGGTAGACGCTCGATGGCCGGTCCATCGATGCCCACCGGCATTTTTTCGTCTGCCGTCAGCGATTACCGCCCATGCTGGCCGGCGTGGGGTAGGTGCCCGGCAGCAAAATATCGCGATCCACCGATTCGATCGTTTTGCGACCGCAGAATGCCATCGTGATATCGAGTTCCTTTGCGATCATCTCGAGCACCTGGCGCACGCCACGCTCGCCGCCGGCACCAAGGCCATAGAGAAATGAGCGTCCGATCAGCGTCCCGCGCGCACCCAGGGCCACGGCCTTCAGCACGTCCTGCCCTGAGCGGATACCGCCATCCATCCAGACTTCGATGCGCGATCCCACCGCTTCTGCGATGGCGGGCAAGGCCTGGATCGAGGACACGGCACCGTCGAGCTGACGTCCGCCGTGATTGCTCACGATCAGGGCATCGGCACCACTCTGCGCGGCCAGACGGGCATCGTCGGCATCCAGAATGCCTTTCAGGATGAGCTTGCCGCCCCAGCGGCGCTTGATCCACTCAACGTCATCCCAGCTCAACCGCGGATCGAATTGTTCGGCCGTCCAGGCGCCCAACGACGAGAGATCGCTCACGCCTTTGGCATGTCCGACGATATTGCCGAACGTGCGGCGCTGCGTACGCAGCATGTGATAACACCACGCCGGTTTGGTCGCGAGATCGATCAAGTTGCGCACGGTCATCTTCGGCGGCGCAGTCAGGCCGTTCTTGATGTCCTTGTGACGCTGACCCAGGATCTGCAGGTCGAGCGTGAGCATCAGCGCCGAGCAATTGGCGGCCTTCGCGCGGTCGATCAAGCGTTCGACATAATCGCGGTCACGCATCACATACAACTGAAACCAGAACGGCTTGGTAGTCGCGGCTGCCACGTCCTCGATCGAGCAGATGCTCATCGTGGACAGCGTAAAAGGGATGCCGAAGGCCTCGGCGGCACGTGCCGCCAGGATTTCGCCATCGGCGTGCTGCATGCCCGTCAATCCAGTGGGTGCGATCGCCACCGGCATGGCGGCATCGATGCCGACCATCTGCGTGCGGATCGAGCGCCCTTCCATATTGACCGCCACGCGCTGGCGCAGCTTGATCTTCTGGAAATCGTCGGTATTGGCGCGATATGTCGATTCGGTCCAGGAACCGGAATCGGCATAGTCGTAGAACATCTTGGGCACTCGGCGCTTGGCCAGAACGCGCATGTCTTCAACGGTGGTGAGGGTGGGATCGAGCAGTGTCGTCATGCTGTGTGGCGCGTGCAGCGCGCTCTCCTGGAATGAACCGTGCGCTGGGACGATATGGTCAAACCATGCGGGCGCACGCGGAATGACATCATACGACGATGCTTACGGTTTGAACGTGCCGATGAAGATGGCCGGATCGACGCGCGCGTCGTTCAGGCTGACGTTCCAGTGCAGATGGGGACCCGTGGCGCGACCAGTGGCGCCCACTTTGGCTACCGCTTCTCCGCGCTTGACCGTCTGGCCAACTTGGACATCGATGGCCGACAGGTGGCAGAACATCGTGATCAAACCGCGACCGTGATCGATGAAGACTGTTTTGCCATTGAAGAAGTAATCGCCGATCAGGATGATCTTGCCGTCGGCCGGCGCCTGCACTGGCGTGCCGGTGCCGGCGGCGAAATCCAGGCCCGAATGCGGGTTACGCTCTTCGCCGTTGAAAAACCGCCGCACGCCGAAAGGGCTCGACTGGCGACCGGGTACCGGCACATCGAACTTCACGTTTGACGGTGCCGTGGGCGAGAAGGTGCGATACGCCGCGAGTTGCTCGTCCAGCTCGCGCTTGAACCGCTGTTCATTCTCGGGGCTCAGGTTGACCTGGCCTTTGTTCTTGAGGGTGATGCGCTGCTCGGGATAGGCCTTGGCATCCACTTTGAACGCCACGCGCCGCTGCACGCCTTTGGCGTCTCGCACGAGCGCCGACTGCTCCGAGCCCGCCTTCACGGTCAGCGGGATGCCCACGATCGCCGTCCATTGGCCCTGATCGTCGATCACGAGCACCGGCCGATTGGCGAACGTGACCGCAGGCGCCTCACCGCCCCGCTCCAGCGGCAGCACCGCCACCCCACCCGGCACGGGCTTGTTCAACAGCCGGAAAATAAAGCTGTCGGCGGCGTGGACAGGCAAACAGAGCAAGGCGCTCAGGCACAGCAAAGCGGTTCGGATCAGAGGCATCATGGATACGGCAGGTTAATGGTCGATAATCGTGCGTAACGATAACCGATGGCGGTGCCGCGCTTTCCAGAAAAGATCGCCCGTGCGCCGGCCAGACTGATGGAGTTTCCATGCCAAGATCGACTTCCCACGCCACCGGCGCACCGCCTTTTCGCACCCCTGCCGATGTGGTGGCGTTCTGGCAGGAAGCGGGCCGCGAAAAATGGTTCGTGAAGGACGAGGCGTTCGATACCGAGTTTCGTCAGCGCGGGATGGCCGCCCACTTTGCCGCCGCCGCCCGGCTGCGCGATGACTGGCTACAGAGCGATATCGGCGCGCTGGCCCTGGTGATCCTGCTGGATCAGTTTCCACGCAATGCGTTTCGCGGAACGGCCCACATGTTTGCCACCGACGGGCTGGCCCGCAAAATGGCGCTGGGCGCGATCGAAATCGGGGCCGACCGCCGCGTGGCGCCAGAAATGCGACCGTTCTTCTATCTGCCGCTGGAGCATTCGGAAGATGCCGCCGATCAGGCGCGCTGTGTGGAATTGATGCGCGATACCGACGCCGACTCGTTGCATTGGGCCGAAATGCATCGCGACATCATCAGCCGCTTCGGGCGCTTTCCCCATCGGAATGCAGTGCTTGGACGTCACACGACGCCGGACGAAGCGATGTTCCTGGCCGACGGCGGGTTTGCGGGATAAGCGGCTGCGCCCGCAGGGCTCCGGCAGTGGGTGCCTTAGATGCAGAGATTGGCCGACTGCATCATGTCCTGGTGGCCATAAGGCATGCGCGAGTACATGTTGACGTGCGTTTTGTTGTCGTAGGTTTGCACGCGAATCACCGAGTCGATATTGCCCAGACGGCCGTCAGCCGCGATATCGAATCCGTTCGGGATCTCGCGCTGATTGACCGTCTCGCCCAACCCGCGCCACGATTGCACGACACACGTGGCGTACTCGGCAGCCGTTTTCTGGGTCGTGGTGAAAAACACCGGATCCTTGCGGCGCAGATCGTCGCTACTGGCACAGCCGGCCAAGACACCCAGGGCCACCACGGTCATCAACAAACGGGTTTTCATATCGCACTCTTGTTTTCACGTTTCGAACAGAGTGCGACTATACCGCTAGTCGCGGCGCGCGATTCAATCCTTGATCCGGCGCGCGGACTTCGGCCGGAATGCCGCGATCACGCTCTCGTTCGTCTCCACATACGGGCCGCCGATCAAATCGATGCAGTACGGCACTGCCGCGAAAATGCCCGGCACGGCGCGCATGCCTTCGTCGCCCTTCAGCCCTTCGAGGGTTTCGCGAATCGCCTTGGGTTGACCCGGCAGATTGATGATGAGCGCAGCATGCGCCACCGTTTCGCGAATCACCGCCACCTGGCGGGACAGGATTGCCGTCGGCACGAACGTCAAGCTGATCTGACGCATCTGCTCGCCGAAACCCGGCATCTCGCGCGTGGCCACGGCCAGCGTGGCCTCGGGCGTGACATCGCGCCGCGCGGGCCCGGTGCCACCGGTCGTCAGCACCAGATCGCACTCCTGCTCGTCGACCAGTTCGATGAGCGTGCGCGAAATGGTGGCCGCGTCATCGGCGATCAAGCGTTCGACGGCTTGCCACGGCGACGTCAAGGCGCCATCGAGCCAGGTGCGCAACGACGGCACGCCTTCATCGGCATAGACGCCTTGCGAGGCACGATCGGAAATCGAGACGAGGCCGACGATCAGATCGTCGGCGTTGCGGCGCACAGGCGCCGATGCGAATGCCACGGAAGATTCTCCCTTGAAGTGAGCCGGCAACACCCCTTGGTCGCCGGCGACCGGACTGTAGCTTAACGCCCTCGGCCTCCCCTGAGCGCTCGCGTGACACGTCACAAACCTGCAATAATCCCCCCTTTCATTGCCCGACCATCACGGTCCCCATCATGCTTGACATGTTCTCCGGCCTGGATTTCTGGGTCGGCGCCAGCCTCGTGCTCGCGCTCACATTCGTCCTCGCGTTTGAATTCATCAACGGTTTTCACGATACGGCCAACGCCGTCGCCACGGTGATCTACACCAAGGCGATGCCGCCGCATCTGGCCGTGGTGTTTTCGGGCATCTTCAATTTTCTCGGCGTTTTGCTTGGCGGCGTCGGGGTGGCATACGCCATCGTCCACTTGTTGCCGGTCGAGTTGTTGATCAATGTGGACACGGGACGAGGCCTGGCCATGGTGTTCGCCATGCTGGCCGCCGCCATCACCTGGAACCTGGGCACGTGGTACTTCGGCATCCCGGCCTCCAGTTCGCACACCCTGATCGGGTCGATTCTGGGTGTGGGTCTGGCCAACGCGCTGCTCACCGATGCCCCGCTGGCCGGTGGCGTCAACTGGGGCAAGGCGATCGATATCGGCCTCTCGCTCGTCGCCTCGCCGATTGCAGGCTTTGCGGTGGCGGCCGGCATCTTTCTGGCGCTCAAGCGCAAATGGCCGGCGTCCAAAATGCACAAGACGCCCGACCAGCGCCGCGCGCTGGACAACAAGAAGCATCCGCCCTTCTGGAACCGTCTGGTGCTGGTGCTCTCGGCCATGGGCGTGAGCTTCGTGCACGGCTCCAACGATGGTCAGAAAGGCATCGGCCTCATCATGCTGGTGCTGATCGGCATCGTGCCTGCCCAGTTCGTGCTCGACACCCACAGCACCACCTATCAGATCGACCGCACCCGAGACGCTGCGGTACATTTGCGCGACTTCTACGTGCGCAACCAGCAGACGCTGGCGGACTTCATCCCCACCGCCCCCTCGCAGGCCATCGACCTGCCGCCGGCGTTCCGCTGCGATCCGGCCCTCACCAACGCCACGATCAATGCCTTGGTGCGCGACCTGCAGGGTGTGTCGAACTACAACGATCTTGCCCCCGCCAAGCGGGTGGATGTGCGGCGCTATCTGCTGTGCCTGGACGACACCGCCAAACGCGTGGGCGCACTCAACGTGCTGGATGCGCGCGAACGTGCCGACCTCAGCCGCCTGCGGGTGGATCTGGCCGCCACGACCGAATACGCGCCGCTTTGGGTGATCGTGGCCGTCGCGCTCGCGCTCGGCATCGGCACGATGGTGGGATGGCGCCGCGTCGTGCTCACGGTGGGCGAGAAAATCGGCAAGCAAGGCATGACGTACGCGCAAGGCATGAGCGCGCAGGTAACCGCCGTGGTCGCGATCGGGTTGGCGAATGTGTTCGCGCTGCCTGTGTCGACCACGCACGTGCTGTCGTCCGGGGTGGCGGGCACCATGATCGCCAACCGCACCGGCCTGCAAGGCAATACGGTGCGCAATATCCTGCTGGCGTGGGTGTTGACGCTACCCGCCTCGATGCTGCTGGCAGCCGGACTGTTCGCGTTGGCGACGCAATTTACGGGTTAGGCGTGGGCGCCGGTGCGGGATCGAGGCCGGCACGACTCGCGTCGGTGCGCAGGCTCGGAGCCTGAGTTTGTGCCTGCGCCCATCACACTTCGAGTGACGTCTTAAAGTGCGCCGCGCGGATTGTATCCAGCGTGCGCCCGAGCCAGTGCTTCATAGGCCTCGCGCAGTTCCGGCGACACCGCCGGCGGCGCCACGATGCTGAGCACCAGATAAAGATCGCCCGCGGGTGCGCCCGGCATGCCACGCGCGCGCAGACGCAATTTGCATCCCGCGACCGCGCCGGACGGAATCGTGACTTCGACTTTGCCCGCCGGCGTCGGCGCCAGCACGATTGCACCCAAAGCAGCCTCGGACGGCGTGATCGGTAAAGTCACATACAAATCGCGCTCTTCGATCCGGTAATAGCGATGCGGCTTGATGCGAATTTCGAGCAGCAAGTCGCCATGCTTGCCGCCCAGCCGTCCCGGGCGCCCCTGCCCCGCCAGCCGAATCTGCTGACCGCCCCGCACGCCGGCAGGAATATCGATGCTCAACGTGCGCATGGCCGGCGATCGTACGCCGGCGTCATGCGCGAGCGATCGCAATTTGATTTCGCGGGTGGCGCCACCGATGGCGTCTTCGAGGTCGATTTCAATGACGGCATGATGATCCTCACCTTGTGTGCGGCCCATCCTGCTGCCGGTACGTGCACCGGCGCTGCTGCGTGCGCCAGCGCCACTCGACGTGCCGCCTGCGCCTTGTGTGCCGTGAGCCTTGTGGGTGCCGCGCGCGCCATCGCCACTTGCGGCGCCGGCGTACCCCTGGCCGGGACGAGCGCCACTCGCACCACCCGCGGCATGGGCACCGCTCGCCCCATTCGCGCCATTTGTGCCCGTCGAGCCGTTGGTGCCAAAGCCGCCGTTAGCGCCATGCGTACCGCTTGTGCCTTTCGCGCCGTTCGTGCCATTCGTGCCGTTCGTGCCGTTCGTGCGATGCGCACCATTGGCGCCATTCGAACCCTGAGCGTTATGGGTGCCGGTCGTGCCACTGGCGCCATTCGGTCCGCCCGCGCGGTTCGAGCCAGGGGCACCATGCGCTCCATTCGCACTTGCCCGCGCGCGCGCGCTGGCTGCCGCGCTTTCGCCGCTGGCCGCACGCCGTGCGCGGGCAAAAAGGGAGGAAAAGAAGTCGTCTTCGGTGTGGCTGCGCGCCGGTTGTGCCGGGCGTGGGCGCGTGCGGCCGAATCCACTGCTGCCATTCCACGCGGCCCCGGGACCGAAATGGGTCGACCGCGTCGCGACCAGGGTCTCGCGGTCATAGGCGCGACGGCGCATGGGATCGCTCAGCACACCGTACGCCTCGTTGATCTCACGCATGCGCACCTCGGCGTCCAGCTCGGCGCTGACATCCGGATGGTAGCGGCGCGCCAGGCGGCGATATGCCTGGCGAACATCGTCGCCAGTTGCATTGCGCTTCAAACCTAGGCTTGCGTAGTAGTTCTTGAGGGCCATACTTGCGCGCCAAAGCGCATCAAAAGGGTCAAACCGTATATTTCATCCGCGTTTCATCGCGCTGCTTTCAACCTGCGACGTTCAAGACTGCGATTGTCGCGCACGGGCACAGAGTACCGAGTATCGAGCACCGAGCACCGAGCACCGAGCACCGAGCACCGAGCACCGCATAAACACGATAGAAGCCGCGCTCACGAAACGCAATACATCATAGGTACGCCATAGGTCGCGCATAATTCGGCTCGAACGGTAACCGTAACACCGAGGAGATGCAATCCGTGCTTCACATCCATACCGCAGATTTTCGCTCATCTCGCGATGCCGGCGAGGTCGTCGGGCTGCTTGACGCCTACGCGCGCGACCCCATGGGCGGCGGCACGCCGCTCTCCGAGCACACCCGCACCCACCTCGCCGCCGAGCTGGCGAAGCGACCCCACGCGCATGCGTTGATCGCCCGAATGGACGATGTGCCGGCTGGCTTGGCGATCTGCATCGAGGCGTTTTCGTCGTTTGCCTGTGCGCCGATTCTCAACGTGCACGATTTCATGGTCGATGGCGCGTTTCGCAAGCAAGGCGTGGGCGCTCAACTGATGGCAGGCGTCGAGACCCTGGCGCGTGAGCTCGGCTGCTGCAAGGTCACGCTGGAAGTGCTCGAAGGCAATGGCCCCGCCCGCAAACTGTACGAAAACGCAGGATTCGCACCCTACGTACTCGACAGCGCCATGGGGCACGCCCAATTCTGGCAGAAATATCTGACGCCGTAGCCTTCGTTTCCGATCGATCGCGCCGGCGCACGGCTTACGCTTGCGCGTTAGCCGGCACGCGAGGCGGCCCCTGCTGACCCTGACCGGCGCAATGCTTGAAAGCCAACCGTTGCGCATTCCATGTGGGGTTGGCTCGCTTGCAGATGTCCGTTTGATGACGGCGCAATGTCGTGCCTGCCGTTTCATTTGTCATGCCGCCCGCATGTTGCAGCGCAGCAAGCTTTGCGGTGTAATGGTCGACAGACCGACGCGCCGATTCGAGCGAGCGCGTCACGGAGGAGAACGACAATGACGCCCAGCCCGACCGACGTGCTGACCAACAGCCTGCCCGCTGCCTGGACAGACGCCTACGCTTTCATGCGCGACGCCGTCGAACGCAGCATCCTGTACGCCGACGTGATGCGCCAGCGCGGTAATCAATATCACGAGCACATGGCCCAGCAAGCGCCCAATGTGCTCAGCATGGCTTACGAGCTGGTGCTCGACGGCCGCACCCTCGAGCGCCCGGTCAACTACGGCCTGCTGCGCATTCCGCCGACAGACGGCGTCAAGGTCGATCCGGCCAAGCGCCCGTTCCTGGTCGTCGACCCGCGTGCCGGGCACGGCCCCGGCATCGGCGGCTTCAAGCCCGAAAGCGAAATCGGCGTTGCGGTTCGTGCCGGACATCCCTGCTACTTCGCCACCTTCCTGCCGTCGCCCACGCCCACGCAAACCGTCGAAGACGTGATGCTGGCCGAGGCGCGCTTCCTGGAAGAAATCATCGGCCTGCATCCGGAAGCCGAAGGCAAGCCGGTCGTGGTGGGTAATTGCCAGGCCGGGTGGCAGATCATGATGACGGCGGCCATGCGGCCCGAGCTGTTCGGACCCATCATCATCGCCGGCGCGCCGCTCTCTTACTGGGCCGGCTGGCGCGGCATGAATCCGATGCGCTACTCGGGCGGCCTGCTCGGCGGCAGTTGGCTCACCGCCTTTGCCAGTGACCTGGGCGCCGGTACCTTCGACGGTGCCTGGCTGGTGCAGAACTTCGAAAACCTCAATCCCGCCAACACCCTGTGGGCCAAGCAATACAACCTCTACGCCAATGTCGATACGGAAGCCAAACGGTATCTGAGCTTCGAAAAATGGTGGGGCGGCCATGTGTTCCTGAACGGCCCGGAAATCCAGTACATCGTAGATAACCTCTTCATCGGCAATCGCCTGTCCACCGGCGGCCTGGTCACCTCCGACGGTATCCGCATCGACCTGCGCAATATTCGTTCGCCGATCATCGTGTTTTGCAGCAAGGGCGACAACATCACGCCCCCGCCGCAGGCGCTGGGCTGGATTCCCGATCTGTACGAAGACGATGCGCAAATCCGCGCGCACGGCCAGACGATCGTTTATGCCGTGCACGAAAGCATCGGTCACTTGGGCATCTTCGTATCCGGCGCCGTGGCGCGCAAGGAGCACCAGGAATTCACGAGCAATATCGACATGATCGACGTCCTGCCGCCGGGACTGTACGAAGCCGAGATCGCCGACAAAACGCCTGAAACGCTCAATGCGGACCTGATCCAGGGCGACTACGTGCTCGCCTTCGAACGTCGTCAATTGAACGACGTGCGCGCCATCGTGGCCAACGAGCCCGAAGACGAGCGCCGCTTCGCTGCGGTCAAGCGCGTCTCGGATATCAATCTGGGCATGTACCGCAGCTTCATGCAGCCGTGGTTGAAGGCCACGATCACGCCACAGATCGCCGAAACCATGCAGCGCCTGCATCCGTTGCGCGTGTCGTATGAGATGTTCTCCGACCGCAATCCCTGGATGAAAGCTTTTGCAGGCGTGGCCGACCAGATCCGCGAACAGCGCGAAGCCGTCGAACCGGACAACATCTTCGTGCAAACGCGCGATGCGTTTTCCAATACGCTGATCGGCGCATTGGACATCTGGCAGCAACTGCGCGACGACTGGCACGAGAACACGTTCATGTCGGTGTTCGGCTCGCCAGTCGTGCAGGATATCGCCGGCCTGGGTGCCCAAAATGGCCCCCTGCGCGGTCGACCGGGCGTGTCGCCCGAGCATCATCGCTTCATGGCCGAACGTACGGCAGAACTGCGCGCTCTGATGACCGTCGGTGGCGTGCGCGAAGCCGCACTGCGCATGCTGCTGTACGTTTGCCGCGCCGAAGGCGGGATCGACGAGCGCAGCTTTGCCGTCATTCGCAAGCTGCGCCTGGAAAAGGACCACATCCTGTCGCTGCAGGAATTCAAGGACGTGATCCGCGATCAGGCCCTGGTGATGATGCTGGATGGGCCGGCTGCGATCGGCGCCATCCCGGATTTGCTGGCCGATGCCACCCCTGCCGAAATTCGCGCCGCATTGGGCGATATGAAGCAGGTGCTGAGCGCCGCCGAGCCGTTGGGTCAGGCCGCCACCGAAGGATTGGCGGAAATGACGCGGGTGTTCGAGCGCGCAGCCGAAAAGGCGGCATCGTCGTCATCGAAAGCGGCACGAGGTACCGCGAACGGCGCCGCAGCCCGCGGCCGTCGATCTGCACAGGCCAACGGCAAAGCCACCTCGGCGCGCGGCGCGGGTGCCATGCCTGCGCTGGACGATAAACAAACCTCGACGCCGGGCGCCTCGCGTCCGCCGGCGCAACTGGTGCTCGAACCTGCCGAATCGGTAACGGCGCCGGACACTGCGGGCCGCGCTGCGGGCCGCACGGTCACGGCCTCCGCCACGGACGATGCCGCCGTGGCGGATGTGAAAGCCGCGGTGGCCGAGGAGCACGGCCTGACGCCTTCGAAGATGGCCGCCAAGGCGGCTGGTAAATCGGTTGGCAAATCGACGGGTGCCGGGGCAGTAAAGACAGCCGTACAAACGCCACGTAAAGGGGCTGTGAAAAAAACCGTGAAGACGGCGACGGCGTCGGCAAGCCGTATGGCTGCCGACAACGCCGTTACGAAGGTCGTCAAGAAAGCCGCCAAAGTGCCGGCGAAAAAGGCGACGAAACAGGTGCCTGAAAAGGCCGCATCGGTGACCTTGAAAACGGCGGCGGCTAAAAAGGCTGGCGCGAAGAACACTGCTCAAACCGCGCCCGCGAAGAAAGCAGCGAAGAAGTCAGCCGCAAAGAAAGCAGCGAAGAAGACAACTGCGAAGTAAGGCAGCTGCAAAGTAAGGCACGATCAACGCCCGTGTCTTCAGCCAACGCTCGGAGCCTGTACTCCGAGCCCCGAAAGAAAACGCCGCGTCCCGGTAAAAGGCGCGGCGTTTTTACTTGCATCGCGGGTCGGTGGGCGTCGACATGCCAAGGCACACCTGCCAGCACGCTGGCTCGCCATTTGCCGCTACAGCACGATCACTTTGCGGCGCGTTGCTCCAGCACTTCCACGGCGGGCAACGTTTTACCTTCGAGGAACTCGAGGAATGCGCCGCCACCGGTGGAGATGTAGCTCACCTGGTCGGTGATGCCGAACTTGGCAATGGCCGCAAGCGTATCGCCGCCACCAGCGATCGAGAACGCATCCGACTCGGCGATCGCGCGGGCGATCACTTCAGTGCCGTGCGAAAACGCGTCGAACTCGAACACCCCGACCGGTCCGTTCCACACAATGGTGCCGGCTTTCTTCAGAATGTCGGCGATCTGTTGGGCGCTTTCCGGACCCAGATCCAGAATGAGATCGTCCGCCGCCACGTCGGCGGCTGCCTTGGTCGTCGCTTCGGCATTGGCGCCAAAGGTTTTGGCGCACACCACATCAACGGGAATCGGCACCGCCGCGCCGCGGGCACTCATCTGCTCGATGACGGCGCGGGCTTCGCCCACCTGATCGGCTTCAGCCAACGACTTGCCGATCGGCAGGTCGCTCGCCAGCATGAACGTATTGGCGATCCCGCCACCCACCACCAACTGATCCACACGCTGCGAGAGCGTTTGCAGAATCGAAAGCTTGGTCGACACCTTGGAACCCCCAACGATCGTCACCAGCGGCCGCTTGGGCTCGTGCAGGGCCTTCGTGAGCGCCTCGAGTTCGGCCGCGAGCAACGGACCGGCGCAGGCGATGGGCGCAAAACGCGCGATGCCGTGGGTGGTGGCCTCGGCGCGATGCGCCGTGCCGAAGGCGTCGTTCACATAAACGTCGCACAAGGCGGCCATTTTGCGCGACAACGCTTCATCGTTTTTCTTCTCGCCTTTGTTGACGCGGCAGTTTTCGAGCAGCACCACTTCACCGGGCTGCACGCTCACGCCGTCGACCCAATCGGCGATCAGGCGGACTTGCGCACCCAGCAGTTCGGACAGGCGTTGGCCCACCGGCTTGAGCGAATCGGCCTCGGCCAGTTCGCCCTCGACCGGACGGCCCAGATGCGAGGTCACCATCACGGCGGCGCCACCGTCGAGCGCCAGGCGAATACCGGGCACCGAAGCGCGAATGCGCGTGTCTTCGGTGATGCGGCCGGCCTCGTCGAACGGCACATTGAGGTCGGCGCGAATGAACACGCGCTTGCCTTGCAGCTGGCCAGACTTCGCCAACTCGGAAAGGGTAATAACCTTGGACATGGTCGGACAACCTTTTCAAAAGCAAAAGGGGCCGGCCTGGCATGACCGCGACCGGCCCCAAAGGGGGAACGCACGCGGGGGAAGCGCCCGAAGGACACCGCCCCCGCACGAACATTACTTTGCCGACATCAGGGCAACAGTGGTGTCCAGCATGCGGTTGGAGAAACCCCATTCGTTGTCATACCAGGACGACACCTTCACCAGCGAACCCGACACCTTGGTCAGGCCGGCGTCCACCGTGCTCGAGGCCGGATTGTGGTTGTAGTCGACCGACACGAGCGGCTCGTTGTTGTAGTCGAGAATGCCCTTCAACTCGCCGTCGGCCGCAGCCTTCAGGATGCTGTTGACTTCTTCAACCGTGGTTTCGCGAGCAGCCACGAACGACAGGTCGACGATCGACACGTTGATCGTGGGGACGCGGATGGCGTAACCGTCGAGCTTGCCGTTCAGTTCGGGCAACACCAGGCCCACAGCCGAGGCCGCACCGGTCTTGGTGGGGATCATGCTGTGCGTGGCCGAACGGGCGCGGCGCAGATCTTCGTGATAAACGTCGGTCAGCACCTGATCGTTGGTGTAGGCGTGGATGGTGGTCATCAAGCCATTGACCAGACCGATCTTGTCGTGCAGCGGCTTGACCAGCGGCGCGAGGCAGTTGGTCGTGCACGAAGCATTCGAAATCACGGTGTGCTCTTTTTTCAGCACGTTGTGGTTCACGCCGTACACGATCGTGGCGTCCACATCCTTGCCACCCGGTGCCGAAATGATCACCTTCTTGGCGCCGCCTTTCAGGTGGGCGTTGGCCTTTTCCTTGGTGGTGAAAAAGCCCGTGCATTCCAGCACGACGTCGACCTTCAGGTCGCCCCACGGCAGTTCAGCCGGGTTGCGGTTGGCCAGCACGCGGATCTTGTCGCCGTTGACGACCATGTAATCGCCGTCGACTTCGACCGTGCCGGGGAACTTGCCGTGGGCCGTGTCGTAGCGCGTGAGGTGCGCGTTCGTGGCGGGATCGCCCAGATCATTGATCGCGACGATCTCGATGTCGTGCTTCTTTCCCGATTCGTAGTGGGCGCGCAAGATGTTGCGGCCGATGCGGCCATAGCCGTTGATGGCGACGCGAATACTCATGAACCTGCTCCTTTGTTTTAAAAATAAAAGCGGAAATCTGCACGGACGGCGCGATCATCGCGCCGCGCCGATCAGAGGATCTCTTGCACCGCGGCCGCTACCTTGTCGGCAGTCAAACCGAAGAACGGGAACAACTCGTTGGCCGGCGCCGATTCGCCGTAGCGATCGATACCGATGACCTTGCCTTCCAGACCGACATACTTGTGCCAGAACGCGGTGATACCCGCTTCCACGGCCACACGCGGCAGACCGCGCGGCAGCACTTCGGCGCGGTAGGCGGCATCCTGACGATCGAAGACATCGGTGCTGGGCATCGACACCACGCGCACCGGCACACCGGCGTCAGCCAATTGCTTTTGCGCGTCCAGCGCCAAGGCTACTTCCGAGCCGGTGGCGATGATCACGGCACGGGCATCGGCCGCGTCGCGCAGCACGTAGCCGCCACGGGCGATCGCCGCGACGGTGGTCGCATCGCGCTCGACGAACGGCAGGTTCTGACGCGACAGCAACAGCGCCGTCGGGCCGCCGTCGGCGACGGTCATGCCGAGGCTGGCCGGGCGTTGCACCGCCGAGCCCCAGGCCACGGCCGTTTCGGTGGTGTCGCACGGACGCCAGACGGACAGGTTGGGAATAAGGCGCAGGCTGGACGCGTGCTCGATCGACTGGTGCGTGGGACCGTCTTCGCCCAGGCCGATGGAATCGTGCGTGAAGACGTGGATCACGCGCGACTTCATCAACGCAGCCATGCGGATGGCGTTGCGCGAGTAGTCGGAGAACGTGAGGAACGTGCCGCCGAACGGCAGGTAGCCGCCGTGCAGCGCGATGCCGTTCATGACCGCGGCCATGCCGAATTCGCGCACGCCGTAATTGATGTGGCGGCCGAACTGCAGGGCTTCGCGGCCCACGCGCACGGGCACGACGCCCTTCCAATCGGTGTAGTTCGAACCGGTCAGGTCGGCCGAGCCGCCCAGCAGTTCGGGCAACACCTCAGCCAACGCCGTGATCGCAAATTGCGAGGCTTTGCGCGTGGCCACGGTTTCGGCCTTGCCGATCGTGGCGTCGAGGAAGACTTTCAGGCGATCGGCGAAATCGGCCGGCAGGTCGCCCTTCATGCGGCGGGTGTACTCGGCGGCGAGTTCGGGATGGGCCTTCGCATAGGCGTCGAAGCCTTCCTGCCACGACGTTTCGGCGGCAGCGCCGGCATCGCGGGCATCCCAGCCGTCGTACACGTGCTGGGGAATTTCGAACGGGGCATGCGACCAGGCCAGCGCTTCGCGCGTGGCGGCCACTTCGGCGGCACCCAGAGCCGAACCGTGCACCTTATCGGTACCGGCCATATTGGGCGCGCCCTTGCCGATCACGGTACGGCAGAGGATCAACGTGGGGCCGCTGTTATCGGCGGTATTGCTGCGCGCCAGCGTGATGGCCGCGTCCACCGCAGCCGCATCGTGACCGTCCACACCGCGCACGACGTTCCAGCCGTAGCCTTCGAAACGCTTGGCGGTATCGTCGCCGAACCAGTGTTCGACTTTGCCGTCGATGGAAATGCCGTTGTCGTCATACAGCACGACAAGCTTGGAGAGCTTGAGCACGCCGGCCAGCGAACACACTTCGTGCGAAATGCCTTCCATGAGGCAGCCGTCGCCTGCGAACGCATACGTGTGGTGATCGACGATGGTGTGACCGGGGCGGTTGAATTCACCCGCCAGCAAGGCTTCGGCCAGCGCCATCCCGACGGCATTGCCCAAACCCTGACCGAGCGGACCCGTGGTGGTTTCAACGCCCGGCGTGATGCCCACTTCCGGGTGTCCGGGCGTGCGGCTGTGCATCTGGCGGAAATTCTTGAGTTCCGAGATCGGCAGATCGTAGCCGGTGAGGTGCAACAGCGCGTAGATCAGCATCGAACCGTGGCCGTTGGACAGCACGAAACGATCGCGATTGGACCACGCCGGATTGACGGGATTGTGACGCAAATGCCCCCGCCACAATGCTTGGGCAATCTCGGCCATGCCCATGGGCGCGCCAGGGTGGCCGGAGTTGGCCTGCTGCACGGCATCCATGGCCAAAGCGCGAATGGCATTGGCGAGGTCGGGAGTGGTGACGGGAGGTTGGCTCATCTATGGACTCGTTAGCCGGCCTTCAAACGCATCCGCGCAGCCGGTGGACAGTGTGAAAAGCTCACGATTTTACCACCCGCGAGCGACGCGCTTGGGGCAAACCCCACCCTCCTTACGCACGAGAGATGAAATAGGACGGAGTTATGCCCTACCATGCGCATCCAGGAGATTGTGTTCGATGGCCCACCCCCGCTTCTATTGTTCGACGCCGATCACGGCCCATTCCCGCTATACGCTGCCCGACGACGTGGCGCACCATGCCTCGCGCGCGCTGCGCTTGCGGGCGGGCGAGGCCATCGTCCTGTTCGACGGCCACGGCGGCGAATATGCCGCCACGCTGGTCTTCGACGGCAGCCGCGCACTGGCCGATGTAAGCGGCCACACGCCGCGCGAAGCCGAACTGCCGGGCGATATCGTGTTGGTGCAGGGCCTGCCCGGCGGCGACAAGATGGACTGGATCATCGAGAAAGCCGTCGAACTGGGCGTGCGCCGCATCGTGCCGGTGGCCGCCCAGCGCAGCATCGTGCAATTGAGCGGTGCGCGGCTGGAAAAGCGGCAGGTGCATTGGCAGCGGGTGGCGATTTCGGCCTGCGAGCAATGCGGCCGCAATCGCGTGCCCGACATCGCGCCCGTGACGTCGTTGCGCGACTGGCTGGCGGCGCCCTTCGAGGGTGAGCGGGTGCTGTGCCAACCCGACGCTGAAACGTCGCTCACGGCGCTTGTCGCACGCGACGCTACCCCGGCGCTCGGCGCAGCGGACCCCGCCGATATGCCCGGGCCGCGCCCTCTGGCGCTGTTGGTCGGGCCCGAAGGCGGGTGGTCGGCGGAAGAAGCGGCATTGGGGGTGCGGGCCGGTGTCACCCCGGTGCGCTTCGGCAGTCGGGTGCTGCGCACCGAAACCGCGGGGATGGCGATGCTGGCCGCCATCAGCGCCCGGCGCGGCTGGCTATAGACCGCTTCGATGTAGTAAGAGACGGCAAGGCCCGCCGAGCGGTCGAAAAACCCGCCACCATGCGCCGCCGGCGGCGCGTCAGTCGTCAACGGAGCGTTTACCCGTCGGCAGCAATGCGTCAGTCGTCAATGGTGCGTTCAGTCGTCGACGTAGCGCGGTACGTCGGCTTGCGGCGGCGGATCGGGGTGCTTGCCGGCATGTTCGAGCACATACGCGAAACTGCGACCGTTTTCACGCGCAAAATCGGCCGCATCGGCACACGCCTGCGCGACGCGCGCTGCATCTTCTTCGAGGGCGGGATCGCCCGAATGCAATTTGTAGAGCCACAACACGACACCGCTCTTCTGATCGAGCACCGTGTCGCACAGACAATCGTAGAGCGCATCCAGGTTGCCGCCGAAAAACACGGGAAAATCGACGGCCTTGGCGATGGCGCGCAATACCGCCGAGCGGCTGCGGGCACGGTCGCAATCCGCTACGAACAACGGCAACCCCAATGCATTGGCGGCGTCGACCACATCGACTTTCTGAAATGCGGCATGATCGAGCTCGCCGCCCTGCTGCAGCAACTGCTGCACGCCGGCCTGAGTGGTACGCGTCATACTGGCGCCTCCTTGAAAAACCCGATCACTGCCTCGGTCTGCCGCATCGTATCGGCATAACCTAATTCGATCAATCGCCGGGTGTAACGCGCTTCGAACAAGAGGTAGGACAACAAGGTTCCGCCCTCCCGCCGCCCAGGCGCGACGCCCATGCCGAGGGCACCCAGGAGCGCACGAACTTCGCGCGGCATGTCGTCAAGATACGACAGCGCCAGGGTGTCTAGCGATTCGCTCGGACTCAAGGCCAGCACGTTCACCCTGCGCAGCCCACTGTCGCGTCCCACGTGACCGCCGTCGATCAAGGCGTTCACCCTTCGCACACTCTCCACATCGGTAGACACGCTGTCGATGAAAATGTTCGCCAGTGCGTGACCTGAAATCTGTGCCAGCGTGGGGTACGGCGGATCCTGGTGTCGGGCTTCCGGATGGGTATCGTCGCGATGCGCGGTACCGATCACCACGACCCGGCCCGCCCCCATGTGTATCGCCGGGCTGATGGGTGCCAACTGCCGCATCGAGCCATCGCCGCACCATTCGGTCTGCCCAAACACGTCCACGGCCTGCGCCGGAAACACGAACGGGATGGCACTGGAGGCCATCAGATGATCCACGCCGATCGTCGTGGGTACCGCGCGGCGCAGCGCCCGCTGCCAGGGATCGATCGTCTCGGCCGATTGATAGAACGTCAGGTGCTGGCCGGAGGTGTAACCGGACGCGGTGATCGCGAGCGCCGTCAGCGAATGCTGCGCCAACTGCGTATGCAGGCGATCGAAATCCAGCACCTGGGCCAGCAGATCCGCCAACGGGGCGTTATCGAGCAGTGAGCGCGGTCGGGGGCCACGGCGGCCGGCGAACATCCAGCCCAATGCCAGCAGGCCCAGCCAGCGCCCACCCGTCCGGATCAGGCCCGGCGCATCGGCGCGATACACCATGCCGGTATGCAGCCGCGACCACAGCCGCCGCATGCGCGCCACGGCCACGTGCGGCCGATCGGCCCGGCAGGCATAAGCGGTCGCGTTGAGCGCACCCGCCGAGGTGCCGCAGAGGATATCGAAGGGATTGCGAAAATCGGCACGGCGCGGCGCATCGAGAATATCGAGCAGTGCCTGCAATACGCCCACTTGGTAGGCCGCGCGGGCGCCGCCCCCAGTGAGGATCAGGCCGGTGCGAGGGGTACTCTCGCTCCGGCCATCAAACACGGTCGCTTCAGCGTGGCGTATTGGCATCGACCACGGTCAACGCGGTCATGTTGACGATGCGGCGCACGGTCGAGCTCGAGGTGAGGATGTGCACCGGCGCATTCACCCCCAGCAGGAACGGGCCCACGGCCACGTTGCCGCCGGCGGCCGTCTTCAACAGGTTGTAGGCGATATTGCCCGAATCGACGTTGGGGCACACCAGCAGATTGGCCTGCCCTTTCAACGGCGACGACGGCAACAGCTTCTGGCGCAACGTTTCGTCCAAAGCGCAGTCGCCGTGCATTTCGCCATCGACTTCCATGTCGGGCGCGCGCTCGCGAATGATTTCCAACGCTTCGCGCATCTTCGCACCGGATGCGGAACTGCCGGAACCGAAGTTGGAACGCGACAGCAATGCCACCTTCGGCATCAGATTCATGCGCGTCATCTCTTCCGCGGCGGCGATCGTGAACTCGGCCACCTGCTCGGCGGTCGGGTCGTCGGTGACGTGGGTATCCACCAGCGCCACCGTGCGTTCGTTCACCAGCAGGATGTTCATGGCCGCATACACCTTGTGGCCCGCGCGGCGACCGATCACCTCATCGATGAAACGCAAGTGATCGCCATAGGCGCCCACCGTGCCGCAGACCATGCCGTCGGCATCGCCCAAGTGCAGCATCATGGCGCCGATCAAGGTCATGCGGCGGCGCATTTCAACGCGCGCCATTTCCTTGGTGATGCCACGGCGGCACATGATTTCCCAATACGTGGTCCAGTAGCGATGGAAACGCTCGTCGTATTCGGGGTTGCAAACCTGTGCATCTTCGCCCAGGCGAATCCGCAGGCCGTATTTCTCGATACGGGCGGCCAACACGGCGGGACGGCCCACCAGGATCGGCTTGGCCAGGCCTTCATCGACGATAACCTGTACGGCGCGCAGCACGCGCTCGTCTTCGCCTTCGGTAAACACGATGCGCGCTTTCCCACCCTCGCGCACCAGGCGCTTGGCGTTGGAAAACAGCGGCTTCATGAACGCGCCGGAGTGATACACGAACTGCTGCAACTGATCGACGTAGGCTTCGAGATCGGCGATCGGCCGGGTGGCCACGCCCTCTTCCATCGCCGCTTTCGCCACGGCCGGGGCAATACGCACGATCAGGCGCGGATCGAAGGGCTTGGGAATCAGATACTCGGGGCCGAACGAAATATCGTAGGTGCCGTAGGCTGCGGCAACGATTTCGTTCTGCTCTTCCTGCGCCAGCTTGGCGATCGCCAGCACGGCGGCTTTTTCCATCCCGCGCGTGATCGTGGTCGCGCCCACATCCATCGCACCGCGAAAGATGTAGGGGAAGCACAGCACATTGTTGACCTGGTTCGGATAATCCGAGCGGCCCGTGGCCATCACGATATCGTCGCGCACGGCGTGCGCGACTTCGGGCAGGATCTCGGGCGTGGGGTTGGCCAGCGCCAGGATGAACGGATTGGGGCCCATGCGGGCGACCATGTCGGCCTTGAGCACGCCGCCGGCCGACAATCCCAGGAAGACGTCGGCGCCGTCGATCACTTCGCCCAGCGTGCGCAGCTCGGTGACTTGCGCGAAGCCGGCCTTGTCCGGATCCATCAACGTCGTGCGACCTTCGTACACCACGCCTTCGATGTCGGTGACCCAGATGTTGGACTTGGGCAGGCCCAGATCGACCATCAATTCCAGACAGGCCAGCGCCGCAGCGCCCGCGCCGGATACCACCACCTTGACCTGCGTGATGTCTTTCTTCACCACCTTCAGGCCGTTGATGAACGCGGCCGATACGGTAATCGCCGTGCCGTGCTGATCGTCGTGAAAGACCGGAATCTTCATGCGTTCACGCAGCTTGCGCTCGACCGTGAAGCACTCGGGCGCCTTGATGTCCTCAAGGTTGATGCCACCGAACGTGGGCTCCAGGCCCGCGATGATGTCGACCAATTTGTCGGGATCGGTTTCGTTGATCTCGATATCGAACACATCCAGGCCGGCGAATTTCTTGAACAGAACCGCCTTGCCTTCCATCACCGGCTTGGAGGCCAGTGCGCCGATATTGCCCAACCCCAGAACGGCCGTGCCGTTGGTGATCACACCGACCAGATTGCCGCGCGCCGTGTAGCGAAACGCATTGACGGGATCTTTGACGATCTCTTCGCAAGCGGCCGCAACGCCAGGCGAATAGGCCAGCGCCAGATCGCGCTGGTTGGACAATTGCTTGGTCGGCATGACCGAAATTTTGCCGGGGCGGCCGGACTCGTGATATTCGAGTGCGGCGCGGCGGAGATTTTCATCCATGGGACAGGCTCAAGGTGGGGTGTGACTGAAAAGAGGTGGAATCTTAACCTGTTGCAACGCCTACCCCGGCATGGGGAATAGGTCGCCCGCGTCGAAGGCGGCTTTGACGCGCCGCGTCAACCGGCGGCTGGCGTCGACCGCCGCAGCGTCCCGACTGACGCTCGACTCACCACTGCCGGCCACTGATGCCGCCGTGGCGTTTGCAGCGTCGTCGGACGCGATCGTGGCCCGGTCAGCCAACGCCAGCGTGCTGCGCGGCGCAGGCATCGCGACCAAGCGGACGCGGCACACCCAGGCCAGGGTGCCGCCGTGCCCCAACAACATCTGCCCGAGATTGACCCCATGCGGCGCCCGGGGCTGCAACGCATCCAGCCGATAAGCGAGCGGCCAGCGCCCAAGCGCGCGGCACGCTTGCCCTTCGGCACTCGACGCCGCCTGAAACAGGGCGGGCACCAGCGCTTGCACCGTAGCGGATTGCAGCGGTTGCGTGGCATCGGCGCCAAAAGGCCCCAGCGCTTCGAACGTGCCGTCGGCCAACAGCACTTCCACGGCCACGATGCCGGTTTCGCCGGTGCCGCCCGGCGTGAGCCCGGGATGCGGCGCCGCCAGCCAATGCGCGAGCGTGCGCGCGCGCGGCGCCCCCTCGAACTGCGTGAGGCCGGCGTCGGCCAGGGCGCCCAATGGGCATCCCGGCTGCACGTCCCACGCCACCGGCACCGCTTGCGACACCGGCACATCGCGCGCATCCGCGGCGGCCGCGAACACTGGCGTAAGGCCATCCAAGCGGACCGGATCCACGTAAACTGCTGGCCGGTCATCGGGCGGCGCCGTGATGGCGCCCTCGTCTCCGCTCAACACGATCACGACGCCATACTCTCGCCCCAGCGATACGACCACCGCCATGTCGCCATTTCCTGCCGGCGCAAACCGGGCCCGTTCCACGCCGCTCACGCCGTCCGACTCGCTGAAAACGCCATCGCAGGCACCACGCAGCCTTCGACAAAATGCCTCCCAGGCGCTGGGCGCAGGCTTGCGGCCGGAGAGAAAAGCGCGTCGGGAAGGCTGCATGACTACAATTCCTTTTTTGTTCTGAGAAGCACCATGCCTCGCCTCGCCACCCGTACCCAAGATTTCCTGACCTTTCAGGTGATGAACCTGTTCAAGCAGGCGCAAGCCCTGCAGGCCGCCGGCGAAGACATCATCAGCATGGGCATCGGTGAACCTGACTTTACCGCGCCGCCGCCCGTGGTGGCAGCACTCGATCGCGCTTCGCGCAGCGGTTTGAGCGGCTACACCGCCGCCGCCGGCATTGCCCCCTTGCGCGAAGCCATCGCCGCGTTCTATGGCAAGCAGTTCGGCGCTGCCATCGATCCTTCCCGCGTGATCGTGACCGCCGGCGCATCCGGCGCGCTGAGCCTGGCCTGCGCCGCCCTGGTCGATCCGGGCGCCGAAGTGTTGATGCCTGACCCGTCCTACCCCGCCAATTCCAATTTCATCCTGGGCGCCGGGGGCCAGCCCCGTCTGGTCGCCAGCTCGGCCGAGAAGCGCTTCCAACTCAGCGCGGACGACGTCCGCACCCATTGGAACGATGCCACCCGCGGCGTGTTGATCGCCTCGCCCAGCAATCCCACCGGCACCTCCATCGCGCACGACGAGCTGGCCGAGCTGCTGCAGGTCGTGCGCGAACGCGACGGCTTCACGATCATGGACGAGATCTACCTGGGCCTGTCGTACGACCACGCGCCAAAGTCGGCCCTGACGCTGGACGACGACCTCATCATCATCAACAGCTTCAGCAAGTACTTTCACATGACGGGATGGCGCCTCGGCTGGCTGATCGTGCCCGAATCGATGGTGAGCACGATCGACAAGATCGCCGGCAGCCTCTCGATCTGCGCACCCACGCTGGCGCAGCACGCGGCGCTGGCCTGCTTCGAGCCCGAGTCGCTGGCGGTTTTCGAGGAGCGCCGCCGCGCGTTCCAGGCTCGCCGCGACTATCTGCTGCCGGCCTTCGAAAAGCTGGGGCTGACGGTGCCTGTGAAGCCGGACGGTGCGTTCTATATCTACGCGGATGTGAGCAGCACCGGCATGGACAGCCAGACCTTCTCGCAGCGACTGCTGCTCGAAACCGGCATCGCCGCCGTGCCGGGCCACGACTTCGGTCCGGCTCACGCCAGGAAGATGATGCGCTTTTCCTACGCGACGGCATTGCCGCGGCTGGAAGAAGCCGTGGACCGCATGGACCGCTGGCTCACGCGCATCAAGGGCTGACGCCAGCCGCTAACGGTCGCGATCGCGTACCGTCTCACTCGCGGGCCAGCGCGATGCCCGAGGCCAGCGCCAGACGGCGGCGCTCGGCCTGTACCTTGCCGCTATAGCCGCCATCGTTGGGGCCGGTGGCGCCTACGTAGCATGACAAGCCGGCATTGACCGACCCGCGGCGCTGGATACAGTCGCGCAGGATCGTGGAGCCCACGCGAATGTTGGCCACGGGATCGAGCGCAGCGTTGTCGCCGAATTTCTCGAATTTTTCCTGATGCACGCTCGTCATGACCTGCATCAGGCCCTGCGCGCCCACCGGACTTTCGGCGAACGGGTTGTAGCGCGATTCGATAGCCATCACGGCCAGCAGCAAGAGCGGATCGAGATCATGCTCGTCGCCGACCTTGAAGGCCGTGGCGACCAAAACGCCGGTGGCATCGTTGGCCACCTTGTACTTGCGCGAGATGTAGCTTTTCAACGCATCCATCTGGTTGCGCGATGCGCTCGCCGTTTGCGGCGCGGGCTTGGGCGCCGGCTTGGGTGCCGCGCGCGGCGGACTCAGATACGCGGTCGCGTTGGACGCGGGCGCGTTGGGGATGGCCAAGACGACCGCGGTCGGCTCGCCGCCATCGCCTGCGGTATCCTGGCCGCCCGAGAGTGAGGACGGCGCCAGCGCGGCGAGCAGTGCTTCGTGAACCTGAAGGGCCTGGCTGCGTAAACCCGGCAGCGCCATGCCCATGCTGACGGTGACGATCACAACGATGCCGAGGTATACCGAGCAGAGTCGGAGCCATTCGGCCACAATGCGATGAATGCGTCGCGCCAGCAGTTGAAAGTCGAGATGGGAAGCCAATGCTTCAGCCATGGGACCTCCTGCTTGGTGGAGAGGGAACCGATGTTAACCTCTCCCCAACTTCACAAATGTAACCAAATTATCCGGAATTAACGTGAAATACCGTGACTTGAGAGACTTTATCGCGCAACTCGAGACCAAGGGCGAGCTCAAGCGCATCACAGCGCCCGTGTCGACCGAACTCGAAATGACCGAGATCGCCGATCGGGTGCTGCGCGCCGAAGGCCCGGCTTTGCTGTTCGAAAACGCGCAGCATCGCGGCAAGCCGGCCGGCATGCCGGTGCTGGCCAATCTGTTCGGCACGCCCAAGCGCGTGGCGTGGGGCATGGGCGCCGAAGACGTCACGGCGTTGCGCGATGTGGGCGAATTGCTGGCGTCGCTGCGCGAGCCGGAACCGCCCAAAGGCTTCAAGGACGCGTGGGCGAAGGTCGCCATGCTGAAGGCCGCGCTGTGGGACATGAGCCCGAAAACGGTACGCACCGCGCCTTGCCAGGAAGTTGTGATCGAAGGCGACGACGTCGACCTGAACGCGCTGCCGCTGCAGCAGTGCTGGCCGGGCGATGTGGCACCGCTGCTCACCTGGGGCCTGGTGGTCACGCGCGGCCCCAATGCCAAGCGCCAGAACCTGGGTATCTACCGCCAGCAGCCGATCGCGCGCAATAAGCTCATCATGCGCTGGTTGTCGCATCGCGGCGGCGCGCTCGATTTTCGCGATCACGCACTTGCCCATCCCGGCACGCCGTTTCCGATCGCCGTGGCGTTGGGTGCGGACCCTGCCACGATTCTCGGTGCCGTGACGCCGGTGCCCGACTCGCTGTCTGAATACCAGTTTGCCGGTTTGCTGCGCGGCTCGCGCACCGAGGTGGTCAAAACCATCGGCAGCGATCTGCACGTGCCGGCCTCGGCTGAAATCGTGCTCGAAGGCTATTTGCTGCCCTCGAGCGATCCGCGTGCGACGGCCCCGGTGGTGCCCGACGGCGTCAAGGCACCGCCCAAGAGCGATTACGAGCAGGCGCTTGAAGGCCCGTACGGCGATCACACTGGCTACTACAACGAGCAGGACTGGTTTCCGGTCTTCACCGTCACGCGCATCACGATGCGCCGCGATCCGATCTACCACTCGACCTACACCGGCAAACCGCCTGACGAGCCGGCCGTGCTGGGCGTGGCGCTCAATGAGGTATTCGTGCCGCTTTTGCGCCGCCAGATGCCCGAGATCGTGGATTTCTATTTGCCGCCCGAGGGCTGCAGCTATCGTCTGGCGGTGGTGTCGATTCGCAAACAGTACCCCGGCCACGCACGGCGCGTGATGTTCGGGCTGTGGAGCGTGCTGCGCCAGTTCATGTACACCAAGTTCATCATCGTGGTGGACGAAGACATCGATCCGCGCCAATGGAAGGAAGTGGTGTGGGCGATGACGACCCGCATGGATCCCGTGCGCGATGCCGTGATGGTGGAACGCACGCCGATCGATTACCTGGATTTTGCGTCGCCCGTGTCGGGTCTGGGCGGCAAGATGGGTCTGGACGCGACCAACAAATGGCCGGGAGAAACCGACCGCGAATGGGGCCGGCCGATCGCGATGAGCGACGAAGTCAAGCAACGCGTCGACGGCATGTGGGGCGATCTGGGGCTGTAATACACGGCGCGGCCGGGCGCACGCGGTGCGAATCGTTTGCCCCGCGCGCGTCTGGCGCTTCGTCTGGCGGTTCGTCTGGCGGTTCGTCTGGCGGTTCGTCTGCGGGGCCTGCCGCCCTGCCTCACGCCTCGGCGTCGAACCACACCTGCAAGCGCCCGGCCAGCAGCGGATGCGGCAGCACATGTGCCGCCATACCATAGGTGCGCGCGAGGATCGGCGGCGTCAGTACCGCCTCGGGCGGTCCGTCTGCCACAACCTTGCGATCGGCGAGCAAGATCAACCGATCGCACCACTGCGCCGCCAGATTGAGATCGTGCAGCACGATCAATACGCCTGCGTCCTGCTCACGCGCCAGCCGGCGCGCCAAGGCCAGCACCGCGTGCTGATGAGGCGGATCCTGGCTGGCGGTAGGCTCGTCCCACAGCAGATAGCGCGGCTGCCCGGCCACAGGCTGCGCCGCCGCCTGCACCAGCACGCGCGCCAGATGTACGCGCTGCTGCTCACCGCCCGATAGCAACGCGTAGGGCCGGTCGAGCAAACCCGCCACATCGGCCCGCACGGCCGCATCGGCCACTAGCGCATCCACACTGTCGGGCGCCAGCGCCGGAAACGGATAGGCGCCCATGCCGATCACCTCGGTCACCGACAACGCAAACCGTAGCCCAGGCTTCTGCGGCAGCACCGCCCGCCGCATGGCCTGCTGCGCGGAAGGCATCGCCTCGAGCGGCGCATCGTCGAGCGTGACGCCGCCGGCGGCCAGCGGAAGTTCGCCTGCCAACGCGCTCAGCAGGGTCGATTTACCGGCGCCATTGGGGCCGAGCAATCCCAATACTTCGCCTGGGCCCAATCGGCAGGACACATCGTCCAGCACCGTTTGCCCGTCGCGTTCGATCCGCAGATGACGACCGACCAGACTCATGCCAGTCGTCTCCCGCGGGCAAGCAGCCAGATGAAGAAGGGCCCGCCCACAAGGCTGGTGACCAGACCGATGGGCAACTCGGCCGGCACGATCACGATCCGCGCCAGCCAATCGGCCAGGGTCAGCGCCAGTGCACCCGCAAGCATCGACGCCGGCAGCAGCCAGCGATGATTGGCGCCCAAGGTGAGCCGGATCAAATGCGGCACGACCAGGCCGATGAAACCGATACCGCCGGTCGCCGCCACCAGTGGCCCCACGACGAGCGCCATCGCTACGATGAGCTTGCGGCGCACGGTCACCAACGGAAAGCCCAGATGCTGCGCCTCGCGCTCCCCCAAAAGCAGTGCATTGAGCAGCCGCCATTGGCGAGCGAGCCATATCGTCCACACCAGCGTCCAGGGGGCAAGAAACGCCAGCAACGACCAATTGGCGCCGGCCAGGCTGCCCAGATTCCAGAATGTCAGATCGCGCAGTTGCGCATCGTTGGCCAACGTGGTGAACAAGCCAATCAGGCTGCCGGCCACGGTATTGATGGCGATGCCGGCGAGCAGCAATCCGGCCACGCCGGGTGCGCGACGGCCCAGCGCGTAGGCCAGCGCCGTGGCGCCCAGGCTGCCCAGAAACGCTGCGGGTGCGAGCAGCCAGAAGCCACCCGACGTAAACACGATCGCCGTCACCGCGCCCAACGCGCCCCCGGCAGAGATCCCCACCAAACCAGGCTCGGCGAGCGGATTGCGAAACAGGGCCTGCATGACGGCGCCGGTGACGGCCAACGCCGCTCCCGCCAGGGCGCTGAACAGCACTCTCGGTATCCGCACATCCACGAGCACATTGCGCAGCAACTGGTCGCCGGGTGCCGGCTGGCCCCACAGCAGCATCGGCAAGCTTGTCAGCGGAATGGCGACCGCGCCGCTGGCGCAGGCCACGGCCATCGCCACCACGAGCAGCACGGCCAGACCGGCGATCGCAGAGGTCGGCCGGAGGTCAGCGCGCCGCACGCGCGGGCGCTCCAGCGGCGTCTTGCAACTGCTGCAAGGCCTGCGGCAAGCGCGGCCCCAGACCAAGCACCAGCAGATCGTCCATCACCACGATGCGGCCCGCTCGGGCAGCCGGGGTGGCAATCACGCCAGGGACCTGCAACAGTTTGTCCATCCCGCCCAACGCGTCCAGCGAGGACGCCGTGATCACGATCAGCTCGGGGGCCAGCGCCGTCATCGCTTCTGGCGAGAGCGGCTTGTAGCCCTGCTGACCGGCCAGCACATTGGCAAGCCCGGCCAGCCGCAGCACTTCATCGGCAGCAGTACCGCTTCCCGCACCCTGGGAGGTGCCGGTGCGATTGACCATCAACAACGTCGGACGATCGCTTCGGGGTTGCGCCTGGATGCGATCCAGGTCGCGCTTGAGCGCGGCCGACAACCGCGCCCCGGCAGACTTGGCATCCAGGGCAGCCGCCACTTGATCGATTCGGCGATAAAGCGACGCCACCGTGGGTTGATCGGACACAACCTGAAGATTGACGCCGAGATCGGTCAACTTCTGGATGGCGTGCGGCGGACCCGCCTGCTCGGAGGCCAACACCATATCGGGCCGCATGGCCACCACGCCTTCCACGGGCGTGGCGCGGTAATAACCGACCCGCGGCAAACGGGTGGCGGCTTCCGGATACAGGCTTGACAGATCATCGGCCACGATGCGGTCGCCGCGATCGAGGGCAAAGGCGATTTCCGTGACGCTACCGCCCAGGGTGACCACCCGCTCGGGCGCAGCACCCTGCGCGGCCCAGGCCGCCAAGCTCAGGCACAGCGTCAATCCGGCGGCCACGAGGCCGCGCGCCATCGGACGTGTCACCACCGCGTGTTCGGTCGTAAAGCCTGCAGCCATCGTGTTCTCACTGCGCCAAAGGGGTATCGCACAGCGCGGCCAACATGCCGCGCCACGCCGGCAGTTCCGCCTGGCCGGGCTTGCGTACGCCAAAAAATTGAACGATCAGATCGCCTGCGGCGTTATACACCTCAAGCGACGTTACCCACCCGTCGGACGTGGGCTTGTTGACCACCCACACCTGGGCGATCGCCGTCGTGTTCAGATGCAGATTGAAGTCGGGATCGAGCACGTTGTACCAGGGGCCGGTGCGCCGCAGCGTCTCGATCGGGCCGCTGTGGATCTGAATCATGCCGCGATTGGCGACAAAGCACATGATGGCCGTGCCCTCGGCCACCGCCCCCGCCAATACCGTCTCCACCGCGTCGATCGCCACCTTTTGCGCGAGATCGGCGCCCGCGGCTTCGAGCGCGGCGAGGCGATCGGCATCGTGCTTTTTCAAGAGTGGGAAAAACTGATGGGTGTCCGTCATCGCCTGCCAATCCGCGCGCAGAGCGGCGGCATCATTGACGCCACGCGGCGCGGGCCGCTCAGGCGCCGGCGGGTTTTCAGGCCATACCGGTGACGGGTGGCGATGCGCGTCGACCAACGCGTCGAAGGCGACAATGTCCGTCTCGGTTGTGACGTAGATCTTGTGCACGGCCATCCCGGCCGCATCGAAAAATTGCAGGCTGCGGCGCCCGGCGTCGGTCACCGACCAGGCTGAGGCCCAATTGAAGAAGAACACGCGCAGATCGATGTCGGGGCCGAGCACCAGCCCCATCGGGCCGTCGGCACGCACGTCCTCGTAGCGGCCATGCCGCTCGTGCACGCACCAGTCGTTGCGCGTGAGCGCCATCACCCGGCCCACGCTCGGCAACTGCCGGAAGATGCTCTGAAAATCGGGCTGCAGTGCGATGGCTTCGATGCCCGCGCACCCTGCCGCCACCCATTGCGCCTCGGAAACGCCCAGGGCATCGGCCGCTTGCCTGGCACGTTGGCCGCCCAAGCGTTCGGATGCTGCCGCAGAGCGGGCACGAACGACTGCGGCCGCGTCCAAGAACGCGGCCGCAGAGGGGGACGTGACGATGCCGTTCAAAGGGTGCGACGCGCCGCTTGGACCGTCGCCTCATCACGCAGCGCACGGGCCGACGGCGCGGAGCGCGCATCCTGCACCATACGAAGCGCCTTGAATCCCGCGAAGCCCAGCCCGGCCACCTTGAGCAGACGCATTACGCCGCCACCCGCCAGCATGCCGCCGCCCTTGAGCGCCAACGCGGACAAACTCGACCCCACGACCGGATAGCGGCGCAACAGGTGATAGGCCTGCATCGCAATCGTGGTGCCCTTCATCGAGGCCAGACGTGGCCACACATCCTTTGCCAACGCCGACGGCGTGAGATCGCGCCCGGCGCCCACGACACTGCTCACGAGCGCTTCGCGCTCCAAAGCGGCCTTGGCGCGCAAGAGTTCGATTCGCACCGCGCGATCCACATGCGCAGAAGATTTGGACATGCTCAATACTCCCGTGCCTGAGCGCGACGCTCATCATCGTGTTCGGCGGCGCCCCGGATGCGCGACAACAGTTCGGCATCGCGTTGCAGTTCAGACAACGTCGCTGCAAACGGCACGGGGTCGTAGACGAGCGAACGGCGCACGGCGGCCAGCATGATCACGCCCAATATGCCGTACACGGCGGCCAACAAGCCCAGCGCCACATAGCGATTGTCGGTAGGCCAGAAATACACCGAGACCAGCACCGAAAACACCAGCACGGCCAGCGTCAAAAAGAGCAATGCCGCGAATGACATGCCCAACAAGCGCAGCAACCGCGCCTTCTCGTTGGCGGCTTCGAGGCCCAACAATTCGAGGCGCGTGCCGATGAGGCCAACGACCCCGGCAGCCACGCCAATCAAAGACTTGCGAATTCCCATGTTCCATCAACCCGTCGTGAGGGGGACAGACGCGAGCCGCAACCGGCCGCGCCACCCGTTCATCAACGACGCGCGATCAGCACGCCGAGCAGCAAACCACCGATGCCAGCGGCGGCAATCGCTTGCCACGGCTTGTCGTGCACATAGTCATCCGTGGCGCGCGCGGCGCGACGGCCGTGTTCGAGCATGGCGTCTTGCGCGTCATACATGGCTTCGCGGGTGCGGCGGATCGAAATGATCGCGCGCTCGCGCAATTCGGCGGCCTTTTCGCCGGTGCTGGAAGCGGCTTCTCGCAGCAGCGCTTCGGCGTCGGTCAGGCTGGCCTTGACCGAGTCCAACAAATTTTCGCGATCAACGTCATCGAGGTGGGGCTTGCGCATGGTTTTTCTCCCTATACAACTGCATGTTAGTCAGCCGATGATACCAGCGGTTGTAACAACTCGGGCCGCTGGAATCGATACCGTCTGCTACCTGATCTGAGTGATTTCCACCTTCGACACGCTCCCTTGCTGATTGATCTCTTGCTTCATCACCAGATTGGCGTTCGGGCAGTACCAATCGGTCACGCGCGACTTCGTTCCGGGGATGGGCAACGTGAGGCCATTGAAGGTGGCTTGCGTGGGATCGCTGTCGCGGTCATAGCTCACTGGCCAGCAGGATTGCTGACCCAACGCGGTCGCGATGCTGGCACGCTGACCGACGGTTTTTTCGCCGATGCGAATCGTCGTCGCGGGCGAACCGCCCACCGGTGCGTCCTTGCCGAATTTCAAGCGGAATGTCGTGCCGGGAAACTTCTGTCCGGTTGCCGTGATGGGCTGCTCATAACCAAACAGACCCAGCATGCGCAGATCGAAGCTGCCGGGGTCGCCGGGCCTTTCACCGGCGCTGTTGTACTTGACGAAGCTGGCTTGCCCGCCCTTCACCGTCATCAGGTAATCGAGCTTGGACGCCGAAGGCGGCAAGCCGGCATATGAAAACGAGGCCGTGCCCTGGACGCGGGCGCGGCAGGTGGTGGCCGAACTCTTGCTGACTTCGGAGAAGTTCAGATCGGCACCGAGCTTGAGATTGCCTGAGCCGGTAAATTGCACGAACCCGCCATCGTGCATGAATTTGGCGTCGCAGACGGCAGCCTGCACCGAACCCCACGACAACATGCCTGCGCAAGCGGTCAGGGCGACCGCCGCATATTTTTTGACACAGCGAACCATGTTCACTCCAAAAAAAGCCGAGCCGGGACGCCGCGTCCCGCCCCTCGGCGCATTCGATACTACACGCAGGCCGCGCACAGCGCGCGCGCCCGGCCACATTGTCGAAAGCAATTAAAACCCGCAAACGATATAACCAATAGCGATAAGGACATGCCGACATCTTCGTTCCCATCGGGTCAGCAACTCCCTAGAATCGAACGAGATATGCTGTCTGGGACCACGCTCGGGTCCCGTGCGTTCAAAGATCCTTTCTTCCTATGATGCTTTTTCCGATATTTGCCGATCTGGCCCAACGCGACGTGCTGGTCGTCGGCGGGGGCGAGGTCGCTACCCGCAAGACGCAGGCCTTGCTTGAGGCGAGTGCGCGCGTCACCGTGGGCGCACCGGCGTTTACGCAGGAGCTGCAGCACTTGCGCGATACCGGCCGGATCTCCTGTATCGAGGGCACGTTCGACCCGGCTTGGGTGGCCAACAAGTGGCTGGTCATCGCTGCTACCGACGATCGCGAGGTCAATCGGGCTGCCGCCGATGCGGCCTCAGCCCGGCACATTCTGTCCAACGTGGTCGACGATCCCGCGCTTTCCTCGTTTCAGGTGCCGTCGATCGTCGACCGCTCACCGCTGATCGTCGCGATCTCCTCCAGCGGCGTGGCACCCGTGCTCGCGCGCCGTATGCGCGAGCGCATCGAGTCGCTGTTCGACCACACGCTGGGGCCGTTGGCCAGGCTGGCCGCGCAATATCGCCCGCAGATCCGCGCGCGGCGCCCCGATTTGGGCGCCCGGCGCGCGTTCTACGACTGGCTGCTGGACGGTCCGGTAGCGGCGCTGCTGCGGCAGGCACGGCCAGACGAGGCAGCCGCCGCACTGGATGCCGAACTGGACCGGCCGCAACCGGCGCGCGTGGGTTCGGTCGTGCTGGTTGGCGCCGGCCCCGGCGACCCCGGCCTCCTGACGCTCAAAGCGCTGCGCGCTCTGAATGAAGCCGACGTGATCCTGTATGACCGTCTGGTCAGCGCCGAGATCATGTCGCTCGCCCGCCGCGATGCCGACCGTATCGACGTCGGCAAGCAACCGGGCGAAAACCATCATGCCACCCAGGCCCGGATTCACGCGCTGCTGGTCGAGCACGCCTCAGCCGGCAAGCGGGTCGTGCGTCTGAAAGGCGGAGACGCTTTTGTGTTCGGACGCGGCGGCGAAGAGCTCGAGTATCTGCAGGCGCATGGCATTCGTTTCGAAGTGGTGCCGGGCATTACGGCGGCGCTGGCCTGTGGCGCCTACGCGGGCATTCCGCTCACGCATCGCGAACACGCACAATCGCTATCGTTGATCACCGCCCATTGCCGGGACGACAGCGACAGCATCGACTGGCCGGCGCTGGCGCGGGCCAATCAGACGCTTACCTTTTATATGGGTGTGGGGCAGTTGGATAACCTCACCGCCAAGATGCTGGCGCACGGAAAATCGGCCGACACGCCCTTCGCCCTGGTGGAAAACGGCAGCCGGCCCGAGCAGCGCGTACTGCGCGGCCGCCTTGCGGATTTGCCCGAACGGGCCCGCGCCCACGCCATCAAATCGCCGGCCCTGCTGATCGTGGGCGAGGTGGCGGCGCTGGCCGACACGCTGCACTGGTTTGGCGAGCGCGTGGGTCTGGAAGCCGCAGCGGCGACGGTTGCGCCGTAGCGTTCGAGCGATGCAGCGATGCAGCGCCATCGCACAGTATTGAGCGGAAAAGCCCGTTCGAGCCCCTCCCCGGCGCCCGAATCGCCCTGCATGACCCTGGCCTTAGGCAGGGTCATTTCGCCTTTCCGACGCGCCAGCTATTCCGTCTTTTGCTTCGTGCCGAAGATCCGATCGCCGGCATCGCCCAGGCCCGGCATGATGTAGCCGTGTTCGTTCAGGCCGTCGTCGATCGAGGCGGTGTAGATCTCGACATCGGGGTGTTTGGCGAGCACCGCTTCGATGCCCACGGGCGCGGCCACCAGCACCAGCGCGCGAATTTCGCGGCAGCCTGCTTTCTTCAACATATCGATGGTGGCGACCATCGAGCCCCCGGTCGCCAGCATCGGATCCACAATCAGCGCCAGACGCTGATCGATTTCACCGACCAGGCGTTCCAGGTACGTGTGCGCCTGCAGCGTTTCCTCGTTGCGGGCCACGCCCACCACGCTTACCTTGGCGCCCGGAATCAGGCTCAGCACGCCGTCGAGCATGCCGATGCCCGCACGCAGAATGGGCACCACCGTCACTTTCTTGCCCGCGATCTTCTCTACGGCGACCTCACCGCACCACCCTTGTACGGTATGCGGCGCCATCGCCATATCCTTGGTCGCCTCGTAGGTCAGCAAGGCGGCGACTTCCTGCGACAACTCGCGAAAGCTCTTGGTGCTCAAGTCCACGCGACGCATGATGCCCAGCTTGTGGCGGATCAGCGGGTGGCGGATTTCATGCACGGCCATGTGCGATATCTCCAGGATGAAAACAAATAAAAACCGAATGAACAGAAACCGATCTTCGTACTAAAGCACGGATCGCCCGCACTTGAGACACGGATCGGCGCACTTGCGGCACGGATCGTCGCCCTCGAGCCGATCAACGTTCGGCGAGCCACTTGATCAAGGCATCGTCGAACGCCCGTACGGCATCGGAGCGATCGTGGTTGACCACGCTCACCACCACGTAACGTTTGCCGCTGGCGCCCAGCACATAACCGGCGATCGCCCGCACGTCGCGCAGCGACCCGCTCTTCAAATGTGCCATGCCTTGCGTCGACTCGTTGCGCATGCGGCGGCGCATCGTACCGTCAATACCGGAAATGGCCAGCGACGACATGAATTCGGGCATGAGCGGCGAGCGCCAGGCGGTGTCGAGCATCGCCGCCAGACTGTTGGCCGACACGCGGGCATCGCGCGACAGCCCGGCACCGTTGTCGATCGACAGTTCGGGCATCGGCACGCCCTGATCGGCCAATACCCGCGCCGCCACGGCGCCGCTAGGCCCCACGGTGGCGGGCCGGGTGCCTCGCTCGGCGCCCAGCGTGAGCAGCAGCGTACGGGCCATCACGTTATTGCTGCGTTTATTGATGACGCGAATCGTGTCCGCCAGCGGCGGCGAGTCATGCACCGCCAGCGTGATCGCGTCCGGCGGCACCAGACCGTTTCTCACCGTGCCGGTAAATGTGCCGCCGAGCTCCTTCCACAGCATGCGGAAGGTCGAGGTCATGAGTTCCTGTTGATCGAGCACCAGGCGATAAAGGCTGAACTCGCCGCAGGATCCGGCGGCCGTGCCCGAAATGCGGATGGTGACGCCTTGCTGGGTAATCAGCGGCTCGGTGCGCACCACGGGCGACCCCGGGCATACCGCGTCACTCCATTGCACGCTACCCTCGATGCGGATGCCGGGTACCGGCGGATCGATCACGGGCACCCACTGGCGATTGACCGCATCGGGCATGAAGAGCAGCCGCATCGCACCGAAGCCCACCATCAGCGCGTCCGGGCTGGCGTTATAGGGACGATCGCCCGCCCCATCGAACGCACCGGGATCTTCCGACACCGGTCCGAAAATGCTGCGATCGATCACAAGATCCTTGATTTGCTTCACGCCGCGCAGCCGCAGCTCGCGCAGCAGATCCCACAAATCTTCGAACATCAGTTGCGGATCGCCGCCGGCGCGCAAGTACAGCACGCCGGGCAGGCGGCCCTGCGCGTCGACCCGGGCACCCGGATCGGCCATGAACGCCGTGCGCCAGGTGTAATTGGGACCCAGTTCGGCCAAGGCCGCCCAAGTGGTCACCAGCTTCATCACTGACGCGGGGTTGCGCGGCACGGCACCGTTGATGCTCATCAGCCGGGGGCCATCGAGCTCCTGCACCACCAGCGACAACGCGTCTTCCGGAAGTTGGCTCTTGCGGTAGAGATCGGCCAACGGCGGCGGCAGACTGCTCACGCTTTGCGCCGCCGGCAGCGTGGGTTTGACGGCCACTGCGGGCACGGCCGTCTGTGCCGCGCCGGGGGATGTGCCGGCGCCGAACACGACGAGTGCCGTGGCGCCCGCGATAAGCGTGCGCCGAAATCTACCTGTGCTGCCCGTCATGCTTGCCCGATGTGTGAGATGCGAAAAGCGGTAAGCATACAAAACCTCGCGGCAGCCGGGTTGCCGAATTACGCGCGGGCGACGCGCCACCGCACTACAATGCCGCGACACAAACCGCCCGCAAGCCAGCCGTTTTGCTCTCCTTATCCGAATTCGATTACGTCCTTCCCCCCGAGCTGATCGCCCAGACGCCGCCTGCCACGCGCGGGGCCAGCCGGCTCCTGCACCTGGACGCCGCCAGTGCGCTGCACGATCGCGCCTTCCCCGATCTGGTCGCCGTGCTGCGCCCGCACGATCTGTTGGTGTTCAACGACACTCGCGTCATCAAGGCCAGGCTGACGGGGCATAAAGCCACCGGCGGCAAGGTCGAGGTGTTGGTGGAGCGCATCCCGGAGACCACGCGCGCCCTGGCGCATGTGCGCGCCAGCAAGGCGCCCGGCCCCGGCATGACGCTACGCCTGGCCGACGCCTTCGACGTCACCGTCACCGGCCGCCAGGGCGAATTGTTCGAACTGGACTTCCCTGATGCTGTGCTCGATCTGCTGGACGCGCACGGTGCCGTGCCGCTTCCGCCCTACATCACGCACGCGGCCGACGCCGAAGACGAAGCGCGCTACCAGACGATTTATGCGCGCGAGCCCGGCGCAGTGGCCGCGCCCACGGCCGGCCTGCATTTCGACGACGCCATGATGGCGCGCCTGGCGGATGCCGGCGTGGACCGCGCGTTCGTCACCCTGCATGTGGGCGCAGGCACCTTCCAACCGGTGCGCGCCGAAGCGCTTGCCGACCATGTCATGCACGCCGAATGGTCCTGTGTGCCGCACGAGACTGTGGCCGCGATTGCGCGTGCCCGCGCGGCTGGCGGGCGCGTGATCGCCGTGGGCACCACCAGCATGCGGGCGCTCGAGTCGTCGGCCCATCCCGCCGGCGCCTTCGACGACGCGCGAGGCCCCACCCCGCCCACCCCAGGTCCACGCCCTGCGCCCGAGGCGCTGCTCACCACACCGCGCGACACCCAATTGTTTATCGCGCCCGGCTATCGTTTTCTCGTGGCCGACGCCCTGATCACCAATTTCCACCTGCCGCAATCCACCCTGCTCATGCTGGTGTCGGCCCTGGCTGGGGTCGACCCCATCCGCCGCGCCTATGCGCATGCGATTGCGCAGCACTATCGCTTTTTCAGTTATGGCGATGCCATGTTTATCGAGTCGCCCGCATCATGACAGGACTTCAATTCGAACTTTTGGCCACTGACGGCCAGGCGCGGCGTGGCCGCATGACCCTCAATCACGGTGTGGTCGAGACGCCGATCTTCATGCCCGTGGGCACGTATGGCAGCGTGAAGGCCATGCTGCCGCACGAACTGGACGAGATCGGTTCGCAGATCGTGCTCGGCAATACTTTCCACCTGTGGCTGCGTCCAGGCACGGAGGTGCTCGACAAGCACAAGGGGCTGCATGGCTTCATGCAGTGGCACAAGCCCATCCTCACCGACTCGGGCGGTTTTCAGGTTTTCAGCCTGCAAGGCATGCGCAAGATCACCGAGGAGGGCGTGAAATTCGCATCGCCGATCGACGGTTCGCGGTTGTTCCTGACGCCCGAAGAGTCGATGCGCATCCAGCGCTCGCTCAATTCCGACATCGCCATGGTGTTCGACGAGTGCACGCCCTACATGATCGGCGACCGGCCGGCGACGTCTGAAGAAGCGGCCCGCTCGATGCGCATGTCGTTGCGCTGGGCCAAGCGGTCGCGCGATGCCTTCGATCAGTTGGACAACCCGAACGCGCTCTTCGGCATCGTGCAAGGCGGCATGTTCGAAAACCTGCGCGACGAATCGCTCGCCGGGCTCAAGGACATCGGCTTTCATGGCTATGCCATCGGCGGCCTCTCGGTGGGCGAACCGAAAGAAGACATGCTGCGCATCCTCACCCACGTGGCGCCGCGCCTGCCCGCCGATCGCCCGCGTTACCTGATGGGTGTGGGCACGCCCGAAGACCTGGTCGACGGCGTATCGCAAGGCATCGACATGTTCGACTGCGTGATGCCCACCCGCAACGCGCGCAATGGCTGGCTGTTCACCCGCTTCGGCGACATCAAGATCCGCAACGCGCGCTATCGCGACGATACCCGGCCGCTCGACCCCACCTGCGCCTGCCACACCTGCAAGCTGTTCTCGCGCGCCTACCTGCATCACTTGCAGCGATCCAACGAAATCAGCGGCGCACGCCTGAACACGTTGCACAACTTGCACTTTTACCTGGCCCTGATGGGCGAAATGCGCGAAGCCATCGCCGCAGGCCGCTTTGAAGACTGGAAAATTCAGTTCAAGGCCGACCGCGCCCGTGGCATCGATTAGCGGGCATACGCCCGTCATCGACCGCAGTCGGATGTGCGGGCATCGACCCCGAAAAACGCCGGGTCGCGGCTCAAAACCATCCGGCTGCGTCGCGAGTGACCAACATCGCTACAATACCCGGTTGACCCCGCTTGAAGCTAAGCGCTCGCGAGCGGCCTCAAGCGGCTAATAAAGCAACGCTAGAAACCATCTAGGAGATTTACCCATGTTGACCATCGACACCCTCGGCGTCGTACTGGCGCAAGCCGCCCCCGCTGCCGAAGGCAGCGCGTTGATGGGCATGCTGCCCATCGTGCTGATGTTCGTGATTTTGTACTTCCTGATGATTCGTCCGCAGATGAAGCGTCAGAAAGAGCACCGCAACCTGCTGGCTGCGCTGACCAAAGGCGACGAAGTCGCTACCTCCGGCGGCATGCTGGGTCGTGTCACCAACGTGGCCGACGCCTTCGTCACGGTGGAAGTGTCGCAATTGGCCGACAAGCCCGTCGAAGTGCTGATCCAGAAAGCCTCGGTCACGCAAGTGCTGCCCAAGGGAACCATCAAGGCCCTGTAAGCGTCCATTAAACACCCCGGTCGTCCGGGGTGTTTCTTCGTTTCCCTTCCGTTCTCTTTTTTCCTGCCGTCAATGAACCGCTATCCCCTCTGGAAGTACATCACGGTCCTGGTCGCGGTCGTCATCGGTCTGCTCTACACGTTGCCCAATTTCTACGGCGAAACGCCGGCGGTGCAAGTGTCCAGCGCCAAGGCCACGGTCAAGGTCGACCAGTCGTTGCTGGATCGCGTCGAGCAAATCCTCAACGCGGCCCAAACGCCGGCCGATGGTGTGTATTACGAGCAAAACGGCACCCAAGGCACGATCCGGGCGCGTTTCAATTCCAACGATGCACAGTTGCGAGCGCGCGACCTGTTGGACAAACAGCTCAATACCATCCCTGACGACCCGCAATACACGATCGCCCTGAACCTGCTGCCGGCCTCGCCGCCGTGGATGCGCACACTGGGGTGGTTCGAGCCCAAACCGATGTATCTGGGCCTCGATTTGCGCGGCGGGGTGCACTTCCTGCTGCAGGTGGATATGCGCGGCGCCCTGACCGGCCGCTACGATTCGCTCGCCTCCGACATGCGCACCACCTTGCGCCAGCAAAACATCGATGCCCGCAGCGTCGAGCGCGATGGCGACAGCGTGGTGGCGACGTTCAACGCCGAAGATGCGCGCGACCGCGCCATCTCCGCCGTGCGCGCACGCCAGCCCGATCTCGAATTCACCACCCGCGCCGACGGCAACCGCCCGCAGCTCGTGGGCACGATGAACGCCGCCGCCGTCACGCGCGTGCAGGAAAGCGCGCTGAAGCAAAACATCAGCACGCTGCACAACCGGATCAACGAACTCGGCGTGGCCGAACCGGTGATTCAGCAGCAAGGCACCGACCGGATCGTGGTGCAGTTGCCGGGTGTGCAAGACGTCGCGAAGGCCAAAGAGTTGCTGGGCCGCACAGCCACGCTCGAAATCCGCATGGTCGACGATTCGCCGGCCGCGCAAAGCGCGCTCATGTCCAATACCGTGCCGTTCGGTCTGGAACGCTACAACGATCGCGACGGCCGCCCGATTCTGGTGCGCCGCCAGGTGGTGCTCACGGGTGAAAACCTGCAGGACGCGCAGCCGGGCCGCGACGGCCAGACGCAACAGGCCGCCGTGCATCTGACGCTCGACTCGCAAGGCGCGCGGATCTTCCGCGACACCACGCGCGACAACGTCGGCAACCGCATGGCCATTCTGCTGTTCGAAAACGGCCGTGGCGAAGTGGTCACGGCGCCGGTCATCCGCAGCGAAATCGCCGGTGGACAAGTGCAGATCTCCGGCAGCATGAGCGCCGAAGAAGCCGCCGATACCGCCCTGCTCCTGCGTGCCGGTTCGCTGGCTGCGCCGATGTCGATCATCGAAGAACGCACGATCGGCCCCAGCCTGGGCGCGGACAACATCAGCAAGGGGTTCAACTCCACGCTGTACGGCTTCCTGGCCATCGCGATCTTCATGATCGTCTATTACCAGTTGTTCGGGATCTTCTCGACGCTCGGTCTGGCGTTCAACGTGTTGCTGCTGCTCGCACTGCTCTCGATGCTGCAGGCCACGCTCACCCTGCCCGGCATCGCGGCCATCGCGCTCACGCTGGGGATGGCGATCGACGCCAACGTGCTCATCAACGAACGGATCCGCGAAGAGTTGCGTAACGGCGCCTCGCCGCAGCAGGCCATCCATCACGGTTTCGAACGCGCGTGGGGCACCATTCTCGACTCCAACCTGACCACGCTGATCGTCGGCCTGGCCCTGTTGGCGTTCGGTTCGGGTCCGGTTCGCGGCTTTGCCGTCGTTCACTGCCTGGGTATTCTGACGTCGATGTTCACCTCGGTGGTCGGCGTACGCGCCCTGGCCAACCTCTGGTACGGCCGCAAGCGCAAGCTCGCCTCGATCTCGATCGGCGAAGTCTGGAAACCCAAGCAAAACTAAGCACGAATACAGGCGTCTCAGTCACATGGAATTCTTCCGAATCCACCGCACCATCCCGTTCATGCGCCATGCATTGGTGCTGAACGCCATCAGTCTGATTACCTTCCTGCTGGCGGTGTTCTTCATCATCGTGCGCGGGTTTCATCTGTCGATCGAGTTCACCGGCGGCACGTTGATGGAAGTCAACTACCCGCAGGCCGTGCAGCTCGAAACGGTTCGCGGCGCCGTCACCAAGCTCGGCTACACCGACTTCCAGGTCGCCAACTTCGGCACCTCGCGCGACGTCATGATTCGTTTGCCGCTGGGCGAGGGTCAAACCTCGGCGGCGCAGAGCGAAGTCGTGCTGAAGGGCCTGAAGGAAGTGAGCCCCGATGTAGAACTGCGCCGGGTCGAGTTCGTGGGCCCGCAGGTCGGCGAGGAGCTCGTGCACAACGGCCTCATGGCGCTCATCGTGGTGGTGATCGGCATCATGGTCTACCTCGGCATACGATTCGAATGGAAATTCGCCGTGGCCGGGGTGATCGCCAACCTGCACGATGTGGTGATCATCCTCGGCTTCTTCGCGTTCTTCCAATGGGAGTTCTCGCTCCCCGTGCTCGCAGGGGTGCTCGCGGTGCTTGGCTACTCGGTCAACGAATCGGTCGTGATCATGGATCGGATCCGTGAAAACTTCCGCAAGTACCGCAAGGCCGACACCACCGAAGTGATCAACAGCGCCATCACGCAAACGATCTCGCGCACCATCATCACCCACGGCTCGACCACGCTGATGGTGGGCTCGATGTTGATCTTCGGTGGCCCATCGCTGCATTACTTTGCGCTGGCGCTGTTGATCGGCATCTGGTTCGGCATCTACTCGTCGGTGTTCGTGGCCGCCGCACTCGCCATGTGGATGGGTGTGAAGCGCGAAGACATGGTCAAGCCCGTCAAGAAAGACAACGTCGAAGTCGCTTGAGAGCGGATGGCCCCCAGGGGCCGCTCTGCTTCCACGATCAGCATGAAATAACCCGGTCACCTCACGGTGCCGGGTTATTTTTTTTGCTCGCCGTCTGCGACGACGCCGCGCTGCGCTTGCAGGTCAATGGCAGCGCCTGCCAGGCACGTGCCTGCGATATCCGGACTACCGGCGCTGCCACCAGCGCCACGGCGTGCGCACGGGCCAGGTATACGCCGGGCTCAACATGCGCGGCGCCATGTAGGTGGCGATTGCCCAGGCAATGCAAGCCGAGGCGAGCACGTCGGACAGAAAGTGCTGTTGAATCGCCATGCGGGCGAAGGCCACGCCAAACGCCAGCACGACTGCCAGAATGCGCAGACGCGGCGCAATCGCGCCGATCACGAAGGCCACGGCGAAGGCCGTCAAGGTATGGCTGGACGGAAACGAATCGAAGGGGTCGCCCGAGAACATGTCGCCCAAGCCGTAGAAACCGGTGTTGTGCAGCAACTCCGGACGCGAGCGCGCCACCACCATCTTCAGGATCCACGTCGCCAACCCGCTGATCGCCATCGTCACGATCAAGAACAGGCTGCAACGCGCCACGCGGTCGAAGCCGGCACGAATCGGGCACGTCCAGCCGCGGCGCATGCCCAACAACGACCAGATGTAGAGAACCAACGCCACGATCAAGTACTTCTCGCTATCGCCCAGATCGTCATACACCCGTGCAATCTTGCGCCAGGCCGGCGTCACGCCCTGCTGCAGCTCGAGCGCCAGCGGGCGATCGACAAACCAGGCCAGCGCCAGGAGTGCCAGCACGACGACTGCGGCCAGCACAACGACCAGGCTGCGTTTGGGCGCGGTGGGCACACCGGCGAATGGGGCACCCGGTTTGGGGAGGGGAGGCAGGGGCATTGGAGGGGTCTGGGATTTTGAAGGCGCTATCGTAACCGTCTCGATGCGCGACAGGCGCATTGGAAATGCAACACCGCGCCGGATCGCCCCGCATTCCCGCTCACCTCAACCCGGATTTCCCACGCCTCTCCGCTCTCGCCGGCCTGACTGCCGGCGCGCTCACCGCCTGCCGGCCGGATCGCCTCACGTTTTCTGCCCAGGCGCGCTAAACTCCTTTTTTCCTCTTTTGCCCCCGGGATCTAAACCCGTCACGGCCACCATGCAAGAAACACCGCTCAAACGGATGCCCAACGCGTCCCCCTCGATCACTCCCCCCACCCCGACCGCCGAGACGCCCGCGAAAACGCGCAAGCTGTTCATCCGCACGTTCGGCTGCCAGATGAACGAGTACGACTCGGACAAGATGGCCGACGTCCTGCGCGAAGATCAAGGGCTCGAGATCACAAATACGCCGGAAGATGCCGACGTCATCCTGTTCAACACCTGTTCGGTGCGCGAAAAAGCGCAAGAGAAGGTGTTTTCGGATCTGGGCCGCGTACAGCACCTGAAGCAACTGAACCCCAATCTGGTGATCGGCGTCGGCGGCTGTGTGGCCAGCCAGGAAGGCGAAGCCATCGTCAAGCGGGCCCCGTACGTGGACGTCGTGTTCGGCCCGCAGACGCTGCATCGCCTGCCCGAGCTGATCCGTCAGCGCAAGCTGCAGAACCGCTCGCAGGTCGACATCAGCTTTCCCGAAATCGAAAAATTCGATGCCATGCCGCCCGCCCGCATCGACGGTCCCACGGCGTTCGTTTCGATCATGGAAGGCTGTAGCAAGTACTGCAGCTTCTGTGTCGTGCCCTACACGCGCGGCGAAGAAGTGTCGCGCCCGTTCGACGACGTGCTGATCGAAGTCGCCGATCTGGCGGACCAGGGCGTGAAGGAAGTGACGCTCCTGGGCCAGAACGTGAATGCCTACCGCGGGCGCATGGGCGACACCACCGAGATTGCCGACTTTGCGATGCTGCTCGAGTACGTGCACGAGATTCCCGGTATCGAACGGATCCGCTACACAACCTCGCATCCCAAGGAAATGACGGCACGCCTGATCGAAGCGTACGCACGTCTGCCCAAGCTCGTGTCGTTCCTGCATTTGCCGGTGCAAGCCGGCAGCGACCCCGTGCTGGCCGCCATGAAGCGCGGCTACACCACACTCGAATTCAAGTCGGTGGTGCGCAAGCTGCGCGCGGCACGCCCCAACCTCACGCTGTCGTCCGATTTCATCGTCGGCTTTCCCGGCGAAACCGAGGCCGACTTCGAAAAGACCATGAAACTCATCGACGACGTGGGCTTCGACACGTCGTTCTCGTTCGTTTACTCGCGTCGCCCGGGCACGCCGGCCGCCGATCTGCACGACGACACGCCGCAAACGGTCAAGCTCCAACGTCTGCAACGCTTGCAGGCTCGCATCAACGAGCAGGCCGCCGAAATCAGCCGCAATATGCTGGGCAAAGTCGAACGGGTATTGGTCGAAGGCCACGCACGCCGCGATGTCACCGAGTTGATGGGCCGCACCGAAAACAACCGGACGGTCAATTTCCCCGGCCCGGCACGGCTCATCGGGCAGATGATCGACGTCGAGATCACGCAGGCGCATACGAACTCGTTGCGCGGCAGTGTGGTGATGGCAGATCGTGATCAGGCCCAGGAGCCCGCGCAATGAGCACCGCGCGCGCTTCCCGCCGCCGTGCCCTGCCCGAAATCGTCAATCTCGATGGCGACAACCATCACTTGGCCAATCTTTGCGGCCCGCTGGATGAAAACCTGAAGCAGATCGCCGACGGCTTCGACGTGCAACTGGCACGCCGCGGCAATCGCGTCACGCTCGACGGCGAAAACGCCGAACTGGCCGCCCGCTCGTTGCGCCGGTTTCATCAACAAGCCGTCCACCGCGAACTGAGCGTCGAAGACATTCAGCTTGGCGTGGTCGAGATGAAAGCGCAAGCGGCTTCGGCGCTGGCTGCCGAACAAGCGGCCAAGACCGCCGCCGAGCGCGCCAGCCAGAAGACGCCGGCGGCAGCGGTCGCCGAGGGCGCCCTCGAGCTGCCGCCGCTGGACGACGAAGGCGACGTGATCGCATTGCGCACCCGCCGCAGCGATCTGCGGCCGCGCACGCCGCGCCAGCGCGACTATCTCAACAACATCCTCAAGCACGACATTACGTTCGGTGTGGGCCCCGCCGGCACCGGCAAGACGTGGCTGGCCGTTGCATGCGCGATCGACGCCCTCGAGCGCGAAACCGTGCAACGCATCGTGCTCACCCGCCCTGCCGTCGAAGCGGGCGAACGCCTGGGCTTCCTGCCCGGCGATCTCGCGCAAAAGGTCGATCCTTATTTGCGGCCGTTGTACGACGCGCTGTATGACCTGATGGGCTTCGAACGCGTGCAGAAGTTGTTCGAAAAACAAGCCATCGAAATCGCACCGCTCGCCTACATGCGCGGCCGCACGCTCAACCATGCGTTCGTGATCCTGGACGAAGCCCAGAACACGTCGCCCGAGCAGATGAAGATGTTTCTCACACGGATCGGCTTCGGCAGCAAAGCCGTCATTACCGGCGATCCGTCCCAGGTGGATCTGCCACGAGGCCACAAAAGCGGGCTGGCGCACGCCGTGACGGTGCTTGAAGCCGTCAACGGCATCGCCACCACGCGGTTCACCAGCCGCGACGTGGTGCGCCATCCCCTGGTGGCGCGTATCGTGGACGCGTACGAACAGGCGGCCGAGCACGATGGCCACGCCTGATTTTGCGTTATCGGTGCAGTACGGCGTTGCCGAACCGCGCCTGCCGCGCTGGCGACTGCGGCGCTGGGTGGGCCGCGCACTGGCCGCAGCATTCGAGGACGCGCCCGAGCTGGCGCAGACGGCGGCGTTGAGCATCCGCCTCGTCGGCCAGGCAGAGGGGCGTCAACTCAATCGCGATTTCCGCGAGCGTGACTACGCGACCAACGTGCTCACGTTCGAATACGGTGTGGGCCCCGATGGCGTGGCCCGCGGCGATATCGTGATCTGCAAGCCGGTGCTGGTGCGCGAAGCCCGCGAGCAAGGCAAGCGCTTCGAAGACCATGCGGCTCACCTCACCATACACGGCACCCTGCACGCGCTGGGCTACGACCATCTAGACGATGAGGATGCCCGACACATGGAAGCGCTGGAAACCGCAGCACTGGCCCGCATGGGCATCGCGGATCCGTACTTGTCCCTATAACCCTGCACCGCACAGTTACAAATATGCTTGAGATATTCGGTTATCCTCAAGCTTCCAAAACTTGTCCTCCTGGACGATGCCCGACCCTCTTCCTGCCCCCGATGCGGACGCCGCGCGCGCCGCCAAGTCTTCCCCCAAATCCCTGTTAGACCGCATGTTGTCCCTGGTTCGACGCGAACCCGAGGATCGTGAGGGCATCAAGGCCATTCTCGAAGCCGCCCACGAGCGCGACCTTCTGGATGCCGAGTCGTACGCGATGATCAAGGGCGCGCTGGCCGTGTCCGAGCGCACCGTCGGCGACATCATGGTGCCCCGCTCCCGCATGGATACGCTGGACATCGCGCTGCCGCTGCAGCCCTTGCTCGGCATGGTCATCGAAACCGCGCATTCGCGTTTCCCCGTGTTCGAAGGCGATCGCGACAACATCATCGGCATTCTGCTCGCCAAGGATCTGCTGCGGTGCATGCTCGAACCGGGCATCGAAGTGCGTTCGTTGCTGCGTCCCGCCGTCTTCATTCCTGAAAGCAAACGTTTGAACGTTCTGCTGCACGAGTTCCGCGAGCGCCGCAATCACCAGGCCATCGTGATCGATGAGCACGGCGGCATTTCAGGGCTCGTCACGATGGAAGACGTGCTCGAACAGATCGTGGGCGAAATCGAAGACGAATTCGACGAAGACGAAGCCACGACCATCTTTGCAGAAGGCGAAAATCGCTGGCGCGTGATGGCCGCGACGGATCTGGATCGCATCAACGAAGCGTTCGAAGCCGACTTCCCTGAAGACGACTACGACACCCTCGGCGGCTGGCTGAGCGGCGAACTCGCCCGCATTCCCCGCCGCGGCGATTACGCCCAGCACGGCGATCTGCGCGTGGATGTGCTGCGCGCCGACGCCCGCCGTGCGCTGTGGTTGCGCGTCACGCGCCTCGCCCCCGCAGCAGCCGACACCCCGGAAACCCCGGGCGGCAGCGGCGCCTGACGTGACCACGGCAGTGCCCGTCAAGCCCTCGCCCCGAGCCGCCTGGATGCGGCGCGGTGCGTTGGTGCTGGCCGGCGTGCTCCAGGCGCTGTGCTTTGCGCCGGGTCCGCTGCCCACCGCGCTCCTGGCCATCGCGCAGATCGTAAGCTTAGGCATTCTGGCCCGGCTCACGCTCACTGCACCCAGCGTGCGCCGCGCCGCGCTCGACGGCGGTATTTTTGCCGTCGTTACCTATGCGGTTGGCCTGTACTGGCTTTACATCAGCCTGCATGTATACGGCTACATGGCGGCGCCCCTCGCGGCGGGCGGCGTGCTGGCGCTCGCCGCCTATCTCGCGCTGTATCCCGCCGCAGCATGTGCGCTGGCGCGCTGGTTGACCGTGCGCCCCGCCGCTGCCACACCCGGCCGTCCCCCGGGCGCCGTGACCTGGCTGCGGCACACGGCCACCTGGGCCGCCACCTGGACCGCCTTCGAATGGTTGCGGGGCGTGATCATGTCCGGCTTTCCATGGCTCAATATCGCCTACGGCCACGTTGATAGCCCGCTCGCCGGCTGGGCACCACTTTTCGGCGCGTACGGCCTGGCATTCGCGGCCGCCTTCGTGGCTGCTGCGGTGGCGCTCCTGGCCGCCAACGGCCTCGCCTGGCGCCAGCGTGCACTCACGCTCGGCGTGGCAGGCGCCCTGGTCGTGGTAGGCGGCGTCATCGCGTCGATCGGCTGGTCCAGCCCTGCCGGCAATCCGTTGGTCGTGCGTCTGGTGCAAGGCAATGTACCGCAGTCGCAGAAGTTCGAACCGGCGCTGATGGAGCAAGGCATCATCAAGCACATGCGCCTGGCCGCACAACCCGCGTCTGCCGGCAAGCCCGCCCCCGACTTCGTGCTGCTGCCCGAAACGGTGCTCCCGGTGTTCCAGGATCAATTGCCGCCCAACACGTGGGAAATCTGGCGCAGCCTGGCCGCCAAGACCAATACCACCTTTGCGATGGGTGTGCCGTTGCACCGCAAGGGGGCCGATGGCCAATCGATTTATACGAACAGTGTCGTCGCCTTCGACGGCAACACGTCCGCCGAAGCGCTCGAAACCGCCTCGGTCGAGCGCCTGTACGACAAGCGTCATCTGGTGCCTTTCGGCGAATACGTGCCCACCGGATTCCGCTGGTTCGTGAACGCCATGCAGATCCCGCTTGGCGATTTCAATCGCGGCCCCGAGCGGCAGACCCCATTTGCCGTGCGCGACCAGCACATCGCGTTCAACATCTGCTACGAAGATCTGTTTGGCGACGAGCTGCTGCCCGCCATTCGCACAGGCGCCGACGGCACCCCGGGCGCGACGATCCTGGCCAACGTCAGCAATCTGGGCTGGTTCGGCGATTCGTGGGCCTTGCGCCAGCATCTGCAAATCGGACGCTTGCGCACCATCGAAACGGCGCGCCCCATGCTTGCGGCCACCAATACCGGGCTCACGGCTCTGATCGATGCACAGGGCCGCGTCACCGATTCCATCCCGTCGCATACATCCGGCGTGCTTGAAGTCTCGGTGCAGGGGATGACCGGCTTGACGCCGTACACGCGTTGGGGCGATGGCCCCGCGTTGCTGATCGTGGGCCTGATGCTCGTGGCCGGCATGTCGTGGCGCATGCGGCGCCGATAGTGCTACAGCGACAGACTCGGCAGGATATCCAGCACTGAATCATCTTCCCGCCGGGGCGGTCGTGCCGGGCCCACACCCGCCCCGGTGCGGGCGATGGCGTCGGCGACCGCATCCAGATCGTCGTCATCCAATTCCAACGTGGCCGCTGCCAACCAGTCGTCGACCTGCGCGGGGCTTCGTGCACCCACGATCGCGCCGGTCACGCCAGGCCAGGTCAGCGTCCACGCAATTGCCACAGCCGCGGTGGTGGCACCGTGACGCTGCGCCAGAGGCTTCATCGCGTCGGCCAATGCAAGGTTACGTTCGAGGCGCGGGGAGGTGTACTCCACATGACCCGCACGCCAATCGTCGTGGCCCAGCGCGCGCACGCGATCCGGGGTCATCGTGCCCGTCAACAAACCTGACTGCATGGGGCTGTACACGATCACACCCGTATTGTGGCGATCGCACCAGGGCAACACATCGTCGGCGGCACTGCGCTGAATGGCAGAGAACGGCGGCTGCAGGCTATCCACATGCCCCAGACGCTCGGCCGCCTCGCGCTGCGCCACGTTGTGATTGGACAGCCCCACGGCGCGCACCTTGCCGCTGCGTTTCGCATCGAGCAGCACCTGCCAGTACGCTTCGAGCGGTGTGCCATCGTCGGTAGGCCAATGCATTTGATAAAGATCGATCGTTTCCACTCCGAGCCGCTTGAGGGAGGCATCGATCTCCTCGCGCAGGCTGTCCGGATCGCCCACCCTTCGCGGCATGGCCTGCCGGTCGTGATCGTCCCATCGCAAGCCGCCCTTGGTGAAAATCAGCGGGCGCTCAGCGCGTGACAGACCCTTGAGCGCCTGACCGATGATGGTCTCCGAATGACCCAAGCCATACACCGCCGCCGTATCGATCCAGTTGATGCCGCGGCGCACGGCATGCTGGATCGCAGCGATCGATTCGGCATCGTTTTGCGCGCCCCACCCCCGCGCCCAATCCCCGCCGCCCAACGCCCACGCGCCGAAGCCTACGCGCGTGATGGACATATCGGTAGTACCCAGTGCGCGCACTGGAAATGAGGTGACTGGATGCACGGCAACTCCTCGTTCTGGTGAATCGAAAACGCCCGCATATCGTATGCCTCAAAACTTTTTTGATCTTTTTTATGTTTTTTCCCCCACCGACTTGCACACTCAAAAAAGTTCGTGCATAATCTCGTTTCTTCGCGGCACGCACTAAATATCTAGCGAAAACGAAGCGACTGATTGGCAACAAAAAGGCGCTACGAAAGAAGCAAAAATATCTAGTTGACGGGGGTATAGCTCAGCTGGGAGAGCGCTTGCATGGCATGCAAGAGGTCAGCGGTTCGATCCCGCTTACCTCCACCAGTCAAAGCGTTGCGAAGAAGGTAGTTTGTACGGTCCGGTCCCCATCGTCTAGAGGCCTAGGACATCACCCTTTCACGGTGAGTACAGGGGTTCGAATCCCCTTGGGGACGCCAAGATTTTTTGGCAGCAGTATCGAAGTTGCAGGTCAGTAGTTGAAGTAAAATAGTAGTTTGAAGTATGTGACGTAAGCCGCTGCGGAGCGGTAGTTCAGTTGGTTAGAATACCGGCCTGTCACGCCGGGGGTCGCGGGTTCGAGCCCCGTCCGCTCCGCCAAATCTTTCTGCACGAAGCAAAGAGCCTCGCACGATTTATCGTAGCGGGCTTTTTTGTTTTTGTACGATCGAAACGTCGTGCCACCGTATCGCGCTGACGGTCCACTTGATCGTCGCAGATTTAGTGGGCAGTACACAAGGCCGCTTCTCTGCATTGCTTCTCTGCATTGCTTCTCTGCATTGCTTCTCTGCATTGCTTCTCTGCATTGCTTCTCTGCATTGCTTCTCTGCATTGCTCCTCTGCATTGCTCCTCTGCATTGCTCCACTGCATCGCCTCGCTCCAGTCCCTCCGTCCTCAGCGCCGCCCCGCGCATTGATGACTGACCACCGGTCGGCCAGCGTAAGCGAGAGGATTCTTCGCCGCTCGCGGATGGCCTCTTCTTGCGCGCGCACTGGCGCTGCCCGCGCGCGCTCGGATATCGACTCGGCAGCGGAACGCCCCCCTACACACCAACGGTGGTCACACGGTGAACGTGCGGCTAGCGTCAGCGCACAATGCACGTCAATCGCGTCAATTACATTCAATAACAATTTTTGAGCATAACGAGATAGGCGCCGATCACGGCATGTTATCGGCACCCTGCACGCATCGCGGCGTGTTCATCCGCCAAGCACATCGAAGACGATGCCAAATGCGGCCAAATTCGCCACATTGCGGCGAGGACGGCGTTCTCCCTAATATCCGCGCTTTACTGCTCTCAGCGGCGCTGATCATGTCTCCCTCATCCGATCCTTCCCCTCTCGGTGCAGCAGTTGCCCCTGCACCGCCCCCCGCATGGACAACGGCGCAGGTTCTTGCGCTCTATGCGTTGCCCTTCAACGATCTGATTCAGCGCGCGCAAACGGTGCTGCGGGATCATTTCGATCCGCACGACATTCAACTATCGAGTCTGCTGTCGATCAAGACCGGCGGGTGCCCGGAAGATTGCGGCTACTGCCCGCAATCGGTGCATCACGACACACCGGTCAAGGCCGAGAAACTGATGCCGCTGGCGGACGTGCTGGCAGCCGCTCGGGCCGCCCGCGATCAGGGCGCCACGCGTTTCTGCATGGGCGCGGCATGGAAACGGCCGAAAGAACGCGATCTCGAGCGAGTAGCCGAGATGATCCGCGAAGTGAAGGCATTGGGGCTGGAGACCTGTGTCACGCTTGGCATGCTCGACGCCGCACAAGCGCACGCCCTGAAAACAGCCGGCCTCGATTACTACAATCACAATCTCGATACCGCCCCCACGTTTTACGGCCGGATCGTAAGCACGCGAACCTATCAGGAACGACTCGATACGCTCACTCACGTGAGCGCGTCCGGCATCAATGTCTGCTGCGGCGGCATTGTGGGCATGGGCGAATCGCGCGAGCAGCGCGCAGCCTTGATCGCCCAACTGACGATGCTGAGCCCTCAACCGCAATCGGTGCCGATCAATCGACTGGTTCGCGTCGCCGGCACGCCGTTGGCCGACGCCGCCGATCTGGATGTGCTGGAGTTCGCGCGCACCATCGCGGTCGCCCGCATCGCGCTGCCGCGGGCCCGTGTGCGACTCTCAGCCGGACGCACCGATCTTTCTCCTGCCGAACAGGCGCTCTGCCTGCTCGCGGGCGCAAATTCGATTTTCTACGGCGATACCCTGCTGACCACGCCCAACCCGGAATCCAACGCCGACGTAGAATTGCTCGCGCAGTTGGGCCTGCGTCCCGATACGCTCTCCTCCACCCTCTCCAGCACGGCACAGGCACCATGTCGATGAATCCCGGATTTCTGTTTTTGATCACCAGCGTGCTGTGCAGCGTCACGGTCGCGATCCTGCTCAAACTGGCGCGGCGCTTCGATATCGACATTCGCCAGGCCATCGCAGTCAATTACGTGATCGCGGCGTTGGCGTGCTGGCTACTGCTGGGCGCCAACCTTTCCGCAATCAACAACACCGGCACCCCGTGGGGCGTATTGATCGCACTGGGCATCCTGCTTCCCACCGTGTTCGTTGCCATGGGACGCGCGGTCCGCCACGTAGGCATCGTGCGCAGCGATGCTGCGCAACGGTTGTCGATGTTCATTCCTGTGGTGGCGGCGTTTCTCTTTTTCGGCGATACGTTGACTGCCCGCAAGAGTGCGGCGATCGCGGTAGGTTTGATCGCCTTGCTCTGCCTGCTGGCCAAGACGCGCAACCCCGCAGGCGTCACACCTGCTGCGGGCGTCGAGCACCCCGTCAGCGCGGGAGGCGCATCGGCGGCCACAGCCCCTATCGCGTCTGCCGGATATCGACCCGCTACCGGTGGCCCCGGCGCCGCCGCAGACTTGGCAGGCGCGTCCCCCGTTCCGATCTGGGTGTGGCCCCTCGCCGTCTGGCTGGGCTATGGCGTCATCGATGTGCTGTTCAAGCAGGTCGCCAAGTCGGGAACCGCGTTCGGCAATGGTTTGCTGATGGCATTCCTGCTGGCCGGTGTGGTGATTTTCGCCTACCTTCTCATCACCCGCGTGAGCTGGCGCCGCCGCGATTGCCTGGCTGGCGTGGTGCTCGGCGTGATGAACTTCGCAAACATCTACACCTACATTCGGGCGCACCAGAATCTGCCCAACGATCCGGCGGTGGTGTTCTCCACGATGAACATCGGGGTGATCGCTGTGGGCACGTTGGCCGGTGCCGTGCTCTTCAAGGAACACGTCAGCCGCCTCAACGTGCTGGGCCTGATTTTGGCCGTGGTAACGATTGCGCTTATGGCGCCTTGGTAGGGTTTGGATCGGGCACCGGGCGCTTGGTTTCGACCTGCACCAGTCCGCCCGCAGTCACCGGAGATGCCGGCGCAGCCGCGTCGGCTGTCGTGCCACCGGCCTCCGGAAACGCATAGGCTTGAGACGCGTCACTTTCAGCCGGTGTCTCACGATCACTTTCAGGCGCCGGCTCCAAGCCGCTTTCCGGCGGCGGCTCATACGGCGCGGCCGCGGCCTGCGCGGCCAGTACGGCGCCCTCTTCGGGCACCGACGCCGTATCCGCATCCTGAGGCTGCACGATGCCTTCCATCGTGATGTCGACATCCAGATCCACGCGAGGATCCAGCACCACCACGGCGGCGGTGCTTTCCAGGCTGGTGGCCATGGGCACGAAGTGCACCGGCGCCTCTTCAACCTGGTGGGCGTTGGTCACGCGCGCCGGCCGCACTTGCCAGACGAGCAATGCCGCGCAGGCCGAGATGAACATGAAATAACTGTGCGGGCCGAACAGCGACATCAAGCCCCCGGCAATCAACGGCCCCACGCACGCCCCCAGGCCATAGGTGATCAGCAGCACGGCCGCCAGGCCGACGCGCCGCTCGTGCTCGACGTGATCGTTGGCGAACGCCGCCCCCAGCGGATAGAGCGTGAACTGCAGGGCGCCCATCAAGCCCGACAGCACCAGCATCGCCCAGAACGGCAGATCAAACAGACCCCATAGCAGTATCGACAGCAGCATCAACATGATGGCGTTGAACCGCATCAAACCCGGTCGGTTGATACGATCGGAAAGCCATCCTACCGGCCATTGCGACACCAATCCTGCTGCCACGCCCGTCGCCACGAACAGTGCCACCTCGGTGGTGGTGAGTCCGGCTTTCGTACCGAACACCGGCGCCAGGCCGTAGAACGCGCCCGACAAATTACCGGCGATAAAAATCACCGTCAGCGAAAGCGGCACGCGGCCGGCAAAGAACTTGAAGTCCAATGGCGCGGGCAGGGGCGACGGCGGGTGCGAACGGCGCGTAATCGCAATCGGCACCAGGCACATCACCATGCACACGCCCACCAGGATCAGCGGCCGCAAATCGATCGCGCCGGGAAAGACGGTCAGCGCCAATTGCCCCAGTACCACGCCAAGGTTGGACACCACCATGTAGAACGAAAACACCTGGCCGCGCTGTTCGTTGGGTGTTTGCTCATGCAGCCAGCTTTCCAGCACCATGAACTGCGTCACCATCGCCACGCCGGAGATGATCCGGAACAGCATCCATACCGGGATGGCATCGACGAGCGTCTGCGCCAGCACCATCGCGGTCGCAACCGCGGCGCAGGCCGTGAACGCCCGGATGTGTCCCACGCGGATAATCAATTTGTGGCCCAAGCGCGCGCCGAACACCAGGCCCAGGTAGTAGCCGGCAATCAGTGCACCCACCCATACTTCGCTCACGGATTGCGACGTGAGCCGCAAGCCCATGTAGGTATTGAACAGGCCACTGCCCAGCATCATCAACAGCGTGGCAGCGTAAAGGGAAGAAAAAGCGTGAAGCGTGGTCAGCATAAAAGCGGCAAGAGCAGCATCCGGCGCCAATGCCGGAGCGCGCCATGCGCCCGATCGGACGCATGGCGAGGTCAATCAAATGAAAATCAAAGCTGCGACAGCATCGTGTCGGCGTCGCTGACTTCGAATTTGCCTGCGCCTTCCACGTTGAGTTGCTTGACCACACCGTCGTCAAGCAATGCGGAATAGCGCTGCGAGCGCACGCCCATGCCGCGCGCATTCAGATCGAGTTCCAGGCCCAGCGCTCGCGTCCACGCTGCGGAACCGTCGGCCAACATGCGAACGCGGCCAGCCGAGTGCTGCTCGCGGCCCCAGGCGCCCATGACAAACGCATCGTTGACCGACACGCACCAGATTTCGTCCACGCCTTTGGCGCGCAGCGCATCGGCCTGGGCCAGATAACCCGGCAGGTGCTTGGCCGAGCAAGTGGGCGTGAAGGCGCCCGGTACGGCAAACACAGCGATCTTCTTGCCTTTGACCAGATCGGCCACCTGGAAAGCATTGGGGCCCAACGAACACGAGGGCGTTTCGGTTTCAATGAATTCCGTCAACGTACCGTCCGGTACGCGATCGCCGACTTTGATGGTCATGAAGATCTCCAAGGTGAAAAAGCACGCGCGCACATGCGCGCAACCCCACATCATAGAGGGTTGCCATGACAACCCGGCGCAGCCGTCGGAGCGCGATACGTTCGCGTACACCCTGACACGATCGTAACGGGTCCCCACCCGCCATGCGTCGCCCACCGGGACTAGAATCGGCGGCTACTTCCTGCAGAGCACGCCATCTCATCGCCATGACATCCGGATCCCGCTTCGCCCGCACGCCATCGCTATGGCGCGCTGCCCTTGCCCTGCCCTTTGCAATCCTTGTCGGCAGCGCGCACGCCGCCGAGCCGATCGCATTCGATCAGACGATGTACGAACAATTGATCGCGACATCGGGCGCCAGCAATGGTGCAGCGGAAGTGTGTGGAGCGGCAGCGCCGGACGTGACCGCACAGCACGACAATATGCGGACGAATCTGCTGCAGTTCGGTCGCGAGTACGGGTTTTCGGGTGAGCGCTTCGATGCGCTGTATGAGGCCGGCCGCGTGCATGGCCGCGAGGCGCTGGAAGACATGCGCCGCCGCAATGTAAACGGCTGCATGGGCGTGCTGCAAAGCCTGCAGATCGACCGCACCATGCAGTACGAAGATATGAAGCGTGGGATCGCCGAAGTCACCGGAAGCCTGCCCGATCCCGCGAAATGAAACGCCGCCCGGCCGTTGGCGCGGTCGAATCAATCGATCCCCGCGCGGTGGTCGGCAGCGGTCCGATCAAGCGATCCGCGCCCGGTTTTGGGCGCCGGTCGAATCAAGCGATCGCGGCCCGCTTGTTCAAATAATCAGGCCGCGAGGTGCTTGCGTTGCCGCTCAAGCACCCACGCCTTTCTGTGCGAACCAATCCAGCATGCGCACCCAAGCCTGTTTGGCAGCCGCCTCGCGATAGCTGGGGCGGTAATCGGCATGGAATGCGTGCGGCGCGTCCCCATACAGATCGATGCGTGACGCCTGCGCTGCCGCCGACCCGGTTTTGAGCGCATTGCGCATGTCGTCCACGTCGGCGAGCGAAATCCCGGCGTCTTTTTCGCCATAGGCACCGATTACCGGGGCGTTGAGCTTTTGAACCAGATCGATCGGGTTGTCCGGCTTGAGCGCATCGGGCGATCCCTTCAACCGGCCATACCAGGCGGCGCCGGCCTTCAGTTTCGGGTTGTGCGCCGAATACAACCAAACGATGCGACCGCCCCAGCAAAAGCCCGTGATCGCGAGTTTCTCAGGATCGCCCCCTTGGGTGGCCGCCCACGCCGCAGTGGCGTCGAGGTCGCTCATCGCCTGGGCGTCAGGCACCTTGCTGACGATCTCGGCCTGCAGTTTGGGGATATCGGTGTATTTGGTCGCGTCGCCGTACCGGGCAAACAACTCGGGCGCAATCGCCATATACCCAGCCTTGGCCAGGCGGCGGCATACATCTTGGATGTACTCGTGCACGCCGAAAATTTCGGAAACCACCAGCACGACCGGCACATTCTGCTTGCCGGCCGGCATGGCGCGATAAGCGGGAATCTTCTCGCCCTTGACGGGGATCTCGACCGCACCGGCCGTGAGGCCATCCGCATCGGTCTTGATGGCGGTCTGCGCCTGAACCTGACCCGCTGCCAGCGCAAAGCCCGTGGCGAGGGTCGTCGTCATGAAGCCCCGGCGGTCGACCCGCAACGGCGGCAAGAGACTGTCAAACTCGGAACTTCCGTCGGGCGTGCGGGTCGTCATAGGATCTCCTGACATAATTGGCTTGCGATCAGGGCATTATCATCCGCGATCCGCCACTCGTCTATCATTAGCCGCCGTACGTCCCGCTCGCGGGCGGCGGGTTTGTTTTCTCCAACCGGCACGCATCCATCATGTCCGACTCCGTTCCCACGCTCTCCCATTTAGACGACGCCGGCCAGATCACCATGGTCGACGTCGGCGCCAAGACGCCCACGGCACGCACCGCCATTGCCTGCGCCACGGTGCGCATGAACGCACAAGCCTATGGCTTGCTCACCCAACCCGGCCAAGGCAAAGGGGAAGTGCTGAACACCGCACGCGTGGCGGCCATTCTCGCGGCCAAGCGCTGCGCCGAATTGATCCCGTTATGCCATAGCCTGCCACTGTCGTTCGTGGGCGTAGATTTTGCGTTGGACGATGCCGCCCATCGCATCGAGATCCGCAGCACCTGCCGCACGGCAGACAAGACCGGCGTCGAGATGGAAGCGATGACGGCCTGCAGCATCGCGGCACTGACGATTTACGATATGTGCAAGGCGGCGGATAAGGGCATCGTCATCGACGGCGTGCGGTTGGTCTACAAATCAGGAGGCAAGAGTGGCGAATGGCGCAACGATTGATGTGCTGTACTTTGCACGCATCGCGGAACTGACCGGAAAACGCGCCGAGGCGTGGCCGGTACAGGCCGGCATGCGCGGCGCCGATCTGCTCGCGGCGCTCACGCAAAAATATCCTGACCTGAGTCAGGCCACCCGGCTCAAGCTCGCGGTCAATCAAACGCATGCGCAGCCCGACGTGGCGCTCGCGGCCGGCGATGAAGTTGCCGTGTTCGAACCCGTCACCGGGGGCTAGGCCATGATCACCATTCAGGAGCGCGATTTCGACGCCGCAGCCAGCCAGCAGGCATTGCGCACGCGGGCGGCCGGCGACATGGGCGCGGTGGTGACGTTCGTGGGATATGTGCGCGATTACGCGCCCGGCGAGGCCACCAGCACCCTTTTTCTCGACCACTATCCCGGCATGTGCGAACGGGAGCTCGAGGCCATCGATCGCGAGGCTCGCAGCCGCTGGCCGCTGACCGACACGGAAATCATCCATCGCGTGGGCGCACTCGGCCATGGCGAGCAGATCGTATTCGTGGCAGTGGCGAGCGCCCATCGCGGCGACGCATTTCGCGGCTGCGAATTCATTATCGACGCCCTCAAGACCCGGGCGCCCTTCTGGAAGCGCGAGACGCTTGCCGATGGGAAAGACTTCTGGGTCGAACAGCGTGCGACCGACAGCCAGCGCACGGCGCAATGGGCGGCAGCGCCCTCACCATCGAAGGAGCCATCATGAACGAGCATCCCCTATCCCTTGCCTGCGCAGTCCTCACCGTGAGCAATACCCGCACGGCGGGCGACGACACGTCGGGCAACTATCTGGCGGAGAGCCTGGCGCACGCCGGTCATGCATGCATCCGGCGCGACATCGTGCCCGAAAATATCTATCAGATTCGACGCGTGGTGAGCGACTGGATCGCCGATCCCGAGGTGCAGGTCGTCTTTACCAACGGCGGCACCGGCTTTACCCAGCTCGATGCGACTCCCGAAGCCGTGTCGGTGTTGCTGGATAAGGAAGTGATCGGGTTTGGCGAGTTGTTTCGGCACCTGTCGTTTGCCGAAATCGGCGCTTCCGCCATTCAATCGCGCGCCTTGGCCGGTTACGCCAACGACACGCTGATTGTTTGCCTGCCGGGTTCGACCAGCGCCTGCCGCACGGCATGGGATGGCATCCTGCGCGAGCAAATGGATAGTGCCAACAGCTGCAATTTCGCAGCGCAGTTCAAGCGCACGGCTTTAGCGCATAAGGGTGGTTCGCAATGATTTCCTTCGACGACGCACAACAACGCCTGGCCGACGCCGGCGTGCCGGTCGGCACCACCGAGCACGTGCCGTTGACGCAAGCGGCGGGACGCATCCTGGCCGAGGTCGTGTTGGCCACACTGGATTTGCCGCCCGCCGACAATAGCGCGATGGACGGCTATGCGATCCGCGCCACCGATTTTCAACCGGGCGTGGTGCTGCCGATCCAGGAACGCAGTTTCGCTGGCGACAAGCCGCAACCGCTCACACCCGGACACGCGACGCGCCTCTTTACCGGCAGCATCATCCCCGTTGGCGCCGATACCGTGATCATGCAGGAAGACACGGAAGAGGCGGACGGCGAAGTCAAATTGCTGGTCGCGCCGCGCCCGGGACAGCACGTGCGCAAACGCGGTGAAGACACCACCACCGGCCGCGAGCTCATTGCTGCAGGCACGCGCTTGACGGCAGCACATCTCACGTTGCTGGCGTCGCAAGGCGTGGCGCAAGTGTTGGTATTCACGCCTGTGCGCATCGGCATCCTCACCACTGGCGACGAGCTAGTGGCGCCAGGCGAGCCGCGCGGCGAGGCGCAGATCTACAACTCCAACGGCATCATGCTGGCCACGTTGGCGACCGGTCTGGGCGCGGACGTCGTGCATGTGCTGCATGCCATCGATACCAAGGAGGATCTGCAACGCGCGCTGCGCACGCTGGTCGACGATTGCGATCTGGTCGTGAGCGTAGGCGGCGTCTCGGTCGGCGAGCGCGACTTGGTCAAGCCGGCGATCGAAGGCCTGGGCGGCACACTCGACCTGTGGAAGGTGAAGATGAAGCCCGGCAAACCGGTGGCGTTGGCGCACATCGATGACACGCCCATCGTGTGTCTACCCGGCAACCCCGTGTCGGCTTTTGCGGTATTCACGCTGCTGGTGTCGCCACTGATCCGGCGTCGTCAGGGCCGTGCCGACATTTTCCCGGCGGTTTACGCGCAAACGCTGCGCACCGAACAGCCGCATCAGGACGATCGCGAAGAATTTCTGCGCGTGCGCGCATCGACGGCAACCGGCGGCAATGTGGAACTCACGGCCTTCGGTCAGCAAGGATCGGGCATCATCAGCTCGCTGCCGTGGGCGAGCGGCCTGGCGCGCATTCCGGCCGGTACGGCGGTTTACGACGGCGAGAAAGTGGCCTATTACGACTTTTCACGCTGGCTGGCGTAACGCGGCACTATCGGGGCGGGACGCGCAGCGCCTCGCCCGTTGCGCGTCATCCGCCGATATAACTCATTTCGACCGGACGCTCGGCGTCGCGCGGGCCCTGGCCCGTCGCGGCGCTGCGCTGCTCGGAGTAGTTATCGCCACGCGCGGTCCAGATCTGCGCGATCCGGCGGCGCAACCGTTCATCGTCCTGATCCCCGCGCAGCACTTCGCGCAGGTCATGGCCGTGGCCGGCAAACAGGCACAGGAACAACTGTCCTTCAGGTGACAAGCGCGCGCGCGTACAGCCGCCGCAAAAAGCCTGGGTCACACTCGAAATCATGCCCACTTCGCCGGCGCCATCCAGATAGCGCCAGCGTTCCGCTACGCGCCCCATGGGATCGTCGATCAGCGGCGCCAACGGATAGGCCGCGCCCAGGCGTGCCACGATCTCGGCGCTGGGCACCACATCCTGCAGGTTCCACCCGTTGGTCGACCCCACATCCATGTATTCGATGAAACGCAGCACATGGGGGGTGCCGCGAAACTGGCGCGCCATCGGCAAGATCTGATCGTCGTTGATGCCGCGACGCACGACCATGTTGACCTTGACATTGTCGAGCCCCGCATCGGCGGCGGCATCGATGCCGCGAAGAACGTCGGTAGCCGTGTAATCGGTGTCGCTCATGCGCTGAAAGGTGGCGTCGTCCAGCGCATCCATGCTCACCGTCAGGCGATTCAGGCCGGCATCCTTGAGCGCGCGCGCCTTGCGCGTGAGCAAGCTGCCGTTGGTGGTCAACGTGAGATCCAGGGGTTGGCCGCTGGGTGTGCGGATCTCGGCCAGCATGGCGATCAGCACTTCCAGGTTTTTGCGCATCAGCGGTTCGCCGCCGGTAAGCCGGATCTTCTCCACGCCCAACTCGGCAAACACGCGCGCAGCCCGCGCCATTTCCTCAAACGACAGCAAGGCCGAATGCGGCATGAAGGTGTAGTGACTGTCGAACACGTCCCGTGGCATGCAATACGTGCAGCGGAAGTTGCACCGGTCGGTGACCGAGATGCGCAGATCGCGCAGCGGCCGCGCGCGCAGGTCGCGCACGGGTTCACCGGCAGCAGGCAAATCGCCCGTCCAGATCTCGGGCAGCGATGCCCGGCGTTGCTCGGTGAGAAAAATAACCTTGCTCATACATCCATCATAGCGTCAGCCCTGGGAACGCCTCGGCCACCGTCACCAACTGCCCGGTTTCCTGCGCGTCGTAACCGACGAGCTGCCCCACATAAGCCACATATTGAGGACTGCGCATAATACGCAGAAGTTCCGCCATGCCGGGTGTATCAAGTCCCGCGCGGCGGATGGCGAAGAAATACCGCTCGCGCACGAGCGGGATGAAGTCCAGCCCAAACCGCCATGCAGCAGTTTCCACGCCCACGCCGGTATCGGCCATGCCGCTGGCGATGTGCGCCGCGATCGCCATATGCGTGAACTCGTTGCTTTCATAGCCGTTGACCTCACCGATCGCGATGCCGGCCTTCTCGAGCATCAGGCTCACGAGATAACGCGTGCTCGATCCGATCTGCCGATTGACGAAGCGCACATCGCCGCGCGCTAGATCGCGCAGATCGTCGATGCCTTTGGGATTGCCCGCCTGCACGAAGAGGCCGGTAATGCGCACGGCCAGATGGATGAGCAGATAGTCGTCAGGATCCAGCCACTGTGCATAACGGGCCAGGATGGGCTGTTCGAATTCACCCAGCGGCACCTGAAAACCCGCCAAGTCGCACTCGCGCCGTTCAAGGGATGCCAACGCCTCGATGGCGGTGCGATAGCGCAGCTCCAGACCGGGTTTCTGGTCGCTCATGTGCTGCATCAATGCTTCGACGGCAAAGCCATGGCTTGCATGCAGCCGCAGATGCGGGCCGTCTTCCGGCAGCAGGCGGGCCAGCTCTTCCTGCAGTTCGGACGCCATGCTGTCCAGCGTGGGCATCAGGCGGGCTTCGATCCGGCGGTTGGCCCACAGCAGACGCTGCGCAAACGGTGACAGCGTGGTGCCCTGACGGCGGCGCGTGACCAGCAACGGCGTACCGAACAGACCTTCGAATTTCCGCAGAATGCCCCACGCATGGCGATACGACAGATTACAGGCGCGACAGGCGCCTGCGATGTTGCCCACAGCATCGATTGCGGCGAGCAGCGCCAGCATGTCGGCGAGCGGCACGCCCGCGTCCCCATGGCTACTGGCCAGGGACCACGCAGGCCGCAACCCGATGCGCAGGCTCTTATATGTCATAAATCTCTTATTGAAGCAGTGGATTCACAGGAATAGAGTAAGGCCCATAACGAATTAAGCGCTTCCATATCGGTTTTATATGCTTTGCTTTGCATATATACAAGACCGGATGGCCAAGACGACAAGCTGGCACAAGCCGGCAGAGACAAAAGGAGACACGCGATGGATACGCGCGTAGTGCCGCTTGCGGCCCCGTCCTGTAGCCCGGCGATTGCAGCGGCTCGCGAAGCCATTGCCCAGCACCGCGACACCCCGGGCCCCCTGTTGCCCATCCTGCATGCCATCCAGCACCGCCTGCGATGCATTCCACCCGAAACCGTCGGAACGCTGGCCGAGGCGCTCAATCTGTCGCGCGCCGAGGTGCATGGCGTGATTACGTTCTATCCGCACTTTCGCACGGCCCCGCCCGGCGATCATGTGATCGAGGTGTGCCGCGCTGAGTCGTGCCAATCGCGCGGCGGCGAAGCCATTGCGGCGCATGCCGAAGCCCGCCTGGGTTGCACCTTCAACACCACCACCGACGATGGCCGCTACACGCTCGAATCCGTGTATTGCCTGGGCCTGTGTGCGCAATCGCCGTCGATGATGATCGACGGCAAACCTTACGCGCGCATCACGCCGGCGCGTTTCGATCGCCTGGTGGCAAATGCAGTGGCGGCGGCAGCAGCGGCAACCGCATCGCCTCCAGCAGCCGCCATGGGCGGGCAGCGCGACACGCCGTCGACCGCTACGGCGGGCAACGACCAACCGCCCTTTGCTGCACCGACGGTCCATCCCACCGCTGCGCCTGGCAACTCGGAGGCCTCGGCATGAGCGCACCCTTCATTCTCTATGTGCCGCAAGACGCCGCTGCATTGGCGGTGGACGCCGATGCCGTGGCCCAAGCGATCGCCCATGAGGCCACAGCCCGGGGCCAAAACGTTCGCATCATTCGCAACGGCTCGCGCGGCCTGCTGTGGCTCGAACCCATGGTCGAGATCGCCACCCCACAAGGCCGCATTGCCTACGGCCCCGTGGCCCCGGAAGACGTGCCCGGCTTGTTCGATGCCCGCTGGCTCAACGGCGGCGCCCATCCGCTGGCGCACGGGTTGACCGACGCCATACCGTATCTGGCGCAGCAGGAACGCCTCACCTTCGCTCGTGTGGGCATCGTCGATCCGCGTTCGGTTGAAGACTACGTGGCCCACGACGGCTACGCCGGGTTGCGCGCCGCGGTCGCGATGCCGCCCGAGGACATCCTGGCCGCCATCACCACGTCCGGCCTGCGCGGCCGCGGCGGCGCGGCGTTTCCCGCCGGCATCAAATGGAAGACGGTGGCATCGGCCGCCGGCCCACGCAAATACATCGTGTGCAACGCTGACGAAGGCGACTCGGGCACATTCGCCGATCGGCTGTTGATGGAAGGCGATCCGTTCACGCTGATCGAGGGCATGACCATCGCCGGCATCGCCACGGGCGCCACGCAGGGCTTCGTATATATCCGCTCGGAATACCCGCACGCGATCACGGCCATGCAGGCCGCCATCGATGCTGCACGCGCCAGCGGCTGGCTCGGTGCCGATATCGCGGCCAGCGGCCGTCGCTTCGACATGGACGTGCGCGTGGGCGCGGGTGCCTATATCTGCGGCGAAGAAACGTCACTGCTCGAAAGCCTTGAAGGCAAACGGGGCGTGGTGCGCGCCAAGCCGCCGTTACCGGCCATCGCGGGCCTGTTCGGTTGCCCCACCGTGATCAATAACGTCATCACCCTGGCCAGCGTGCCCACCATTCTTGCGCACGGTGCCGAGCGTTATCGCGACTTCGGCGTCGGCCGCTCGCAGGGCACGCTGCCGTTTCAGCTGGCCGGCAATCTGCGGCAAGGCGGCCTCGTCGAGAAGGCCTTCGGCGTGACGCTGCGTACGCTGATCGACACCTTCGGTGGCGGCAGTGCCTCGGGCCGCCCGCTGCGCGCGGTGCAAGTGGGCGGGCCGCTGGGCGCATACCTGCCGGCGGCGCAATGGGATGCGCCGATGGACTACGAGTCGTACGTGAAGATCGGCGCCATGATCGGCCATGGCGGCATCGTGGCCTTCGACGACACCGTGGATATGGCGCGCATGGCGCGCTATGCGATGGCGTTCTGCGCCATCGAATCGTGCGGCAAATGCACGCCCTGTCGTATCGGCGCGACCCGCGGTGTCGAGACCATCGAGAAAATCGCCGCCGGCGGGCCGCAACGCGAGCAGCAGATCCATTTGCTGCGCGACCTGTGCGACACGATGATGGGCGGTTCGCTGTGCGCAATGGGTGGCATGACGCCCTATCCGGTCTTGTCGGCCCTCGATCATTTCCCTGAAGACTTCGGCGGCGGCGCGTCTCACGCATCGTCACCCCAGACCGCGACGCACGCGGCATAACGATTACGGAGAGCACCATGCTTGAAACCGTTGTGAAGCGCGAGCGCGATTACGGCACCCCCGCGCGCCTGTCGGAAGCCACCGTGACGCTCACCATCGATGGGTACGCGGTCACCGTGCCCGAGGGCACATCGGTGATGCGGGCGGCTGCCGAGTGGGGCATCAATATCCCGAAGCTCTGTGCGAGCGATAGTCTCGAGCCGTTCGGCTCATGCCGGTTGTGTCTGGTCGAGATCGAGGGCAAACGCGGCTACCCGGCCTCGTGCACCACACCCGTCGAAGCCGGGATGGTGGTGCGTACCGAAACGCCCAAGCTGCACGATCTGCGGCGCGGTGTGATGGAGTTGTACATCTCCGATCATCCGCTGGACTGCCTCACCTGTCCGGCCAACGGGGATTGCGAACTGCAGGATATGGCGGGCGTGGTGGGCCTGCGCAATGTGCGTTATGGCTACGACGGCAAGAATCATTTGCACGACGTCACCGACGACTCCAATCCCTATTTTTCCTTCGACGCCTCCAAGTGCATCGTCTGCAATCGCTGCGTGCGCGCGTGCGAAGAGACGCAGGGCACGTTTGCGTTGACGATCTCGGGCCGGGGTTTTGACGCACGGGTGTCGCCGGGCCAGAACGAATCGTTCATGGACAGCGAATGCGTGTCATGCGGCGCCTGTGTGCAGGCGTGCCCCACGTCCACCTTGCAGGAAAAGACCGTCATCATGATGGGCCAGGCCGAACATTCGGTGATCACAACCTGTGCATACTGCGGCGTGGGCTGCGGCTTCAAGGCCGAAATGAAGGGCCAGGAAGTGGTGCGGATGGTGCCGTGGAAGGACGGCCAGGCCAATCGCGGTCATTCCTGCGTGAAAGGCCGCTTTGCGTGGGGCTATACCACTCACAAGGAGCGGGTGCTCAATCCCATGATCCGCAAGCGGATCTCCGATCCATGGCAGGAGGTGTCGTGGGACGAAGCGCTCACGTATGCGGCATCCGAATTTCGCCGCATCCAGGGTGAGCACGGCCGTGACGCCATCGGCGGCATCACATCGTCGCGCTGCACGAACGAAGAAACGTGGCTGGTGCAAAAGCTCGTGCGCGCCGCCTTCGGCACCAATAATGTCGACACCTGCGCCCGCGTATGCCATTCGCCCACCGGCTACGGTTTGAAGCAAACGCTGGGCGAATCGGCCGGCACGCAAACGTTCGATTCGGTGATGCATAGCGATGTGGTCATCGTGATGGGCGCCAATCCCAGCAGCGGTCACCCGGTGTTCGCGTCGCGCCTGAAGAAGCGCCTGCGTCAAGGCGCACGCCTGATCGTGATCGATCCGCGCCGCATCGAACTCGTCAGCTCGCCGCACATCAAGGCCGACTATCACTTGCAGGTTCGCCCCGGCACCAACGTGGCCCTGCTGGCGGCGCTCGCCCATGTGATCGCGACCGAAGGCTTGATCGACGAGACCTACGTGGCGGAACGTTGCGATACCAAAGCGTTCAACGAATGGCGTGAATTTGTATCGCGCCCCGAGCAATCGCCCGAGGCCACGGCCGAGATTACTGGCGTACCGGCCGACCAGGTGCGTGGCGCGGCGCGGCTTTACGCCACGCACGGCAATGGCGCCATCTATTACGGCCTGGGCGTGACCGAGCACAGTCAGGGCTCGACCACCGTGATGGGCATCGCCAATCTTGCGATGGCCACCGGCAATGTCGGCCGCGAAGGCGTGGGCGTGAATCCCCTGCGCGGTCAGAACAACGTGCAGGGCTCATGCGACATGGGTTCGTTTCCGCACGAACTGCCGGGCTATCGCCATATCTCGGACAACGTCGTGCGCGCGCAGTTCGAATCGGCCTGGGGTGTGACGATCCAGCCCGAGCCGGGCCTGCGCATTCCAAACATGTTCGAAGCCGCCCTGGGCGGCACGTTCAAGGGCTTGTATTGCCAGGGCGAAGACATCGTTCAGTCCGATCCCAATACCCAACATGTGGCCGCTGCGCTGGCGGCGATGGAATGCATCGTGGTGCAGGATCTCTTCCTGAACGAAACCGCCAAGTACGCCCATGTGTTCCTGCCGGGCTCGTCGTTCCTCGAGAAGGACGGTACGTTCACGAACGCCGAGCGCCGGATCTCGCGCGTGCGCAAGGTGATGGAGCCCAAGAACGGCATGGCCGATTGGGAAGTGACGGCCGCCCTGTCGAATGCGCTGGGCTACGCCATGCCCTACACGCATCCGCGTGAAATCATGGAAGAGATCGCGCGGCTCACGCCCACATTCGCAGGCGTCTCGTACGAAAAGCTCGACCGCCTGGGCAGCCTGCAATGGCCCTGCAACGACGATGCGCCGCAAGGCACGCCCATCATGCACATCGATTCTTTCGTGCGCGGCAAGGGCAAGTTCATGATCACGAAGTATGTGCCCAGCGATGAGCGCAGCACCCGCAAGTATCCGCTGCTGCTCACCACCGGCCGCATCCTGTCGCAATACAACGTGGGCGCGCAAACCCGACGCACGCCCAACGTGATGTGGCACAGCGAAGATGTACTGGAACTGCATCCGCAGGATGCGGAGGACCGCGGCATCGTGCAAGGCGACTGGGTGGGCGTGCAAAGCCGCGCCGGCGAAACGGTATTGCGTGCGCTCGTGACCGACCGCGTGCAGCCGGGCGTGGTCTACACCACCTTTCATTTTCCCGAATCGGGCGCCAACGTGGTCACCACCGACAATTCGGACTGGGCCACCAACTGCCCCGAATACAAGGTGACGGCCGTGCAGTTGATGCGGGTGACGCAACCCTCCGATTGGCAACGGCAATGGTCGCGCTTTGCCACGATCCAGGATCAGTTGCTGCGCGAACGCGCCCGCGAAACCGACGTCGCGTCTGCGGTGGCCACCGTCACGGGAAAGTAAACTGCGGCATGGACACCACCGACCTCGATCTCGACCGCTTGCCCGCCGACCGCGTTACCGCCGATGTGATGCGGATACGCGGCGGGAAGCTCGCGCGTGCCAGCGAGCAGGATGTGCTGGCCGAGGAAACGCCTGTCGCCCTGGCCTATAACGGCATCAGCCACGCCACGATGCTTGCATCGCCCACCGATCTCGAAGATTTTGCGGTGGGTTTCTCGCTCACTGAAGGGATCGTGGAGGCCGCGCGCGATGTGCGCGATATCGTCCTCAATGTGAGCGACGACGGCGTGGTGATCGACATTGAGATCGCCAGTGCCTGCATGGCCCGGCTGAAGACGCGGCGGCGCGCATTGTCGGGCCGCACGGGGTGTGGGCTGTGCGGTGTGGAAACGCTGCCTGAGGTACTTCGCCCGGTCGCACCCGTCACCGCCGAGACCGTCATGCGGCTGGCCGATCTGTTGGCGGGCATGCACGCCATGCGCCGCGCGCAGGCCTTGCATGGCGCCACCGGTGCCACCCATGCGGCGGCATGGATCACGGCACGAGGCGCGCTCCATGCCGTGCGCGAAGACGTCGGCCGGCACAACGCGCTCGATAAACTGATCGGCGCGCTGGCCCGCGAAGGCACGGCCGCCGGCGCCGGTGCCTTCTTGGTATCCAGCCGCGCGAGCTTCGAGATGGTGCAGAAGACCGCTTCGGCCGGTTGCCCGATTCTGGCGGCGGTCTCGGCACCGACGGGGCTGGCCGTTCGCCTGGCGCAGACCAGCGGCGTCACGCTGGCCGGCTTCGTGCGCGGCGACGACGCCACGCTTTACACCCACCCGCAACGCCTTCCCGACTGAGCGCCCACGCACCATGAACAACGCCAATCTGATTCGCATGGCCAATCGCATCGGCGATTTCTTCGATGCGCTCCCCGATCGCGAGGAAGCCCTCGAAGGCGTGGCCAACCACATCCACAAGTTCTGGGAGCCGCGCATGCGGCGCGAACTGTTGAGCTATTTATCGGCACACCCCGATGGCGTGAGCGACGAGATCACCCTCGCCCCGATCGTGCTCGAGGCGGTCACCCAACATCGCGTGCGGCTGACCCCAGCCGCCGCGACGGCGTAGTACGCAGTACAAAAAAAATCCCGCCAACGAGGAGACTTCATGAATACGGCCACATCGACGCTTGACTATCCGGGCGCGCGACCCGGACTTCTGAGCAAGGAACGCACGATTGCAGGACCGGGCTTTAACCGTTGGCTGGTGCCGCCGGCCGCGCTGGCGATTCACCTTTGCATCGGGATGGCCTACGGGTTCTCGGTGTTCTGGTTGCCATTGTCCAAGGCGGCAGGCGCGGGCGCGATGACGTGTCCCAACACGATGAGCGTGTTTACCGAATTGTTTGCGACCGACTGCAATTGGCGCATCTCGACGATGGGCTGGATGTATACCCTCTTCTTTGTCCTGCTTGGATGCTCGGCCGCGCTGTGGGGCGGCTGGCTCGAACGCGCCGGCCCGCGCAAGGCCGGCGTGGTCTCGGCCGTGTGCTGGTGCGGCGGGCTGGTGATTTCGGCGCTGGGCATTTACCTGCATCAGATGTGGATGCTGTGGCTGGGGTCCGGTGTGATCGGCGGCATCGGGCTCGGGCTGGGCTATATCTCGCCGGTGAGTACGTTGATCAAATGGTTTCCGGACCGCCGCGGCATGGCAACCGGCATGGCCATCATGGGCTTCGGCGGCGGTGCGATGATCGGCGCGCCGTTGGCCGACATGTTGATGCGCCATTACGCCACGCCGGGTACCACCGGCGTGTGGCAAACGTTTCTCACCATGGCCATCATCTACTTCGCCTTCATGATGTCGGGCGCGATGGGCTACCGCGTACCGGTCACCGGTTGGAAGCCGGCGGGCTGGACGCCCCCGCCCAGTCAGGCGCAAAACGCCATGATCACCAAAGGCCACGTGCATGTGAAGCGCGTGTGGGGCATTCCGCAGTTCTGGCTGGTGTGGCTGGTGCTGTGCTTGAACGTGACGGCGGGCATCGGCATCCTGGGCATGGCATCGCCGCTGCTGCAGGAGGTATTCGGCGGCCGGTTGATCGGTGAACCGGGCGTGGCGTTCACGGCATTGAATCCGCAGCAGCTGGGTGCCATCGCCGCCATCGCTGCCGGCTTTACCGGGCTGATCAGCTTGTTCAACATCGGCGGCCGATTCTTCTGGGCCAGCATGTCCGACAAGCTTGGACGCAAGCTCACCTACCTGATCTTCTTCGTGCTGGGCTTCATTCTCTACGCAGCCATTCCCTGGACGGCGCACACCGGTCAGCTCGCGCTCTTCGTGGCCGCGTTCTGCGTGATTCTGTCGATGTACGGCGGCGGCTTCGCTACGGTACCGGCCTATCTTGCCGACCTGTTCGGCACGCAGATGGTGGGCGCCATTCACGGCCGACTGCTTACCGCCTGGTCGGCGGCCGGCATCTTCGGCCCGGTGCTCGTCAATTACATCCGCGAGTATCAGCTCAACCATGGCGTGCCGCGGGCGCAGGTGTACGACATCACCATGTACATTCTCGCAGGCATGCTGGTCGTGGGCTTTTTGTGCAACCTTGCGATCCGTCCGGTCAACCCTAAATACTTCATGACCGACGAGGAACTGGCGCGCGAAAAAGCGCTGGCGCACGAGCGCGCCTCGGCCGCCGAAGTACGCGATACGCGATCGGGCATCAGTGTGACGGGTGCCGGTGCCGGCACGGCGGCGATCTCGCAAACCCCGCAAGCACTGGTCATTGCAGCATGGGCCTGCGTGGTGATTCCGCTGGCCTGGGGCGTGTGGATCACGCTGCAAAAGGCAGTGGTGTTGTTTCAGTAAAAAAATATCCCCACGCGTCGCACGAGACGGGTGGGGATGGCGGCGGGTCTTAAGCCGCTCGCTCGGCGATGCGCAAGGTGCGCAGGCCGGGCGATTATTTCTTATCTTCCTTCACGCGATACACCAGCACGCCCATCGTGGCCAGCGACAGCACTTTGGCCGTCACGCTGCCCAACAGCAAGCGCGACAAGCCGCTGCGGCCATGACTGCCGATGAAAATCAGATCGCAGCCAGCTTCCTGCGCGGCCTGCACCACGCCGTCGGCCACGTTGAAGTTGGACACGGCACGGTATTCGGCCTTCACGCCCGCGATCTGGGCACGGTCGACGATATCCTTCAGATACTTGTCGGCCTGGTCGCTGGCCGCCTTCTCGTAATCCTCGTCGGTAATGGCGTAAGCCGCTGCCATCCCATCGAAGCCGATCGTGGCGGCAAACGGTTGCGTGACGTTCAGGGCCACTACTTCGGCGCCGATCGAACGGGCAAAGGTGACGCCGGCATTGGCCGCCTGCGCCGACAACGGCGAACCGTCGGTAGGGATCAGGATTTTCTTGAACATGTCGCCAACTCCTGTTTAATAGGTTCCAAATCCTACATGAAATCGGTCAAGTCGCACACATCCGCGCAATGCACAGTGACGGCGACTTGATCCACGTCATGTCGAGGCAGCATTCATGGGTCGGCCGGCAACCGATGCGGTTGCATCCGCCTCCTCTTACATGAACTGCTTGGCGGCGGCGAACAGGTTGGTGCAGCGGGTGCCCGTACGGCAATACGCCAGATGCGGACCCGGCAGGGTCTTCAGGATTTCGGCGAAGCGAATGGCGTCGCCGATCGTGAGCGCGTTGCCCGGTACCGGTTGGTACTCGACTTCCAGGCCCGCTTCGCGCGCGGCTTTCGACACGGCTTCAGCGGTAGGTTGATCGGGGCCGCCTTCAAAATCCGGACGGTTGATGATGACGCTGCGATAGCCTTCCGCGGCGACTTCGGCCATATCTTCCGGCCCGAGTTGCGGCGCGACCGCGAAATGCTGGGTAATCGGTTTGATGAGATCGGTCATGGTGAACTCCTCGGGATCAATGTGCTTTCAGGTGGTCGGCCAGTATATTCACTTCCGCCCATTCGGCGAAACGCCGCCGCGCGCGTCGGCCATTACCTGGGCCAGCGTGCGCCATACGGCGGGATGCTCGGCCATCGACACCGTGAACCGCATATAAGGCGACGGCGCCTGGGACGGTGAGTACAGACTGCCCGGAGCGAGCAGCAACTGGCGGGCCGACCCGGCGCGTGCCAGCGCTTCGCCATCCATGCCGCAATCGGCCCACACGAACATGCCTGCGCGGGGCTCGAACGGCAGCGTGAAGCCCAGCTCGAGCAGCCGGGCCACACACGTATCGCGCGCCGCATTGACCCGTGCGCGCACCCGCTCCACGTAACGCCGGTATGGCCCGTCGACCAGTACGCGATGCACGATGCGTTCGCCCATTTCGGGCGTGGTCAGCCCCGACAACAATTTTTCATCGGTCAACGCACGCGTGAGCTCGGGTGCCGCTGCCAGATAACCCACGCGCAAGCTGGGCGCCATCATCTTGGAATAGCCCCCTACCCGCACCACGCGCCGCAAGCCGTCCATCGCGGCCAGATGCACGGCGCCGCCGGGATGCAGTTCGCCGTAGGTTTCGTCCTCGACGACCGTGAAGTCGTAACGCTCCGCCAACCGCAGGATGGCATGGCCATTGCCCGCCGTAAGCGCCAGGCCCGTGGGGTTGTGAACCGGGGTGTTGATGATGAAAAGCTTGGGGTGGTGGCGCGCCGCCATGGCCTCGAGCACTTCGAGATCGGGGCCGTCTGCCCGACGCGGCACGCCCACCACATTGGCGCCCGCCGCCTGCAACTGGCCGTACACCACGCACCAGCCCGGATCCTCCACCAACACCGTGTCGCCCGGGCGCACGAAGTGCCGCACGATCAGCGTAAGGGCATGCGTCACGCCCGCGGTCGTCAGAATATTGCGGTCGGCGTGGGCCGGGATGTCCTCCTGGCACAAGGCGGCGGCGATCTGCTGGCGCAGCGGCGCATAGCCTTGCGGCGCACCGTAATGCAATACGCTCGCGCCGGCCGTACGGCCCACGGCACGCACGGCCGCCATCACCATATCGCCGTCCATCCAGGCCGCCGGCAACAGCCCGGCACCGCCCGGCATGCCCGGCTGCACGGTGCTGCCGAACATGCTGCGCAACAGCCAGGGAATATCCATACGCTGCGGCGCCATCGGCTCGGGCGCAGTCAGGTAAGGGCCGCCGTCACTGGGCGCGGGCGCGCGCGATTGCACGAAAAAGCCGGCGCCCCGCCGGGAGGCGATCACGCCCTGAGCAGCCAGCCGATCGTAGGCCTCGACCACGGTAAACCGGCTTACGCCCATCTGTTGCGCCATGTCGCGGATCGAGGGCAAACGTGTGCCGGCGCGCAATACCTGCTCATCGATCTGGCGCGCCAAATGGTCAACGAGTTGCTCGACCAGCGTGCGATCGGCGTCACGCACCGGTGACCATGCCGAGGCGGCGCGTTCGAGGGGCGCGTCCAGAATCGATTCGGTCGCAATGCGGGCAAGTGTCATGGTGGATCGACCGGGCCAGTTAGGAATTGAACTGATGATGTGTACCGGTACTGTACCGCTATTCGCCGGTAGAGTGAAGGCCTTATCCTTCATGCATCGCCCCGAAGCACCATGCCTACCCCCGACACCGTCACCCTGCTCACGCCCGCGTTCATCGCGCTGCTCGGCCCGCTGGTGCTGTTCATCTTCGCCAATTCGATTACGCCCGGCCCCAACAATGTGATGTTGACGGCATCCGGCGTCACCTTCGGTTTTCGCCGCACCATCCCGCACATCATCGGCATCGGTTTCGGCGTGGCGGTCATGTTGATCCTGATCGGCATGGGTGTGGGATCGCTGTTTCAGCGGTATCCGGCGGTCTACACCGCACTGCAGTACGCCGCAGCCGCCTATTTGCTGTGGCTGGCGTGGAAAATCGCCCATGCCGGCCCGGCGGAAGCCGCCAGCAGCCGCAGCAAGCCCATGACGTTCCTGCAGGCGGCCGCATTCCAATGGGTGAATCCGAAAGCATGGGTAATGGCGCTGGGCATCGTCACCACCTATACGCCACCGGGTGCGGTGTTCGCCCATCTGGCGTTGATTGCGGCGATCTGCCTCATCATCAATGCCTCCACCACCAGCATCTGGGCCGCATTCGGCACAGCGCTGCGGCACTATCTGCGTTCGCCGGTCGTCGTACGGCGCTTCAACCGCGCAATGGCGCTCTTGCTCGTCGCATCGCTCTATCCTATTCTGATGTCATCCCACCCCTGATGCGCGTGGCCGGCAGTCCGGCCGGCGGAACCCACGGGCGCCAAGTCAGTCCAATCGTTCATGCCCGCCACGTCCCGCTCCTTTATGAAACGCGCCATCGGCGCGACCCTGTTGATCGCAGCCAGCATCGTCGGTTGCACACAACTGGACGCCTGGCAGCGCGAAGCGATTTTCTCGCCCGTCACCGAGCAACAGAGCTGGTGGCGCGATCCCCCCGAAGGCACTCAAGAGTTCGACATTGCCTTAGCCGATGGGGACAAGATCCACGCGTGGTACTGGCAAAGCCCGAAGCCCAACGCCCCCACCGTGCTTTATCTGCATGGGGCCCGCTGGAACCTCAATGGGAGCGCCTTCCGGATGGAAAGCTGGACCGACCGCGAATACTCGATGCTCGCCATCGACTACCGCGGTTTCGGCAAGTCCACGCCACGCCTGCCATCCGAAGAAACGGCCTCCGAGGATGCCGTCGCGGCATTCGCCGAACTGGTGCGACGCCAACCGGATCCGCGCAAGCGCTTCATCTACGGCCACAGCCTGGGTGGCGCGGTTGCCATCGACCTGGCATCGCGCAAGGACCTGCCGGAGTATGCCGGGCTGATCGTCGAATCGAGCTTTACGAGTATCGGCGGCATGTTGGGCACCCTCAAATACGGTTGGGTGCCGGGACTCAACTTTCTCGTCACGCAACCCTTCGATTCGCTCGACAAACTGGCCACGCTCACCGCGCCCATCCTGTTCATCCACGGCACCGCCGATCGCGTCGTCCCGCACGAAATGAGCGACGCGCTGTATGCCGCCGCGACCAAAGTGGCGCCCGACCTGCGCCGCCTGGTCAAGATCGACGGCGCGTCGCACTCCAGTGCGGTGCGCAGCGGCAATACCTACTGGTCGGCCGTCGCCAATTTCACGCGCGACGCCACGGCGGCATACCGCCATCGCAAGGACGACGCATCGCCCGACACCGCGCGTCAGGCACGCCAGGCGGGCTGATGCGCCGATCCGGTGCCCGGATGGCAAACGCGGGCACCGCCAGTGTGCCCGATCAGTCCGGTGTATAGCGGGCCGCGCCCGTCAATCGGGCGATCGCCACGCCCGACTCCGCCAGCCAGGCCGCCATCTCAGTGCTGCCCAGCACGGCAAATTCAGCCGCGCGCTGGGCCGCCATGGCATCGGGGCTATCCGGCAAGGCGGGATGGCACATCATCAGATCGCCTTGGCGCGCATCCTGCAACCAATGCCGCACGGCATGGCGGTATCCCGCCTCGCCACCCGTGAAGTCGTACACCCCCAGCAGCCGCCGGTTGCGCGCACTGTGCACCCGCCGGGCGGCGCGGCCCAATGCGTTGCTGCCCAGGCCTGCAATGACGCGCGCCTTGAACCATGCACCCACGCCCAGCCCCGATTGCGGGCCAGCAGCCGTGCAGCGCAACCACGGCATGGCAGCACCGTAACGGCGGGCCATCTCGGCGATCAATTCGCGGCGTATGATGGGTAACTGGTGTACATGCTGATGACCATCGATGTAATCCGGCGCGCGGCCGAACAAGGTCTCGAACGCATCGAGCTGCGCCACGATCTGCGCCCGCACCACCGCAGCCGGCAACCGGCGCGTGTAGGCCTGCTTGATCAATTGGCCAAGCGGCAGATAAAGGCCTTCGCACCCGAACGATTCAGTGAAATTCAGGTGCACACCGATGTCGATGGGCAGGGCCGCGAGCTCGCCGGGCCGTTCGGCGGCCGACGGGCCCAGTGTGATCACGCTGGCGGCGCTCAGGCGTCCTTGGGCCGCAAGGGCGAGGATGGCGCCGTCGACTTCACGATTCATCCCGAAATCGTCGGCACAGACCACGATACACTGACGCTCCGTGTTCTTGCCGCCACCCTCGCGGGTGCGTCCATCATGCTTGCGCTGGTCCATCAGCTCGGTTTCTTCGTGATCGTCGGTTGCGCCGCTGCGGCCACCCACTGGCTGATCGCCGTAGGCTGTGTGGAGTATCTGGGCCTCACGCCGCTCGCGGGCAATGTGGTCGGCTGGCTGATCGCGTTTTTCGTGTCGTTCTGGGGTCATTTTCGTTTCACTTTCCGCCAAAGCGAACAGGTCTGGCACGTGGCCGCACGACGGTTTTTCTTCATATCGGCACTGGGGTTTGCGGTCAATCAGGCGGCCTATGCCGTGCTCTTGCATATTACCCACGTTTCTTACGAGATCCTGCTTGCTTGCGTGTTGATCGGCGTGGCGGCCATGACGTTTCTGCTCAGCCGGCTTTGGGCGTTTCGCCACAAAACGCCGACTTGAACGCCGGATCCGTCACCACACGCCACACGGCCTTCTTGCCGTCGATGGCCTGCGGCGAGCGGCCGCGCAGCGTGCGATAACTCTCACCATCCTGCAACGTGCCCCAGAACCAGAAAGTGCGTTGGGGGTCCGTACACATCCGCGTCACCGTTTCTTCGAACGACACCAGCACGTCGTCGCCCGCATCGGTATCGAACTGGCCGGCGTCCCACAGCTCACGGCGCCAATTGTCGCGCCGGGTGATGTCCGGCCCATCCCAGTCATAGACGATCCAGGCCGGTTCCCGCAGCCCGGCATACAGCGACAGATCGTACGGGTACGTATGCAGCGTCACGAGCGTATCGCCTTCCTGCATCTGCGGTCCGATCTCGGTGGCCAGGGGCTTGGCGCTGTTTTTCGCATTCGTGTCGGCCAGCCACACGCCCACCGTACAGACCAGCATGGCCACCGCAAGCGATGCGAGCCCGGCGCGCTTCACGTAGTCGGCAGGCGTACGCTGCCATGCGGTCACCACCACTTCGGCGATGAGCACCGCAATCGCGGGCAACACCGGCATGGCATACCCCACGAGCTTGTTGCTGGGGATTGAAAAGAACACGACCACCACACCCACCCATATCGCCATCAACCAACGGATATCGCTCCCGGGGGCCGCACCGGTCCAGAATACCCGGCGCCACAAGCCGCCGCTCCAGAGCGACCACGGCAGCGCCAGGCCGGCAATCACGGGCAGATAGAACCAGAACGGCTGGGTATTGGCGAAGTCGCTTTCCACATACCGGTCGAACTGCTGGTAGACGAAGAAGTAATCGAAGAAACCGGGAAACCGCAGTTGCATCGCCACGAACCACGGCACTGCGATGGCGATGAACACCAGAATCGCGGGTGGCCAGAACAGCACCTTCCAGGCATGCCGGCGCCGCGTGGCGACGAGCCATGCCACCAGCACCACGCCCGGCAGCACGATGCCGATCAAGCCCTTGGCCAGTACCCCGAGCGCCGCGGCCACGGCAGCGGCCACGATCCAACGCCGCCACGCCCGCCCGGCATCGGCCTGCAGCACCGCCGCCGCGCCCGCCATGATGCTCATGCCGATGAACGATGCGACCAGCATGTCGAGATTGGCGAACTGCGCACCGCCGAAAAAGAATGGCTGCGTGGCAAGCACGACCGCCGCGGCTGCCGCCACCGTTGCGCCGCGATAGTGGCGCACGAACGCATAGGTGGCCAGCACCGAGGCCCAGGCAGCCAGCCATGACGGTGCGCGCGCCGTCCATTCGTTGACGCCGAAAAGCCGAAACGCGACTTCGGCAATCCAATAGAACAAGGGGGGTTTGTGAACGTAGGGCAAGCCGTCCATGAGCGGCACGAAGCCGCTGCCGGCACGCAGGGTGTCCCACGCCACGCCGGCGTAACGGCCCTCTTCAGGCATTAACGGGCGCAGGCCGGCAAACACGCCGAGCCACACACCGATCGCCAGCAGAAGCCAAAACGCCGGGATACCTCCCGGCGTCGACCGTGGTGAACTGCCGGTCATGATTATTCGGCGCTCGGCTCCGTGCGTGCCGCACGACCCAGGCGGTCACGCACCACATACAGCGGGCGTCCCTTCACTTCGTCGAAAATCCGGCCGACGTATTCGCCCACCACACCCAGCGACACCATATTGATGCCGGCAAAAAACAGCAGCGCGCACACGATCGTGGTCCAGCCATCGACCTGATGACCGTATTCGAAATACTCGGCCACGAGATACGCGCCATAACCGAACGACGCCAGCGCAAACATGAAACCGACCAGGCTCAGCATGCGCAACGGCCACGTGGTGAAGGCCGTCACACCGCTCATCGCCAGCTTGATGAGCTTGACCGGCGTGAACTTGCTTTCGCCGTGGATGCGATCGGCGGGGGTGTAGGGGAAGGCTTCGGTCTTGAAGCCCACCCAGGCGTACAGGCCCTTCATGAAACGCGTGCGCTCAGGCAAGGCATTCAAGGCATTGACCACCTTGCGGTCCATCAGGCGGAAGTCACCGGCATGCGCCGGCACGTCCACGCGTTGACCGCCGCTCACCAGGCGGTAGAACCACTTCGCGCCCTGGCGTTTGAACCAGGTTTCGTCGTCGCGGTTTTCACGCACGGCATACACCATGTCCGAACCCGCTTTCCAGCGCGCCAGCATGTCGGGGATCAACGCCGGCGGATGCTGCATATCGGCATCCATGCAGATCACCACATCGCCGTCGCACGAATCGAGGCCGGCGCTGATGGCGGCTTCCTTGCCGAAGTTGCGCGACAACTGCAGGTAACGGAACCCCGGCACGGTGGTCCATTCGGCCATCAACTGTGCCGTGTCGTCGGTCGAGCCGTCATCCACCACCACCACTTCCCAGTTGCGGCAGGTGCGGTTGAGCAGAAGCATCAGGGTGGGCAGCATCACGCGCAGGTTGGCGGCTTCGTTCAAGCCGGGCACCAGCACGCTCACATGCGAGTCGTAAAACACCGAGCCGTCGGCTCGGGTCGAAACGGCGTTGGCCGTCGATTCAGCGGAAAGAAGTTCCGGGAACAGCGCATCCGGGCGAGACTCGATATGCATGACACCACTCGACGAAAAATAGAGATCGGGAAACAACGCCCCTACTTTGATCCCGCGATCGTTGAATTTTCATCAAATCTCGTTACTTCGCGCCTTCTTTTAGTAACGGATAGGGATTGATGGCGCCGCCTGTCGCATAAACGCCATAGTGCAAGTGCGGCGGTGTGCCTCGGGCGTTGCCCGTGTCGCCCACCGTGCCGAGTTCGGTGCCTGCGGCGACCCGATCGCCGGCAGACAGATCGGCTTGCGTATCGAGGTGCGCATAGTAATGCCGCTGCCCGCCGGGCCCCAACACCCACACCACATTGCCGCCGAGACGATTGGTGCCCACGCGCGTCACGATGCCCTCGGTGGCGGACAGCACCGGCGTGCCGCGCTTGGCGAAGATATCCAGGCCCTCGTGCTTGCGAGTGCTGCCGCGCGGAGCACCATAGGTATTGGCGATCTGCCTGAACGACACGCCCGCCACCGGCACGGGCAACGCTACAGGGGCATCCGCCATCGAGAGGCGCGCTGCGTAGAACGGTGCCGTTACCTTCGCCATGATGCCGGTCGGCAAATGAGGCTGCACGAAGGGCCAGCTCAACCAGATCGCGCCGGCGGCCACTACCCATCCCAGCAGCTTGAGCACCGGGCGATGGGCCGTGGAGGGCAACGTGACGGTTTCGGGTGTGGAATCGGTCATTAACTGTCAGACTACGGGTTTCCCCCGTGAGTTCCCATGAAGAAGACCGACCTCGAAAAGAACAAAGCCCTCAAATTGATGGGCGATCTCAAGCATGCCCAAACGCCGGCCCGCTTCGGCCAGGGTGCCGCCGCGCCGGCCATCGATCGCCGTGAACAACGCCGCCAGGATCAGGCTGCCGGTCTGGTGTCGTTTCCGGTCAAGCTGCCCCAGGATCTGATCGAGCAGCTCCGTACGCGTGCCCAGACCAGCGGCGAGCCCATCAACGATGTCGTCGCCGCACTGCTGGCCTCGGCGTTGAAAGGCTGACGTGCACATCTGGGTCGACGCCGATGCGTGTCCAACGGTCATCAAGGACATCCTGTTCAGGGCGTCAGACCGATGGGAAACGCCGCTGACGCTGGTGGCGAACCAGATGTTGCGTACGCCGCCCTCGCCGCGCATTCGTGCCATTCAAGTGCCGCGCGGTTTCGACGTGGCCGACGCCTATATCGTCGAACGCCTGCAACCCGGCGATTTGCTCATCACCGGCGATATTCCGCTTGCCGCGCAGGCACTGGAGAAAGGTGCTTTCGCCATCCATCCCCGCGGCGAACGCTATAGCGCCGACACGATTCAGGAACGTCTGGCCGTGCGCGACATGCTCGACGCCCTGCGCGGCACCGGCGTGGATACGGGCGGCCCACCCGCGATGGCGGCCAGTGACCGCAAAGCATTCGGGAATACCCTGGACACTCTGCTCGCCCGCCATGCCCGGCCCCGCTGACGTTACAAATGCATAGTCTTATTTCCAGCAAGTCGTTGGAATTGTCATAAACCAGGGATAGGATAGAGATCGATACATAGAGAAGACTAAAACGTAGGAAGAAACACCATGCTTCGCACCAGTCCCCAACTCATGGGCCGCGTTCGCGCCCGCCGCCAGCAAGAAATCCGACACCAAGAGCTCCAATTGCGCCAAGCCTTTTTCGAACGTCAGCATGTTGCTGCCAACGATCAGAAAGCGCCCCTCTCGCAGATCAAGCCCGCCGCCTAAGTGGCGTGGCGGCACCCGCCGCCTCGAAGTCATCGCCAGCCGCATCCTGCGGTGAGCTCACCCCCTTTTTGAAAGCACTCCCGAACCCGCCGAATGAGGCGGATCGTTGGGCTGCGCCGTTTCGAATTGCCGTTTCGGTGTGCCTGCCGTCCAGATCAAGCCTGCGGATCGCTGCGCGCCCGCTCTCGAAGCAGAAATTTCTGAATCTTGCCGGTCGACGTCTTGGGCAACTCGCCAAATATCACCGTCTTGGGCACCTTGAACCGTGCCAGATGCGCTCGGCAGAACGCGAAAATGCTCTCGGCATCCGTGTGGCGGCCGGCCTTCAAGGTCACGAACGCGCACGGCGTCTCGCCCCAGGTGGCGTCGGGGCGCGCCACTACGGCCGCCTCGAGCACATCGGGATGGCGGTACAGCACCCCCTCCACCTCGACGGTCGAGATATTCTCGCCCCCGGAAATCACGATGTCTTTCGCGCGATCCTTGATTTCGATATAGCCGTCGGGATGCATGACGCCCAGATCGCCGGTATGAAACCAGCCGCCGGCAAACGCGGCCTCGGTGGCCGTGGCGTCATGCAGATAGCCTTTCATGATGGTGTTGCCGCGAACCATGATTTCGCCCAGCGTCACGCCATCGGCAGGTACGGGCAGCATCGCGTCGTCCATCACCGTGGCATGTTCGAGATTGAGCTTGCGCACCCCGATGCGCGCCTTGATCGCAGCGCGGGCCGTCAGATCGAGCGCATCCCATTCGTCGTGCCAAGCGCACACGATAGACGGCCCGTAGGTTTCCGTAAGGCCATAAAGGTGCGATACACCCACGCCCAAGGCCTCCATTGCCTCAATCACCGCAGCGGGCGGCGCGGCACCGCCCGTCACCACCTGCACCGGATGCGGCGCGCGCCGCTGCACGGCGGATGGCGCATTGATCAGCATGCCCAGCACCACGGGCGCAGCGCTGAAAAAACCGACCTTGTGATCGACGATGGCGTCGAAAATGGCGCCGGCTTCCACGCGGCGCATGCACACGCTGGTGCCGGCCAATGCCGCCAGGGTCCATGCAAAACACCAGCCGTTGCAATGGAACATCGGCAGCGTCCACAAGTACACCGCATGCCGCGGCATCCCGCACGCGATCACATTGCCGGTTGAATTGAGATAGGCGCCCCGATGGTGATAGACCACACCCTTCGGACGGCCCGTGGTGCCCGAGGTGTAGTTCAGACAGATCGCGTCCCATTCGTCGGGCGGGCTGTAGTCGTGCGGCAGACCTGAGGGCGCCGCTGCGGGCCGGTCGGCGTCAACGTCTTCCCGCCGATCGAAAGCGTAAGTGCCGTCATCGGCCAAGACCACGTTGCTTAACCAAGTCTCGTATTCGATGTCGCCGAAGTCGCCGTGTTCGCCCTCAAAGAGCGCATCTTCGATGCGCACCACGCGGATCGGATGCGTGGCTTGCGCAATCACCTCGCGCACCAGCGGCGCGAATTCGCTGTCGTAGAGCAGCACCTGCGCGCGCCCGTGATCCAGGATGTAGGCAAGCGTGGGCGCATCCAGCCGCGTATTCAACGCATTGAGCATCGCGCCCGACATCGGCACGCCGAAATGCGCCTCATACAGCGCCGGCGTATTGGGTGCCAATACCGCCACCACATCGCCGCGTGCCACGCCCCAGTGCTGCAACGCCGCCGCCATACGCCGGCAGCGCAGATACGTGGCGTGCCACGTTTGCCGCAGCTTCCCGTGGATCAGCGCGATGCGTTCGGGATACACGTAGGCCGACCAGGCGATGAAGCCCAGCGGCGTGAGCGGCACATGATTGGCCGCATTGCGCGGTAATGCATCCACGGTCGACATCCCATCTCCTCGTTGTCACGCCGCAGCGCACGCCCGTACGCCGCACAGCACACTGAACCGTGCCATTTTCCTCGCGCGGCATTTCAGCTGCGGAGTACCTGCTCTGCCAACGCACTCAGGCGCCGCAGCGCTCGGCCGCCTGCCATCCCAACGCCGCCAGCGGTGCCACTTTCGCCCCCATCGCTGCGCCGTCGCCCGATGCCGCATTGCCGGCTTTGGCGCGCGCGTAAACGCCCTGCAGAATGGCGGCGATACGAAAGAAACTGTAGGCCAGATAAAAGTCCCAATCGTCGGGCGGCGCAATACCCCGGGCCTTGCAATACGCCGCCACGAACGTGGCCTCGTCCGGGATGCCGAGACGATTCAGATCGCTGCCTGCAAACCCGCGCCACAGCTCGGGGCCGACACGCCAGCACATGCAGTGATAGGCGAGATCCGCAAACGGATGGCCCAGCGTCGACAACTCCCAGTCGAGCAATGCCAGCGCCTGCGGGCGATCGGCCGCGAAAATCAGGTTATCGATGCGGTAGTCGCCATGCACCAGGCAGGTGGCCTCATGTGCCGGGATATGCTGCGGCAGCCAGTCGATCAAGGCATCCATGGCCGCGATCGGCGCGGTTTCCGTTTCGCGATACTGACGGCTCCAGCGCGCAATCTGGCGCTCGAAGTAATTGCCCGCGCGGCCGTAGTCCGCAAGTCCCACTGCAGCCACGTCCACATCATGCAACGCCGCCAGCACGCGTCCCACTTCGGCATACACCGCGCCCCGCTCGGGCGGCGTCAGGTCGGGCAAGGCCGGATCCATGAACGTGCGGCCGCGCACGAAATCCATGAGGTAGAACGGCGTGCCGACGATCTCGCGGCTCGCGCAGTAGTGACGCATCCGCGGCACCGGAACCGGTGTGGCCTGCAAGGCCTGCATCACGCGGAACTCACGATCCACCGCATGCGCCGAGGGCAGCAACTGCCCCGGCGGTTGTTTGCGGAGCACCACCGCATCGCCACCTGCCGCGATGAGATAAGTGGGATTGGACTGGCCGCCGGCAATCGGCGTGATGCGCGCTTTATCGACGTTGCCCGGCAAGACGTCGTGCTGCGCAAGATAGGCCAGGAGCGCCTCGCGCCAGGCGGGCGGCGCGCCTTGTTCGCCGCCGCTCATCGCGGCCCGCCCGCCGGCTCGCCCACGCTCGGCACGTGGCCGTGCTCATCCTCCACATCCCACTTCCAGAAGTCGTCGCCTTCGTCGATGAGGTGCCGCGCCAACACCATCTTGTGCACTTCGGATGCGCCGTCGACCAGACGGGCCTGACGCGCATAGCGGTAAATCCATTCGAGCGGCGTGTCCTTCGAATAGCCGCGCGCGCCATTGAGCTGCAACGCGGTGTCGACGGCCTTGTGCAGCGTTTCGGAGACGACGATCTTGGCCATCGAGACTTCCTTGCGCGCGAAGTGACCTTGATCCAGCCGCTCCGCCGCGCGCATCGTCAGCAGCCGGCCAATCTCGATCTGCATGGCGGCCTCGCCCAATAGCCACTGCACCCCTTCCCGATCGGCCAGGCGCTGACCGAAGCTGTGGCGCTCGGACACATAGTCCACGCCGATCGCCATGGCGCGACGCGCCAGGCCCAGCCAGCGCATGCAGTGCGTGAGCCGTGCCGGCCCAAGCCGAATCTGCGTGAGCTTCAGGCCGTCGCCCACTTCCATCAGGCGATTTTCGTCCGGGATCTCAAGGCCTTCGAACGCGATCTCGCAATGGCCGCCGTGCTCCTCCGGACCCATGATGGGGATGCGGCGCTCGATCCGCCAGCCCGGCTGCGATGCATCGAAGAGAAAGGCCGACAAGCCCTTGCGGGCGTCATCCGACGTGCGTGCAATGAGAATGAAATGCTGCGCCACGCCGGCGCCGGTGATGAACCACTTGCGGCCCTCGATCACCCATTTGTCGCCGCGCCGTGTGGCTGTGGTGCGCATCATCGACGGATCGGAACCGCTGCCCGGGTGCGGCTCGGTCATCACGAACGACGACCGCACGCGGCCATCGATGATGGGCTGCAGCCAACGCGCCTGCTGATCGGGCCGCGCCACCTTGGCCAGCACCCGCATATTGCCGTCATCGGGTGCGGCGGCATTGAACGTGACCGGGCCGAAGATCGACCGGTTCATCTCTTCGTAGCATGCGGCCAGCCCCACCATCGACAGGCCTTGCCCCCCCAGCGCACGGGGCATCTGCAACGCCCAGAGACCATCGGCGCGCGCCTGCGCCCGCAATGGTTCGAGCACCGCTTCACGGATGTTGTCGTGCTCGTCGTAATTGGCGCGATCGGCCTCGACCGGGATCAGGTGCGTATCGACGAACGTGCGGATGCGCGTACGATAATCGTCGATCTCGGGGGACAGAGAAAATTGCATGCCTTGCCTCCAATGGCGCCGCGCCGTCAGGCGCGCCGCAAGTTAATCGATCCGTGCAGCACGCCCAATCGCCGCGATGTGCGACGCGATCGGGCGAGCCTCGCCGTGAGCCTGGGCGCTGCTCTCAGCGCCCACGTTGCGCGCGTCGATAGAAGAAAGACGCCGCCGATGAAGCGCTGCGGCGGTCACAGCGAACTCACCAGATGGCCGCCGTCGACATCGATCACGCTGCCGGTCATGAAGGCACTCGCATCCGAGGCCAGCAACAGCAAGGGGCCATCGAGATCGGCAAGCTGGCCCAGGCGCCGCTGCGGCACGCGTGCAATCAGCTTCTGGCCGGCGTCGGTGTCGAAGAACGCGCGATTCAGATCCGTGGCGATATACCCTGGTGCCAGCGCATTGACCCGAATGCCGTAACGCGCCCACTCGAGCGCCAAGGCGCGCGTGAGGTGGATGAGACCGGCTTTGGCGGTGGCATAGGCCGCCACATGCGAGGCCACGCGCACCCCCAGAATCGAGGCGATATTGACGATGCTGCCGCCGTGGTCATGCGCGCGCATGTGGCGTGCGGCGGCCTGCGCCACCCGCCATGCCCCGTTGAGGTTGACGTCGATCACGCTTTGCCAATCGTCTTCGGATAGATCGAGCGCCGCGCGCGTCATGGCCACGCCGGCGTTATTGATCACAATGGAAATCGGCCCCAGCGCGGCATGCGCCGTATCGAAGGCGGCCGCGATCGCTTCCGTTTGCGTCACGTCCATCCCGACCACCAGCGCGTCGCCGCCCGCAGTTCGGATCTCCTCGGCCACCGTCTCGCCCAACTCGACCCGCCGGCCGCACAGTGCGACACGCACGCCGGCCGCCGCCAGCGTCACGGCAAAGTGGCGTCCCAGCCCGCTATAGGCCCCGGTAATCAAGGCCGTGCGGCCCCTGACTTCGAACGTCATCTCGTCTCCTCGCAATGTCGGCATAGGGCGAGTCGCTGGGTCTCGCACCGATCTTCATGGTTCATTATCAACCTTTGCGCGCGTTTGGTGGCGGTCCGATCGAATGTCGGCAGCGCCCTCCCACAGCGCATCCACGATCACCACCCCCTCGCCCGCGGGCCGCACCCGCACCGGGTTCAGATCGAGCGACTGCAATGCAGGCCCGGCGTCCAGCGCAAGTTGCCCCACGTCCACCATCAGCTGCGCGAGCGCGCGCACATCGGCCGCCGCTTCGCCCCGCACGCCGTCGAGCAGCGCACCGATACGCAGCGCCCGGATGCGCGACTCGGCTTCCTGTAGCCCGAATGGCGGCAGCAGCACCGCCACATCCTGCATCGCCTCCACATATTTGCCGCCGCCGCCCGCCATCACGATGGGACCAAACACGGGATCGGCATGCACGCCAATCATGCATTCCTGCAAGGCCGGCTGCATGGGGGCCACGATCCAGCCCTCGAAGGCGACGTGCAAACCTTGCACGATCAGGTGTTGGCGGGCGATTGCCGCCCGCACGGACGGCTCGTCGTTGACATTCAGGTCGACCAGACCGAGTTCTGACTTATGCGGCAAGGCCGCCGAGCACGCCTTGATGGCCACCGCCGAACCGAACCGCCGCCATGCCGCCACCGCAGTATCGGCATCCCGGCAAACGGCATGCGGCGTGACCGGCAAGCCGCAGCGCCCGAGCAGGGCGAGACTGGCGGCTTCGGACAGCGTCCCGGTCGCGCCCGCGGCGCGCACGTCCTTTACGCGTGCGGATGCCCTCGATGCCGACGTCGCGCCCTCCTCTACCGGCAAGGGGGGCTGTGCGTGCATGCGGCCGAGACGCGCGAGTCCCGCAAACGCCTGCATCGCCTGTTGCTCATCGGCGTACACCGTCACGCCCTGATCGCGAAACGCCGTTGCCACGTCGGCCTGCCAGGCCACGACGGCCACGGGCTTACGGGCGCGCTGGGCGAATTGCGCCGTGTCTCGCGCAAACGACGCCACGTCGTAACCGCGTCCCGCCACGGGAATATCGATCACGAACATGTCGGCCGCCGGATCGTCGCCGATGGCCGGCAACACCTCGCCAAACAAGCCATTGTTGGACAGGAGCGCAGCCGTGATGTCCACCGGGTTATCGGTGGTGGCAAAGCCCGGCAGGCACGCGCGCAGTGCGGTTTGCGTCGATGCCGCCAGCGGCGCGATCTCCAGTCCGCAGTCATCGGCGGCGTCGGACGCCAGCACGCAACTGGCGCCCGAGTTGCTCACCACGACCACCCGCTTGCCTTGGGGCAGCGGCCCGCGCATCGCCAGTTCGGCATAGCGCGCCAGTTCCTGCGGATCGCGGGCACGCAGGATACCGTGGCGCTCGCAAAACGCCGTCACGCTGCGATCCTCATTGGCCAGTGCGCCGGTGTGAGACGCCGCCGCGCGGGCGCCACCGGCCGATCGGCCGGCCTTCACGGCCACGATCGGCACACCGCGCGCACGGGCCAACGCGGCCGCCCTCGCCAGCGTCGCGGCGTCCTGCAACGACTCCAGATACAGCAGCACGATGCGCACATCAGGATCGGCCAGCACGGCGCACGCCAACTCAGACACCGTCACGTCGGCCTCATTACCGGTGGCATGCATATGCCGCACGCCCAGGCCGCGCTGCCGCAGCAGCCCATAGATCATGGCGCTCATGCCGCCGCTTTGGCTGATGACCGCCACGGGACCATCGGCAGGGGGCACTTCGAGAAACATGGTTGAAAAAGACGCGATCGCCCCAGTGCCGAAATTGGCCATGCCCTGTGAGTTCGGACCCACGATGCGCGTGCCTGCCGCGCGTGCCCGTTGCGTCATCGCTTCCTGCAGTGCGCGACCCGCGGCGCCGGTTTCCGAAAATCCGGCTGCGATCACGATGGCCGCGCCCACGCCCATGGCGCCGCACGCGTCCACGGCATCCACGGCCCCCTGGCCCGCCACGGCCACGATCGCCAGATCGGGGGTATGCGGCAGATCGCGCAGCGCGGCATAGCTGCGCAACCCTTGCACGCGATCGCGCTGCGGATTGATCGGGTAGATCGTGCCGCGATAGCCGTGCTGGCCCATGTAATAGATCGGCCGCCCCCCGATCTTGTCGACGTTGTCGGAGGCGCCGAAGATGGCGATCGAACGGGGATTCAACAATTTTTCGAGCGATTCGTGAGGGGTGCCCTGCGGCATCGCGTCGCGTGCCGGCCCTTCGGGTGCAGCACCGTGCGCAGGCGTCGAGGTATGGCGATCAGCGGTTTGAGTCATCATCAATTCACCGTGGCGCCCGAGGTCTTCACCACCGTGGCCCATTTGTTGATTTCGTCATTCAGGAAGGTGGCGAACGCGGGCGGTGCCATCCACTGCGCGGCGAAGCCTTGCGCGGCGAACTTCTCCTGCACGTCAGGCTTGGACAGCACCGTGTTGAGTGCCGCGCTCAGTTGCGTCAACACGGCCTCGGGCGTGCCGGCTGGCGCCACCAGCCCGTTCCATGCCGTGGCTTCGTAGCCCGGCAAACCGGCCTCGGCCACGGTGGGCGTATCGGGCGCTGCGGCGGATCGCGTGCGCCCGGTGGTGGCAAGGAGCTTGAGCTTGCCGCCTTTCACGTACGGCATCGATGAGAGCATCGTGTCGAACATGATGTCGGTCTGGCCGCCCATCACATCCGTCAGCGCCGGTGCACTGCCCCGATAGGGCACATGCACCATCGTCGTGCCCGCCATCACGTTGAACATTGCGGCGGACAAGTGTGTCGACTGGCCGTTGCCCGATGAGCCATAGGTCATTTTTCCCGGCTGCGCTCTGGCCAACGCAATCAGCGACGCGATGTCCGTGGCCGGCAGATCGGGGCGCGTCACGACCGCCAGCGGCCCGCTCGTCAAAAGCGACACCGGGGCGAAACTCTTGCGCGTGTCGTACGTCAGATTGGTGAACAGCGACATGTTGATGGCGTGCGCGGTGGTCGCGATCAACAGGGTGTAGCCATCCGGCGCGCTTTTGGCCACCATATCGGCGCCGATATTGCCGCCGGCACCGGCGCGGTTATCGACGATCACCGTTTGCTTGAGCGCATCGCCCAGGCCCTGCGCCACGACGCGCGCCACGATATCCGTGGGGCCACCCGGTGGGTACGGCACCACCAGCGTCACCGGCCGATCGGGCCAGGCGGCATGCGCGGCGCCTGCGCCCACGCTCCACACCAGCGCTGCAGCCACCAGGGGAAACCCCCAGCGCCATCGCGGCGAGTATCCTGCCATACGGAATCCCTGGGCGTGCGAGCCCCCTGCGCGTTTGCACATACGTCATCTCCTCGACTGGATGGTGGGTCCATCGCGACAGGATTCGCGATTGGCCGGTAAATCGCCCTGACGATCGTCTACGTCATGGCGCGAAACTGCCAGACCGGCGTGCCATCGCTCAAACGAACGCGCTGCACGCACACGCGATCGCCCATGGCGGCCGCGCCTTGTAGATGGCCCATCACGGTGGGCCCTTCCTCCAGTTGCACCAGCACCAGCGTGTAGGGCAGGAGCGCCCGCCACCGGTCGTCCGGCGCCCGGGCAATGTCGCTGCGGGCACGCACCACGCCGCGGCCGCTGGCCTTGGCCGGCACCAGATTCACACCGCCGCAATGCGCGCAGGCGTAAGGGCTTAGCGCCCACCAGGTGCCGCAGTCGGCGCAACGCAGCACACCCATCTGCTCATCCGAAAGCGCGCCCTCGCCATGCGTGGGTAGGTCGGCGTTCATACGCCCTCCGCGGTCAGGATCAAGCTGACATGGGCCGACATCACCCCGCCATCGGCATGCACGGCTGCGCAGCGCCGGGGCGACACCTGCCGTGTGCCGGCCTGCTGCGTCAGTTGCCGCCAAACCTCGGCGATATGTGCCATGCCTCCCGCCACACCGCTGTGGCCAAACGAGAGCAAGCCACCATGCAGATTGAGCGGCAACACGCCATCGCTGTCGAAGTCGCCGGCGCGCAGGCGCTCAGCAGCCTTGCCGCGCGCGGCAAAACCCAGTTCTTCGAGCAACATCGTCAACGTGATCGTGAATGAATCGTAGATACCCAGCAGGTCGATCTCCTCGCGTTTCACCGCAGCATCCTGCGACGCACGCGCGAAAGCGCGCGACGCCCCCGTATCCATGATGTCGCGCATGGCCGAGAGATGCTGGTGCCGGTGCGCCTGACCCGCACCGGCAATCCTGACCGGCCCGGCATCGCTCACGATGAACGCCACCCCGCCGTCCGAAATGGGACAGCAATCCAGCAAGCGCAGCGGGGAGGCGATGGGTTTGGAGGCCAACACGTCCTCGACCGAAATCGGGTCGCGCAGATGCGCGTCCGGATGCCGCGCCGCGTTGGCCCGCATCTTCGCTGCAAATGCCGCCAGATCTGCCCCGCTCGTGCCGGTGCGCGCCATATACGACGATGCCATGAGCGCGTAGTACGCCGGCACCGATACGCCATTGGGCACCTCCATGTCGGCATCGCCCACTTGCGCCAGCGTCTGAATCGATGCATCCCGGGCTTGCCCCGTGAGCCGGTTCTCGCCCGCCACCACCAGCACCCGGCGGCATCGGCCCGACCGCACCAGTTCGCCGGCCAGCATCACCATCGCTGCGCCCGTGGCCCCGCCCATTTGCACCCCATGCGCATAGTGCGGATCGATACCCAGTTTTTCGGAGAGCAGCGTGCCCAGCATCAGGTGCGGAAACGTCGTGGCATAGCCGCAGAGCACGCCATCGATCTCGCGGCGGTCGACGCCGGCCGCCGCGATGGCGCCATTGGCCGCCGACGCCATCAAGTCCAGCGCGCTGCGTTCAGGAAAGCGGCCGAAGGGCGTATTGGCGGCAGACAACACATACGCGTGGTTCATGCCCGTTGCTCCGGTAGCCACGCACGCGAAATTGCCTGCACCTCGCTTTGCAGGGCCTCGGCCAATGCCGGCTCGCGCGACTCGATCCGCTCGTTCAACGCCGCGATGCTGAGCGCGCCCAATGGCGCGCCGCTCGGCCCCAGAATCGCCGCCCCGATCCCGCCCATTTTTTCCACCACCACGTCCAGCAGCACGGCGTACCCGGCGCGCCTGGCGGCGTTCAGCCGTGCGGTCATCAGCGACGCCGGGTAGCGGGGATAACGTTCGGCCAGACGTTCGTCGACCAGCGGCCGGATCGTGCGCACCTCGGCAACCGGCAATGTCGCCAGCAAGGCGAGACTGCCGGCCCCCACACCGAGCGGCCTGCGACTGCCCACATCCAGATAGTTGGCGCGTATGGGGTAATCGCCGAAGCACTGATCCAAACACACCGACTCCCAGCCCGTGGGCGCTGAAAGGATCACCGTATCGCCGAATCGGCGTGCCAGGCGGATCAACGACGGGCGCGCCAACGCGACCAGATCGATGCCGCTGATCATCGCGCGATGCATGGCGTACACCTGCGTGCCGAGCACATATCGCTTGCTTTCCGGGTCTCGCTCCACGAAACCCTCACCTTCCAGCTCCTTCAAAATGCGCAAGGCTGTGGACACGTCGAGGTGCGTCGCCGCGGCAATGTCGGTCAAGCGGCTCACGCGAGGATCCGCCAGGCTGGCCAGTACTCGACAGGTCTTTTGTGTAGCGGATACGGGCGATTCAACAACGGCGGCCATCATGTACGTCCTGCACATTCGAAGAAGTGTTGCCACCATAGAAGTCGCCTCGTCAGCCGTAAAGCTGCGGCGCAGCAAACTTTCGTCTGATGAAAATGTCGCGTTTTGTGCGACACCCGTCGGGCCTCGACGATCGTGCGATGGCGCATCTCGACGAACGTGCAGCGGCGCACCGGCCGCGCCAGCCGCGCATCGCGCGCTACAATTCCCTCAGTCTCGCGATTCTTTTGCGACGATCCCACTTTCTTTCGCATGACACCGCCTTAACACCCCACCCCTCGTTTCGTTTCGCTTTCGGCAACGCTTGAGCCCCACACGCTTCTCGGTATGAAGCACCGGGCCTGGCGCGCCGTGTTCGCTATCGATTGGCCGCCGCAATGGCGCCGGTGTGTTCAAGGTTTTTTCCCCATGTCTCTTCAAACGCTCAAGCGCGCGTGGTTTTCCAACGTGCGCGGCGATCTGCTCGCGGGCCTCGTCGTCGCGCTCGCCCTCATTCCCGAAGCCATCGCGTTTTCGATCATCGCCGGTGTCGATCCCAAAGTCGGTCTGTATGCCTCGTTCTGCATCGCGGTCGTGATCGCGTTTGCGGGCGGCCGTCCCGCCATGATCAGTGCGGCCACAGGCGCCATGGCGCTGGTGATGGTGGACCTGGTGCGCGATCACGGCTTGCAATACCTGTTTGCCGCCACCCTGCTTACGGGCGTGCTGCAGATGCTGGCCGGCGTATTCAAACTCAGCCTCTTGATGCGATTCGTCTCGCGATCGGTGATCACCGGTTTCGTCAACGCGCTCGCCATTCTGATTTTTCTCGCGCAGTTGCCTGAGTTCGTCGGCGCCACCTGGGTGATGTATGCGATGGCCGCCGCCGGCCTCGCCATCATCTACTTATTCCCCTACATCACGCGCGCCGTACCGTCGCCGCTGATCTGCATCGTGGTGCTCACCGGCGTCTCCATGGCATTGGGTCTGGACATCTCCACGGTGGGCGACAAGGGCGCACTGCCCGATAGTCTGCCGGCATTTCTGTTCCCCGACGTGCCATTTACCTGGGACACCTTGCGCATCATCCTGCCGTATGCCGCCACGCTAGCGGTGGTCGGCTTGCTGGAGTCGATGATGACGGCCACGATCGTCGACGATTTCACCGACACGCCAAGCGACAAGCGCCGTGAGTGCGTGGGTCAGGGCGTGGCCAATCTGGCGTCGGGGATGCTGGGCGGCATGGCCGGCTGCGCGATGATCGGGCAATCCGTGATCAATGTGAAAAGCGGTGGCCGCACGCGCCTGTCCACCCTTACGGCGGGGGTGGTCCTGCTGATCCTGGTCGTGTTCCTGGGACCCTGGGTAAGCCGTATCCCCATGGCCGCGTTGGTGGCCGTGATGATCATGGTGTCGATCAGCACCTTCAGTTGGGTGTCGGTGCGTAATCTGTGGCGGCACCCCACCAGCTCGAGCGTGGTGATGCTGGTGACGGTGATCGTGGTGGTCGCCACCCACGACCTGGCCCGCGGGGTACTGGCCGGCGTGCTGTTGAGCGCGGTATTTTTCGCCAACAAGATCAGCCGTCTGGTCACCATCGATCGCCGGCCTAGCGCAGACGGCAAGACCGTGACGTACGCCGTCGGCGGGCAGATCTTTTTTGCCACGGCGCAGGCATTTGCCGCGGGGTTCGATCGGGCGGACGACGCGATCGTCGATGCGGCGTCGCCCTCGGAAACCCGCATCAACATCGACGTGTCGCAGGCGCACTTCTGGGACATCACAGCCGTGGGTGCGTTGGACAAGGTGGTGGCGCGGTTGCGGCGGCACGGCGCCGATGTCACTGTGCAGGGGTTGAATGCCGCCAGTGCAACGATGGTGAACCGATATGGCGTGCATGACAAACCGGGTGCCGATAGCGTTCCGGGCGCGCATTGACGACTCAGCTAGGGGCGACGCTTTGGTGTCTGACTTTCTCGGTACCTGACATTCTCGGTACCTGACATTGACAGCGCCTGACATTGCCGGCGCGTGCGCTGGCCGCCGTCCCCAGCGCAGGCTGTCGAGCGCCCGGCCAGCTATGTCAGATCGCGTAACGTGCCTTCCAGCGTTGGATGCTTGAACACATAACCTTCGCGCTGCAAACGTGTGGGCATCACGCGTTGTCCGTCGAGAAACAATTGCCCCATTTCTCCCGCCAGCATGCGCAAGGGCGCCGCCGGCAGCGACAGCCAGGTCGGCCGCTTCAACACCCGGCCGGCCGTTTCGGCGAAATCGGACTGATGTACAGGCTGAGGCGCGACCATGTTGTATACCCCCGTCATCTCGGGGTGATCGATGGCGCGCTCGATCACGGCCAGCACATCGTCCAGATGCACCCAACTGAGCATCTGCCGCCCGCTGCCCAATCGGCCGCCCAGGCCCAGACGATAGGGCATCAGCATGAACGGCAACGATCCGCCGGGGCCGAAGACCAGTCCGAAGCGCAGTACCGCCTGGCGCACCCCCAACGGCACCGCCGCGCGCGCGGCGGCCTCCCATGCCACGCAAAGTTCGGACATGAAGCCGCTGCCCACGGCACTGTCTTCCGACAGCACTTCCTCGGGATCGCGCACGCCATACACGCCGATGGCCGAGGCCTGAATCCACACGGCAGGCTTGTGCGCCGTTCGGCCCAGCCACTCGATCAACGCGCGGGTGGTGCCCACGCGGCTGTGCATCAACACCGATTTACGCCGCTTGGACCATGGCGGGCCAACGACGGGGGCACCCGCCAGATTGACGACCACATCGAATCCCTCGTCGGCAGATAGCCGCGCCAGCGTTTCGATGCAGCGCACCGCGCCGCCCAGGCTCGTGCTGGCCTGGCGCGGACGCCGGGTGAGCACGGTGATCCGGTCCCCGGCCAGGAGCAGCCGCTTGATCAGTGCCTTGCCGATAAAGCCCGTGCCGCCTGTGATCAATACGCGTCGACCGGTGTGTTCCGTCATGATGATGTCCCCGTTGTAAGAGCCCGCGTTGTGAGCCCGCAGCCTGCCCCATCAAACCATAAATCGCGCAACGATAGTCAATGACGCAGAACAGGTGCACGGTCCTTGCGCCGCGGCACCGAGACCGTCCCATCGATCTGCTTCTTCGGCCAGACACCTGCTGTCGGTACAGACTGCCGCATGCGCGCGCATACTTGCTCGCCGAGGGCGCCGTTACGCCACGGCCGCGCGCCGATCCAGCTTGCGACTCAGCACCACCGATGTCTGCGTGTGATTGACGCCGTCGATCATTCCGATGTGGTCCAGCAAGGCATCCAACTGCTCGGTGTCCGCACAGCGCAGCAGCACCAGATAGTCGAAGGCGCCACTCACCGCCGACACTTCTTCGATCTCCGGTAATCGCTTGAGTGCATTCATCACGGCAACGCCGGTTTTCGCACCCACGTTGATCGAGCAGTACGCCCGCACCGAGGCCGCCTCCACCGCACGCCCCAGCCGCACCCCGTATCCCGCGATCACCCCCGTACGCTCCAGCCGCGCAATGCGCGCCACCACAGTGGTACGCGCCAACCCCAGCTGCCGGGCAAGCGTCGCCACGGGTTCACGCGCGTTGGCCTGCAGCAGGCTGAGCAGGTGCCGGTCGGTTGCATCGAGCGCGTCGATCATCGTAAATGTCCATTTGGATAGTCGTTCCGACCAAAGATACCAACACTTCGACGTTTTGGCAGCTAAACATTGACGACACCTGCCGGTAGCATAAAAAAATCGTAAACGCGGGCGCACGTCGAAGGTCACGCAGTGGCCCCTGTGCAGCCCGATTCACTCAGGGGAAAAACATGTCCACCACCGTACGCCACGTCACCGTGCTCGGCGCAGGGAAAATCGGTTTTGCCATCGCGCTGCTTCTGCACCGCACGGCACACTATAAGGTGCGCGTCGCCGACCGCGACGCGGCCCGACTCGAACGCGTGGCCGCCCTGGGGTGTGCCACCGTGCTTCTCGACTCCAGCGAAGACGCCGCCCGCGCCATCGACGGTCAGGACGCCGTGCTCAATGCCCTGCCGTTTCAGTTTGCCTACGCCATCGCGCGCCAATGCGCGTTGCGTGGCGTGCACTATTTCGATCTCACCGAAGACGTCGAAAACACCCAGGCCATTCGGCAACTGAGCGGTGACGCCACGCATGTGTTGATGCCGCAGTGTGGCCTGGCGCCGGGCTTCATCGGCATCGTGGGTAACGATCTGGCAAGAAGCTTCGATCGCGTGCTCGACGTCAAGATGCGGGTGGGCGCGTTGCCGCGCTTTCCGATGAATGCGCTGCGCTACAACCTCACGTGGAGCACCGAGGGGCTGATCAACGAATACTGCAATCCTTGCGAAGCCATCGTCGAAGGCGAGAAAACGCAGGTATTGGCGCTCGAAGGACTCGAAACCTTCGTGCTGGACGGCGTCGAATACGAAGCCTTCAACACGTCCGGCGGTTTGGGCACGTTGCCGGATACGTTGCTGGGCCACGTGCGCAGCGTGGATTACAAGTCCATCCGCTATCCCGGTCACTGCGCCATTTTGAAGTTGCTGTTGAACGACCTACGCTTGCGTGATCGCCGCGAGCTGATGCTGGAGATGTTCGAGCATGCCTTGCCGGCCACGGACGACGATGTCATCGTGATCGTGGCCAGCGCCAGCGGGTATCTCGGCAATCGATTCAGCGAAACTGTCTTCAAGGCCAGCATCCTGGGCGCGGAAGTGGACGGCCAGCGTCTATCGGCCATTCAGCTCACCACCGCCTGCGGCATCTGCGCTGCGCTGGACCTGGTGGCCGACGGCACCTTGCCGCAATCGGGGTTCATCGGCCAGGAAACCATCGTGCTCAGGGATTTCCTGGCCAATCGATTTGGACGGGTGTATCGCGGCGAGCCGGTGGACGTCGCACAGGCGACGACGCTGGCGGAGACGGCTTGACGGCTGAAGGCCGCGCCGCTCGAGGCGTCGCCGTCGGGAAAGTTGCGCTCGAACGGCGCCGTCGCGAAAATGCAGTCGGGACGCGTCGCCGGGCGGCGTTGCGTCGATATACGTTGGGCGGCATGGATACCGGATAACGCGCTCGGATCCGGACGCGCACAAAAAAGCCAACCGCTAAGGTTGGCTTTTTCGACGTATTGGGCTCTTTGGTGGGCGGTACAAGTTTCGAACTTGTGACCCCTGCCGTGTGAAGGCAGTGCTCTACCACTGAGCTAACCGCCCAAAGAGACAAAGATTCTAGCACGAAAATTTTGGGTTTGGGAAGAGCCGATCAAGAAATTTGTAGTGCAAGGCACATCATCGTGAACGCAGGCTTCCACATCCGTTAGTGGAGGCTGCCCTGCTTCTGCGTTCCTGCTTCTGCGTTCCTGCTTCTGCGTTCCTGCTTCTGCGTTCCTGCCTTGCTTCCACGGGTTTGCTTGACGTGTTCGCGCTGTGTGTTTGAACTAAGCCGGTGCAGCTTCCGCAACTTCTACCTTGGGCTCAATCGTGCGCCACAAGCAATTACCGCCAACCGCCTTGTCCAGGTCCTTCAAGTAGGCATCATGGGCAGCCGTCTCGTGCGCCGACGCCATCACCACCCGCAGCACGGAGGCGTCGAAGCCGCCGACCACCAGATCCCCTGCACCGCCGGCGGGCGTTTCCTCGGGCTCGATCAACAACGCATCCTGACCGCGCGTCATCGCCAGCCACACCTCGGCCAACAATTCCGAGTCGAGCAACGCCCCGTGCAGCGTACGGTGGGCATTCGAAATGCCGTAACGGTCGCACAGCGAATCCAGCGAGTTGCGCTTGCCCGGGTGCAACAGTCGGGCATGCATCAGCGAATCGGTAATCTTGCCGCAGTGCTTGTCCAACGTGCCGCGCCCCATGCGCGCCAGCTCGGCGTTCAGGAATTTGGTGTCGAACGACGCGTTGTGGATGATGAGTTCCGCATCGGCCACGAAGTCCAGAAACTCGTCGGCAATCGCCTCGAATTTCGGCTTGTCGGCCAAAAATGCAGTGGTCAGGCCGTGTACGGCCAACGCCTCGGGATCGCTGTCGCGATCAGGCTTGAGATACAGATGCAGGTTGCGGCCGGTCAACGTACGGTTGACGACTTCGACGCAACCGATTTCGATAACGCGGTGGCCCTGGCTGGGTTCGAGACCGGTGGTCTCAGTATCGAGAATGATCTGGCGCATGAGTGTCCTGCAAAAAAAGTCGCCGCGCGACGCCGCCCCGACTAATGGGACGTGGCGTCGGCGGGTCGCACGGGTTGCGGTTCGGCTGCCGGGACCTGCTCAGGGCGGTCCGAGGCGATCAACGAATACGCAACCGGCACGACGAACAAGGTCAGTAGTGTACCCAGTGACAGACCACCCACCAGCACCCACCCGATCTGCTGGCGCGATTCGGCGCCTGCGCCCGTTGCCAATGCCAGCGGAATGGTGCCCAGCACCATGGCGCCGGTCGTCATCAGAATCGGCCGCAGCCGCATGATGCTGGCGCGTGTGACCGCCTCCACGCGCGCCACCCCTTCGTCTCGCAACTGGTTTGCGAACTCGACGATGAGAATGCCGTGCTTGGTAATCAAGCCCACCAAGGTAATCAACCCGATCTGACTGTAGATGGACAGGGTACCGCCCGACAGCCACAGCGCCAGCATGGCGCCGGTCATCGAGAGCGGGACCGACAGCATGATGATGAAGGGATTGCGCCAGCTTTCGAACTGCGCCGCCAACACCAGGTAGATGAACGCCAGCGCCATCCCGAAGACGAGATAGATGCTGGCCGCGGAATCGCGATACTCGCGCGACTGCCCATCCAGATCGGTGATCACGGTGTTGGGCAAGGTTTCGCGCGCCACCGCATTCATGTGGTCGAGCACCTCGCCCAAGGCATAGCCCGGCCCCACCACCGCTTCGATCTTGACCGCGCGCAGGCGATTGAAGTGGTTGAGCGACTGGGGCGACACGCCCTCTTCCACGGTCAGCAGGTTATCGAGCTGCACCATGCTGCCGTCACGGGCGCGAACATAAATGCCGGCGATATCGCGCGTATTGGCCCGGTCGCGCGGCGTGACCTGCACGATCACATCATATTGTTCGCCCCCATCCTTGTAGCGGGTGACCTGACGACCGCCCAACATCGACTCGAGCGTGCGGCCCACCGTGGCGACGTTGGCGCCCACATCGGCCATCTTGTCTCGGTCCACCCTGATGCGAAGCTCAGGGGTATTCAGGCGCAGGTCGGTTTCGATATTGACCAGCCCGGGATAGTCGGCCAATGCTGCGACGTAGCCATCCACCATCTTGGAAAGCTCGGCGTACGGCGCCTGGCTCATGATGATGAATTCGATGGGCCGTGAGCGCGTGCGCTGGCCCAACGACGGCGGATTGGTCGGCGTGGCACGCACACCGGGCAGCGCTGCAAACTTGGGCTGCAGAAACTGCGTGATCTCCTGTTGCTTGCGGGAGCGCTCCTCCCACGGCTTCAGCCGCAAGATGGCCGTGCCGTCGGTCACGGTGGGAAATCCGATGGTGACCTGATTGCCGCTGGCTTCCTCGATGCTGGCGTAGAGCTTTTCGATCGCTGCCATGCTTTGCTCGGTGTAGCCCACAGTGGCGCCTTCAGGCGCCGTCACCACACCAAACACCACCCCGCGATCCTCGATCGGCGCCAGTTCGCTCTTGACCACCTTGAACAGTACGCCGCTGCTCGCCGCCACCAATAGCCCCAGCACGATCACGATCATGCGGTGCCGCAAGGCGAGGCCCAATGCCCGACCGTATCCCCGGCCCAGCGCCTCGAGCCAATTCTCGATCATCGTGTAGGCGCGGTTATGGCCCTTCTGGTGCCGCAGCATCACCGAGCACATCATGGGTGTGAGCGTGAGTGCCACGAAGCCCGATACGACCACGGCACCTGCCAACGCCAGCGCGAACTCGATGAACAGGCGTCCCGTGCGCCCGGTGGCAAACGCCAGCGGCGCATACACCGTAACCAGCGTAAGGGTCATGGCCACGACCGCAAAGCCGATTTCCTTCGATCCGCGCAGCGCCGCTTCTCGCCGTGGCATGCCGTCCTCGACGTGCCGATAGATATTTTCCAGAACGACGATCGCGTCATCCACCACCAGCCCGATCGCCAGCACCATCGCCAGCAATGTGAGGGTATTGATCGAAAAACCGAACATGTACATCAGCGCGCACGCACCCACCAGCGATACAGGAATGGTGACGATGGGAATGATGCTGGCCCGCAGATTACGCAGGAAGAAGAAGATCACCAACACCACCAGCACGATGGCTTCGAGGATGGTGTGATAAACCGACTCGATCGACTTTTCGATGAAGACCGACGTGTCGTAGGCGATGGTGAGCTTCATGCCCGTGGGCAAGGTCTCGTTGATGCGCTCGACCTCCACGCGCGCCGCCTGCGACAGATCCAGCGGGTTGGCGACGGACTGCCGCGTGATCCCGATGTTGATGGCGGGCCGCCCGTTGAAACGCGAGACAATCCGGTCGGTATTGGCCGCCACTTCAACGCGCGCCACATCGCGCAGCCGCACTGGGTAACCCCGTACGTTGGCGACGATCACACTCTCGAACTGCGCCGGCGTTTGCAAATCGGTGGACGACACCACCGAAAATTCACGGGCCTGCGATTCGATCCGGCCCGCGGGAATTTCCACGTTCTGGTTGGCCAGCGCCGTCTCGACGTCCTGCACCGTCAGTGCGTAGGCGGCCAGCTTGTCGCGATCCACATACACCCGCATCGACGGCAGGCGTTCGCCAAACACCCGCACTTCGGCCGCCCCGGGCAACACCGATAAACGCGTCTTGATGTAGCGGTTGATGTAATCCGAGGTCTGGATCACCGAGTAGTTGCCCGACTCCACGGCGATGTAAATGATCGGCTGCGAATCGGCCTCGACCTTGGCGATGATGGGCTCATCGATCTCGTCGGGCAGAAAGCGGCGTGCACGCGAAACCTTGTCGCGCACTTCGGCTGCCGCGGCGTCAGGGTCGCGCGACAGATTGAAGGTGATATTGATCAGGCTGCGCTCGGATCGGCTACGCGAGGTCATGACGTTCACGCCCTCGATACCGGCCAACTGATCTTCCAGCGGCTTGGTGACCTGCGACTCGATCACCTCCGGCGACGCGCCTTTATAGGTGGTATCCACCGACACCACAGGCTCGTCGATGCGCGGATACTCGCGTACCGTCAGACGTGAATAGGAAATCAGACCGATCAATACGATGATCAGCGAGAGCACCGATGCGAACACCGGACGGCGGATGCAGAGGTCGGACAGGACCATGCCGTACCCCTCAGGCGCCCGGGCCGGCGTCGACTACCGGACCGCCGTCGATCACACGCTGCAAGCCCGACACCACCACGCGATCGCCGGCGGAGACACCACTGATCACTTCGACACGTCCGTCGCGCCGTTCGCCGATGGCGACTTCGACCCGATGCGCCACGCCATCCCGCACCACGAACACATACTGCGAATCGCCCGACGGCGAGAGCGCCGCCTCGGGCACGACGTTGGCACGGTCCTGGCTGAAAGTCAGTTGCACGCGGGCAAACATCCCGGGCCGCAGACGCCGATCCGCATTGGGCACGACCGCACGCAGCAGAATCGAGCGCCCACCCGCGTCAACCAGCGGGCTGATCGCATAGACCTTGCCTTCGCGCAATTCGCCCGGCAACGCATCCAGCCGCACGGATAAGGTTTGCCCGGTCTGCACCCGGCTCAAATACATTTCAGGCACCCGGAAGTCGACCTTCAGCGGATCGATGGCCTCGAGCGGCGCGAGATCCTGTCCCGCGTCCACGAAATCGCCCTCCGACACACTGCGCAATCCGGCCACCCCCGAAAACGGGGCGCGAATCGTCAGCTTGTCGAGTTTGGCCTGCGCCAGCGCGGCCGCGGCCTCCTGCACTTTCAGCGTACTGCCTGCCTCATCGCGCGCCTGTTGGCTCACGAAACCGCGCCCCTGCAATTCGGAAGCACGGCGATACTGACTTTGCGCCAGACTGAGATTGGCCCGGGCCTGCGCCAGCTCGGCACGTGGAATCGCGTCGTCCAGCTGCACCAGCACATCGTCGCGGACGACCGGCTGCCCTTCCTTGAAGCGAATGGTGCGAATCCGTCCCGCGACCTCCGGCCGCAAGACGACGGCTTCGTCGGATCGCAGGCTACCCACCGCCGAAATGCCGCGCGTGAAATCGATGGATGCCACATCGGCCAGTGCGACGCGCGTGGGCTCGACCTTACGGGCCGGCGCGGCATTTTTGGACGCGGTCGCGGTGGCCGTCGCAGGCGTGCCATTGGGCAACCAGCGCGGCGCGTAGATACCGGCCAGCACGCCTACAGCTACGGCCGCGACCACCAGGGAAGTCAATGCAACTTTATTCATGCCACGCATCGCCGCGCCATCGCCGTCGCAGCGTCAGAAAGAGGGTATCCGGCGCGCCGGGCGCGACTCGCGGCCGAGCGACCGAAGCTCGAAGAATGTAGCATCGCTTCGCCTCCGGCGCGCGACGTATTAACCCGAAGTACGGTCGCTTATCCTGCCGTTCCACCCTCCACGGCGTCGTTATCGGGTGGTTGGGCCAGCGGCGCTTCGGTCAGATGATGCGACAGCGCGGCGGACAGGCCACCCAGGGCCGGCAGGGACGTACGGATAACGAACGTGGGCACGCCTGCAAGATATTCGGCGAAACGCCCCTTGTCCTCAAAGCGCTGCCGAAAGGGGGACCGGGCAAACACGGGCCCCAGCCGAGGCACGATCCCGCCGCCGATGTAGACCCCGCCTCGGGCGCCGAGCACCAGCGCCAGATCGGACGCAACGGTGCCCAGCAGGCCGCAAAACAGATCCACCGCATGCGAGCTCAGCGACTCATCGCCGTCGAGCGCACCGGCAGTGATTTCCGGTGCGCTGCGCTTGAACGGCCCGGCATCGGACGGTGCACGGCTACGCAAGAACTCATAAATGAGCTCGAGGCCCGACCCGCACAAGAGGCGTTCGGCCGATACCCGACCATAGCGTTCGCGCGCGAACGACCAGAGCGCCACCTGCTCATCGTCCACCGGCGCGAAGCTCACATGCCCGCCCTCGCCCGCCAGGGCCACCCAACCGTTGCCTGCGGGGATGAGACCGGACACACCCAGGCCGGTGCCCGCCCCGACCAAGACCCGCGGCGATCGATGTTCGACGGTGCCACCGCCGATCTGCTCGAGATCGCCCGCAGGCAATTGCGGGAGGGCGTAGGCCAACGCCGTGAAATCGTTGATGACCAGAAACGTGGCTAGCCCCAGCGCCCGGCGCATGCCTGCAATCGAGAACTGCCACGAATGATTGGTCATTTGCACATGATCGCGATAGATCGGATTGGCTATCCCCACCGCCGCATGACGCACCTGCGCGCCCAGCTCGCCGCAACGTTCGAGGTAGGACCGCATCGCCGCCTCGAGCGAGGGGTAGTCGCGGGTAGCGAGCACGGCGACCTGAGCCACGGTATGCGGCGCCGTTTCCAGCGCAAAGCGCGCGTTCGTGCCCCCCACGTCGCCCAGCAACCGGGGATACGTTTCTGCGGAATCCAACACCATGCCAACGACCTCTCAAAAACGGAAAAAGCCAATCACTGCGCGATCGGCCGCGCGACGCCTCATCAAGAGTACCGCACTGAAAAAACCGCGCTTTGGCGCTTTCCATCAAGCTCGTCTGCCAATAGCGGCGTGCTCGTCACTTTGCCCATGACGCAGCCGAATGATCCCAGAAAAATAGGACGGATTCCGGATTGTTAGGGTCGTCGATAGCGCCTGTAATGATCCGGTTCCTGGCCCGCTCAACGCCCTTCCCGGGGCTGCTTTCGTCACTCGAGGCCGCTCACCGGCCCCTCATCGGAGACATCGATATGGTTCGCGCAAACGTCAACTCCCCTTTCCGCAAGGCACCGGCAACGCACGCTGCGCACGCAGGATCCAAACGCCCCTCGGCAACCCGGCTGCGTCTGACGGTGTTGACCGCCGCAGCGATGGCGGCCGTCGCAATTTCGGCCACGGCGCCATCCCACGCGGGCGAAGTCGAAGTGCTGCACTGGTGGACCTCTGGTGGCGAAGCCCGTGCCGCGCAAGCGCTGCGCGACATGATCACCGCGCAGGGCGATACCTGGAAAGACTATGCCGTGGCGGGGGGCGGCGGCGACAATGCCCTGACGGCACTCAAGACGCGCGTCGTGTCGGGTCAGCCGCCCACGGCCGCACAAATCAAAGGTCCGCAGATTCAAGAATGGGGTGCCGAAGGCGTACTCGCCAATATCGACGCCATCGCGGCCGATGGCAACTGGAACGCCGTGCTGCCGCCGGCCATCGCCAGCATCATGAAGTACCAGGGTCATTACGTTGCCGCACCGATCAATGTGCACCGCGTCAACTGGTTGTGGGTCAATCCCGCGATGCTCGCGCAGGCAGGCGCCACGGTGCCCACCACAATGGCGAGCTTCTTCGAAGCCGCCGACAAGCTGAAGGCGGCGGGCATGCTGCCGCTCGCGCATGGCGGCGATCCGATGCAAGACGCCACGCTATTCGAATCGGTCGCACTGGGCGTGGGCGGGGTGGACTTCTATCGCAAAGCCTTCATCGAGCTCGACGCGGCCACACTTTCCGGCCCCACCATGGTTGCCGTGTTCGAAGCCATGCAGCGTATCAAGGGCTACATCGACAAAGGCTCGCCGGGCCGCGACTGGAACCTCGGCACCGTCATGGTCATGAACGGCAAGGCGGCGATGCAATTCATGGGTGACTGGGCAAAAGGTGAATTCACCGCTGCCGGCAAAGTCGCGGGCACCGACTATCTCTGCGTGCCGGCCCCGGGCACCGCTGGCGCCTTTACGTACAACATCGACAGCCTGGCGATGTTCACCCAGTCCAGTCCGCAAGCGCGCGTCTCGCAAGCGCATCTGGCCACAGCCGTCATGAGCCCCGAATTCCAAACCGTTTTCAATCTGAACAAGGGTTCGATCCCGGCGCGCATCGATGTGGCGCTCGATCGATTCGATGCATGCGCGCAGCAGTCGTCGGCCGACCTGCGAGCGGCGTCCTCGGCGCAAACGCTGATCCCCAGCTTCTCCCACAAGATGGCCATGTCGCCGGCCGTGGAAGGTGGCATCGTCGATGTCGTCAGCCGCTTCATGCATTCCAGCCTCAGTCCCAAGGCTGCGGCCGCCCAACTGGCGGCAGCCGTCAAGGCGTCCTGAGCCATGGCACGCCGTCTTGCCATCGCCAGCCAGCGGCAACGCTGGGCAGACGCCTGGCTGCCGCGCATCGTGCTCGCGCCCAGCCTTGCGCTGTGTGCAGTCTTCGTTTACGGCTTCATCGCGTGGACGGCGTGGATCTCCATGACCCGGTCGCGCCTGCTCCCGGTCAACGACTGGGTGGGTCTGGAGCAATACGTTCGTCTAATGGGCAACGCGCGCTGGTGGACGGCTGCCGGCAATCTCGCCCTGTTTGGCGTGCTGTTCGTCGGCGCCTGTGTCGTGCTGGGTTTGTTCATTGCCGTATTGCTCGATCAACGTATCCGTGCCGAAGGCGCATTGCGCACGATCTACCTCTACCCGATGGCACTGTCGTTCATCGTCACCGGCACCGTCTGGAAATGGATGCTCAATCCCGACCTGGGGATCGAGACCCTCGTCAGGGGCTGGGGCTGGAGCACCTTCCGGTTCGACTGGTTGGTCGACCCCGAACGCGCCTTGTACACCGTGGTGATCGCCGGCGTCTGGCAGGCCTCGGGCTTCGCGATGGCGTTGTTTCTGGCCGGCCTGCGCGGTGTGGATACCGCCATCATCCAGGCTGCGCAGGTCGACGGCGCCAGTTTGCCGCGAATCTATCTGCGCATCGTCATTCCCAGCCTGAGACCCGTGTTCTTCAGCGTGATCCTGATCCTGGCGCACATTGCCATCAAAAGCTTCGATCTGGTCATGGCCCTGACGGGCGGCGGACCAGGCATTTCCACCGATGTTCCCGCCATCTTCATGTACCAGTTTTCATTCACGCGCGGTCAGCTCGGCATGGGTGCGGCCTCCGCCATGATGATGCTCATGACCGTCATCGCCGTACTGGTTCCGCTGATGTATCTGGAGACGCGCAGTGCCGGCAAACACTAATTCACACCACTCATCCAAGCGCCGCTGGGGCCGATGGATCGTCTATCTGGCGCTTATCGCCATGGCCGCCTACTACCTCGTGCCGCTGTACGTCATGATCGTCACGGCATTCAAGCCGCTCGACGAAATCCACGGCGGCGGGCTGCTCACACCGCCCTCGGCTTGGACCACATCGGCCTGGCACGCGGCATGGCAAGGCCGCTGCGATGGGCCTGGCTGCGGCGGCATGCGCGACGCATTCTTCAACTCATTGCAGATGACGATTCCAGCGGTCCTGATTTCTACGGCGATCGGTGCCCTCAACGGCTACGTCCTCGCGCTATGGCGCTTTCGCGGCGCGGACGTCCTTTTCACCGCCATGATGGTGGGATGCTTCGTGCCGTTCCAGGTCGTCATCCTGCCGATGGCCCGGCTGCTGGGCGCCGCCGGTCTCGCCGGCACGACCACGGGGTTGGTCATGGTGCACGCCATTTACGGGTTGGCGTTCACTACGCTGTTCTTTCGCAACTTCTATGTCACGCTGCCCGCCGAGCTCATTCATGCGGCCCGCATCGATGGCGCAGGATTCTGGAGGATTTTCCAACGCATCGTGTTGCCGCTATCCACACCCATTTTCATGGTGTGCATCATCTGGCAATTCACCCAGGTCTGGAACGACTTCCTGTTCGGTGTGGTCTTCGCCAGCGGCGAAGCCCAACCCGTGACCGTGGCGCTCAATAACCTCGTCAATACCACCACTGGCGTCAAGGCCTACAACGTCGACATGGCAGCCGCGCTCATCGCCGCCCTGCCCACCCTCGCTGTGTATGCCGTCGCGGGACGCTATTTCGTCCGCGGCCTGACCGCCGGTGCCGTCAAAGGCTGAACCATGTCTGCGCTTTCCATTCGCAACGTCCGCAAAACCTATCATCACGGACCGGATATTCTCAAAGGCATCGACATCGAGATCGATGACGGCCAGTTCCTCATCCTCGTGGGACCCTCGGGCTGCGGTAAATCGACGCTGCTCAACATGATCGCGGGACTCGAATCCATTTCGAGCGGTGACATCCTGATCGGCGACACGCGGGTCAATACGCTCGCGCCCAAGGACCGCGACATCGCCATGGTGTTCCAGTCTTATGCGCTCTATCCCTCGATGTCCGTGCGAAAGAACATCTCCTTTGGCCTGGAGATCCGCAAGCGGCCCAAGGCTGAAATCGAGGCGACGGTCGCCCGCGTCGCCGATATCCTGCAACTGGGCAGTTTGCTCGATCGCAAGCCGGCGCAGCTATCGGGCGGCCAGCGGCAGCGCGTTGCCATGGGCCGCGCCCTTGCACGCAATCCGGCAATCTTTCTATTCGACGAACCGCTGTCCAACCTGGATGCCAAGCTGCGGGTCGAGATGCGGCTCGAGATCAAGCAAATGCATCAGCGGCTGGGCGCCACCATCGTCTACGTCACCCACGATCAAATCGAAGCCATGACCATGGGCGACCGTATCGCCGTCATGCGCGACGGCGTGGTTCAGCAATTCGGCGCCCCCCAAGAGATTTACGACACGCCAGCCAATCTCTTCGTTGCAGCGTTCATGGGCTCACCCGGCATGAACTTCATTCCGGTCGAACTCGCCGCAGCCTCCGGCGGGCTCACCTGCCGCGTGCAACCCAAAGGCCATCCCGCGGCCGTTTGGACGCTGCCGCACCGCTCTTCCGATCTTGGCGCATGGCTGGGCCGCACGGTACTGCTGGGCGTTCGGCCCGAACAGATCACCGACCGCCGAACTGCCCATCGGGCCGATCTGCCGGAGTTAATTGCCGAAGTCGATCTGACCGAGCCCACTGGGGCCGACACGCTCGTGAGTATTCAGTTGAACGACACCAAGACCTGCTGTCGGGTGCATCCAGGCGAAGCGGCGGTGCCTGGGCAGCCCATGCCGTTCATCGTGGATCTGTCGAAGTCGCTGCTCTTTGACCGCGACTCCGGCCGCCGCATTGCTTGAACGAGCCTATCGGCCTCAGGCCGTCTGCTTCGCCATCTTGCGGGCCTCGTCCACGCCTTGATTGGCCAGCACGTCGGCACGCTCGTTGTTCACATCGCCGTTGTGGCCGCGTACCCAGCGCCACGACACCTGGTGACGCTGCACCTGCTCATCGAGCGCCTTCCACAGGTCGGCATTCTTGACCGGTTTCTTATCGGCCGTCATCCAGCCGCGCTTCTTCCAGTTGACCAGCCACTCGGTCATGCCCTTCATCACATACTGCGAATCGGTATGAATCGTGACGGTGCAAGGCCGCGTCAGCGCGCGCAAGGCTTCGATGGGTGCCGTCAGCTCCATGCGGTTATTCGTGGTCACCGGTTCACCGCCATGCAGCGTTTTCTCATGCGTGCCGCTGATCAACAGCGCGCCCCAGCCGCCCAGGCCCGGATTGCCCTTGCATGCGCCATCGGTCCACATTTCGACGGATTGTTCTTGCGTCATCGTGCTCTCAATCTTTAACGAAGGCGCCATTAAAGCGCATTCTTGCGCGCGGCCCGGGCCTGCGCAACGGCGGTCGCCGCACGGGCGCTCTGACGCGGCTTCTTCCACGCCGGACCGATGATTTTCATGCCGCTCACGCGCTTGACGGCCGACACCACGTACACCGAGCCTGCCAGCCCCCACCAGCGCTGCCCCAACCCTTCCATAAAATGCCAGCGATTCAGCCACACCTCGCTTTCGCAGGCGGGCGCATAGCACCCGAACTTGCCCCGATCCACCTCGAACGACAGCAGCTTGAGCCAGTCCTTCAAGCGCGGCAGCGACACCTGTGCCGAGGGCGGATGCGGCAAGAACGGATCGATGCCGGGAATTTGGTTGCGCGCCCCCCACAGGCTCCAGGGATTGAAACCCGAAATGATCACGCGCCCTTCGGGCATCAGCACGCGTTCGACTTCACGCAGCACAAGATGCGGCTCATCGGTGCATTCAAACACATGCGGCAGGATCAGCAGGTCTACGCTCTGCGCGGCGAGCGGCAGCGCTTCGGGGGAGGCGACTGCGCATCCTTGCCAGGTTGCCGCCACGGCCTTCGTGGGCATGACTTCGCCCACATAGGCCTTGAACGGCATTCGGTTATTGCGCAGCAGATCGATCTCGGCCAGGCCGACCTGAACGGCATGAAAGCCGAACACATCCGCCACAGCGCAATCGAACTGCGCCCGCTCCCAGGCGAGCACGTATTGCCCGGGGGGCGTGGTCAGCCATTCGGCCAGTTCTACAATAGGCGACGTCTCTTCAGCCACGCAATGGATCCCTCTCTATGAAGCCTGTGCCGAATGCGGATAGCGCCCGCGCCGCCCACATCGTGCCGATTCCGGCATTTTCCGATAACTATATCTGGCTCATCCGCGCAGGCGATTGCGCCGTTGTCGTAGATCCGGGTGAAGCAGCACCGGTATCGGCCTATTTGAAGTCGACCGGGTTGCGTCTGCTCGCCATTCTACTGACCCATCACCATAACGATCACGTGGGGGGTGCGCTCGAATTGTCGCAGGCCACCGGGGCGACGGTATATGGCCCGGCTTCGGAGCGGCTCCCCTGTTGCGACGTGTCCCTGAAGGAAGGCGATCCCGTCGAGATCGCCGAAGTGGGTCTCACGATGCAGGTGCTGGACGTGCCGGGACACACCGCCGGTCACATCGCCTTCACAGGCCAGGTGGCCGGACACGCGCACGTGCTGTTCTCGGGCGACACCCTTTTTGCGGCTGGATGCGGCAGGCTTTTCGAAGGAACGCCTGCGCAAATGCTTGATTCGATTGATAAATTCAATAATCTCCCTGCCGACACCCTGGTTTTTTGCGGTCACGAGTACACTCTAGCCAACTTGCGATGGGCAATGGCGGTCGAACCGTCGAATCACGCCTTGAAAAAAACGTTTGCCGATGCGCAGGCGTTACGAGCACGCCAGGAGCCCACACTGCCGACCTCCATCGGCCGCGAACGGGAGACGAATCCTTTCCTGCGTACCCGGCAAGCCACTGTTGCCGAAGCTGCCGCCGCGTGGGCTGAAAGACCGCTCGCCGCGCCAGTCGAGGTATTCGCCGCTTTGCGAGAATGGAAGAACAACTTCAAGTGACGCCTCAATGAATGCGCTAAGACTTTTTATTCCCCTGCTGCTTGCTGCCCTTGCCGGTTGCTCGGGGGTACCCCAAAAGCCTGACGAAAAACTGGTCAAACAACCCGGATACACCGATCGCTATATCGCTCGCGATACCTCGCGCACGGTCGATCTCACCCACCCGCCCACCGATGCCTGGGAGCGAATCCGCCGCGGCTTCGCGATCCCGAACATGGATACCGCGCTCACACAGCAGTGGACGGACTACTACGCATCGCATCCTGAGTCGATGTACCGGATGACGCAGCGTGCCGGCAAGTACCTGTATTACGTGATCGAAGAGATCAACCGCCGGGGTCTGCCGACCGAACTGGCGTTGCTGCCTTTCGTGGAAAGCGCCTACAACCCCACCGCGCTGTCCAGTGCGCGTGCAGCCGGGCTGTGGCAATTTGTTCCGGCCACCGGCACGCAGTACAACCTGAAGCAAGACTGGTGGCTAGACGAGCGCCGCGATCCCGTGGCATCCACGAATGCCGCTCTCGACTACCTCGAATACCTGTTCGATATGCAGGGTGACTGGTATCTGGCGCTGGCGTCGTACAACTGGGGCGAAGGCTCGGTGCGACGCGCCATGGAAAAGAACAGCAGTGCCGGTGCCGCCACCGACTATCTGTCTTTGAACATGCCGGACGAAACCCGCAATTACGTGCCCAAGTTGCAGGCCATCAAGAACATCCTTGCCAATCCGCAGAAATACGCCGTCACCTTGCCGCCGGTGAGCAACACGCCCTATTTCGTCACGGTGCGCAAGAACAAGGACATGGACGTCGAACTGGCGGCCAAGCTGGCTGAAATGCCGGTGGACGAATTCAAGGCGCTCAACCCGTCGTTCAACCGTCCCGTCATTCGCGGCGGACACTCGCCTGCGTTGCTGTTGCCCGCCGATCGCCTCGAACGCTTCAATGCCAATATCGACGCTTACGAGGGCGAGCTGTCCACCTGGAAGGTATACAGCGCCCAGAAAGGCGAGAGCTTCGCCAGCATCGCGCAGCGTCACGGTGTCAGCGAATCGGTCTTGCGCAGCGTCAACGGCGTCGCAGGTTTGAAGCGGGCAACTGCCGCACAGACGCTGCTGGTGCCCGGCAAGAACAACGTGCAGTTGGCATCGCTCGAAACGCCGAGCGAAGCTGTGGAAGCCGTCTCGTCGTCGCGTACGCGCGCCGTGGTGGCCGTGCCGGCCAATCGCAATCCGCGCAACAAGCCGAATGTGCGTACCCATCGCGTCAAAAATGGCGACACCCTCTTTGGCATCGCGCAAAAGTACAACACCAGCGTGGACGCGCTGCGCGCCTTGAACAATATGAAGGGCAAAAACGCCAGTTTGAAGATTGGCTCGTCACTGCGTATTCCCGGCACGAACGTACGCGGCTAATATCGCACCCGAATTTCTAGATCGAACAAGGAAACACAACATGGGCTTTCTCGCCGGCAAACGCATCCTCGTGACGGGCGTCCTGTCCAACCGCTCCATCGCGTACGGCATCGCGCGCGCATGCCACCAGCAAGGCGCCGAGCTCGCCTTCACTTACGTGGGCGACCGCTTTAAAGATCGCGTGACCGAATACGCCACCGAATTCGGCAGCGACATCGTCCTGCCTTGCGATGTGGGCGACGATGCCCAGATCGAGGGCACGTTCACCGCGCTGGGCGAACGTTGGGACGGCCTGGACGGCCTGGTGCACTCGATCGGTTTTGCCCCGCGCGAAGCGATCGCAGGCGACTTCCTGGAAGGGTTGTCGCGCGAAGCGTTCCGCATCGCGCACGACATCTCGGCATACAGCTTTCCCGCGTTGGCCAAGGCTGCCCTGCCGATGATGGAGGGCCGCAAGGCATCTGTTTTGACATTGACGTACCTGGGCGCCGAGCGCGTGGTGTCCAACTACAACACGATGGGCTTGGCCAAGGCGTCGCTCGAAGCCAGCGTGCGCTACCTGGCCACGGCATTGGGTCCGCGCGGCATTCGCGCCAACGGCATCTCGGCTGGCCCGATCAAAACCCTGGCCGCAGCCGGCATCAAGGACTTTTCGTCGATCCTGAAGTTCGTCGAAGCCAACGCACCGCTGCGCCGCAATGTGACGATCGAAGACGTCGGCAACGTCGCCGCCTTCATGCTGTCCGACCTGGCGGCCGGCGTCACAGGTGAAATCACCCACGTCGATTCGGGCTTCTCCACCGTCGTGCCGGGCATGGAAGGCTAAGTCACCGCCTCCGTTGGATGCACGAAGCAATACAGAAAGGCTCCTCCGGGAGCCTTTTTTCATATCGACGCGCGGCGCCTTTTCCATATCGACGCGCGGGCCCTTTGCATGACGACGCGCCGGGCTTCCTACGTGACGACGCACCGGTTCCAACTCAAAAATCGACGCTATAGGGCAAGACGCTTTAACGGGCCGTGATCGATGGGGCTGACCGGGCCTGATGATGCTACCTGCCGCTTTCAATCCCGTTCGTGGCGCCAGCGAATCCGTTCTCTTTGCCCTGTGCGTTCAGCCGGGCGCGTTCCCCACAATGCGAAGCCTTGTTTTCCATTGCTTACACCCCGCTGAACCTTTCAACGCGCTTTCGGTCGTATCGTGTCCTTTTTGAATTCTGGAGAGTGCCTTGAGTGCACGCAATTTGCTCGATCAACTACTGCAACAAGGTCAAAGCCTCATGCGAGGCGGCGCAGGATCGTCCGCGCCGGGCCAAGGTGCGCCGGGCCAGCAGGCAGGTGGGCTGGGCGGCGGCGGATTGGCGAATGGTCTGAACTCGCTGCTCAACAGTGTTGGCGGCAATAAGGGCGGCGGCAGCGGCAATGGCGGCGGCTTGTCGTCGATGCTGTCCGGTTTCGGTGGCGGCGCCTTGAGCGGCGGCGCGATCGGCCTGCTGCTGGGCAACAAGAAGGTGCGCAAGGTGGGCGGCAAGGTCGCACTCTACGGCGGCATGGCGGCGTTGGGCGTGCTCGCTTACCGCGCCTACGGCAACTGGCAGCAGCAGAAAGCCGATGCCCCGCAAGGCGAACCGCAGACCATGGATCGCTTGCCCGCGCCGGAGGCCGAGCGCCATAGCGCCGCCGTGCTGACCGCCATGATCGCCGCCGCCAAGGCCGACGGTCACATCGGCCCCGAAGAACGCCAATTGCTCGACGGCGAACTCGGCAAGCTCGCCAGCGATGCGTCCGATCGCCAGTGGCTCGAAGCCGAACTCGCCAAACCCCTGGATCCGGCCGTGGTGGCACAGGCAGCCGCCACGCCAGAAATGGCCGCTGAGATGTATTTGGCCAGCGTGCTGATGGTCGACGACGAAAGCTATATGGAACGGGCTTATCTCGACGAACTGGCGCGCCAGTTGAAGCTGGACCCCGACTTGAAGGTTCACCTGGAAAATCAGGTCAAGCAGGAAACCGCCTGATCGACGACGCGGCGCCGTGACGGACCGTCGCCGCGCCACAGGCTCGCGGCGATCAAACCGTCGTGCGGCTCGTGGTGGCTCCAGCAACACCAGGCTTGAGCCATCACCGCGCCTCGCATGCCGTCAGGTTTGACCGCGGCCTCGCGATGCGCGATGCTTCTCCTCGATCACAACGAGGAGACACCTTCATGCAGTTGGCCCCCAACCTGTTCAAGCGCGCCCTTGCCGCCAAGCAACCCCAGATCGGTATCTGGTCCACGCTGCCGCACCCCTACGTGTCGGAAATCGTGGCCGGCTGCGGCTACGACTGGATTTTGCTGGACACCGAACACACCCCGACAGACGTGCCCGGCATGTTGCATCAACTCCAAGCCGTGTCGGCCGCGCGCGAAAGCAAAACCACTGCGATCGTGCGCCCGGCGTGGAATGATCCCGTCCTGATCAAACGCTACCTGGATATCGGTGCGCAAACCATCCTGCTGCCCTTCGTGCAGGACGCCGATGAAGCGCGCGCCGCCGTCTCGGCAATCCGCTATGCGCCACACGGCATTCGTGGCATGGGCGGCTCAACGCGCGCCTCCAATTTCGGCCGGGTGGCTGACTATGCGCAAAAGTGCGAACAGGAATTGTGCCTGTTGGTCCAGGTGGAAACGCAGGAAGCCCTTGATCGTCTGGAAGAAATCGCCAATGTGGACGGCGTGGACGGTGTGTTCATCGGCCCGGCCGATCTCTCGGCCAGCATGGGCCATCCGGGCGATACCGGCCATCCGGATGTGCGTGCCGCCATCGACAGCGCCATCCGCCGGATCCGCGACTGCGGCAAGGCGCCCGGCATCCTGCTGACCGACGAAGTACGTGCCCGCGATGCGCTGGATAAAGGCGCGCTCTTCGTGGCGGTTGCCATGGATATGCTGATTCTGGCGCGCGGCGCCGAAGCGGTAGCCGCCAAGTTCAAGACCGGCGGCGACGTACCGAGCAGCTCGGCCACGTACTGAGGCGTCACGCGTGCCGAGGCCGCATGTCATGCGCATCGCGTACTGAGGCACCACACGCGCAAGACCAACACGGCGCTACGCAGGCAGTAGCGCCGATTTATTTGCGAACGTCCTGTGCAGCCCACGTGATCCGTCCGTTTGACGCCGTGCAGCACAATCTCCTACAGTTGTTCTGTTTAAAGGAACTTTTGTTCCGATTTATGGAACTTGAATGAGTATTCTGGATGGCGTGCAAAAGGTGCTGACCCTGTTCGGCACCGGTGCAACCGATCTCAGTTTTTCAGAGGTTGCTGCGCGCCTGGCCCTGCCCCGCAGCACGGCGTCGCGCCTGCTCAATCAGATGCACGCGTACCAGTTGCTGGATCAGGACGTCGCGACGCGCCGCTATCGGCCGGGGGCACTCTTGTCTGCAGCGGTAAACCCGCGTGTCCCCACGACGCCGTTGGACGACGCCTGCAGCGCCGCCCTGGACCGACTGTGCGAAGCGAGCGGGCTCACCACCTACCTGTGCGCCCTTTCCGGTGCCGACACCGTCGTGCTGAAGCGGCTCAACGGCGCGCACCCATTGCAGGTGCTGTCGCAGCCCGGAGCCCAACGGCCCGCCTCCTACACCGCAGTCGGGCGCGCATTGGTGTCGCGATTGAGCGATGCGGAGTTCATCGCGGCATTCGGCAACGATACGCGTGCCCCCTTGCCCACCACCGGACGCGACACCCCGCGCACGGTGGCGGCCATGCGCGAGCGCGTGGCCCAGGCGCACGCCGCCCGTCATGCCGTGGCAATCGATGAATCGATGCCCGGCGTCGGTGCCGTCGGGGCTGCCGTACGCGATCCCGCTACGCAGACATTACGCGGCCTGTGCCTCACCTTTCTTTCTTTTCAGGTTGATTCCAGCACGGTGAACGCCCTGCGGTCGCTCGTGCTGGGCGAGGTCGGCGCCCTCGGTCGACAACTCGGCGATCCCTATTGGACGACTTGATTTTTCTCTTACGGACCTTGAAGCATGAATCTGTTGTTGTTGAGCAATTCCAGCAGTGAAGCGGGCTACCTCGTGCATGCGCTGCCTCACATCCAAGCCCTGACGAAAGGGTTGCCGGCGGGATTCCCCGCGGTCTTCCTGCCCTTCGCAGGTGTTACGCGCAGTTGGGACGCATATACGCAAACGGTGAACGATGCGCTGGCCCCCGTCGGCATCGTGCTGGAAGGCTTGCATACCTGCATAGATGCACAAGCCGCGATCGCCGCATCACAGTTGATCGTGGTGGGCGGCGGCAACACTTTCAACCTGCTGCGCGAAGTGCGCACGCGCGGTTTGCTGGCGCCGATCGCGGCGCGCGTACGCGCAGGCAACGCAGCGTATCTGGGCTGGAGCGCTGGTGCCAACCTGGCCTGCCCCACAGTCTGCACGACCAACGACATGCCCATCACCGATCCGGGCGGATTCGACGCCTTCGGTTTGATCGACTATCAAATCAATCCGCATTACACCAATGCGCATCCCGCCGGCCACCGTGGCGAAACGCGCGATCAACGGCTGGCAGAATTCTGCACACGCAATCCTGCGATGCCTGTGATCGGTCTGCGGGAAGGGTCGGCGCTGCGCATCGAGGGCCACAAGACCACGTTGTTGGGAGACGATGCGCCACTGTTTTCAGGGACCGAAGCACCAGGCTTGCTCGTCCCCGGCGTGATCACGATCGCGCAATGCAAAAGCGCAAACGCGGTGGCTTGAGCCGCTGTTCGATCGGTTTTCGGGTTGCTTGGCGCAGCGATTGGCGCCGTTGTGCGATCAGCTATCGCGCCGCTTGCCGCCGTAAAGTCGGCGAGCGAGCAACCCCAGCACCACCAGCGCCACCGCAATGCCGGCGGCCGTCAGCAGCGCATTTTCATTGGACGTGCGGGCGGCATCCGCCAACTGATCGAAGAACACGATCTTGAGCAGGATGCCGGGCGACATTCCCAGTGCCGTGCCGATCATGAAATCGCGAAAGCGCACATGCGACGCACCCACAATAATATTGATCAATACAAACGGCGCAACGGGCACCAGTCGTACCGCGAGCACGGCCTTGATCCCTTCGCGCCCAAGCCGCTTGCTGATCGCCTCGACCCGCGCACCGGCAAGCTTGCGCAACCGGTTTTCACCCAACCAGCGACCGATTGCGTATGAGGTCGCCGCGCTCAACATCGTGCCGGCGAAGGCATAGCCCACACCCGGCCAGGAACCAAACACCAGACCGGTAACTGCGATGAGCAACATGACGGGCACCGCGCACAACACGCCGAACGCATAAGCGGCCAGCACGATCAGAAATGCAAAACGCGTCGTTTCCAGATCGGTGGCAACTTCGGTCAACGCCTCGACCGACATGTACTCGCGCAAAGGCGTGGCCGTCCACAGGGCCGCCAGCAGGCCGGCGACGACGACGAGCACAGCGATGAAGCCGTAGCGGCCTACGCGGGAAGAGGATTCGGTGGTTGATGACATGTCGGGCGCGAACGACGCAAGTCGTGGGCCTGATTCCGATGACGAATGGCAGGCTTGACGCCGCCGCCAGCCGCTGCAGCCGCTCGCGTCATGCACACGGTCAGCCGTCCCGGCGTCCCAACCGCCCGGCCGCCGTATTGCACCCTACCGAAAAGCCACGTGCTGGCTGTCGAAAACGAACGCCGTGAGGCTTAGCTTCTGTGCGGCCGACACCTCGACGAACTCGAGTCCGTGCACAACCAGCGATTCGCTGGTGGAAGCGGGCACCACATTGCGCACCACGGCGGCCACCTCGATGTCGGTATTCACCGCGGCAGACTTGAGCCGAAACGCAATCTGCACGCGCTTGCCCACCGGCCATATCGCACGCGCAGCCGCCAGCGACATGCCCAATACGCTCATGTCGCGCGCGACGCCCAAGCCATCGTAACGATCATCACCCGCAATGGATTTGAATCGTACGGCCAGACGCGCACCCACGCGCGGCGACTTGCGTTCGCGCAGCAACTGAATGGGCCCCGGTGCCGACAGCACGAGATAATCGAACGGTTTCTTGCATACGGCTTGCACCGTGCACACGAACCGAAACACGCCCTGGCTGGACACCGCGACCAGGTCGACATTTTGATTCACCTCAAGCGGCAGGTAGCGGCCATCGACCAGGGGCGGCGTGACGAACAGCGCCTGCTGCGGCGAACGCCCGATCAGCCGGCTCGGGCTCATCTTGCCGCTCACCGCCGATTGCGGCTTGATGCCGAGCATCATTCCGATCGACAAGCGCATGTCTTCGACGTTCAACGAGGAATTGCCCGGCGCATCCTGCAGGCTGGCCGCGCCGTCGTCGGCCGGCGGCCGATAGCACGGACGAAACGCCTGAAAAAGAAAGGCCACCGCGTCGGGGTCGTGCAGCACCGTGCCCTGGTCCAGCAGCACCGTGCCGTCGGCGTCTTCCACATCCCAAGGCAGCGGCTCGCCTACCGGCACCAGCGCCGGGTCGAGCGGCATACTGGGCGCAAGCGTGGCGGAGGCGGCAGTAGCGGCGTGGGGCGCGACGGTGCTATCCTGAGTCATGCGGAAATCCTCGTATCGTGACTGGCGTGCCAGACCTCAAGCCATGATTCCAGCTTGCCCGGCGGGAGCGGCCGCGACATGAAATAGCCTTGCGCCAGATCGCAATGCAACAGTTTGAGCTGCTGCAACACGGCTTCGCTTTCGACCCCTTCGGCGACCACCTTGAGGCCCATATTGTGCCCGAGATCGATGGTGGATCGCACGATGGTTTCATCGTCCTTGTCGTGCGCCATGCCCATGACGAAACTGCGGTCGATCTTCAATTCGTCCACGGGCATGCGCTTCAGATAGGCGAGCGATGAATAGCCCGTGCCGAAATCGTCGATCGACAATCGCAAGCCGAGCGCGTGCAGACGATCCAGCGTGTCCATGGCGTGCAGCGGATCGTCCATGACGGCGCTTTCGGTAATCTCGATCCAGATCCACGCGGGGTCGAGACGATGCCGATCGAGCAGGCGCGCCAGCAACCCCGGCAGATCCGGCCCCAGCAGATCGCGCGCCGATACATTGATCGACACCTGCAAATCGATGCCACGCGCGTGCCAGTCGGCACATTGCGCAAAGGCGCGATCGATGACCCACCGCGTGATCGATTTGATATAGCCGGTTTGCTCGGCAAACGGGATGAACTGATCGGGCGACACGAACCCGCGTGTTTTGTGCTCCCAACGCACGAGCGCTTCCACGTACTTGACCACGCCGGTACCCAGATCGAGCTTCGGCTGGTAGTACAGCGTGAGCTCATCGTGTTCGACGGCATAGCGCAACTCGCTCATCAGCGTCAACCGCTCGGGCGTGTGCTTGTCGTGCGTGGCGTCATAGCGCGCGTAATCTTCACCCGCGCGCTTGGACGCGTACATGGCCACGTCGGCGCGCCGCATCAGCGTATTCATATCGGTGCCATCATGCGGCAGTGTCACGATACCGATGCTCGTGCTCACATCGACGAGCTGTCCCTCCACCGTGATCGGCCGCTGCAACGCCTCGGTCATGCGCACAGCCACGGCCGTGGCCGTTGCCAGATCGCCGCCGGGCAACAGCACCGCGAATTCGTCGCCCCCCAATCGCGCCACCGTGTCGTAATCGTGCCGCAAGGCGGCGCTCAATCGCCGGCTGACTTCGACCAGCAAGAGGTCGCCGATGTGGTGACCCAGCGTGTCGTTCACATATTTGAAGCGATCCAGATCCATCATCATGATCGCCAACGTGGTGTCGTTCTCGCAGGCCGACGCGATCGCCTGCTGCACGCGATCATTGAAACGGGCGCGATTGGGAAGCCCGGTCAGTACGTCTTGATACGCCAACGCGGTAATGCGTGTTTCGCGATCGAGCAAGGCGCCCCGCATGTGATTGAACGCATGGGCCAGCTCTCGAATCTCGTTGTTTTCCTGGATGTGAATCGGCTTGGGATATTCCCCGCTACTGATGCGCCTCGCGAAGTCGATGAGCTTATTCACCGGCCGCGTCACCTTGCGGGCAATCAGCACACTCACGACAATCGAGATCAGCACTCCGGCCACGGTCAGCAACGCCAGCATCGACTGCAAGCGGTGAAACGGCGCCATGGCAGCATCGAGCGAATGCTGCAAGACGATCAGGATCGAATCGTCGCGAGGGGCGGCCCGTACCCGGCGATAGGCAAACTCGCGATCGTCGATGGTAATCGTGGTCGCCTGATTCGGCACTGCGGTGTCGCGTGCGATGGCCGGCAACAACCCCTGCTCCACGCTGGGCGGCAACGAAGAGGCCATCACCCGCCAGTCACCCTCGGGCGTACGCGCGAGAAACGAGACATCGAGCGACGCGATCTTGCGCATGCTGTCGGTCAGCCGCTCGTCGATCTCGAATCCCATCACCACCCACGCGATGGTGAGGGGCGCCCGCACCGGCACGGCGACCAACTCGTAGATGCGCTCATCGATCATGCCGATCGCCGTCGCCGCCCCCTGCCGCTTGGCCTCGCCGATCAACGACTGATACGTCGCGGCGTTGAGGGCGTGCGGCTCGGCGCGGGTATCGGCGATCAGTTGCCCTTCCAGCCCGATCAACAGCAACACCTCGGCGCCGATCCGATCGCCATGATTGCGCAAGGCCGACACGATCGTTGCGCGATCGCGCGTGGCTGCCGCTTCGCGAAAACCGAAGTCGGCGGCCAGCACGTTGGCCGCCTGCCCGAGCCGCTCGCGCCGCGACCGGATGATCTGCTCCACCACGTTCTGCGCCACCGCCAACTGCTCATCGACGTTGCGTCGCGCGTTATTGGCAATGATCGCCGAAATCGAGCCGAACGCCACCACCTGGATCACCAACAGCAACCCGCTAAATGCGAGCGCGATGCTGGTGCGCAAACTCAAGGTGGAGGGCTTAAGCACGCATCAGCCCCTAATGGACATCGACCGCCAACGCGAACGCCGGGGCGGTGTGAACGCCTGCAGGCAACGCCTGCGTGGGCAGATGCTGCGCGTCACGCAGTGCGTGATGCCATACGGTCAACACGTACTCGCCGACCGGCAACCCCGCCAGCGTGGCGATGCCATCGGCACCGGTCTTGGCGAAATAAGGCGTATCCACCACCAGCACGAACGCCACCATCGAGTCGTGAATATTGCAGCCCAGCACCACCAACCCCGGCTTATCGAAAATCACTGGATGTGAGGGTGTGCCCGAATACAGGGGCAACTGAAACCGCTTGGCCGGCGAGAACGAATACACATCATGCTCGACGTCGTCTGTGTTGGGAAACGACACGGCCACACCGGTTTGCGCGACGGACACCAACGGCACGAACTCGCGGTCGACCTGATCGATTTTCATCGCCGACGCCCGCGCCGCGGGAACGACGCCCTGCCTGGGCTTGGCATACACCACGGCATTGGCGAGTGGCACGCCCTTCATATCGGTAATCGGCACCGTTACGTCGCCCATACCCTTCGCAGCCGAGGAAGCGCTGGCGTGCCCACCCGCGGCCGCGTTTATCTTTGCGGGTGTGGCCGCCGAGGGCGACGCCACCGTCCGTGTTGCCGAAGCATCGGCCGCCACCGCTGCACCAGGGCTGAGCAGCAGCGCCAATGCGATTGCCGCTGCGCAAAGCGCGGCACGCTGCAAAGAATCCGGAACCGCCATATTCATATCCTTGGTGCAAGCCGAGGCGCGGTGCTACCGCGTCTCGATGTCGCGATACATCGGCGCCAACTTGGCCAACAACTGGTTTTGCGCACGGAACGGCACGCCGTGTTTTTCCATCGCGCCCTGCAGTACTTCAACCACGGCATTGAATGCCGCGCGGTCGATCTTCAGATTGCTGTGCACCGCTTTCATCGAGCTGCCGTCATAAACGCAAGGCCCGCCCGTCACGCTGCAGAATTGCTTGGCCAGCATGATGCGCAGGCGCTTGTCGGACGCCTTTGCGAAGTACGGGCGCGTGCGCGGATCGGCGTGCACGTCCGCCACGAAATCGTTCACCACGCGCTGGATGCCGTCTGCGCCGCCAAAGGCGCGATACACCGCGTCATCCGCGTGCGCGGGTGCCGCGGCCATCAGCAGCGTGCCGGCGATAGCCACGGCGTTCAAACCTCTAGATATCCAACGAGCGGAAGTCGTATACATCGTGCCGTTTGCCCCTAAAAGCCCGCTTGTGCGGAAAGGTATACGCCGCTCTGATTCTTGATCGTTGCGATATCGCCCAGCGACAACCACGCCAACGTCAACGACACATGCTTGGACGGCGCCCAGGCGATGAACGCGTCGTACGCGTTTTGCTCGCGCGCGAATCCCAGATTGTTGGGCTTCTGCCGATACTCCACACCCACGGCGACCTGCCGCGACAACAGATAGGCAGCAGATCCTTCAAGCTGCAGCTGATGGCGATTATTGAGATCGCCGCCAAATCCCAGCAGGCCAAACTGGTTGGCGCGGGTCATGCGCACGGTGCCGTTGAGCAAAATGCTTTGCGCGAGCAGAAGCTTCGTGGCCGAGACGTAGTAATCGACGCCCGAGTCGCCCCGCGCTCCGATCGCGTCGAGAATCGCCCCTTGCTCGTTGTGCTTGTACTGCGCGCCAATGGCCACTTGCGGCACCCACGTGTCGGCATCGAGTACGGCATCCCCAAGCACGCGCAATTTGGCGCCCGCGATATTCTGGTCGAAGGCGTAGCCGCGTCCCAAGCCCAGCGTGGTGCCCGCATCGCGCGTATCGAAACGCTGCCGGCTCAACGACAACTCGACGCGGTCGGCCAAGCCAACGGTTACGCCATAGGCGCCCAACGAATAGTCTTGCGTGCGCACGAATGTCGTGTGCACATTCACACCGAACTGCTCCCGCGTGCCGTAGCCGCCGATCACCGCCCATGGCGTCAGCCCGCCACCCGCAGCGCCCTCGATCTGCGACACCCCGCCGGTGAGCAGCAACTTGCCTCCCACTGGCGACTCGGCGCTCATCGCCAGGAACGACTGGCCCAGCAACGCGGCGGCGAGGAAAGCGCGCAAGAACAAAAACGGCGCGGGCGACAGAGTCATGAGACACAACGAAAGCATGAGGGCGCGCGGCGCGCACGGGACGAGCCACCCTGCAGAGGGGGACTCAATACCGATAACGACACGATCTCGGCAATATTTAGTCGGCGCTGCCAAATTTTCCGAAATTGGATTCGAATTCAAACTCGAACGTGTCAATGCCGCCGGCGGCACCTGTCGATGCGGGGCGCTCCGCATGTCGGTGTCGTCCGCGACACTCGTCGACTGGGGCCGCTCCGCATGTCGATGTGCGCTGCTCCATATGCCGATGCGCGCTGCTTTGTATGTCGATGTTTGCCGCTCTGCGTGTCGACGCCGTTGCCGTCCGCTCCACTCGCCGACGTTGGCTGCTCCACACATCGATGTCAGTAGCTCCAAGCGTCCTTGGATCACAAACAAACCGGATCGCACGTGGAAACCTTATGTGCCAACACTGAGCCGCCCTGATCCACGCACGTTACAAACAGGCAGGCTAATTGCTGAGTACACCCACCGATCACTAAAATATTGGAGGTACTTGATGGCATACCAACGTACACAAGCACAAAAACTCCTGACGGCACCTGAGCTCGCGCTATTCGATGCAGGCCGTACGACAGAAATCAAATCGCTCAGCAAATCCCAGTTGCGCAGCAAACTCGAGCGCAGCCGCAAACTGCGCGACAAGTACCGCGATCTCCATCGCCGCCAGCGCGTTGCATTGCGCGGCAAGTCCGGATCGAAGTCCGGCACGCAGGATACGGCCAACCTGCGTACGCAACAAAAAGAAGAGATCCTCGCCGAATCCGTCGTGCGCTTCGAGACGCGTCTCGCGCAGATCGAGAAAGAGGAAGATCGCGATTTCGCCAAGTTCGAATCGGCTGCTGCGAAATCGGCACGTGCCGGTGCCACCAAGACGGCAGGCCGCGCCAAGTCCGTTACTGCGGTGAAGAAGACGGCGCGTACGTCGGCCGCCAAGCGCACCGCAACCGCCAAGTCGGCGACGGCCTCGGGTGCGAAGTCGGCGACGAAAACGGCAACCAAGTCGAGCACGAAAGCGGCAAGCAAAGCGGCCACCAAAACCGCCGCAAAGAAATCGCCTTCGGCCGCCAAGCGCACGACGGCGACCAAAAAATCGTCGGCCAAAACGGCGGTGAAGACATCCGGCGCCAAGACCACGCCGTCGACGCTATTGGCCAAGAAGAAAGCCGTCGCCAAGAAAGCGTCAGCGAAGAAAGCGCCCTCCAAGTCGGCCAAAGCGCCGGCCGCGAACCCGCTCGACCTCGCCACGCAAAAAGGCAATGTGAGCGCTCAAGCTCGCGCCGTCGGCAAAGGCGCCGCCGGTCAGAGCTCGCGCGCGCTGAGCATCGGCGCACACCAACGCGGCCAGACGCGACGCTCCCAGGCGAAGCGCGATAGTTGACGGTGTTGCGCGATAGGCAGCTGTAAGTGATGCTCGATAAACAGTTCTAAAGTCTTGCGCGATGGGCAGTTGTCGATGTTGCGCGCTGGGCAGTTATAGGGGAAGTTTCAGGGCGCGTCATCCGAAACCGTCCTTTGACCCGGCCCACAACGAACCTATCCTTCGAACCGATCCTTCGAACCGATCCTTCGAATCCTGTCCGCCGGCCCTATCGCGAGCCAGCAACGAGCGGCATTTTCGATGCCACCCTCAAGCAAGCACAAGCCTGCCCCGCACATTGCGCGGTAGGCTTGTTGCAATTCGGCGGTCATTCGCGGTAATGATGAGCAGGTGGCAACAACGGGTGGATGGCAGTCGTCGACGGATGGCGATCGCCGGTGGACGTCGATTGCTGGCGCATGGCGAGCGTCAGTGGGTAACCGTCAAGCAGGCCTCGGCATCGTCGTTGCGCGTGCGATTTTCGACATAGCTGAGCGTGGCGTTCAGACGCGTGATGAACGCGACCCGCCGGATCGCTTGACGCCCACCCCCATACAATGCCCTGGCGACGACACGCCAAACGGAACATCGATGGGACAAACCCGAGACTTTCTGGAGCACCGCCAGATCGCCATTTACTTTTGCGCGATCATCGCAGCAGCGGCGCTCGCCTGGAGCGTGCCCGGCACCGGCCGACTGGACGCGTTCATCAACCCCGCGTTGGCGTTGATGTTGTACGTGACCTTCCTGCAAGTGCCGATGGCCCAGCTTCGTCAGGCGTTGGGCAACATGCGCTTCCTGAGCGCCTTGCTCATCGCCAACTTCATTTTGATTCCGGGGCTTGCGGCGGTCTTGCTGCAGATGGCGCCGAACGATCCAATGATCCGGTTAGGCGTGCTCTTCGTGCTGTTGACGCCTTGCATCGACTACGTCGTCACGTTCGCCCATCTGGGCCGCGCCGACGCGCGGTTGCTGCTCGCGGCCACGCCCAGCCTGCTGATCGTTCAGATGCTACTGTTGCCTGCTTACCTGAGACTGTTTCTCGGCGGGGATGCGGCAGGTCTCGTCGAACCCGGCCCCTTCCTCCACGCATTCGTCTGGTTGATCGCGCTGCCCTTGATCTTCGCCGCACTCACACAGTACTGGGCGAGTAAACGCGATCGTGGAAAGCGTGTGGCAACCGGGCTTGGCTTACTGCCAGTCCCCGCTACCGCACTAGTGTTGTTTATCGTGATCGCGACGGTCATGCCGCAACTTGAATCGGCGTTCGATACGGTGCTGGCAGTGCTTCCGATCTATGTCGCTTTCGCCGCGTGCGCGCCTGCGATCGGCTGGCTCGCCGGTCGATGCTTAAAGCTCGATGCCTGCGCGGCGCGCGCCGTGGCCTTCAGTTCGGCCACCCGCAATTCGCTGGTGGTGCTGCCGCTCGCCCTGGCCGTGCCGGGTGCGATGCCGATCCTGCCGGTGGTGATCGTGACGCAAACGCTGGTGGAATTGCTGAGTCAACTGGTCTACGTGCGAGTGATGCCGCGGCTTGGGCGGGATTAAGCGGGATTTTTAAGCGCGCTGACGACTATTTGGAACACGACACCGGCATATCGCACGAGCGAGAAAATACGCAGCCAGGAAAACAGGGGCGTTAAAAAACCCGCATAGCTTGCACTGGTGCGGGTTTCAAGGCATTGCGAGGCAACACCGTCAAATTCTTGGCGGACAGAGGGGGATTCGAACCCCCGATACGTTTGCACGTATACACGCTTTCCAGGCGTGCGCCTTCAACCGCTCGGCCACCTGTCCTGATTCGTGATCTCGGCTACGGCAACTTCGACGTAGCCACTTCGATCGGCTGATGCCCTGGTAAACGATACGGCATCGCCGGTTCGTTAAAACCTGTCCATCAAAACATCAGCCCGCGATTCTAGCAGATTGCGGGAAAGTCCGTCAGCGCCACGCCGCGGAGCGCGAATCGCGATCAGCATTGGCCACTGACAAATCGCTATCAGAGCCAGGCCACCGAACGGGAATCGCCGTCGGCGGCGCCCGCACTCATCATGCGTTCCACATACCGGGCAATCGTGTCGATCTCGAGGTTGACGCGGTCGCCGGGCCGCACATGGCGCAGCGTGGTGACCTCCTGCGTGTGCGGGATGATGTTGATGCTGATCTCGCAACCGTCAGGCGTGTCTTCCACGCGATTGACCGTGAGGCTGATGCCGTTCACCGTCACCGAACCTTTGTAAGCCAGAAACTTGGCAAGCGATTCCGGCACCCGGATCACCAACTCGCGCGACTCGCCCACGGCATCGAACCGCAGCACGTCGCCCATGCCGTCAACGTGGCCGGACACGAGATGACCGCCGAGCGGATCGCCCATGCGCAGCGACTTCTCCAGATTGACCTCACCAGGCGCGGAGAGGCCTACCGTCAGATTCAAACTTTCGCGCGACACGTCGACTTCGAAGTGCCCTTCTTCCAGCACCACCACCGTCATGCACGCGCCCTGCATGGCGATCGAATCGCCAATGGCCACGTCCGATAGCCCCAGCCCGCCTGCGTCGATACGCAAGCGCAGCCCGGCGTCTTCGTCGCCTGCCAACAAGGGTTTGGTCGTCACAATGCGGCCCACCGCCGCTACGATTCCAGTAAACATGTGCTCTCCAACGGCTGTCTCGCGCCGCCGATCAATTATCGCACTCATGCAGCAGGCGTCTCGTTCTCGCCCGACATGAGCGCGTTCTCGGATTTCACGCCGCCGCTCGATCCATTTCTCGCCAACCGCAGCGCTTCTAGCCTGCCACGCCAGCCAGGGCACTTTCGACGCGTGACTTCAGCGACGTCACTTCGCCTGCAGCACGCTGGCGGGCAGGCTGGCGGCCTTCCAGCCTCGGCTGCGATGCTAAAGGGCGCCACCGCCAACGCGCGCAAACAACGCTTGCCACGCCGCTTCGCGCCGCGCACGCAACCGCACGTCGGGCCCAACGAATTGCGTGTCGATGAACGCAAACCGCTGCGCGCCATCCAGATGTTCCAGCAGCGGCATTTTTACGATACCGGCTGCATCCCCCAGCAGCATGGGCGCCAGATACACCAGCAGTTCGTCGATGCATCCCGCCGAGAGCAGCGCGCCGCCCAAACCCGCGCCCGCCTCCACATGCACTTCATTGACGTCCTGCTCGCCCATCCAGCGCATCATCGCTGCCAGATCCACGCGATCCGGCCGCTCCGCCATCGGCAGCACGATCACGCGTGCGCCGCGCGCTTCCAGGCGCTGCGCCTTCGCCGTGTCATCGCGTGCGGTAAATATCCATGTTTCGCCGTCGTCGAACAGGCGCGCGGCCTCAGAAATCTCGAAACTGCCGTCGACCACAGCCTTGCGTGGTGCACGCGGTGTGACGACGCCGCGCACATTCAATTGTGGATCGTCTTTCGACACCGTGCCCATACCGGTCAACACCACATCGCTGCGGGCGCGCCAGTAATGGCCATCGGCGCGTGCCTGCGGACCGGTGATCCACTGCGACATGCCATTATGCAAGGCGCTACGGCCGTCCAGCGACGCCGCCATCTTCAGCCATGCCCAAGGCGTGCCGCGCACCATACGTGCGATGAACCCGGCGTTGAGCGCTAGAGCCGCCTCGGTTTCCACGCCCGTCGTCACGTCGATACCGGCGTCGCGCAGCTTGCGCACACCCACACCATTAACCAGCGGATTGGGGTCGCCCATGGCGATGACGACGCGCGCCGGGCGAGCGTCGAGCAGCGCGTCGACGCAGGGTGGCGTGCGGCCGAAATGGCTGCACGGCTCCAGCGTCACATACACCGTGGCACCCGCCACACCATGCCCACGCGCAGCGGCATCGCGCAGTGCCATCACCTCAGCGTGCGCCGACCCCGGCGGTTGGGTGGCGCCTTCACCCAGTACATGATCGTCGCGCACAATCACGCAACCCACGCGCGGATTGGGAGACGTGGAAAAAAGCACGCCTTCAGCCAATGCCAACGCGCGCTGCATCCAGCGCACGTCGCGATCGGTAATCGATGATGACGCTGACATGGTCTTAACGCGGCGAGCGTGGCGTTCCGGGCAACCGCGGCCCTTGCATCTCGCGGATGGCGTCGACGAATTCGCCGATGTCTTCGAAGCTCTTGTAGACCGACGCAAAGCGTACGTACGCGACCTTGTCAAGACGCTTGAGCTCCTGCATGACGAGCTCGCCCACTTGCGCGGACGGCACTTCCCGCAGACCACTGGTCAGTAGTTGCTCTTCAATGCGAAAGACGGCGTTATCCACCTGCTCGGTTGATACCGGGCGCTTGCGCAGCGCAAGCGAGAGACTGCCCCGCAGCTTGGCGGAGCTGTATTCGCTGCGGCTGCCATTGCGTTTGACCACGGCAGGCATGGTCAGTTCGATCCGCTCGTAGGTGGTGAACCGCTTGTCACAGGACAGGCAGCGCCGCCGGCGGCGGATCGTGTCGCCCTCGTCCGGCACCCGGCTATCGATGACCTGGGTGTCGGGATGGGCGCAGAACGGACACTTCATGGATTTCCCCGTTTGGTCGCCTGCGCCCGCGTACTACCGTCGCGCGCAGCGATCAGCCGTAAACCGGCAGACGTGCCGTCAGCGCGTTGACGCGCTCGCGAACGGCGGCGATATTGGCTTCGTCCCGCGGATTGTCCAACACATCGGCGATCAGGTGTGCGGTTTCTTTCGATTCCGCTTCCTTGAAGCCGCGCGTGGTCATGGCCGGCGTACCCAGGCGAACACCGCTGGTGACGAACGGCTTTTCCGGATCGTTCGGGATGGCGTTCTTGTTGACGGTGATGTGAGCCGCACCCAGCACCGCCTCGGCTTCCTTGCCGGTGATGCCCTTGGCGCGCAGATCGACCAGCATGACGTGGCTTTCGGTACGACCCGACACGATGCGCAGGCCGCGTTCGACCAATGTATCGGCCAGCACCTTGGCGTTCTTCACGACTTGCTGCGCATAATCCTTGAATTCGGGCGCCAACGCTTCCTTGAACGCCACGGCCTTGCCGGCGATGACGTGCATCAGCGGGCCGCCTTGAATGCCAGGGAAGATGGCCGAATTGACGATCTTCTCGTGCTCGGCCTTCATCATGATCACGCCGCCGCGCGGGCCGCGCAGCGATTTGTGCGTGGTCGAGGTAACGAAGTCGGCATGCGGCACCGGATTGGGATACGCGCCACCAGCAACCAGACCTGCGTAGTGGGCAATGTCGACCATGAACAAGGCGCCGTTTTCACGGGCAATGCGGGCCATGCGTTCGAAATCGATGTGCAACGAGTAGGCAGAAGCACCCGCCACAATAAGCTTGGGCTTGCTCTCGCGTGCCAATTGCTCCAGACGCGCGTAATCGAGCACTTCGTCGGCATCCAGGCCGTACTGCAGGAAGTTGTAGAGCTTGCCGGATTGATTGACCGACGCGCCGTGCGTCAAGTGACCGCCTTCGGCCAGACTCATGCCCAACACGGTATCGCCCGGCTTGAGTACCGCCTGGTACACGCCCTGGTTGGCCTGCGAGCCCGAATTCGGCTGCACGTTGGCCGCTTCGGCGCCGAAGATTTCCTTCAGGCGATCGATCGCGAGCTGCTCGATGACGTCGACGTATTCGCAACCGCCGTAGTACCGCTTGCCCGGGTAACCTTCGGCATATTTATTGGTCAACTGCGTGCCCTGCGCCTGCATGACGGCCGGGCTGGCGTAGTTTTCCGAAGCGATGAGCTCGATGTGCTGTTCCTGGCGAACGTCTTCTTTCTGGATGGCTGCCCAGACGTCGGGGTCCACCTGAGCGATGGTGCGGGTGCGGTCAAACATGACGGTTCCTGAAGCGGTGACTTGAATTCGAAGCCATCTAGTTTACCCCGGTAGCCCCCACCATCCCAGGTAAAACCCTAAGCATGGTCGTTGTTTAGCCACTTTTTTACGCTTGGCTTCCCTCGACGAAAAAGCGGCTCATGTTGAGATGAGCCGCTTTCATATCCCGGTCGAATCGAGCCTCGATCAGGTGGAGGTGGCGCCGATCTGCTTGGGGGCCAGATTGGGATTGAGGGAATAGGTGCCCCGCACCGACGCATGCGCCAGCACCTTGCCCTGCATGGCTCGCAGCGCGTCTTCACCTGTAAACGAGCCATCGAGCTTGAGCGAGGTCACATTGAGCGCGTACAGCGTGAAGATGTAGCGGTGCGCCACTTCATCGTTCCACGGCGGGCACGGGCCGTCATAGCCGAAGTACTCGCCGTTCATGTCGCGGTCGGCGGCGAACCACTTGGTATAGCTGTTCAGGCCCTGGCGCGCGTCCATCGGCGCCAACGGGCCACCCTTGCCGCGCGGCGTGATGCTGTTGGAAAACGTGCCCTCGTCGATCTCCCGCAGGGCCGGATTCAGGTCAACCAGCACCCAGTGGAAAAAATCCACGCGGGGCAGATCGGCCGGCACCGTGCGGCCCTCGACATTGACGTCGTCAGGCTTGCTCGGCACATCCGGGTCGTGGCAAATCAATGCGAACGACAGCGTACCCTCGGGGACGTCGTCCCACGAGAACTGCGGGTTGTAATTATCCGCCAGTACGACATGCGTATCCGGGTCGATCTTTGCGAACGCATAGCGCTCGGGAATCGCTTCGTTATCCGTGAAAGACAAGCTCGTGAGTTGCATGCGGGTCTCCTGCAGAAATTAAATTTCTACCTACTATGACCCCACCACGGTAACACGCGCGAACTTGCGTTTCCCCACCTGCAGCACGTATACGCCACCGTCGATTTGCAACGATTTGTCTTCGATCTTCGTGCCGTCCAAGCGTACGCCACCCTGCTCGATATTGCGTTGCGCCTCGGAGCCCGATGCGACCAATCCGGCTTCGCGCAGCAACTTCAGGATGCCGATGGGCGCGCCGGCAACGGTAACTTCCGGGATGTCGTCCGGGATGGCACCATCACGGAAGCGCGCTTCGAACGTGGCAAGCGCCGCATCAGCCGCCCCTTGCGAGTGAAAGCGCGCGATGATTTCCTGCGCCAGCATGACCTTCGCATCGCGCGGATTACGCCCGCCATCGATCTCGGCCTTGAGTGCGGCGATGTTGTCGAGGCTGCGGAACGAAAGCAGCTCGAAGTAAGACCACATCAACGTATCGGAAATCGACATCAACTTGCCGAACATCGAATCGGGGCTTTCCGAGATACCAATATAGTTACCCTTGGACTTGGACATTTTCTCAACGCCGTCCAATCCCACCAACAGCGGCATCGTGAGAATGCACTGCGGCGATTGACCATATTCCTTCTGCAACTCGCGGCCTACCAGCAGATTGAACTTCTGATCGGTACCACCCAACTCAAGATCCGACTTCAACGCGACCGAGTCGTAGCCCTGCAAGAGCGGGTAGAGAAACTCGTGCACCGAAATGGGCACGCCGCCCTTGAAGCGCTTGGTGAAGTCGTCACGCTCCATCATGCGCGCAACGGTATACCGCGAGGCGAGCTGAATCAGGCCGCGCGTGCCCAACTCGTCGCACCACTCAGAGTTGTAGCGAATCTCCGTGCGCGCGGGATCCAGTACCTGACTGGCCTGGGCGTAATAGGTCTTGGCGTTTTCGGTGATCTGCTCGCGCGTGAGCGGCGGGCGGGTCGAATTGCGGCCGCTCGGATCGCCGATCATCGAGGTGAAATCGCCGATCAGGAAGATCACGGTATGACCGAGATCCTGCAACTGACGCATCTTGTTCAACACCACGGTGTGACCGAGATGGATATCCGGCGCGGTAGGATCCAGGCCCAATTTGATGCGCAGCGGCTTGCCCGTCTGCCGGCTTTGCGCCAACTTCTTGGCAAATTCCGATTCGACGAGCAACTCGTCGCACCCGCGGCGAACGATACGAAGATCGGCTTCGACTTCGGGCGAAATTGAAAATTCTGACTGCGTCATGGTCGGGGCTTTTACAGGGAGAAGACACCAGCAAGGTGTAAAAATTACGATTTTTGTCGAATTTTCAACACAGATGCGTTAGGATACAGCCCGAATCATAGCAACTCTCTCGGTTGCACCGATTCCGTAGCGTCTAGCTTCCTTTTTTTCGTAAGCGTGGATCTCCGTGATCCGGTGCGGCCGATGTGCCCCGCGTAAGCGGTGTGGCGTTTTGGCCCCGGTGAACCGATCCACGTTTCATCATCAAGGGTTCCCACACGATGACTCGTGGAATTTCAGATCTCACCGATCGCACTCCCCGCGCCACCTCTCCCTCGCTCGCCATCCCCACCAGTAGTGCCGCTGTCGCACCCACCTCGCCCCGCGTAGGTTGGTTTCGCCGCACGCTCGTCGTATCCGCATTGGGCCTGTTTGCGGGCGCTGCGGCGATCGGCATGGTGAGCCAGCCGGATCGCACGGCAATGCCTGCAGCAAGTGTCGTGCAGAGCGTTCTGCCGATGACGGCCGATGCGATGTCGGTGAGCGCAAGCGTGGATACGCCTTATATCAGCGAAACCCGCATCCGCTCGGGCGATACGCTTGCTGCCGTGCTGCAGCGCCTCGAGCTCGACGAGCCTGGTCTGCAAACGTTTTTGACGCACGATGCCAGTGCGCGCAGCATCTACAAGCTTTATCCGGGCCGTTCGGTGCAAGCCGCCACCACTGCCGAAGGCAAGCTGGTCTGGCTGCGCTACATCCATACGCCGGGCAATGACAGCGAAGGCCAGGTCGTCACCAAGATGCTGCATGTCGTGCCGGAAGGCACGGGCTATGCCGCCGACGAGATCGCCGAAAATACCGACCGTCAAACGCGCGTGGCCGTGGGGACGATCAAATCATCGCTTTTCGGCGCGACCGATGCGGCCGGCATTCCCGATTCGATCACGCTGCAAATGGCGGATATTCTGAACGGCAAGGTCGACTTCCTGCGCGATCTGCGCCAGGGCGATCAATTTCGCGTCGTGTACGAAACCCGCTCTCACGACGGCCGCTATGCCGGCGCCGGCCGCGTGATGGCGGTGGAATTCATCAATCAGGGCAAAACGTATAACGCCGTCTGGTTCAGTGCCAACGGCAACGGCCAAGGCGCCTACTACGACTTTGACGGCACGAACCTGCGTGGCACGTTCCTTAAGACGGCACTCAAATTCACGCGGATCAGTTCCACGTTCGGTGGCCGCATGCATCCGATTCACGGCCGCTGGATGGGCCACAAGGGCGTGGACTATGCGGCGCCTACCGGCACGCCGATTCATGCCGTGGCCGATGGGACGATCGATTTCGCCGGCACGCAAAGCGGCTACGGCAACATCATCGTCATCAAGCATTCCGACAAATACACCACGGCCTACGCTCACCAAAGCCGCCTGGCCGAGGGCATGCGCAAGGGCACGAAAGTGTCGCAGGGCCAGTTGATCGGCTACGTCGGCTCCACCGGCTGGGCCACTGGCCCGCATTTGCACTACGAATTCCGCGTCGATGGCCAGCCTATCGATCCTTTGGCTGCCGATCTGCCCATCGCGCGTACGCTCGACGCCAAGGAGCAGCAGGCCTTCAATCAGGCCGTGGAACCGTACAAACAGCAAATCGGCATGCTGGCGCAATTGCAAACCATCAGCCCCGATTCGTTGACCAACGTCGCGGCACGCTGATCACGCACACGCCCTGCACGCCATACACGCCGCTCAAGCTGCGCCACGTCGCAGCTGACCGCAATCATCAGGAGGCCTTGTGCCTCCTTTTTCGTGGCCCACCCTTAGTTTTCGACGTTCGATTCTCAACGCTTCATCTCCGATGCCTTTTATCTGGTGGCGACAACCATGATCACATTCGACGGTTCCTACTTCATCGGCTTGATGTCGGGCACCAGCGTCGATGGCATCGATGGCGCGTTGATGCAGATGCGCGCCGCGTCAGATGGCAGCCTGCACCCGCATCAACTGGCACGTGCCAGTGTCGACATGCCGCCCGACCTTAGGCTCGAATTGCTCGCCTTGAATGAATCCGGATCGGACGAGTTGCATCGCGCAGCACTCGCGGCCAATGCGTTGGTGCGCTGCTACGCGGATACCACCGCGCAACTCCTCCATCGCGCGCGTATCGCACCCACCGATATCGTCGCCATCGGCGCGCACGGACAAACCGTGCGGCACCGTCCGCAAGAAGGCTACACGCTGCAATTGAACGCACCGGCCTTGCTTGCTGAACTCGCGCAGATCGCGGTGGTTGCCGACTTTCGTACCCGCGATGTCGCAGCAGGCGGTCAAGGCGCGCCGCTCGCACCGATTTTTCATCATGCCGTATTCAGCACGAACCGGCCGCGTGCGGTGCTCAACCTGGGCGGCATTGCCAATGTGACCGCGTTGCGGCCTGGTCTGCCCCCTATCGGCTTTGACACTGGACCCGCCAATGCGTTGCTGGATCTCTGGTGCCTGCGGCATACCGGTCAGCCGTTCGATGCCGATGGTGCATGGGGCCGCACAGGCACCTGCGACGACGCGCTGCTCGCCGATTGGATCGCGAGCGATGCCTGGCTTGCCGCTGCGCCACCCAAATCGACGGGACGCGATCATTTCAACGCCGAATGGCTCGATCGGCGCATTCCGCACGGCTACGCCGCGCGTGCCACCTGGCGCGAGGATATCCAAGCCACACTGGTGCAGCTTACCGCCGCAACCGTCGCGCAGGCCGTTGCACAACAAGCGCCCGACGTGGAAGATGTGCTCGTGTGCGGCGGCGGCAGCCGCAATGGTGCCCTGATGCGCGCGCTTGGCGCACGACTGAACCGCCCGATCGCACTTACGGATACCGCCGGCGTGGCAGCGCAGGATGCGGAGGCCATGGCATTTGCATGGCTGGCGTACGCGCACTGCGCGCGTATCCCGGCAGGCATTCCAGCGGTCACCGGCGTGCGCGGCCCGCGCGTGCTTGGCGCCTACTACCCAGCCTGAGCGTCATCCCCGAGGACACTGAAACCGCAAGGTTCAGGACTCGGTGAGCCTGAATCCACTTCCCTGCAGCCAACAAAAAACCCTCGCGCAAGCGAGGGTCTTTGACTGCGGCACGGCACCGTCGCACGAACGGCCCTTAACTACCGCAATGACTTACACCGAGAACGACGAACCGCAACCGCACGTGGTGGACGCATTCGGGTTACGGATCACGAATTGTGCGCCTTCCAGGTCTTCCTTGTAGTCGATCTCGGCACCGACGAGATACTGGAAGCTCATCGGATCGACGAGCAATTGCACGCCTTCCTTGTCCAGTGCGGTGTCGTCATCGTTGATCACTTCATCGAACGTGAAGCCGTACTGGAAGCCTGAACAGCCGCCGCCCTGTACGAACACGCGCAATTTCAGATCGGGATTACCTTCTTCCAGCAGCAGCTCTTTAACCTTTGCGGCGGCAGCGTCGGTAAAGACGAGCGGCGCGGGGGGAGCAGCTTGCAGGTCAACGGTTTCGGTCAAAGCATTCATGATGGTCACTCCTGGCCGAGTCGGCCAATATCCGGTCGGACGCAAAGCGCCCTGATGTGTTCACTATAGCCCAGTGCATCCCGGGATTCAAAATCTCAATTCAACAGACTGCGATGCGCGTACCGTCTTTCCCTCGAGAACGCTCACAACCAACGTCTCCGGGGTGAAACCGTCGGGTAAAGCCAACACGCCCTCGAGCCGCTGATACTGCTCGAACTTCAATCCCAACGTGTCGTTCCCGGGTTGGCTGGAAGCGGGCTTGGCCATGTCGAGCACCTTGGCCGCGATTGAACCGCTGGTGTCACGCAACGGCGCCAGCGTCACGGTGTGCACCCGATCGCGACCGGACTCGCGGCCCGAAGCGGTGATCTGCAGTCGGCCAACGAACGGTGTATCGGACGCTTTGCCGTTGCGCATGACCAGCACGCGGTATCCCAGGCCATTCGGCAATTTTTGAAACTCGGCGCCTCGCACAGCGACCGAGCCTTCGGGGCCCGCCGGCAGCAACTGCTCGTAAAAGGCCAATTGCTCGCGCACCCGACCCACATCGTTTTGCACCGCGGCGAGTTGCCGCTCGAGCTCCAGACGCGCACTGCGCTCGAGTGCCACTTCGCCATCGGCCACGTCAAGGCGGGTTTGCATGGCCTGAATGGCAGCCTCGCGCTCCCAGATCTTCGCATCAAGGCCGGCCATTTCCTGTGGCGAGCCGGTTTGACCCATGGCACTCGGCGAGACCGGCCGCTTGGCCAATAGCGCCGCGCCTGCACCCACCAGCATGCTGAGCACCACGACGACGACCCAGGTCGCCCATCTCGGCCAGCGCATCAGACTGAGACCGTAAAGGGTGGGCGGGAGTTCCCGCGCACAAAATCCGAGCGGTGCAACCTCTGACCATCTCGAGCGGGCGCAAATGCCGGGTACGGGGCGAGGCCTGCCGCGTACCCGGCGAGGGCCGCCAGAGCCGCGCGGCGGTGGGACGCCTGAGCACCCACCTGCCCGGCTGCGACCGCCGAAACCGACGCAACCGTTTTAAGGCAGCAGCGCAACGTGATTCAGGCCAGCCGTTTCGGGCAGACCAAACATCAGGTTCATGTTTTGCACGGCTTGGCCGGATGCGCCCTTGACGAGATTGTCTTGAATCACCATGACGATGAGCAGGTCGCCGCCATTCGGGCGTTCCACAGAAATGCGCAGCGTATTGGAGCCGCGCACCGAACGTGTTTCGGGCAGGCTGCCGGCGGGCATGACGTCCACAAACGGCTCGTTGGCGTAGCGCGCTTCAAACAGCGCCTGGAAATCCGTGTCGCGCGCTTCGGGCAGAATCCGCGCATAAAGCGTGGAAAACATCCCGCGAATCATCGGCACCAGATGCGGCACGAATGTGAAGCCAACCGGACCACCGGTGATCTTTTCAAGCTGCGCCTGGATTTCGGGATGATGGCGATGGCCCTTGACACCGTAAGCCTTGAAGTTGTCCGACGCTTCGGAAAACAGCGTGGCCACTTCAGCCTTGCGGCCTGCACCCGACACGCCTGATTTGCAGTCGGCGACCAGCGTTTGGGTATCCACGAGCACGTTGCCCGCTTCGATGAGCGGGGCCAGGCCCAGGATCACGGTGGTGGGGTAGCAGCCAGGGTTGCCGATCACCCGCGCGGCGGCAACCCGCTCACGATTGAGTTCCACCAGGCCGTAGACCGAATCCGCCAGGATCTCCGGGCAGGTGTGCGGAATTTTGTACCACTTCTCGAACACCGCCGTGTCCTGCAACCGGAAATCGGCGGCCAGATCGATAATGCGGACATCCGCATCCAACAACGTTTGCGCCTGTGCCATGGCCACGCCGTGGGGCGTGGCGAAGAACACCACATCGCAATCGGTGAGCGCAGCGTTTTCAGGCGTCGTGAACTTGAGATCCACGTGCCCGCGAAGATTGGGGTACATCTCGGAGACGGGCATGCCCTCTTCTTTTCGCGAGGTAATGGCCGTCAATTCGACGTGCGGGTGCTGCGACAGCAATCGCAACAGCTCGACGCCCGTGTATCCGGTGCCGCCGACAATACCTACCTTAATGCGCTGAGAGACTTGGGACATGATGATCCGCTTCCTTGTACGAACAACGATTGTATCTTCGCAAAAAACAAAAAGGCCGCAATAGCGGCCTTTTTGACAGAGAACAGTTTAGCGCTTGCTGAACTGCTTCCGACGGCGCGCCTTGCGCAAACCGACTTTCTTTCGCT